>SAMEA104404103__coassemble_589_pt1 | contig 25914 bp, 19 predicted proteins | sample SAMEA104404103__metabat2_high_PE_024 | metagenome-assembled genome bin SAMEA104404103 (sample SAMEA104404103) | Balaenoptera acutorostrata
CTCTTTTGCTTATGGCATCAAATATAAATCTGCTCTGGTTTTGCGAGAGGAATTTTTGACGATGCTGGTCAACAGATAATTTACTCTTTCTGTTTCACCATATCCCTCAATGATATTCACCTTTTCTGGAGAAATCTCCACTCCATCGACCTTTGGCAGGCAATCTCCTGCTTCAATCTGTTGGCGGTCAAACCAAATGCTTGTCACCAAAGTGTAGGAATCTGCTCCTGTCTGATAACAGTCGAACAGCTGTCCCTGGTGGCTTACGCTTTCTTTCAGCACCGGTGCTGAAAGATCTTCCGCATGATACACCGACATGGTAACGCTGTCCTTTTCGCTGTCTTCTAAAATGGTACAGAAGCTTTCTCCGCCTGCCAGCACCTTCACATTGGTTCCCACATTGACTGTGGACTTTTTCTCTCCGGTCACATCATACAGCTCCACTGTGCCGGCTGTTGGGTTGTGGATCAGCTTGCCGTTGTCCATCTTGTAGGTTTTGGGCTGAAGATTTTTCTGTTGCTTAATGGTTGCCAGGAAGGATTCCTTAGGTTCTTCTCCTCCGCCAGTCGATGGGTTGATTTCCTCGATTTCTACTTCTTCTGGAGTTTCTGGAGCTTCTTCTAAGGATTCTTTTTCCTCATGTTCCTGGATATCGGCCTGAACCTGGGCTGCCGCTGCCAAAGAATCCAGCATCCTTGCCTGAAGCTGAGCCTTTGGAGAATCAGGATCTATCGGTTCCTGGGGCTGGTCTGCTGCCGGAAGCACAGGCGGCAGTTCATCTTCCTCCTGGGGCATTTCTTCTTCTGTAGATTCTTCTGCTGCTTCCAGTATCATGCTGTCTTCTGCGGGAATTGCCTCAACCTTTGAGCCTGTTTCTGCTGCTCCCAGGGGCTCCATTTCTTCCGGTTCTTCTTTCACAACTTCATCCTGAGAAGTTTCTGGGACAGATTTTTCGTCTAAGGTATATGGTGTTTCTTCCGCTTTTCCCTCTGCCATTTCCGGCATTGCATTCTGTGGTTCTTCCACTGGAGCTGCCAGATCGTCGGCTTTTTCCATTGCAGGGCTCAACTTCCAGAAAGCGGCAGACACTCCCACCACCAACAGCAAAGAGCAGGCAAGGGCAACACGGTGCTTTTTCCGGGAAAGGGTCAGCACCTTAGCTTTTGTTTCCTTTTTTTCCTGAGATTGCGGAGCAAAATCCACCTGAATAGAATTATCCTCTGCTGTTTGGGCAGAAAAATCATCCATTGCAGAAGCTGGCACAGTAATCTGTCCATCTCCCTGTCCCTGCGAAATCTTTTTCCACATATTTTCAGGACTCAAACTTTCGGGAAGCGGCGGGCAGTCTGCACAGGAAAATAACTCTCTGATATACTGCTCATCACTGAGAGGCTTTTTCCCGGATAACTTGTTATCATCTGTCAATTCTGCTTCCCTCCTTCCAAATATTTTCTCATCTTTTTAAATGCTCGGAACAGCTTGGAACTAACCGTCCCCTGGGGGCTGTCCACAATCCCGGCAATTTCCCGGGCAGTATAGCCTTCCAGCACAGACAGCTCCACAATCAGCCGTTCCTCCTGACTGAGCAGGCCCATGGCTTTGCTCAAATCGGTGCGGGCAATTATTCCTTCTGAAAATTCACTCTGCTCTCCCGGCAGCTCCAGCATTTCGTCGATATCTGTTTCGCTGCGGGCACGGACATAGTCCCTTATCTTTCTGTTGCACCTGGCTGACAATATCCTGTAGATCCACGGTACAAAAGCTTCCGGGTCCCGAAGGTTTTCCAAACCCTTATATGCTTCGATAAAGGTTTCTGAAACTACGTCCTCTGCATCGTGGCTATTTCCCAAAGTGTACAACGCTGTACGATACAGGGACGGAGCCACTTCCTGATAAAGCTGCGTGAATGCTTCCTGTCCTCCTGCACGGGCTGCCAGCACCAAAGCCGCATCTAGTTTCACCTTTACACCACCCATCATAATTTTAGTGTCATGCAGACGGCATTTTGTTGCATCTGCAAAAAATTTCATTATCCTCTTGTCATTTTCCCAGCACGGCAGAGCATTACCTGCCGCAGTTATCCTAATTGTAGAACATTATAATATATTTCTTTCTAAAAAACAACAGCGGCCAAAGTTCCAGCACAAAAAAACGTCCTCTGTCCCAAAGAACAGAGGATGTTTCTGATATATTTTATTTATCTTTTTTCTTGAGAAGTTCCTTCTTGATTTGCTCCAATCCAATTTGATAACGGGTAGAACGCATATTAGGGAATGCTTGCAGCAAGCGGCGGCGGAGGTAGCTGTTTCTGGCAGCAAATTCCTTGAGCCTGTTATCTGCTTTTTCTGTAAGTGCTTTATACTGGGCTTCTCTGCGGAGAAGTCTTTCTTTTTTTCGTTCTTCCACATATTCTGCAAGCTCGGTTTTTCGTTCTTCCAGATAATCCCGAAGCTCCATTTTTCCAAGCTCCAAATCCAGCATATTTTGTTCTGCCCGAAGCCTGCGTTCCTGGCGCAGTTCCTCCCGGCTTTCCTGAATCTGGTCAGCCAGACCCTGAAGCTGGGCAAGGGTTCCATTCAGTTCCCAGATGGTGTGGACTGTCAGCACCAGGTCACTGATGAGCAGTATCAGCAAAACCTCTGTCAGCGCAACGCTTGTCCAGAACGGTACTGCCGCCAAAGCTCCCTGTACCACAGGGTCAACATAGCGGGCAGCAACCACAGAAAGTGCGCCGAACATCAAAGAGTTTCGCAAACAAACCCTTCCATTGATGTTGCAGCGGTAGGTAGAGTAATCCCACCACTTGGCATGGAACAGCTTTTCCATAATATAAGATGTAAAATATTCGATGGCACTGGTGAGTATCATGCCAAATACAAACAGCAATATCGCATGGTCTTTTAGCGGCCGCAGGAAAATCAGCACCGAGATAGCACCGCAGCCATAGATGGGGCACAGCGGGCCTGTCAGAAATCCTCGGTTGATAAAGTGCCCAGAGCCCAGCGAACAGTAGGTTGTTTCACAGACCCAGCCTAAAAAGCTATAGGTCAAAAACGATAAAAACAGTTCCACAGGAAGAAATCCCCCTTAATGTTTAGCCATTATTTGCAACAGGGCCTATCCGCAGAGAGGATGATTCCTCGCAGGTCATGCTGGCTGCAAATCCTGCATGATGCCCTGTCTGAGATACAGAAGGATGGGAAACCGAAGAAACGTTTTGCTTTTCTTGATTCTTGCAGAATGGTTCCTGCGATACCTCTTTTTCCTGCATCAGTCTTGCGTTGGCCAGCATCAGCTTGATGCGGTTTTGCTGATTGACTTTGGATGCGCTGGAGTCATAGTCCACCGCTACAATGTTGGCCTGAGGGTTTTTCTCCTTGATGACCCTCATCACGCCTTTGCCGCAGATATGGTTTGGCAGACATCCAAAGGGCTGGGTACAGACGATATTGTTGACACCTTTCTGAATCAGCTCCACCATTTCGGCGGTCAGCAGCCAGCCTTCTCCCATCTTGACACCTTTGTCGATATAGCCTTCGGCAGCATGGATGGTATTTTCAAAACGGCAGGGAGCATCAAATCCGCTCTGTTCCAAAAGCTCCACCATTGCGCTCTTGCAGTTTCGCAGGAAAATATTGACCGGGTGCATCAGCAATGCCTTTGCTTTGCCTTTTCCATAAAGCTGATAGTCATACTCCGCATTGTGAGAGCAGTACAGCAAAAAGTCAAACAGTCCCGGACAGACCACTTCACAGCCTTCCGAGAGCAGAAATTCTTCCAGATTGTTGTTTCCCAAAGGAGAATATTTTACATAGATTTCTCCCACAATCCCTACCTTGATTTTTTCTTCGTGGGAGCGTTCTACCTGCTGGAACCGGTCAATAATGTTCTTCATCAGTTCCAGAATCTTTTTCCTGGAAAGGAGTTTCTTTTGGAATACGGTGGTTGCCAAAGTTACGCTGTCTTCCACCGCCTGATTGGTATCCCCAGAATGAAGCTCATAAGGCAGGCATTGATTCTGTAAGGTCATAATCAAATCTCCCGCAAGACAGCTGTACAACATCTGCAACAGAGCCTGAGGCGGCAGGGAAAATCCTCCTGACTGCTCGTTTTTGATAAAGCTTGCTGAGATGGTCGGGACATTTTCATAGCCGCACTGTACCAAAGCTTTTCTCAGAAGGTGGATATAGTTGGATGCTCTGCATCCGCCGCCGGTCTGGGTGATCAGCAGAGCTACCTTATCCAGAGGCAAGTCGGTAGTTTCTAGAGCGTCGATCATCTGTCCGATAACCAGCTGCGCCGGATAACAGGTATCATTATGGACGTTCTTGAGTCCCTGACGAATCACTCCAGGGCCGAAGTTATCCAACACTTTTACATGAAATCCATAGGTTTCCAGCACACGTCCCAGTATTTTAAAATGGATGGGCAGCATGGTGGGAATCAAAATCGTATGTGTTTTTTTCATTTCCTTTGTAAAAGGTACTTTTTTTACTTGCTCCATTTGAAACACATCCTCCTTCCGATCAACGATCCAGTGTCACTTGTTTTCCTGAATTACGTTCCTTGACTGCTCCAATCAAAGAGCGCAGGCGAATCTTGACTGCGCCCAGATTATTGATCTCATCTATTTTCAACTGGGTATACAGCTTTCCTCCTTCGCTGAGAATGGAAGATACCTCATCGGTGGTGATGGCATCTATTCCGCAGCCAAAGGATACCAGCTGCACCAATTCACAATCTTTGTGTTCCGTCACATACTTGGCGGCATTATACAGCCTTGCATGATAAGTCCACTGGTTGAGCACATGGGGTCTTATCGGCTCTACCAAATCTGCTACGCAATCCTCTGTGACCACCACCATGCCCAAAGAAGTAATCAACTGGTTGATTCCGTGGTTGATTTCTGGGTCGATATGGTAAGGCCTGCCGCAGAGGACAATGGTTGTCAATCCATTTTCCCGTGCATAAGCAAGGGCTTTTTGCCCCTCTGCCTTGATTTCCTCCTGATAGTCTTCATAAGCTTGATAAGCCGCTTTGGAAGCGGTCTTCACTTCCCGCAAAGTCAGGTCAGGATATTCTTCCCGGAGTGCTTTCCATGCCTTTCTTGGGAAATCCCGCTTTTGGGAAAGATCCAGGAAGGGATAAAGATATCGGATATGGCGAAGCTTGTCCACGTTGGAGGAAAGCAGCTCTGGATAATAAGCCACCACTGGACAGTTAAAGTGATTATCCCCACGCTTTTCGTCGAAGTTGTAGCTCATGCAGGGATAGAAGATAGTGTCCGCTCCCTTGTCCAGAAGGTTCTCGATGTGCCCGTGCATCAGCTTTGCAGGATAACAGGCGGTATCGGATGGGATGGAATACTGTCCCTTTGCATAAAGGCTTCGGGATGAAATATCGGATATCATCAGATTGAAGCCCAATTTCTGAAAGAAAGCCACCCAGAAGGACAAGTTTTCATAGATATTCAGTCCCAGCGGCAGGGCGATGGTTCCCCGCCTCTGGGGATTTTCCTTTCTTTCCCTGTCGCAGTCTTCGATGGTCTGGCGAATCCTGTCCAGCTTATATCGGTAAAGGTCAGGCAGTTCTTTTTTCTTGCCCACCCCTAAAGGCTTTTCACAACGGTTTCCAGAAATATACCGTTCTCCATTGGCAAAGGTATTGATGGTCAGGTTGCAATGATTGGTGCAGCCTTTGCACACAATCGGTTTTGCCTCGTGGCAGAACTGTTCCAGCTCTGTTTTAGAAAGAATGGTGCTTTGATGGCTCTCGTCCTGTTTTTTTACGATTCCCCGACCATAAATGGCAGCACCGTAAGCACCCATCAGACCAGCAATATCAGGGCGGGTGACATTGTGGCCCAGCTCCTGTTCAAAACTGCGGAGAACCGCATCGTTGAGGAAAGTTCCTCCCTGCACAACGATGTGCTCTCCTAAATCTTCTGCGCTTCTAGCACGGATGACCTTGTATAATACGTTCTTCACAACGCTCATGGACAAGCCAGCGGAAATATCTTCCACTTTTGCGCCGTCTTTCTGAGCCTGTTTTACCGAGGAGTTCATGAATACAGTACACCGAGAACCTAAATCCACTGGATATTGGGAGAACAGTCCCAGCTTGGCAAATTCCTGGGCGGTATAGCCCATGGACTTGGCAAAGGTTTCAATAAAAGAACCGCAGCCGGAAGAACAAGCCTCGTTGAGCATGATGGAATCAATGGCGTTGTTTTTAATTTTAAAGCACTTGATGTCCTGACCGCCTATGTCCAGAATAAATTCCACCTTGGGGTCAAAATGCTGGGCAGCCTTAAAATGGGCGATAGTTTCTACAATGCCGTCATCCAGATGGAAAGCCTGTTTAATCAGCTCCTCCCCGTAGCCGGTGGAGGCAGCATAGCGAATCTTCACCTTATCACCGCAAAGGTCGTATAGCTTTATCAACTGCTCTCGGACAATCTGTACCGGATTGCCCTGATTGGAGCTGTAGTAGCGGTACAGAGTTTCAAACTGGTCACTCATCAGCACCAGTTTTGTAGTGGTAGAACCGCAGTCGATGCCTAAATAAGCATCTCCCTCATAGCTGTCGATATCTTTCCAGGGAACATTGGCTTTGCTGTGGCGGCTGACAAATTCATTATGCTCTGCCTCGCTGGCAAACAGCGGTTTCAGATACTGGGTGCTGCTGGAATGAGATACCGCATTTTGCAGCGTAGAAAGAAAACCTTCGTAGTCGTATTCTTTTTCCAGCCCCTGGGTATAAAGAGCTGCTCCCATCGCTACGGAATACTGCGCCCAGGATGGAAACACAGCGTTTTCTTCTGACAGATGGAGGGTTTGTGCAAACCGTTCTTGTAAGCCTTTAAAAAAGAAAAGCGGGCCGCCTAAAAAAAGAACCTTGCCCTCAATCTTTCTGCCCTGGCTCAAACCAGTAACAGTCTGATCCACTACAGCCTGAAAGATACTTGCGGCAACATCTTCTTTTCTTGCGCCCTGATTGAGCAAAGGCTGAATGTCCGTCTTTGCAAACACTCCGCACCGGGAAGCGATTGGATAGATTCTTTCGTGATTCTGGCTCAACTGATCCAGCTGGGTCGGGGTCACATTCAGTAAGGTAGCCATCTGGTCAATGAAAGCTCCTGTGCCGCCGGCGCAGCTGCCGTTCATTCTTTCCTCCAGACCGCCGCTGAGGAAAATGATCTTTGCATCCTCGCCGCCCAATTCTACCACTGCATCGGTATCCGGTTCATACTTTTGAACTGTTTTGTAGGTAGCAAATACTTCCTGCACAAAATCCACTCCGGTATCCTGTGCAAGACCAAGACCTGCCGACCCTGAAATTGCTGCCCGAAATCTGGAATTCCTTAAAAACACTTCTGCTCCTTTCAGCGCATCTATCGTTGCCTGACGCACCTGGGAAAGATGCCGCTGATAAACCTGATAGAGGATTTTTTCGCCTTCCATCACCACAACTTTCACCGTCGTGGAGCCGATATCTATACCTACATTTTTTATCAATATACTCCCCCGCCATTCTATAGAGCAAAGATTCGGGAACATACTTCTCTGTGGTCTTTGACCAAAATTATCCCTAAATCCGCCGTGTTTCGTTTAGATTAACCACATTATAGAACTTCTTTAGGAGATAGTCAATTCTTACAAAAAGAAATTCACATTCTGTTCAGAATACCATCTCACCTTCTTCACATTATGGTATATGAACATCAACTCCAGTTGAAATATAGTGTATCTGTCAATAATTTTCCCCCGCTTTAAGCTTTGGTCTATAAAAATTGGGTGGAGTATGTTTTTACAATTTCTTTTCAGAATGATATAATTTTCAGTAACTGAAAGGAGCTGTTTTCTTTGCCTGTTGTCACTATAAATACCAGCATCTGTTATGATGTTTTGATTGAAAAAGGCTGTCTTGCCCAAAGCGGCGCACTATGCGCCCAGGTCTTTGAGCCCAAACACAGCCGCGCCGCCATCATCACTGATGACACTGTAGCCTCCCTTTATTTAAATAAAGTCAAAGCCTCTTTGGAACAGGCTGGATTTTCCACCGCATCCATGAGCTTCCCGCATGGAGAAGATTCCAAATCCCACGACACCCTGTTTCGTGTCTATGACTTCCTGATTGAAAATCAGTTCACCCGGTCAGACTTCATCGTTGCTTTGGGCGGCGGCGTAGTAGGAGATTTGTCGGGATTTGCCGCCGCCACCTATCTTAGGGGCATCCCCTTTGTTCAAATTCCCACTACGTTTTTAGCCGCCATCGACTCCTCTGTCGGCGGAAAAACTGCGGTCAACATTTCTGCTGGGAAAAATCTTATCGGCGCATTCCATCAGCCCTCTTTGGTAATCTGTGACCCAGAGGTCTTTTCCACCCTGACACCGGAAATCTTTGCAGATGGCTGCGCTGAAATGATAAAATACGCCATGCTGGAAAGTGAAGATTTCCTCCAGCTTTTGGAAACTTGCGATATTTCCCAGCACATCGAGGATATTACCGCCCGATGTGTGGAAAATAAAAGAAGAATCGTGGAGGAAGATGAACACGATAAAGGTATCCGCATGGTCTTAAACTACGGCCATACCCTGGGCCATGCTATAGAAAAGGTCACAAACCATAAAATAAGCCATGGTCAAGGTGTTGCAATGGGCATGGACGCCATCACAAAGCTGGGCATTCATCTGGGAATTTGCGACAAAAATCTTCTTTCTCGATTGGATATGCTTCTAAAAAAATACCACCTTCCCCAAGAGTATCAGGGAAACTTTGGTGCTCTCGTTGAAACCTGCCTTCAGGACAAAAAACGTGCCGGCAGCAAAATTCGTCTGATTTTTGTTGCTGAAGCTGGAAAGCCGCAGATTCTGCCGATGGATGTCGAAGAATTTTCCGCTTTGATTCGGGAGGTATTTCCATGCTGACTTATTCCCTTAACGGAAACCTTTCCGGGCAGGTTTGCTGTCCTATTTCCAAATCAGAACTGCATCGTCTGATTTTGGCCTGCTCCCTTTCGCAAGGTTGTTCCATCATCAAGGGATGCACCCTTTCGGACGATATCCGAGCTACTGCTTCTGTGATGAAAACTTTAGGAGCAAAAATTACCTTTGGGGAAAATGCTATCTACATTCAGGGAATTTCCCAGGAAAATATTTCCAAGGAAATCCTGCAATGTCCTTGTGGAGAATCCGGTTCTACTTTGCGGTTTCTCGTCCCCCTCTGTGGGGCACTGGGCAGACCCTCCTGTTTTACAGGGCAGGGTCGACTGGCCCAGCGTCCTATGAAGCCTTTGCTGGAACAACTGCGGCTTCATGGGCTTTCTCTTTCCCACCCAGAAAACGGTGATACTCTCCCTCTGACCCTTTCTGGAAATCTAAAAGCAGGAACATATCATTTCCCCGGAAATGTCAGCTCCCAATACATTACTGGGTTGTTATTCGCTCTCCCTCTCCTTTCTGGAAACAGCCAAATTCTTCTAACTTCTCCTTTGGAATCTCTGTCCTATGTCAATATGACACTGGATGTGCTGAAGCGTTTTGGCATTTCTATCCATGCCATCGAAAACGGCTGGGAGATTCCCGGAAACCAGCAGTATCGTTCTCCCGGCACTCTCACCGCTAACGGCGACTGGAGTGCCGCCGCTTTTTGGCTCTGTGCAGGAGCTTTATCCAAAAGCGGCTCTATCACTATTACTGGCATCGACCCCCACTCTTTGCAGGGAGATTGCGCTGTCTGCTCGGTGCTGGAACAAATGGGCGCAAAACTGATTTCCCAGGAAAACTCTGTCACGGTTTTCCCAGGAAATCTTCACGGAATCACCATCGACGGTTCTCAGATTCCAGATATCATCCCTATTCTGTCTGTGGCTGCGGCATTTGCCCAAGGAGAAACCCGCATTAAAAATGCCGGCCGCCTCCGTATTAAGGAAAGTGACCGGCTCCATGCCATGTATGAAAATCTCACCTCTCTGGGTGCTGATGTGCAGGAGCTGCCCGACGGTTTCATTATTCACGGGAAAAAACAGTTGGAAGGCGGTTCGGTCAGCTCCTACAATGACCACCGAATCGCCATGTCTATGGCGGTAGCCTCTCTGCGGTGTCGTCAGCCTGTGCTTTTAAGGAGCCCTCTCTGTGTTGCCAAGTCCTATCCTGAATTTTATCAGGACTTCAAAAAGTTAGGAGGAAACATCCATGTCATCCACCTGGGGGAATAAATTAAAAATATCCATCTTCGGGGAAAGCCACTCCAAAGGAATCGGCATCGTCATAGACGGAATCCCTGCCGGAACTGTAGTGGATTTTCCACAACTTCTGGATTTCATGGGACGCAGAAGTTCCAAAGGCGGTTCTCTGGATACCGCCCGAATAGAAGCAGATTTTCCACAGATTCAAAGCGGCCTTCTTCCTGATGTCAACAACCCTAATCTGCTGATTGCCTGCGGAACGCCGATTTGCGCTGTCATCGAAAATAACAATACTCGTTCCAAAGATTACGATAAAATGCGTTCCATTGCCCGACCTGGACACGCCGATTATACCGGTTTTGTCCGCTACAATGGATTTAACGATATTCGGGGCGGCGGACATTTTTCTGGGCGGCTCACCGCTCCTCTTTGCTTTGCAGGAGCCGTTGCAGTACAGTTCCTGCGTTCACAAGGAATCGAAGTAGGCGCGCACATTGCATCCGTTGCAGGCATCGCTGACAAAGCTTTCGACCCGGTTTCTGTCAGCGCACAGGAGCTGCGGGAAGTCACCGGAAAATTTTTCCCGGTACTGGACGAAATGCAGGGACAAAAAATGCAGGACAGAATACGACAGGCCAAAGAAGAACAGGACTCCGTCGGTGGCATCATCGAATGTGCTGCTGTGGGACTTTCTGCCGGTCTGGGAAGCCCTATGTTTGACTGCGTGGAAAGTAAGATTTCCTCCATTATTTTCGGCATCCCAGCTGTCAAAGGAATTGAATTTGGCAGCGGATTTGGATTCGCAGAGATGATGGGAAGCCAATCCAATGACCCTTTCTGCATAAAAGATGGAGCAGTCAAAACGACTTCTAATCACAACGGCGGCATTTTGGGCGGCATCACCAACAGTATGCCCCTGATATTCCGTACTGTAATCAAACCCACTCCTTCTATCGGCAAGATTCAGGATACTGTGAACTTTATGACAGGAGAAAACACTCAGCTTTCCATCACTGGCCGACATGATCCCTGCATTGTTCGCAGAGCAGTTCCCTGTATCGAATCCGCTGCTGCCATTGCTTTAATGGATATCCTTCTGGGATAAAGCATTTTTTATCTTCCTGCAATAGAACAGTCTGGTTCTTTTATCTTTGTAGCATCCTAAAAAGCCCTTCCTTCTTCCTCAAGTTTCTTCGGAAAGATTCGGCGGAATTTTTCAGAAGCGGACAGGGTTTTTCGTCATATTTTCCATAATACCTCTGTCCCTATTAGATAAAATCGAATAAATTGACCTTAATCGGTTGAAATATCCTCGGTTTTGCGGTATGATATTCTTATATCAGTAAATCGTTCTGGAAGATTCGGCGCAGGATTTTTGGCGTTGTTTTTTTTCGGAAACAGTTATCAAGCCTTGATCGGCTAATCAAAATCCGCACCCTTTTCAGGAAGCGGAATTGGAGGTATCCTATATGCACGAACCAACGATTTCTTTTTCGCTGCATGATGATAAGGAGCAGGAAATCAAAAAAACTCTGACCATCATCTACGATGCACTCAGACAGAAGGGTTACAATCCGATCAACCAGATCGTGGGCTATATTCTTTCGGAAGACCCGACCTATATCACCACCTACAACAATGCACGCAGCCTGATTCGCAGGATTGACCGGGATGAGCTTTTGCAGATTCTGGTAAAATCCTATCTGAACGACTAGCAGCAGGGATTTTTGCTGTCAAAAAGGATGCGGATAGCTGTATGGCTGTCCGCTTTTTTGTCCACAAAATCTTTGCCAGGAAGGGAGTTTTTCTTATGTCACAGGAATTTTTACAATACCGGGGCCGTCCCCTTGTCCGCAGCGGCGACACCCTTTATTACGGAAGCATGGGAGATAAATGCGTGGCTCATCTCCAAATCAAAAGCCACAAAAAAGAGCAGGATATGGATATGGCCAGCAAAGTGGTAGTCCAGCTGATTCTCACCGACGAAACCCTCCCCCTCAAAGACCGCATCCTGAAAAAAGCAGAGAGGGACAGCCTTTATGAAGCGCTTTCCATCGCCAGCATCTGGGTGGAACGCTACGACAAATAGAACACTGTATACAAAAAACAGCATCGAAAAAAATCCGATGCTGTTTTTTCTTTTTATCTGATAAAGTTTGTTTTGATTTTTGGTTCTTTTTCTGGGTAGGAAATTCCTTCCTTTTTTCCCAGCTCGATGCAGCGGAGAAGCCATGCCATGTTGTTGCCCAAAGTTCTCATAATTTGCAAACCTTCTTCGTCCTGACGAACTTCGTCCGGGGTGTTGCCGTGAACCATATTCCAATAGCAGGAGGAAACCACTGGCATACCGCTGATGGTAAAGTATTTGTTGAACTGATCCAGAGAAGCGGTAGAACCTGCTCTGCGGCAGCTTACAATACCTGCGGCTGGTTTGCCTTCAAATGGAGCCTTGCCCTTCATGCTGAAGGCTCTATCCAAAAAGCTGGATACCTGTCCGGTGATGCTGGCATAATACACCGGAGAACCAAAAATAAAGCCATCTGCCTGTTCTGCCTTCTCGATAAATTCTGCTACTCCGTCATCGGTGTATTCACAATCCACACAGCCGGAAATCGGTTTTTTTCCTACTTGGAATATTTCTGTTTCAATTCCATTTTTTTCCAGAGCGCCTGCCACTTCGCAAAGAGCAGTATAAGTGCAGCCAGTTTCTCTGGGGCTTCCATTCAACAGCAATACTTTCATATTCATATCCTTCTTTCTGTTCTATCAATAATGCCGAACCGATCTGTGATCGGTTCGGCATTTTCAGCATATGTCAGCAGGTCAGAGGTTTAGAAGCTTTCTGCAAAAGCTTTGCCTACTTCTTTCGCATGAGCCAAATCGTCCTCGCTTGGTACGAATACTGCTTTCACGCCTTCCTCATAGACCTTCATTTTCAGGTTCTGGAGTCTTGCCTGCACGTTGCCTACTGCTTCGCCGGTCCAGCCGTAAGAGCCGAATACCAGCGCAGGTTTTTTACCACAGTTGATAGCATCAATGCCAGCCAGCAGGTTCCATACAGGAGCTACTGCGTCACGGTTCAGGGTTGGGCTGCCAACTGCCACTGCATTGCAGCGGTTAATCAGTCCGTGAAGCTCTGCCATGTCATGCTCGATGATGTTGTAAAGCTGGCAGTCAGCTTCTGGTTTTGCTTCCAGAATGCCTTCTCTGATTTTCTCTGCCATTTTTTGGGTGTTTCCATAAGCACTAACATAGAAAACCGGAATCAAAGGTTTTTCATTTACAACTGGCTGGGACCATGCATCGTAAGCTTCAATCACTTTGTCCATGCTGCATCCTTTGGTGAGAACAGGGCCGTGGCTGGTGCAGATATATTCCACATCGCCCAGAGCTTTGATCTTCTGAAGGCCTTTCTGAACGAAAGAAGCGAATGGGCCAAAGATTGCGGTGTAGTACAAAGACAGAGCTGCGTCATAAGCCTTTGGATATGCAACACGGTAGTCGAATACATAAGGCTCACAGTAGTGGCAGCCCAGGAAGTCACAGGTAAACAGAGTTTTTGCATCCTCTACCCAAGTGAACATAGAATCCGGCCAATGCAGGTTTGGAGCAGAAATAAATTTCAGTTCTCTGCCTCCCAGGTCAAGCACTTCGCCGTCTTTGGCTTTGCGAATCACCAGGTCTTCTCTGTTGGTGATATTTTTCAGATAGTTTGCGCCTGCGGTGGATGCAATGACCTCTGCTTTTGGCATCAGTTTCAGCAGCTGTGCCAGCGCGCCGGAATGGTCAGGTTCGTTATGGTTCATGATGATGTAATCTACATCTTCCAGAGGACATACCTCTTTGATGTTTTCCACATACTGTTCCATAAATTCTTCGTGGCAGGTTTCAATCAAAGCAGTTTTTTCACTGCCTTTTACAATGTAAGAATTGTAGCTGCTGCCGGATTCGGTAGTCATGATGATATCAAAGATCCTCATATTTGGATTCTGAATACCAACGAAATAAATGTTTTCTGCAATTTTTACTGCGCCCATAGTCAATCTTCCTTTCTTCTATCAAAATCAATTAGGAGTACATTCTTAGATAGTTTTATTATACTTTCCCAGTATAGATTTGTAAAGGGTCAATCGCAACAAATATTTTAACAGTTTTTATCCTTTGTCAAAATTTTTTTCAGATATTTTCCAGTATAGGAACAATCTTTTTGCGCTACTTCTTCAGGAGTGCCCTGGGCAATAACCTGTCCGCCCCGGTCGCCGCCTTCCGGGCCCAGGTCGATGATATAGTCCGCAGTCTTGATTACATCCAGATTGTGTTCGATAACCACTACGGTGTTGCCCGAATCCACCAAAGTCTGGAGCACTTCGATGAGCTTGTGAACATCAGCTGCGTGAAGTCCTGTAGTTGGTTCGTCCAGAATATAGATGGTTTTGCCGGTGGCTTTTTTGGAAAGCTCGGTGGCCAGCTTCACCCTCTGGGCCTCGCCGCCGGAAAGGGTTGTGGCAGACTGTCCCAGCTTCACATAGCCAAGACCCACATCACAGATAGTTTTGAGCTTTCGGGCAATCTTCGGAATATTTTCAAAGAAGGTCAAAGCCTCCTCTGCGGTCATTTCCAGCACATCGCTGATGTTCTTATCCTTGTATTTTACTTCCAGGGTTTCCCTGTTGTAGCGTTTACCCTTACATACCTCACAGGGAACATAGATATCCGGCAGGAAGTGCATTTCGATTTGCAGGATTCCGTCACCCTCACAGGCTTCGCAGCGTCCGCCCTTCACATTAAAGGAGAATCTTCCGCTGTCATAGCCTCTGGTTTTGGCTTCGTTGGTCTGGGCAAAAAGCTGGCGGATATCGGTGAACACGCCGGTATAGGTGGCCGGGTTGGAACGGGGTGTTCTTCCAATAGGGCTTTGGCTGATTTCGATGACTTTGTCCAATGCTTCTGTTCCCAAAATATCCTTATGCTTTCCAGGACGAACCTTTGCCTGCGCCAGCTTAGACACTAAACCTTTATACAAAACTTCGTTGACTAAAGAGGATTTTCCAGAACCGGAAACACCGGTCACAACAGTCAGCGTTCCCAACGGAATGGATACATCCACATTTTTCAGGTTGTTCTGTTCTGCGCCCTTGATGGTGATAACATTCCCGTTTCCTTTCCGGCGGACTTCCGGCACAGGAATTTTCTTTTTTCCGCTGAGATATTGTCCAGTAATGGAGCGGTCGCAGGCTTTGATTTCCTCCAAAGTTCCAGCGCAGACTACTTCTCCTCCGTGAACGCCTGCCCCTGGGCCAATATCTACAATATAGTCGGAGGCGGTCATGGTATCTTCGTCATGCTCCACTACAATAACAGTGTTGCCTAAATCACGCAGGTGCTTCAAGGTATCGATGAGGCGGTCGTTGTCCCTCTGATGAAGACCGATGCTGGGTTCGTCCAGAATATACAGCACGCCCATCAGAGAAGAACCAATCTGAGTTGCCAGACGGATACGCTGGCTTTCACCGCCGGAAAGGGTGGCAGAAGCTCTGGACAAAGTCAGATATTCCAAACCAACATTTTTGAGAAATTCCAGACGAGAACGAATCTCTTTGATGACCTGGTGGGAGATGGCTTCTTCCTTTTCGGTAAGTTTCAAATTCTCAAAAAAGCCCAGCATGGCAGTTACAGACAGCTGGCACAGCTGACTGATATTCAGCCCACCCACTAAAACAGAAAGGCTTTCCTTTTTCAGCCTTTCTCCGTGACACTCTGGACAATCCACAGCGTTCATCCAGTTGGTGATTTCCTCCCGCATCCAGTTGGAACTGGTTTCCCGGAATCGGCGTTCCAGATTGTTAGCTACGCCCTCAAATTCGGTATAATAGGTGGACTTTACATCTTCAGTATCACGAACCATTTTAATTTTTTCGCCCTTGGTTCCGTATAGAAGGATATCCACAATCTTTTTGGGCAGGTCTTTGATTGGGGTATCCAAAGAAAATCCGTAATGTTCCGCAAGGCTCTGGTAATAACTTTGGGCGATTCCTCCCTCTGCATAATACCAGCCGCTGGCACGGATCGCCCCCTCCGCTACGGATTTGGTTTTATCTGGAATCACCAAGTCTGGGTCGATGCTCATGAAAGTTCCCAGGCCGGTACATTTTTCACAAGCTCCAAAAGGGTTATTAAAGGAGAACATCCTTGGGCTTAATTCCTCAATGCTGATATTGTGTTCTGGGCAGGCGTAGCTCTGGGAAAACAGCATTTCTTCTCCTCCCACCACATCCACTACCACAATATTTCCTGTCATGGAAATAGCAGTTTCCAGAGAGTCGGTCAATCGAGATTGAATTTCCGGCTTCACCACCAGTCTGTCCACTACAATTTCGATATTGTGTTTTTTGTTTTTGTCCAGCTGGATATCCTCAGAAAGCTCATACAGACTGCCGTCCACTCTGACACGAACATAGCCGGATTTTTTTGCTCGTTCCAGCTCCTTCTGGTGCATACCCTTTTTTCCCCGGACGATTGGAGCTAACACCTGAATCTTGGTTCGTTCCGGCAGCTCCATCACCTTGTCCACCATCTGGTCTACTGTCTGCTGACGAATCTCTCTGCCGCAAATAGGACAGTGGGGAATACCAATTCTGGCATACAGCAAACGAAGATAGTCATAGATTTCTGTTACAGTGCCCACGGTGGAACGAGGGTTTTTGGAAGTGGTTTTCTGGTCGATGGAAATTGCTGGAGAAAGTCCGCTGATTTCGTCCACATCCGGTTTTTCCATCATACCCAGAAACTGTCGGGCATAGGAAGACAGGCTCTCCATATAGCGTCGCTGTCCGTCCGCATAGATGGTATCAAAAGCAAGGGAAGATTTTCCTGAACCTGATAGTCCCGTGAATACGATGAGCTTGTCCCTGGGAATTTCAAGATCTACATTTTTGAGGTTGTGTTCCCTTGCGCCATGAATGATGATTTTATCGTTCAAAGTTTTTCTCCTTTATTTTTTACTTTTTTCTGCCCTTGCGTTTTTCCTCATCTTCTTTCATTATGCGGAGGTTTGGGTTGGCAGTATATTCCTGTTTCAGCTTTTTGATTTTATCTCTTAGATAGGCAGCGTGTTCAAATTCCAGAATCTGGGCTGCGTTCTTCATTTCAGCGGTAAGCTTTTCTATGGTGAGCCTTAGCTCTGTCTGGCTCAGACGCTTTTTACCTTTTCCAATCTTATCGGTATGCTCTCTGGTAGAAATTTCCAGAATTTCCCGAACATCCTTCTTGATGGTTTTGGGAGTGATGCCGTGTTCTTCGTTATACTTCATCTGGACTTCTCGGCGGCGGCAGGTTTCGCTGATGGCCTTTTCCATAGAGTCTGTGACGGAATCCGCATACATGATAACCTTGCCCTGGGAATTTCGGGCGGCTCGTCCAATGGTCTGAATCAGAGAGGTTTCGCTTCGCAGGAAGCCTTCCTTGTCTGCATCCAGAATAGCCACCAGCGATACCTCTGGGATATCCAGACCTTCACGCAGCAGATTGATGCCTACCAGCACATCAAACTCGCCCAAACGCAAATCACGGATGATTTCCATACGTTCTATGGTGTCGATATCGTGGTGCATATACCGAACCTTGATTCCCATATTTTCAAAGTATCCTGTCAAATCCTCTGCCATTTTCTTGGTGAGGGTCGTAACCAACACACGCTCCCCTTTGGCGGTACGCTCATTGATTTGGGAAATCAGGTCGTCTATTTGCCCTTCTACAGGGCGGACTTCGATTTCCGGGTCTAACAGACCTGTAGGACGAATGACCTGTTCTACCACACGCTTGCTCTTTTCCTTTTCAAAAACTCCTGGCGTTGCGCTGACAAAGATAATCTGATTAAGTTTGCTGTAAAATTCCTCGAAGTCCAGCGGTCGGTTGTCGTAAGCGGAAGGCAGACGGAAACCATATTCCACCAGATTGGATTTTCTGGCTTTGTCACCGGCATTCATGCCCCGAACCTGCGGGAGGGTTACGTGGGATTCGTCCACAAACAGAAGAAAATCCTCCGGGAAATAGTCCAGTAAAGTATAAGGACAGCTGCCCGGTTCTCTGCCGGAAAGCACTCTGGAATAGTTTTCGATTCCTTTGCAGAAACCAATCTCTCCCAGCATTTCCATATCGTAGTTGGTGCGTTCCATGATTCTCTGGGCCTCAATCAACTTGTCATGTTTTTTAAAATAATCCACACGCTGCTCCATCTCATCCCGAATTTCTCCCAAAGCCTTCTGCATCTTATCTCTCGGCACGATGTAATGGGAAGCCGGATAGATGGCCACATGGGACACTACGTTTTTGACCTCTCCTGTTATCACATTGATTTCGGAAATACGGTCGATTTCATCCCCAAAAAATTCCACTCGAATGGCAGTTTCTCCAGAATAAGATGGGAATATTTCCACCACATCGCCCCGAACACGGAACTTGTTTCGGATGAAGTTGACATCGTTTCGTTCATATTGCAGCTCCACCAGTTTTTTAGTCAGCTCATCTCTTTCCTTTTCCATGCCGGTACGCAGAGAAATCACCATCTTCCGATAGTCGATTGGGTCGCCCAGCGAATAGATGCAGGAAACGCTGGCCACGATGATCACATCCCGCCGCTCCGACAGGGCAGAGGTGGCCGAGTGCCGCAGCTTTTCGATTTCATCATTGATGGCGCTGTCCTTTTCGATATAGGTATCAGTGTTGGCGATGTAGGCTTCCGGCTGATAGTAGTCGTAGTAGCTGACAAAATATTCTACTGCATTGTTAGGGAAAAACGCCTTGAATTCGGAGCACAGCTGGGCTGCCAACGTTTTGTTGTGGGCCAGCACCAGCGTTGGGCGATTGACTTCTTTAATAATATTTGCCATTGTGAAGGTCTTGCCCGAACCGGTCACACCCATCAAAGTCTGCTCCTTGTCCCCTGCCAGCACTCCCTTGCTGAGGGTTTCAATGGCTTGGGGCTGATCCCCCATAGGCTGATACTCCGACACCAGCTCGAACCCTTTGTTTTCCTGCATAGCATTTCCCCCTTTTTGTGATACATCATTCTTTTCTTTGATTTTAGCACTATGCAAAATAAATGTCAATTCGGAGAAATTTACTTTTTATTTTTGTTTCTCTAGTCTAACACATTATCTTAAAGGATAAATAAATATCAATATTATTGTCTGTTGCAAACAAATAAACCTTAAATTATTGATTGAATATCAAAGCAAAACGATATTTCATTGTAATTTATTGAAAATCGTGCTATAATCTATTTAAGCATAGCTTATGTATTTGCACAGCAGGATAGCCCTATGCCGCTGCGTCAACTTTATTGGGGGGAAAAGCCTGTTTTCATTTCTATGATTCCGCTTTTCTGTAAGACGTTCTTGATTTATTTTGATAAAAGCATAGGATTATGATATGCATTGTAGACAATGACAAATACATAACAATCAAAAATACTGTTGATATAGTCTTTATGTTGTGATACACTGTACATAATATACTTTAAAAACCAAGCAAACTATCCGAATATTAGGGGGTATTTGGAAGATTGCTGTGGAAATATCAGGAAAACATTGCAATACATCAAAAGAGAGGGGAATTCAACAATGAGTAGATTAAAAATCGCTTCGCCTACAAGAGCGGACATTGTAATCGAAGGTCTTTATAAAGACCTCGAACGAAGAATCGAATCCAGTCCTCCTGGCCTGTGCCCGGTGGATATGTCCCGCGCCTTTTTGGAACTGTGCCACGCCCAAACCTGCGGAAAATGCGTACCATGCCGCATCGGTCTTGGCCAGCTCAACAATTTAATCAAGGACGTTCTGGAAGGCAGAGCTACCATGAAAACTCTGGACATCATGAAAGAAACTGCTTTGTACATCATGGAAACCGCTGACTGCGCCATCGGCTACGAAGCTGCTCACATGGTATATCAGGGTCTGATTGGCTACGGGGATGACTACATCGAACATATCAAACACGGACGCTGCACCTGCACCTACAAACAGCCTGTCCCCTGCGTGGCTCTTTGTCCTGCTCATGTTGACATCCCTGGATATATCGCTTTGGTGGCAGAAGGCAGATATGCCGATGCAATCCGCTTGATTCGTAAGGACAACCCATTCCCCACCACCTGCGGCTTCATCTGCGAACACCCCTGTGAAGCCAGATGCCGCAGAAACATGGTGGATGATGCTATCAACATCCGCGGCCTCAAGCGTGTTGCCGCAGACTTTGCCGGCGTGGTGGAACCACCTGTCTGCGCTCCTTCCACCGGCAAAAAAGTTGCCATCTTGGGCGGCGGCCCTGGCGGCCTGAGTGCTGCATACTATTTGCAGCTGATGGGCCATCAGACCACCGTTTACGAAATGCTCCCTCAACTGGGCGGTATGCTCCGCTACGGTATTCCAAACTACCGTCTGCCTAAAAAACGCCTGGACGAAGATATCGAAAGCATTCTGAAAACCGGCGTTGAGGTAAAACACGGCCTCAAGATTGGCCAGGACATTTCTGTCCAGCAGCTTAGAAACGACTACGATGCTGTGCTCATCACCATCGGTGCCAGCACAGATAAAAAACTCGGCCTGGAACACGAAGACGCTGACGGCATTCTGTCCGCAGTTCAGTTCCTGAGAAGCGTAGGCAAAAACGAAACCATGGATCTTTCCGGCAAACAGGTGGCAGTCATCGGCGGCGGCAACGTATCCATGGATGCTGTTCGTACCGCAAAACGTCTGGGCGCTGACAAAGTAAGCATCGTCTACCGCAGACGTGTTGCTGATATGACCGCTCTCCCTGGAGAAATCGACGGTGCCGTTGCGGAGGGCATCGAGCTTCAGACCCTGAAAGCTCCTTCTGCCATCGACGTAGATGAAGATTACCACGTAAAAGGCATTTGGGTCACTCCGCAAATGGTTTCCTCCATCAAAGACGGCAGAGCCAGCGTAAAACCCACCGGCGAAGACAATATCTACATCCCATGCGATGTACTGATCGTGGCAATCGGTCAGAATATCGAAACCCGCCACTTTGAAGAAGCTGGCATCCCAGTTGAACGCGGCAAGATTGTTACCACCCCAACCGGCGCATTTGAAAACCTGCCCGGCGTATTTGCAGGCGGCGACTGCGCCAGCGGCCCTGCCACCGTTATCAAAGCGATTGCAGCTGCAAAGGTGGTTGCATCCAATATCGACGAATTTCTGGGTTATCACCATGAAATTTCCTGCGATGTTCAGATTCCTGAACCTCGCCTGTATGACCGCACTCCTTGCGGACGAATCGACCTGACCGAACGTGAAGCCTGTGAACGTGTGCTGGACTTCGAGGGTGTCGAAAACTGCATGACTGCAAAAGAAGCCCATCAGGAAGCTTGCAGATGTCTGCGCTGTGACCACTTTGGCTACGGAATCTTTAAAGGAGGCCGAGAGAAATTATGGTAAATCTTATTATTGATAATATAAATGTATCGGTACCGGAAAACACCACCATCATGGAAGCTGCTGCTTCTGTAGGTATCCCGATTCCAAAACTCTGCTACCTGAAAGGCATCAATGAAATCGCTGCCTGCCGTGTCTGCGTAGTCGAGCTGGAAGGCATGGACAAACTCATCACCTCCTGCAACAACGTGGTTAAAGAAGGCATGGTGGTTTATACCAACAGCCCAAAGGTTCGCCGCAACAGAAGAATGAATGTGGAGATGATTCTGTCCCAGCATGACTGTGAGTGCGCTGTCTGCCCAAGAAGCGGCAACTGCTCTCTCCAGACTATTGCCAACGACCTGAACATCATCGATGCTCCTTACAAAAAAGAAATCGAATATCAGTCCTGGGACAAGAGCTTCCCGCTGATTCGCGATTCTTCCAAATGCATCAAATGTATGCGCTGCATCCAGATCTGTGAAAAGGTGCAGGGTCTGGGGGTCTGGGACGTAGAAGGCACTGGTTCCCGAACCACCGTCAACGTATCCGGTCACAGAAAAATCCAGGAAGCTCCTTGCTCCCTGTGCGGCCAGTGTATCACCCATTGTCCTGTAGGTGCGCTGAAAGAGCGTGACGACACCGAAAAAGTATGGTCTGCTATCAATGACCCAAACAAAATCGTGGTAGTCCAGGTGGCTCCTGCTGTCAGAACTTCTTGGGGCGAATCCCTTGGCATGAGCCCTAAGCAGGCTACCATCGGCAAGATTTTGGATGCCTGCAAAAAAATGGGCATGGATTATGTGTTCGATACCACCTTCTCTGCCGACTTAACCATCATGGAAGAAGCCAACGAGTTCCTTCAGAGATTCACCTCCGGCGAACTGAAAAGCCGTCCGATGTTCACCTCCTGCTGCCCTGGCTGGGTACGCTTTATCAAGAGCCAGTTCCCATATCTGGTAAAATATCTTTCTACCGCAAAATCTCCACAGCAGATGTTTGGCAGCGTCATGAAAACCTACTTCGCTGAAAAAATCGATACATCTCCAGAAAACATCTTCACCGTATCTATCATGCCTTGCGTAGCCAAAAAGGACGAATGTGAAATGGATCTGTTCTATGGAGAATATGCCGGTCACGAAGTGGATGCTGTTATCACCACCCGCGAATTTGTCAAGATGATTCGCTCTGCCCACATCAGCCCAGACACCTTAAAAGATATCGAAAGCGACCGCCCAATGCAGGAAGGTTCCGGCGCTGGCGTAATCTTTGGTGTTACCGGCGGCGTTATGGAAGCAGCCCTGCGTACTGCATACTTTACCATCAAAGGCGTAAACCCGGACACTGATGCCTTTAAACCAGTTCGCAGCCCGGCATTCCAGGCTAATGAAGGCATCATCGAGTCTGAATTTGCCATCGACGACACCGTTGTTAGAACTGCTGTTGTCAGCGGTTTAGGCAACACCCGAAGACTGCTCCAGAAAATTGAACGCGGCGAAGCCCAGTACGACTTTGTGGAGGTCATGGCTTGTCCCGGCGGCTGCGTAGGCGGCGGCGGTCAGCCAATCCATGACGGTGAGGAACTGGCCTTCCAGAGAGGTCAGAACCTTTACTTCCTGGACAAAAATGCAAATATCCGCTTCTCCCACGAAAACGCTGACATCATCAAAATGTACGACGAATTCTTCGGAAAGCCTCTTTCTCATAAGGCTCATATGCTTTTGCATACCGAGCACGTTGCTCACTAATTCCTGATATCAAAAAACACCCGGAACTGCTTGTTCCGGGTGTTTTCCTTTTATGAAATCCTTGCTTAAAACTTAAGCATCCAATCTGTCTGCTCAGCTGCCTGTGGAGCGGAATTCTTTGACTCCAGAAGAACTTTCGCTGTTGATGCTCTTTCTATCTTTTGCGTAAACCTTTTCGATTTCACCGTCTTCGACTATCTTGATATAAGCGTGCGGAGTATTCAAATAAGCTTTCTCCACTTCGCCTTCTACATAGATGCGGGCTTTGCCGTTGGTATCCAGACGTTCAATCTCTGCGTCTTCATGGATAGTGATTTTGTAGTTTTGGTCAAAGGTAGATGGAAGCACCAGTCGATCCAGCTCACCCTCTATTGTCAAACTTCTCACTTCACCCAGTGCAATTTTCTTTTTCACATTCTTTTTGTCCCTAAACTGAACAGCAATGCCTTTCTCACCGTTCTTTTTCAGGAAAATTTCGCTTTCCTTCATTTCATAATCAGTTTTTTTACCCTCGCTGATGATGGTCAAATGTTCATCGTCCACTCTGAGGATAGGTGCTTTTACCTTTGCTGCCACAGAAGTCAGACCCATGCTGAGGACCATTGTCGCTGCCAGCAGCATACTCATAAATTTTCTCATTGGATGTTTCCCCTTTCAGTAAATTACTTTTATTTGAAGCATCTGTCTTTTAAAAGACATTGTGCTCTTTCATGGAATAATATTTTGTATCTGTAACTACAAAATGGTCGTGGAGGTTGATGCCCACCCCAATCAGATATTCGTTGGCCTGCCGGGTCATAATCAAATCCTGCTGGGATGGCAGTACGATTCCGCTGGGATGATTGTGAGCAAGGATGATATCCCTGCTGTCTTTTCTTATGCAAATCTGGCTGATTTCCTGGAGATTTGTGACTGCAATATTTTTTTCGCCCTTGCCGATTTCCTGACAGCTGCACACCCGCTTGCTTTTGTCAACACAAACCAGCAGCAAGGTTTCGGTTTCTTTTCCTTCCAGCTGGCTGCGGAAAAAATCCCCCGCCTTATCAGAAGTATTCAGAACCACCATCTGCTGACATTTTTTCAGTTTTTCCTGGTGACAGTATTCTGCTGTGTCGAAGAACAATTTCAGCATGGTTGCGCTGTATTCTCCTATTCCCTTTACTCTCATGAGTTCTTCCTTGGGAGCTTTTAGCACTTCGGAAAGGCTGCCGAACTGGTCGATCAGATGATGCGCCAGAGGGTTGGTGTCTTTTCTGGGGATTGCAAAGCTCAAAATCATTTCCAGTGCCTCATGAGCTTCAAAGTCCTGTAATCCGCTGCGTTCATAGCGAGCCCGCAGTCGTTTGCGGTGTCCTTCGTGGATGTTTTTTTCTTCCATTTAAGGTTCCCGCCTCCTTTTTTCTTCTGCTCTTTGGCAGCTGCTTTTCAAATCTTTATCCTTGTGCTATAATCAAATCACCGTGACTCTGCGAGGTTCTTTTGCAGAAAATGACGGTAGAAAGGTGTTTCTTATTATGAAATCTTTTATCATCAATGCAAATGATGCCGGTCAAAGGGTCAGCAAATTTGTGGAAAAAACAGTGCCTGCCCTGCCCCAGTCCCTACTGCACAAATACTTTCGCCTGAAACGCATCAAGCTCAACAAAAAACGCTGTCAGCCTCAGGATCGTCTGGAAGAAAACGACGTTTTGGAATTATACATCAACGACGAATTTTTTGGGGAAGGACGCCAGGACTTGGTGTTCCTGAAAGTTCCAGACAAAATCAATGTGGTCTACGAGGATGAAAACATCCTTCTGGTGGACAAAAAACCGGGGCTGGTAGTCCATGAGGACGACGACAATACGCCGGACACCCTCATCAACCGCATCCTTCATTACCTCTATAACAAAGGGGAATATAATCCAGAAGCAGAACAGAGCTTTGTTCCTGCCCTGTGCAACCGCATCGACCGAAATACTGGCGGCATCGTTATCGCTGCCAAGAATGCCCAGGCTCTGCGTATCCTGAATCAAAAAATCAAGGACAGGGAAATGACTAAGCTTTACCTCTGCCTTGTTCATGGCGTTCCCAAGCCTGCCGCTGCAACATTAAAAGATTTCCTCATCAAGGACAGCAGCCATAATCAGGTAAAGGTGCTGAAAAAGCCAGTTCCTAACGGAAAGACCATCATCACCTGCTACCGCACCCTCAAGACCAACGGAAAAATGAGCCTGCTGGAAGTAGACCTGAAAACAGGCCGCACCCATCAGATTCGTGCCCACATGGCTTTTTACGGCCACCCACTGGTGGGCGATACCAAGTACGGCACCAATGCCCTGAACAAAAACAGTGGACACTCCGCTCAAGCTCTGTATGCTTACAAGCTCCGCTTCCAGTTCACCACCGACGGGGGCATCCTGTCCTATCTGGACGGCAAAGAATTCTCTGTGCCGCATGTTCCTTTCGCTGATGAAATCTAGCTGTCCTTATTCTTATAGGATACAGACTATTTCAGAGAAAAGCAAGAGATTGACCAAAAATTCAGTGATATCCAATAAATTCAACA
>SAMEA104404103__coassemble_633_pt1 | contig 24826 bp, 19 predicted proteins | sample SAMEA104404103__metabat2_high_PE_024 | metagenome-assembled genome bin SAMEA104404103 (sample SAMEA104404103) | Balaenoptera acutorostrata
CTTATACGCAGATACTAAAACCACGGCATTTCGCACAGATCGTTTTTCTCCGAAAAACTCGTTGAGAGCGAAATAAAAGTTTTACTCAATTTTTTCAAAAAATTGCAGATTCCAAAGACAGCGCCTTTGGCCGCTTTCATCCGAAAGCGGAACACCCAGCAAAAAAATAATAAAATTACAGGCTGCCGGAGCTTGCAATATTTCCGGCTCCGCAGCCTCTTATACGGGAAAAAGACAATAGCAGGAAAAAGAAAGTGCGTTTTTAGAAAGGACGGGATTATATGGGATTGTTTGGAAACTTATTCAGTAAAAAAGTATGCGCAATCTGCGGCGAGGAAATCGGTATGTTTGGAAACCGCAAACTGGAGGATGGCAACTGCTGCAAAAACTGTGCGGCCAAACTTTCTCCATGGTTCGATGAACGCCGCCATTCTACAGTAGATCAGATTAAACAGCAGCTGGAATATCGGGAAGCCAACAAGGAAAAAGTGGCAAACTTCCAGATTACCCGCCAGCTGGGCAATGGTACAAAAGTCCTTTTTGATGAAAATGCGGGAACTTTTGCAGTAGTCAACGAGTACGATACTGGAAAACTGGCAGAGGTGAATCCCGATATCATCTTGTGTTCCCAGGCCACCAGCTGCGAAGTGAAAATAGATGAGATGCGAAACGAGGTTTACCAAAGAGTAACGAACTCTGAAGGGGAAACCGAAAACAAAAGTTACAGCCCAAGAAGATATCGATATTCCTACAAATTTAAAGTGAAGATTACCGTCAATCATCCCTACTTTGACGATATCAGCTTCGATTTGAGCCGAGGCTACATCGAAATTCACTACAACAATTATAGCAGCGGTCTGCTGGACGCTTTGTTTTCTGATAACATCGCAGGAGGAGAAGGAACCACTTCTGCTCCTCCGCTGTCAGCAAGACGCAATGACCCAGAATATGCTCAATGCGAACGCATGGGGGAGGAGATTCGGCAGGTGCTCATGAATCGAAACTCTCAACCTCAGCCAGAAGCTTTTCAGGGGGCAGCTCCCCAGCAGCCAGAAGTTCCCCAGCAGCCAGTGTATCAGCAGGCTCCGCAGCCTCAGCCAGAAATATCTCCAACAAACTGCCCCAACTGCGGCGCGCCGCTAAGACCAGGAGCAAAATTCTGCGAAAGCTGCGGCAGCAAACTTTAGCTTTGGGATTTAATAAAACATAATAACAGAAATACTCTGAAGAAGATATACGGATTTACGGGAAAAAGACAAGGAGGTTTCAGTTATGAAAAAATGGATTGCTTTATTGACTGCAATGATAATCGCAATATCAATGGCTGCCTGCGGCGGTTCGGAGAAAGAAAAATCAGGAAATCAGCCAGAATCGGAAGTCAAGGAAGAAGTTAAAGAGGAAAAGCCAGCTGAAAAAAAGCCAGAAGACAGTCAGGGAGAAAAAACCAAAGAAGAAAAGCCCGAAGAAAAACTGACAGAAGAAGAAAAACCAACTGCGGAAACACCAGAAGAATATGAAGCGGCAAAAGAAGCCTTTAAGGCAAAATCCAAGGAGGATTTTACCGCTGAATATCTCACCAATGGGCCAATGACCAAAGAAAAAATGCTGGAATATAAAGCTCTCCAGCGTTATGAAGATTTTAACCCCGACAACTACACCCTGATGACCACCAACAGCAAATACACCCGTGTGGGCATCGATGTCCAAAAAGCCGGGGACGAAGCAGGCATCGAACTGACAGACCTTGACTATGTAAAGGCCTTCATAGACAGCCCCTACCCGCAGTTGAAAGTTACAGCTCTGGGCTACGCCAAAGATATGATGGGTGGCCCCAACAAAGAATACTTCCGCCCAGTTTTTGAAAAGATGATGGCAGAGGAAACCGAGGTTCATGTTCTGGCAGCTATGGCAAGACCATGTATGAACAACTGCTCTGATCCGGCTGTAGCGGAATTTATTCTGAAGCTGGCAAAACATGAAGACCCTGTGGTAAGAGCAGCAGCTACCATCGCAGCTACAGGAACTGATAAGGATGTTCCCGGACTCAAGGATACCCTTTTGGCTATGCTTGCCGACCCAGAGCAGAATGTAAGAGGCGCAGCCGCCAAAGCAGCAGCAAACTTTGGTGATCCGGCTGTGATTCCGCAGCTGGGCGATATCCTGATGAAGGATGAGGAGGCAGCGATTCATGGTCAGGCTGCGGAAGGTTTGGCCAGATTCTGCTACGACTACCCGATTTATAAAAATACCAATGCTGACGCCTATAAGTTCCTGATGGACTACCTGAAAAAGACCCCAAGAACCCAGAGTGTTCCTGAATGGACAGTAATCAGCCTGCTTTCCAAGAAAGGCACACCTGAAAAGATGGCCGAATGGAAGACAAAAGCCACCTACTTTGATGAAAACGAGCTGGCTAACACCCTGATCGAGATCATCAAGGACAAAGAGGCGGCAGAGCTTTCCAGAAGAACAGCAATTCAGGCAGCAGCAGTCCATGCAACCGATGAACAGTTTGAATCGATTAAACCATTGATTACCGGAGAAATGACTTTGGAAAGTGCCTACGAAAGTGAATTGAATAGGCGGCAGAAAAAATAGCCGGACAGAATAAATGAACGACAGCCCTCAGGGGCGCAAGGGGCTGCCCCAAAAGGCGGCCCCTTGCTTTATAAAAGGAACAAAGCTGACACACAGAATGTTAGCAAAAAGCAACTGTAAGAAGGAGGAAAATTTATGATCGTATCTCTTAACCATCTTCCGACAACTTTTCAGGAATTTTCATCCATGGCCGACCTTTCCTCACCAGAAAAAACCAGTGCCCTTTTTCTTTGCGCTTTGGAATTGTATCTCATCAATCAGGAGGATGGAATCAAAGCAATAGACCTTCTGCGAGGCCCTCGTCCCATGAATGGCTATGATAAACAGTTTATTCGGGATAGGCTTCGGGGCAAGGAGTATCTCCCCAAAGCTTACTTTGCAGGAGCTGCTCCTCAGAACCGATATACTCCCAATGTTCCCTATGTAATCGACCCTCTGCCGGATCGCCAGCCCCAGGAGCCAGGTTATATCAAGCTGTTTCTGAGTACAGCCGGAGCAGATTCCCCTCGCCCCATCAAGCTGAGGGCCAAAGGCGGGAACTGGTATCTTTGGGAATATTCCAGCCTTTTGAGCGGAATTAGAATCCCTGCGGAAGATGACCCGTGGGCGTAAGGAGGAGCACCATGAATAACAAATTAGCGGCTCTCTTGCTGGCTGGGGTTTTGTGCCTTTCTGTAATGACTGGATGTAGCCCATCCAACGAAACAGAAAAAACTACCGCACCGCAAACAGAACAGTCTGATAAAAAACCAAACAATAAGCTTACCGGAAACAAAGAAAATTCCGATAAAGAAGATACTGTGGAAAAACATGAGCCTGCTTTGGTGAATGGAAAAATTCCTCTCAGCGAAGATGGCGCGCTGGAAAGTTATTATTATTGGGCATCGGATTTCTTCCCAGAAGCAGAGCTGGGTGTTTTCAGCATCGGACAAAGCTACGGCGTTTCTCTGGGCGGAGGGGATTTCTGGGATATGATAGAATCGCAGGGAGTTTATCCCTTTATGGCAAAAATGGGCTGGGATCAATATGTCAGCACCAATGCGAATGATTCTCTCAATGTATTGTGCCTGACCCCAACAGACCCGGAGGCTGAACTGATAATCCAGAAATGCGAAAACGGCAAACCTACAGAAGAACTGTATCACAGCAAAAACGGCGATCCGGTTATTCTGATATGTAATGCGCAGCAGGAACAGCCGGACTGCCTGGTTCAGGTGAAAGGCGATGGAAAAGAACCGGTAACCTATTCTCCTAAGTGGGACCCAGTTCAGAAAAAACTGATTCTTTCGGAAGGCGGAAAAGTTTTTGATTACAGCATTGGAGCCATAGACAGCACAACAGCCACCTGGCAGCTGTATGGTCAGTGGGAATTTACGGATGAATACGGAGAATGTTTTTATATACTGAACCTTTATCCTGACCTATACATGACCTACGAAGAAGTTACAGATTACAGTGCTGTGAGCCGTTCCTTTGAAGGCCGCTGGGATCGTGTCAGCGAGGACAGCATTACGTTTTTGACCCATCCGACTGCAACAGGGGTACGCCCTGATGACAGAGTGGGGACAGAAGTCTGGGAGCAGGAATACAAGTTCATCATCAATCCTGATGGAACCATGAAGCTGGAAAAGCTTCGGGGCGAAGAACTGTTTTCTGTAGAAAACCCTGCCTTGAGGCTGACCAATGCCAATATGTTCCCCCGGACGATTATTGACCCGGAGGAAGAAATTCTGATAGAAAGGGCAGAGGCTAGGCTGAAAAACTATCAGTTTGCACAATACGGATACTGCCCGGATTATGTCAAATATCAGAGAAGCACCCAAATCGGCCCGATGATTCGTCTGTACGATGTTGCCACCGATGACAGGGAAATCACCTATGGCGCTTATTTGGTGGATATATACACGCAAACAGCCTATCCTTATGATGATTTAAACTATAGCATCGACCTGGAATATTATGGCGGCGCAGACGTAAAGACAGCAGAACTTTGGGATCGGGACGATAATCGCGCTTTGGCCTGTCAGCTGGTGGAAGAATACTATATCCGTACCTTTGGCAAAAAGCCCAAATTTACAGCAGTGGATTCTTTGACAGAGGATGGTCTGCTGGTCATGCTGACAAATGATCTGCATGACCAAACCCAGCAGTTGGGATGGTACATGATAGACCCGCTTACAGGCAAAGGGTTTGACTATATGACTTTGCAGCCGATTGATTTCAAAGATAAATCTGCATCACAGACTCCAGAGGAAAAAACTCCAGAACCATCTACAGAAAACGAATATACCAGGACAAAAGGTGTTTGGAAAATGTTCGGAGAAGACGGGACTGCCTTCTTTGAAATGGACGGACAGGGAGGTTTCTTTGCTTACTACGCCAGCGGAGCGGTCGAAATGCAAGGTACTCTGGAAGTGCAGGAGGACGGAATCTATCTGATGAAGGGCAGCGATGGAAAAGAATTTAACAGTTTCTCCTTTGAAGATGAAAAAAAGATTATGATAAACGGTGGCGGCGGGCCAGAATTTGTCAAGACTGCTGACGAAGTCCCAGTAGGCTAACCGGTTCGAGATTTGTTCTTTGATAAAAGAAAGGCCAAAGGAAAGCATTTTGCTTACCTCTGGCCTTTTCTAAAATATGCTTGCAGCAAGTTGGCAGAAACCAACTACACGAACAGTGTCCAGATTCAATCTGGTTACGGGTTGCAGGTTCCGCAAGGTTTGTAGCCGGCGTTGAGCAATTCTTCTTTGGTGCCGTAGTAGTTGCTCTTGTTTTCGCTCTTGGTTTTCGCTGCGCTTGGGCAGTCAGGAGTGTGGAACTTCATGGTATTTTTGTTAATGATGTAGGTAACTTCTTTGGTGGAGCCTCCTGCGAAGATTTCTTCGATTTCGTGGCTCTTGCCAGTTTGATAGTCGATTTCAATGTATGGCTGATTGTTGTAGCAGTATACGTTGAACATGACCCCTTCGCCGTGATCTTCCACAGAGTAAGCTTCCATCAATACGCCGCGGCATACCAGCTCATCGCCCTGGAACAGTGGGGTAACACGGTACATGACGTGGTTGTCAGTTTCCTTCACATAGTCGGCAATCATGTTCTCGAAGGGAAGCATACCGTCCACATTCATGTAACGAGTTCCGGTGACCAGGTTCTTTTCGTTGGCATCCTCACCGGTCAGCTGGTGGCCTAACAGGTGGCAGCGGTTGTAAAGATATTTTCCATCCACATGGTCGTATTTGGCAGTTACCCAGCCGGTAGGTTTGACCTTGGAGATGTCACCACGTTTTTCGGTAGGCATGATATCCTGGCCTACGCTGGAAAAAGCAGGGCCGCATCTTCCCAAATCGTCCAAATCAGAGTAAGTTTCAAAGGATTTGTCGGTGATTTCTTCTTTGGTGAAGAATGGCACATTATCGTTGATGGTGATAAAAGGATTGCCTTCGTATGGGGGGATGTTATCCAGCTGGATGCTGTCGGATGTTTGGGGTTTTTCTTCCGGTTTTTCGGGAGATGTTTCAGAAGGCTTTTCGGCAGGAACCGGGGCTTCTGCTTCGGTATGAGTGCCTTCCGAAGGTACGGTCTGGATTTCGATGGTACAGCCTGCAAAGGTCAGCACCATTGCCAATGTCAGCAGAGCAGAAATGCTGCGGTTGAGCATCGGCTTTAGTTTGTTAGTCCATGATTGTTTCATTCAGGTACACCTCTTCTGTAATTTTTTCATGGGAGTATCCAGCAAATTCCTGGAAACTGGTCAGCTCCCAAAGGTTCAGGTCGATGGAAAAGTACCGGTCCGATGGATAGGCCCGGTTCCAGCGATACACGACGATTCGGCTGATTTGGTCTTCTGGAGGCAGGTGCTGAGGGTCTTCGATAAAGCACCACAGATTTCCCCGGAGAGATTGGGGATTGTCCGAAATCACAAGCTTTTCCTGCTGCTCAAACTGTTTGGCAGTATAGGGGCTGACATACAACTTTTCCTGCCCAATCATTTCCAGCATCCTTTGCCGCAGGATACGGTCTTGGCTTTGGCGGCGGCGGTTGAACATCATGCCCATTTGGTCTTCTACACAAACAATCAGGTTCATCCTCTGCTTCACTCCTTTTTGGTGGATTGTTGTTACCTGTTTATTATAAAAGATGACAGGAAAAATGGCAAGCGGGAGTTTTTTTAATTGAGTGTGGCTGTTGTAATTATGCATAAACTATGAACAAAAAAATCTACATGACAAGTGAAAGCATTAGTGATATAATGAAGCATGACATAACAAAACAGCTGAATTGGGGGGGGGTAATTCAATGCTAAAATTATTATTTGTTGCAAACCCCATCGGAAAAAGCGAGTCGATTGATTGCTGGAACGTGCGGTATTGGCAAAAAGTTGGATAGATTTTCTGGGCTGTATTTAAATCAACGAGGAGGTTTCGTTATGAAAAGAAACATTATGGCGGCGCTGATGTGCGCAATTATTTTATCTGCGGGCGTACCTGCTCTGTCTGTTGACGCTGCAAAATATGATGCAGAAGGCGTTCATGTAGAATTTAATATGGATGCCCAGGATAAGGTAAGAGTCTTTGGAAAAGATGGTGTTGAGCTGAACAAAGAGGAAAATACCCGTTCCGAAAGCAGCGATAAAACTGTAAAAGTATCAAAAAAGACCAGCAAAAAATCAGTTAAAAAAAGACCAAGCAGCAAAAAACCTGCTAAAAAAGGCGATGCAAAGGTTGACAGCGAGGTAAAAGCTGTAATCGACCGCATCAATAAAGAACGCAAAAAGAAAAAACTTCCACCAATGGAAATGGATGCAACCCTCAACGAGATGGCCGAGGTAAGAGCAAAGGAAATCACCAAAAAATTCTCTCACACCAGACCTAACAAAAAGAGCTGCGATACCGTTTTTGAAGAATTTGGCAAGAAGAAAATTTATCATTGTGAAAACATTGCAGAAGTAGGCAGCGGTAATGTCGTGAGCCTGTGGATGCAGTCCAAAGGACACAAGGCAAACATCCTGGATGAACACATGGAACAGGTTGGCGTTGCCTGCGCTGAAAAAAATGGTTATGAATATTGGGTTATGATTGGATGCAGCGTTCCTCGCTAGTCTGAATTATAAAATACCTATTAGAATTTCTAAAAAAGGGAAAAGCTGCGGCTTTTCCCTTTTTAATTTTGCCCTCCGCTTGCAGGAAAGAAACCGATGAGATTTTATGATTTTAGGATTGCCTAAAATTATTTTTATATATTTTTGTAGTTTAGCTTTTCGGTACATGGAAAAGACTTTGGCTTTGTACTTCCATGATAATAAACAATTTTTTTTCTGATTTACTTACAATTTTGAAAAATATGTGATATCCTGCTTGATTTTGGCCGTCGGAAGGAATACAATAGTGTTGTCGAAAGGACAGCGTCAAATCCATTTCTACTGTAAATCTAATCAAAGCTGTTTTTCCGATGCCAGAAAAATTAGGAATTTTGGAGGTATTTATCATGGACAAAAATGTTACTTCTTGCCAGCTTGAAAAATATGAAGCTGAATTTATGGCAGACCGGGCAAACCGCATCGCTATGGATGCTGTAACATCCAACGGTGTAAACGCTGCTGCTAAAAATCCAGAAGCTTTCAAAAAAGTTACCCATACCTACTCCATTTCCCTGAAACAGGGCGAAGTCTGCAACCAGAAACGCAGCGGCAGATGCTGGATGTTTGCAGCGCTCAACTGCCTGCGCTATCAGGTGATGCAGAAACTGAATCTGGAAACCTTCGAGCTTTCCCAGAACTACACTCTGTTCTATGACAAGCTGGAAAAATCCAACTACTTCCTGGAAAGCATCCTGGAAACTTTGGATGAACCAGTGAACGGCAGATTGATTACCCATCTTTTGTCCGCTCCCCTCAATGATGGCGGCCAGTGGGATATGCTCTGCAACATCGTTGAAAAATATGGCCTTGTTCCAAAAACAGCAATGCCAGAAACTGCATCTTCTTCTGCAACTTCTGAAATGGCTTCCTGTATGACAGAAAAACTTCGTGAGTATGCTTGTGTTCTCCGCCGTATGCACAGCGAAGGCAAATCCGAAGCTGAACTGCGGGCAGCGAAAGATGAAATGATGAAGGTCATCTACAACATCCTGGTGACCTGCCTGGGCGTTCCGCCAAAGAAGGTAGACTTTGAAGTTCGCGACAAAGATAACAACTTCATCCGTGACAATGGACTGACACCAAAAGAATTCTACAATAAATACATCGGTGTCAACCTCAGCGACTATGTAAGCATCATCAATGCTCCTACACAGGACAAACCTTTCTACCGCAGCTACACAGTCAAATATCTGGGCAACGTAAAAGAAGGTCATGAAGTTCGTTATGTGAACTTGCCAATCGAAGAAGTAAAAGCTGCTGCAATCGCTCAGCTGAAGGATAACGAGCCAGTATGGTTTGGATGTGACGTTGGAAAGAGATCTGCAAGAGAAGAAGGCTTGATGGATCTGGATTTGTACCACACTGAGGAACTGTTCAACACCAAATTCGGTATGAACAAAGCAGAACGTCTGGATTATGGACAGAGCTTGATGACTCACGCAATGGTATTCCAGGGAGTAAATCTGGATGAAAACGGAAAGCCAAATCGTTGGAGAGTTGAAAACAGCTGGGGCAAAGATGCTTGCCACGACGGCTACTTTGCAATGTCCGATGAATGGTTCACCGAATATACCTATCAGATTGTAGTGAACAAAAAATATCTCAGCGAAGAAGTTCTGAAAGCTTACAACAGTGAACCAATCGAACTGGAACCATGGGATCCAATGGGCTCTCTGGCTGAATAAGGCTGATTGTTTTAAAATGACATACCAAAAGGCTCTGGAAATATCCAGAGCCTTTTTTGTTTTGACTACGAAACTTTTTTAATTTGTTTGTCTATCATTGAATGAGAAGCGGAAAGCTGCAACATGGTTTGATCCATATTTTCTGCAAAGATGGCGTAACCTCTGGTAGGGTCATTGATAAACACATGAGTCACAGCTCCTACCAACATTCCATCTTTCAGCAGAACGCTGCCGCTCATGCCCTGGGCGATTCCACCGGCGATTTCCAGCAGTCTTGGATCAGTTATCCGAATCACCATATTTTTAGTGGGTTCGTTTTGGGACATAGATACTTCCTCGATACAGGCATCGAACAGCTGAGGCTTTTCACCCTCAATGGTGGTCAGAATCTTGGCAGGGCCTTCCCGCACTTCATGGCATTGGGCGACGGGAACAGAGATATTTTCCTTTGGAGCGGAGGACAACCGGCCATAGACACCATTATAGCTGTTAGCATAGACTTCACCGAGGTGGCGGTCAGCTACAAAAGCCCCCTGCAATCGTCCCGGAGAGCCGGATTTTCCGGGCTGGACACCAATGATTTTTGCACGGACGATTTCACCTTGGGAAAGAGGCATCAGCTGGCCTGTATCCACATCACAGATGGCGTGTCCCAGTCCAGCAAAGCATCCGCTGGCAGGGTCATAGAAGGTGAGGGTGCCGATTCCAGCAGAGCTGTCCCGCACCCACAGACCCAGGTGATAGCTTTGGTCAGCAGCAGATGGAGCAGGAGTTACCACAACATCATGGGTCAGGTTGCCTCGGCGGAGAGTTAGGCTGATTGGAGAGCCGCCGCTTTTTTCTACCAGAGAGTTCAGCTGCTTTTTAGAAGCAATTTTTTTGCCATTGACAGACAGAATCACATCGCCTTCTTGGATTCCAGCGGCCTTGGCGGGGCTGATTCCGGCAGTTTTTCCATCGGGAACAGGGCCTGTCCCAACCACCATAACCCCATCTGTCACCATTTTGATGCCAAAGGGAGTTCCGCAAAGGGTTACAATCCGGCGATCCACTACCTGCACACTGACATCTTTGATGGAAACCAATCCCATGAGCCGCAATTTCATGGGAAAAGTATTTCCGGTGCTGGAATAGACTGACAAAGGGTAGGAATCGGAGAAGGGTTTGGCCTGAATGAGCTGTCCATTTCCTATGGAAAAGGTGGAACCTTTTGCCATATAGTACCGGTCGGGCAACTGGGCAGCCAGGGCAAAGGCGCAGAACAATGAGCCTAAGGAGAGCAGGGAAACCAACGAAGCAAAAATACGATAGATAAAAAGGGGTCGGGAAGAATATTTCAAATAAAAGACCTCACAATCTGAAATAGAATGGAAACAGCGTGGAAAAATTATAGAAAGTGATACAGAGCCATGGTTTTCTTTATCGGATTTTTCAGAAATGCTTTTGGCTTTTAGAAAGGGACTTTACTTAGTTTGTACAAAAAGGGCTTTTTTATTTAGGAAATTTTTCACCACGATTCCATTTTTTGTCCAATCCTTTTTTCGCATTTTGAACAATATTTGAATTGTTTTTCCCATAATCCAGGTGTCTTGTACTTTGTTCCAAAATGTTTTATAATAAGATAAAAGTGGACAAACGGAGGTGCTTATAGCTTGGAGCAGGATTTTGAACGCAGAGTACGTAAAACTTTGGAAAAAATTTCCCAATCCCCCGAAGCTGAACATATGAAAAAAGATTTGCAAAATATGGCTCGGGATATTCAGAAGGAATTTTCTACTTATCAGAAAAACCGCGAAGGAACTCATACCCAGTCCAACGAATATCACTATGGTTCTAACCGGAACTTTTATTCTGAAAACAACAATAACGAAACTTATCGGCAGGGTGCTTCCCACTATTCCAACGGAAGCCCCAACAAAAATCCATATTCTGTGGGGGCTTCTGGAAAACCTCCAGAACCTCGTCCAGAGCCCAATCTTCCAGTAGAAAAAAAATACCAGACAGTCAGCGTGTCTGGCACATTGATGACGGTTTTTGGCGGCATTGGAACAGGCGTTTCTGTTTGGCTGATGATTCTTTCTTCTGCCATCGCAGCCCTGACAAATCTTGTCACAGTATATTTCTATCTTTTGGTGGGCGGCCTTGCAGCCCTGACCGGCGTGTTTGGCTGGATGCTGGGCAAAGGGGTTTCCCTGTTAAAGAGAACTTCCCGTCTGAAAAAGTATCTGAAAGCCATTGGACACGGACAATTCTGCCCAGTTGATCTTTTAGTAGAAGCAGTAGGCAAAGAAAAAAATTATGTTATCAAGGACCTGCAAAAGATGATTAAAAAGAGGGTCTTGCCTGGAGCGCATTTGGATGACGAAAAAACTTGTTTAATGCTCACCGATGATATTTATGAGCAGTATCGCTATGTACAGAAGCAGGCTCAGGAAAAGCAAGCCGCAGAAGAAAAAGCAAAAGCAGAAAAAGAAGAAAAAATGCAAGAAGAACAAGATGCTCTTGCGAAAAACCCGGAACTGGCCGCAGCCATTCGCCAGGGCAGAGAGATGATTCGGCAGATACAGGAAGCCAATGATCGTATCCCAGGAGAAAATATTTCAGAAAAAATGTTCCGACTAGAAAAAATTGTGGACCAGATATTCAATGAAGTCCAAAAGCACCCGGAAAAGCTCCCGGATATCCGCAGAATGATGAGCTACTACCTGCCAACCACTTTGAAGCTTCTGGATGCTTATGAACAGTTTGACAATCAGGCCATTCAGGGCGAAACCATCAAAGGAACCAAAAAACAAATCGAGGATAGCTTGGACACGGTGAATCTTGCTTTTGAAAACCTTTTGGATCAACTGTTCACCGAGAAGGTTCTGGATGTCAGCTCCGACATTTCTGTATTGGAAACCATGCTGAAGCAGGAAGGACTTACCGGTTCGGAATTTCAAACTAAAAAAACTTTAGAACAGGAATCGGAAGAATAAAATCGAAACAACGCTTATCGCAGGAATCAACAACGTTGATGTGTTGTTCTTTAAAATGCGGGAAAATATATAAAAGAAAATTTGCAGGAGGGATTTTGTATGAATCATCCAATCAACCCCGATATGGAACCAACTTTAACCTTGAATCCATTTGCTGAAGAACCGGCTCCGGTTCCACAGCCTGTTCAGCCCCAGGTACAGGAAAAACCAAAGCCTGTTTTTGATGAAAGTATGCTCAATGAAAAAGAAAGAAAAATGGTGAACGATTTTGCCCAGCAGATTGATTTCTATAATTCCAATATGATTTTGCAGTACGGCGCAGGCGCTCAGAAAAAAATCGCAGATTTTTCTGAAACAGCGTTGAGCAATGTCCGCTGCAAAGATATGGGCGAAATCGGCGAAATGCTCAGTGGCGTAGTAACTGAACTGAAAAATTTCGATGAAGACGAGGAAGACAAAGGCTTCCTGAGTTTCTTCCGAAAGAGCAGCAATAAGCTGAAAAATATGAAAGCCAAGTATGCAAAAGCAGAAGAAAACGTCAATGCCATCGTTGCTGGGCTGGAAGATCAGATGGTCACCCTCATGAAGGATGTGGCTATGCTGGACCAGATGTACGAATTGAACAAAGCCTACTTCAAGGAGCTGTCCATGTACATTCTGGCAGGACAGAAAAAGCTGGCGGAGGTGCGTGATACCCAGCTGGCGCAGCTGATAGCTAAGGCGCAGCAGACTGGCCTTCCAGAGGATGCCCAGTCAGCCAACGATATGGCGGCCATGTGCGACCGCTTTGAGAAAAAACTCCACGACCTGGAACTGACCAGAATGATTTCCATTCAGATGGCTCCCCAGCTGCGACTGGTGCAGAATAATGATACCCTTATGACGGAGAAGATTCAGTCCACCATCGTGAACACCATTCCTCTTTGGAAAAGCCAGATGGTGCTGGCATTGGGCGTGACCCATTCCCAGCAGGCCGCAGAGGCACAGAGGGAGGTTACTGATATGACGAATGCTCTCTTAAAGAAAAACGCTCAGACCTTAAAAATGGCTACCATTGAAACAGCCAAAGAGTCTGAGAGAGGCGTGGTAGATATCGAAACCTTAAAAGAAACCAACGAAGCATTGATTTCCACCCTGGATGAAGTGATGCAGATTCAGAATGAGGGAAGGCAGAAGCGCAGAGAAGCCGAGCAGGAACTGAGGGGTATTGAAGAACAGCTGAAACAGAAACTCCTCCAGATCCGCGGCTAACCGGCTTGAAGACGGGGACTGTTCGCGAAAGCAGACTGTACAGAGAAAAAACTTTGTGCTCGCATAGGTCGTTTTTCTCCGAAAAACTCGTTAGAGAAAATAAGAGGGACTGAAGGAAAGCAAAACACTTTTCTTTTAGCAAAGAAAAGTGAGCGGGGTTTGGGGCAGAGCCACAAGGAGCTTTCCTCTGCAATCGAAATCTCAATAATGACATAAAAAACCGGGCTGAGTTTATGAAAAATTCAGTCCGGTTTTGCAATAAGATAAACTGTGAATTAGTGCATGAAAAAAGAGGACTGAAACTTTTGTTTCAGTCCTCTTTACTTTCGTTTTCTGAAAAGTTTTCTACAACATGAGCGTTGCAGACACTGTTTTCGCGAACAGTGCCCAGATTCAATCTCTGCCTCATTTGGAAAATACAGTCTTCCACAAACGAGCAAAGCTTTGCGATCTACGCGAGCACAAAGGTTCTTCTTTGTACAGTCTGTTTTCGCGAACAGCTTCCGGTCTCAGACCGGTTAGAATTCTGCGGAACCGGTAGTTCTTGGGAATGGGATAACATCTCTGATGTTGTTTACACCAGTGATGTACATGATAAGTCTTTCAAAGCCCAGACCATAACCTGCGTGTTTTGTGCCGCCGTATTTTCTCAAGTCAAGGTACCAGGAGTAGTCTTCCTCGTGAAGTCCCAGCTCACGGATTCTGTCTACCAGTACGTCGTATCTTTCTTCACGCTGGCTGCCGCCGATGATTTCGCCAATGCCAGGTACCAGCAGGTCAGCTGCGGCAACAGTTTTGCCGTCATCGTTCAGGCGCATATAGAATGCTTTGATTTCTTTTGGATAGTCGGTAACGAAGACAGGCTTTTTGAATACCTTTTCGGTCAGGTATCTTTCGTGCTCTGTCTGGAGGTCGCAGCCCCAGTATACAGGGTACTCAAACTCGTCCTTGTGTTCTTCCAGAAGCTTAACAGCATCGGTGTAAGGCAGACGAACGAAGTCAGAATTTACAATGTGGTTCAGTCTTTCCAGCAAGCCCTTGTCATAGAATTTGTTGAAGAATTCCATTTCCTGTGGGCAGTGTTCCATAACGTATGCCAGAACATATTTCATCATGTCCTCAGCCAGATCCATCATGTCGTTGAGGTCAGCGAAGGCAATTTCTGGTTCCATCATCCAGAATTCAGCTGCATGACGGGTGGTGTTGGATTTTTCAGCGCGGAAAGTTGGGCCGAAGGTGTAGATGTTGGAGAATGCCATTGCCATGCATTCGCCTTCCAGCTGGCCAGAAACGGTCAGGGAAGTTGGTTTGCCGAAGAAGTCCTGAGAGAAATCAACTTTGCCATCCTCGGTCATTGGTGGGTTCTGTGGGTCCAGAGTGGTTACACGGAACATTTCGCCAGCACCTTCGCAGTCACTGCCGGTGATGAGTGGGGTGTGCGCATATACGAAGTTTCTTTCGTTGAAGAATTTATGGATAGCAAATGCTGCTACAGAACGTACACGGAATACTGCGCTGAAGGTGTTGGTTCTTGGTCTGAGATGTGCGATGGTTCTCAGGAACTCAACAGAGTGGCGTTTTTTCTGGAGAGGGTAATCCGGTGTAGATGTGCCTTCGATAGTGATTTCTTCTGCATGGATTTCGTATGGCTGTTTTGCTTCCGGTGTCAGGATCAGCTGACCTTTTACGATAATGGAAGCGCCAACATTGAGTTTGCCGATTTCATTAAAGTTTTCTACCTTGCTGTTTTCAAATACTACCTGAAGATTCTGGAAGTTTGTACCGTCATTCAGTTCAATAAAGCCCAGATTCTTGGATGTGCGGATTGTCTTTACCCATCCTGCTACAGTCAGTTTCTGATCGCCGTAGCTTTCAAAACCAGCTGCAAGTGTTGCTAATTCTACTCTTTGCATCGTTGTTACCTCCATGATCTATGATATCTTCACTCTCTTGTGAAACGATACTTGCATATACACAGACACTTTTGTCCATAATATACTTTATTATAATACCTTTTGGCTCAATAATCAATCCCAACAGCCCAAAGGGGCTGAGAAAAATTTTAACAAAGATTGTGTTTCTTCAAAAAGTATGATAAACTGAGGGTACAGACTATCCCAAGAAAGGATGTTATTTCATTGAAGTGTAATATAAGAAAAGACGTTACTTCCAATGCGCTGTACGAAAGCGACCTGGAATGTATTTATGAAGGTTTGGATTTGCTGGAAGCAGATATCAAAGGATTTATCGAAAGAGGCGATTTCAGCAAAATCAGCCTGGAAAATGCAAACCTGAATCTTAGCGAAATCAAAGTCTGCCGCGAACAGCTGGATCAGGATGAACAGTCCCTGACCAAAAACCAGCTGAAAGAAATCTATATCGGCTTAAACTTCCTGAAAGGCGATCTGGACGCTCCTGCGGAAAAACGCAGCGAAAAGAACCGCAGCCTGAACAATCAGCAGTTGATGAAAAAGATGTCTGATGTGCGGGCAGCTCACCAGAAGATTACCGCAGTATTCACCCGTATGGGTGTCGATATCATGGCAACCTTGCGAGGCTTCTAAAAATTTTTCTCAAAATTGGGAATTGTTTCTTTTCCAAAATAAGTGTATAATGTTACTGCTATACAAAAAAATTATCGAATCTGAGGGGAACAGCTTTCCCCCGATTCACAGAAAGGATCGTGTATCATCATGAAAGCAATGGATATCGTAAACAAAGTTGAGCTTGAAGTTGATTACAACAAACTGATCGAACTGATGAAAGCAGGCAGACAGGTTGACTTCGTACTGCCAGCACCAGAAACCGACGGCGACGGCTACCTGACATGGGACACCGAGTACTGGACCACCGTTGACAACAAACGTTTCATCCGTACATACTCCCTGAACGGCCGTGTACTGCGTGACTCCACAACTCATAACATCTATGACCTGGAGAACGACTTCAAACCAGCAAAAGCTGCTCAGATCCGCATTAGCTAATTGCATAAAGCAATGTCAAAGACTCCTGCACAAAGGTGCGGGAGTCTTTTTTTGACAGAAAAATCCGGGGTTTCACTGTTTGTTTACAAAAGGGTTTATAATCGTTTAAAGCTGGGATATAGGTTATCCATAATTATAAAGTATACTATAGTCATGTTCAGGAGCAGATGATGAAAACGAAAGTTTCCTGGAAAACCGAAAGCAGGTTTTGAACCCTGAACTTATTGATTCGCTGCAAAGTCTTCAGGACTTTTATATTACTGTCAGCCGATGCGGACGGAATACCGGCATGGATGGCTCGACAGACCAACAATTATTCCGTTTTACGGATTGATTTTATAATACGATATCTTCTTTTTTTCTTCATAATACTCTCTATAAAAAATCCTGTGTCTGATGAAAGGCACAGGATTTTTTATGCCCTGGGACAAAAAGTTCTTTTTCAGCATAGGATAGTGCAGATGTTTTTTTCCTATTATTTGAAAGAGGTGATCCTTTATGTCATACGAAAAGCCTTGCCGCACATCTTTTTCCTGCGATGCCTGCGCCAATCCCTATGCTCGTTATCTTCTGAACCGCTGTGACTGCCTTTCGCTGGATTTGGAGTCCCTGGCAGAACTTGCCCTCTCCCAGACTTCTTGCCCTGCAAAGCCTCTCCCCGTCCCGGAAAATGCCTATCTCAACGCAGTTTCCGCTGTTTCCCAGAAACTGTCCCAAAAGACAGAAACTGCATTTGACCAAGTGAGGGTTTTGAAAGGCTCCTGCATTCGCTGCTGTGAGGCGCAGGACGGCTTTGTTCTGAACTGCCCAGGGGTGTACTTAGTGGAATATAATGCGGATGTGATGACCGACCGCTGCTGCCCTGATACGGCGGCTTTGGAACTGCGGCTGGATTCTAAAACAGTTTTGGGTTCTCGCTCTGCCGCTTCCATTCACAGCGGGGAATCTGTAGAAAGCCTCAGCGCATCCACGCTGGTTCAGATTTCCGAAGGAAGGGAACAAAAGCTGACTTTGGAAAAAGGATGTGACCACGACCTTATTGTAAAGAGCGCGAATATTGTTATTGTAAAACTAAGTTAAGCTGCAAAAAATGGAGCAGAAGAATTTTTCTTCTGCTCCATTTTACAGGGAAATACAGGCAGAATCTTTTTTGTGTTAGGGTTTAGGCTTGCCGGATAACTGTTTTCACTATATCCAAAATTTTCTTTTCAAACTCCATATTATTCACAAAAGAATTTCAAATTTGTGGATAACTCTTGAATTTTATGCCTTGCCATCTTATAATGGATTTTAGGTAAATCCTGGTATGATTTCCGCATATTATTGGAAATTCAAAAAGATTTTTGACCTAAAATCATTTTATAGTGAAAAGTTTTTGCATGGGTTGCTGACATATGAAATCTGTTTTCTGCATTTTAAAATGCTTGGCAGGGACAGATTTTACTGTAAAAACAATGGGAGGAAACCAACATGACTACGAATGAAAAAATCGCAAAAATCAGAAAATTGATGAAACGCGACAATGTTCAGGCGTTCATCATTCCAAGCGCAGACCCGCACATGAGCGAGTCTTTCTCGGATCATTGGAAGACCCGCCGCTATGTTTCCGGCTTTACTGGTTCCGCAGGTACTTATGTCATTACAGAAAAAATGGCAGGCCTTTGGACTGACGGCCGTTATTATGTACAGGCTGAACGTCAGATTGCTGACAGCGAAGCGGTTCTGTTCCGGGCCTCTGAACTGGACTGCCCCTCTTATCAGCAGTACATCCATGATGAGCTGCCGGAAGGAAGCACAGTTGGCTTAAACGGCAAGCTGTTCAGTGTGACAGCAATCAACGACATGAAAGAACTGTTCGATGACAAGGAAATCTCCGTTAAAATCGACAGCGACTACGGTAATGATATCTGGGAAGACCGCCCAGAAGAAGTATATGGCCCAGCTTTCTACTTCGATGAAAAATACTGCGGCAGATCTGCTGCTGACAAGATAACTGCTGTCCGCGCTTCTTTGGAAGAAGATGGATGCGATGCTTTGGTTGTAGGTCGTCTGGACAGTGTAGACTGGCTGTTCAACGTCCGCGCTTCCGACGTATCCAACACCCCAATCGCAATTTCTTATGGTTTTATTTCCAAAGATGAAGCAATCCTCTTTACTGCTCTGCACAGAGTGGATGAAGAAACTGCAAAACGCCTTCAGGAAAACGGCGTTACCCTGATGGAATACGAAGACATCTTCTCATATTTGGAAAAACTGGACAAGCAGGCAGTGGTTCTCTGTGATGAAGGAGAAGTAAACTACTCTCTGTATAATGCAATGCAGCTGAATCATAACTTGATGTTGGTTCCAGGAACTAACCCGATTCCATTGATGAAGTCCATTAAGAACGAAGTTGAGATTGCCAATACATATAAAGCTTATATCAAAGACGGCTGCGCAGAAGCCGAGTTTTATGGCTGGCTGTTTGAATCTTTGGAAAACGGCGAGAAAATTACGGAATGGGATTGCGCTGAAAAACTCCATTACTTCCGTTCCCTCCAGGATAACTTTGTAAACAGCAGCTTTGGCGCAATTGTTGCTTATCGTGACAATGCAGCTATGATGCACTATGGGCCTTCTCCGGCAGCTTGCAGCGTTTTGGAACGCTCCCATATGCTGCTCAACGACAGTGGCTCCCAGTTCCTGGAAGGTACCACCGATACCACAAGAACGGTTGCGCTGGGCGAAATCACCGCTGAGGAACGTCATGACTTTACCGCAGCTCTCCAGGGTGTGATTGCTTTGACCACCCAGAGATTCCTGGAAGGTGCTACCGGTTCTGATTTGGACTGCATCTGCCGCGGAAGACTGTGGAGAGATGGGCTGAATTATCGCTGCGGCACAGGCCACGGTGTTGGATTCTTCCTCAACGTCCACGAGGCACCTCCGAACTCCCGTGAAAGAAAGATTCCATTCCAGGAAGGTATGTACATCACCATTGAACCAGGTGTTTATACCGAAGGCAGCCACGGGGTTCGTACCGAAAACCACGTTGTAGTTCGCAAAGATATCAAAAACGAATACGGCCAGTTCTATCGTTTTGATACCTTTACAGTAGTTCCAATCGACATCAAGAGCCTGGATGTTTCCATGATGAGCGATTTTGAAATCAACTGGCTGAATGACTACCATAAACATGTTTATGATACCGTAGCACCTCTGGTAAGCGACAGAGCAAGAAAATGGCTGGAAGAAAGCACACAGCCAATTTCTCGTTAATTAGTTGATAACAGAGAACTACCCAAATATGAAACGCAATAGGAATCGAAACTTTTGTTTCGATTCCTATTTTTGTTTGCCGTTTCTTTTGAAAAGGAAAAATCTCATCATAATGCCGAAAAACCCTTGCACTTTATGTCTATAAGTGATAACATATTTTTATTATTCCCAAGAGAATAATGAGAGAGAAAGAATTATGAAAAGTTATTACTTCAAAAGGATGTGATCCGGCAATGGAAAACAAGAAAAAAATCAATGCAGCAGAAATCTTTGGATGTCAGGTATTCAACGATACTGTTATGCGTCACCGCCTGCCCAAGGCGGTTTATCAAAGCCTGAAAGAAACCAGCTCGCAAGGAAGAACCCTGGACCCTGCCATCGCTGATATTGTGGCTAATGCCATGAAAGACTGGGCCATAGAACTGGGTGCTACCCACTATGCCCACTGGTTTCAGCCCATGAACAATGTTACCGCCGGGAAACATGATGCCTTTTTGTCTACCTGTGATGATGGAGGCGTGACACTGGAGTTTTCCAGCAAAGCACTTGTAAAAGGAGAAACTGATTCTTCATCCTTTCCATCAGGAGGACTGCGTTCCACCTTTGAGGCCAGAGGATATACTGCCTGGGACCCAACTTCTCCGGCCTTTGTTCGGGAGGGGACGCTCTATATTCCAACGGCGTTTTGCTCCTATACCGGCGAAGCCATGGATGCAAAGACCCCCTTGCTTCGTTCTATGCAGGCCCTATCTCAGCAGGGTGTCCGCCTGATGCGTGTGATGGGCATGAAGGATGTGAGTCGGGTGATACCCACCATTGGAGCCGAACAGGAATATTTTTTGGTGGACAGAAAACTTTATGAAAAACGCCTTGACCTAAAAATCTGCGGAAGAACTTTATTTGGTTCCCGTCCGTCCAAAGGACAGGATTTGGATGACCATTACTGCGGAAGGATTCATCTTCGCGCCGCAGAATTTATGCAGGACTTGGACGAACAGCTTTGGAAGCTGGGCATTGTCAGCAAGACAAAACACAATGAAGCTGCCCCTGCACAGCATGAGCTGGCAGTAGAATTCTGTACCGGAAATATTGCCTGCGACAACAATCAGCTGGTGATGGAAACCATGCGGAAGATTGCAAAGGAGCACGGACTTGCCTGTCTGCTTCACGAAAAGCCTTTTGCCAAAGTCAATGGTTCTGGCAAGCACAACAACTATTCCTTGATGACCAATACCGGAAAAAACCTGCTGGAACCAGGCAAAAGCCCTGAAGAAAACGATGTGTTTCTGCTGATGCTCTGCGCCTTCATTCGGGGTGTGAATCTTTACAGCGACCTTCTCCAAATGTCCGCCACCTGTCCGGGCAACGAATACCGCTTGGGGGAGGGAGAAGCACCGCCGTCCATCATTTCCATTTTTCTGGGTGGAAATCTTCTGGCTGTTTTGCAGAATATTGCCAGAGGCAGCATCTGCGTCCACAATGAACAGCAAATGATGGACGTGGGGGTAGAGGCGATTCCGAATTTTCTGATGGATGAATCTGACCGGAACAGAACTTCGCCGTTTGCTTTTACAGGAAACAAGTTTGAGTTTCGCATGGTGGGTTCTTCCCAGTCCCTATCCTATCCCAACGTGGTGCTGAACACCATGCTGGCAGAATCTTTTGAACTGTATGCAGAGCGTTTGGAAGCAGCAGACGATATCGAACAGGAAATCCAGAAAATCATTTCCGACACGATACAGGAACATGGAAAGATACTTTATAACGGAAACAACTACTGTGAGGAATGGGTGGAAGAAGCCAAGCGCAGAGGCTTGCCGATTTTGGACAATTCTATTGATGCATTGAAATCTTTTTCCGCAGAAAAAAATATCACTCTTTTTGAAAAGTACCATGTGTTCAGCAGGAAGGAGTGTATTGCCCGGCAGGATGTTCTTATGGAAAACTATGTGAAGGTTCGCCACATCGAGGCCTCCACTATGTTGGAAATCATCAAAAGACAGATCATTCCCTCTTGCATCGAATATGCTGGGCAGACTGCACAAAATTATAACAGAATCTGCTCCGCAGGAATTTCTGCGCCGATGCTGTTAGAACAGGTTAAAAAAATTTCGGAAGGAATGGAAAAGCTCATCAGCGCAGCAGAATATCTGGAAAACTCTTTGAAGGAAGAAGAAAGTCAGACAGATTTGGAAAACCGCGCTCGATTCTCCAGCGGCAAATTGAAATGCAGCATGGAATATTTGAGAAAATGCTGTGATGAATTGGAGCCAGTGGTGGACGAAAAAATCTGGCCGGTGCCAACATACACAGACCTTCTGCATCGGGTGTAGCCACGGGCATAGAAAAAAGATGGAAAAGAAATACTCCTTTTCCATCTTTTTTTAAAGAAAATATCCAATCAGCGTTCGATGCCATCACGGGCGAGAAGTCCTTTGGTGGTATAGTAGTGTTTGACTTCTTTCATTTCGGTAATCAAGTCAGCTGTTTGCAGGACGGATTCCGGGCATCCTCGGCCGGTGAGAACCAGCTCCACATGGGAGGGCTTATCCTCCACAAGACGGAGCATATCCTGCTCTGACACCAGCTTCAGCAGCCATGCCACATTGATTTCATCTGCGATGACCAGATCGAATTTTCCGCTTTGCTCTGCTTGATACAGCTTTTCCACCCCTTCTTTTGCAGCATCCAAATCTTTCTGTGCCGGGTTTCTGTCAATAAAGCAGCCATCGCCGCTGCCGTACAGTTCGATGGTGATGCCGGGGATATTTTTTAGAATCGACAGCTCATGATATTCCATGTCCTTGATAAATTGTCCCAGATATACAGTCTTTCCTGCGCCCAAAGCCCTGACTGCCAGCCCGATGGCTGCGGTGGTTTTTCCTTTTCCATCTCCCAAATAAATGTGGGTCTGACCTTGTTCCATCATAATGTTCTCCTTCCAAAATGTTTTTTCTTATTATAACAAAATTTATGCCGGAATACCAATAGTATTTCGGGTCGGGACGCAAAGGTTTGCAATTTTAAAAAAATCCGTATGACAAAGAAGGTGGATTTTGTCAAAGAATGTTTGGCAGATTGATAGATAACAGGGTATGGATTGGGAGTTACGATGATATTAAAATAAAAATAAGTGAAAATAGTTGCATTCTATGGGATAAGGTGCTATAATCTGTCTGACAGCTAAATAAAGCGAATGGTGCTTCTGCTAAAAGACATATCGTGAGGCAGAAGGTAAAAGGGAAGCAGGTTCAAGTCCTGCACGATCTCGTCACTGTAAGCAGAAAACGCACGTCCCATCTTTTCTGCAAGAAAAGATTAGGCCGCTGGAAAAACTCTGGTAAGGCAGATGTGCGTAAATTTCTGCAAGTCAGGAAACCTGCCATTTGTCGGTGCGGGAATCATTTCGGATCACGAGCAATTGACCGAAGAATAGCGGACATCTGGGATTTGCCAAAGATAGCCGCTGCGGGCCTTTTGCATATGCAAAAAGGCTTTTTTGTTGCTCTTTTTTCGGAACATCTATTCCTGCGCGGAAAAGTTGTGTGAAAACAGAACACGAGGGGGGCGAGCAAACCCTCTCCCGCGAACATCAAGGAGGAACATTTTATGAAAAAACTGATTGCAGCTCTGCTTTGTCTGGCTATGGTAGCAAGCTTTTCTGCTTGCGGCGGTACCGAAAAACCAGCAGAAACCAAACCAGAAACAGAAGTAACAGAACAGGCTGAAGAAAAGACCGAGGAAAAAACTGAGGAAAAACCAGAAGCGGAAGCACCTGCTGAGGAAGAAGAACCAGATACTGGCGATGCAAGCTTGGACAACATCCGCAATCAGGACGAAATCGGCGAACAGGAACTGATGGTTGTCAGCTTTGGCACCAGCTTCAATGACAGCCGCAGACTGACTATCGGCGGAATTGAAGAAGCTTTGGAGAAAGCTTATCCAGACTGGTCTGTACGCAGAGGTTTCACCAGCCAGATCATCATTGACCACGTGGCTGACCGTGACAACATCACCATCGACAACATTGAAACTGCTCTGAAACGTGCAGAAGACAATGGCGTAAAGAAACTGGCAATCCAGCCAACTCATCTGATGAACGGCATTGAATACACCGAGCTGATGGATACCCTGGCAAAACATTCTGATGCTTTTGAAAAAGTTGCAGTAGGCGAGCCTCTCCTGACCAGCGACGAAGACTTCAAACGTGTTGCTCAGGCAGTCGTAGATGCTACTAAAGAATTTGACGATGGCAAAACCGCAATCGTTTTCATGGGCCACGGCACAGAAGCTGAATCCAACAAAGTGTATGCACAGATGCAGGAAGTTCTCACCGGCATGGGCGCAGAAAACTACTTTGTAGGTACTGTTGAAGCTACCCCAAGTCTGGACGATGTTCTCAATGCTGTAAAAGCAGGCGAATATGAAAAAGTTGTTCTCCGTCCTCTGATGATTGTTGCAGGCGACCACGCTAACAACGATATGGCAAGCGACGAAGAAGACAGCTGGAAAACCGCTTTCACCAATGCAGGCTATGAAACTACCTGTGTTCTGGAAGGTCTGGGACAGCTGGAAGATATCCAGCAGATGTTTGTAGAGCACGCTCAGAAAGCAATCGACGAACTGAAGTAAGCCACAGGAAGGGAAGGCGGTTTGGACTTCGAGCCCAGCCGCCTTTTTTGTGAGAGGATATTCTAATAAAGACGAAAAACTTGCGGAAAAACCTTTGCCTTTCCGCAAGCGCATATATGTATAAAAAATAAAATTTACAGGAGAGATTGTTATGAACACAAAAAAAGTACTGGCTCTTTTCCTGAGTCTTGTTTTGTCTGCAAGCCTTTTTGCTGGCTGTGGCTCTGAAAAAACCGAGCCTTCCGCAGATGCTCAGACTTCTCAGACTGAAGAACAGAAACCAGCTGAGGAAAAACCAGCTGA
>SAMEA104404103__coassemble_695_pt1 | contig 23477 bp, 26 predicted proteins | sample SAMEA104404103__metabat2_high_PE_024 | metagenome-assembled genome bin SAMEA104404103 (sample SAMEA104404103) | Balaenoptera acutorostrata
ACAGAGCGGCGGTTTTTATGTTTTATAAAATAATCCCTGAACAAACTGTATTGCAGCCTGTTCAGGGGTCAGAGGATTTTTTATAAAGTTTTTCCGGTTTCATTATCAATCAGCCGGCCTTCAAAATGACATCCAATTGCCGCAGCGATTTCCTGGATTTCCTTTTCCCTAAAATTGTCCCGACGAAGTTTCGCGCTGATGTTCTGTGCAGTGCAGCCCAGTTTTTCGGCCAGCTGCGTTACCGAAATGCCTTGTTTGAGCATAGCGATTCGGATGGTTTGTGCCATACCCATCACAACACCTCCCTAAAAATATAATTTTATTATACTGTGTTAGATTGCGAAAAGTCAATTCGCAGAAAAAATAAAGTGATACAGCAGTTGAAATATCCTTTGAACTGACAACAGCATAACGATAATATCAGCAACTGCTGACATAAAAAGCTGCCAGCTTTTCAGAACAGATGCAGAAAAAGCAGAAATCAATTTTTCAGCAAAAACCGGGCTGCCTGCAAAAATCTTTGGGTTTGTTCTTCTGAGGTATGGGCAGGTTTTTGCTGGCATTGTTCTTCCAGTAATTTGCGGAAAAAACAAAGTATTAAATCGTTAATCATTGGGATATCTTCCTGGCAAATCAGATTTTTTTGCGCCAGAGGAAGAAGTGCCTTCATGTTTCTGGAACAAAGATTTCCTTCGTGGAGTATTTCCAGCAAAGGACTGCTGATGTTTTCCAAAAGCTCCGGGAAAATTTCGTAGTAAATTTGCAGGGAATGGTTCAGCGGCTTGCGGTGGGGATGATAGAACAGCCGGTAAAACACATGGGGATGGGTGAAAGCGTAGCGGCAGAATAAAGTCCAGGTATAAAGATAGACCTCGTAAGGAGATTTGTTCTGCTGCGGTGTTTCCGATAAAAGCCGGCAGTATTCTTCCAGATATCCGATAGATGCCATTGTAATCAATTCATCTGCATCCTGGAAATAAAGATAGATGGTAGCACTGTTGAAACCGGCAGTCTTTGCAACCTTGCGGATGGAAACCTGCTCGATGCCCTCTTGATTGATGATTTCTATGGCAGCCTGCAAAAAGGCGGAAATCATGTGAATCCGTTCTTCGTCAGAGTATTTTGTTCTTCCCATAATGTGTGCGCAGTAATCAATGCCCGTATTTCATTGTACTGCAATCCTCCTTGCTCAAAATTCAAAGTTTATATATCTCGGCCAGGATAATATATAAATATAAAGATATCTATACAAAAATATTTTATCTGCAAAATATGGAAAAAGCAAGGGAAAAGCAATAACTTTCGCGGAACAAGCAAAAACAGACCGAAAAGCCAAAGCCCTCGGACTGTTTTTGTTTTAACAGGGGGTTGAAATTTTATTCTTGGAAGGAAGGATGCTCCCAATGAATGCGATGGACAGAGTGTTATAGATTAGAAGGTAAAGCCCAAAAAGCTTTTGCAGGGAGATTTGGAAATGCTGCCCACATCATAGCCGGCGTTCTTGATGGTGTTGCGGAGCGCATTTTCATCAATCTCCTGTTCTGCCACAATCACAGTTTCTTTTTTGCTATGGGAAGAAGAAACTTTTTTTACTTTCATGGCTTTCCGAACTGCGTCATTCACGTGACTTTCGCACATACCTCAGGTCATGCCGGAAACTTCTACTGTATATTTGAGCATAGTACAAACAACCTTTCTTATTTGGTTAGGAGCAGGGAAGATTTTATGTTAGCTCTTGCTAACTCAAATAGTAACACAAAATTCCCCAAAAGGCAAGGGGAAGATAGGATAAAATAAAAATTCTGGAAAGTATCCTGCCCAGAAAAAAGAAAACTATGGTATAATTTTATCAACAAAAGAAAACAAAAAGAAAACAATCTTTTTAGGGAGGAATACTTCATGATCGTATATTACTCTGGAACAGGAAACAGCCGATACTGTGCCCAGATGATGGCAGACCGCTTGCAGGACGAGATCGTGGATGCAGGGAAGATGATTCGCCGGGGCGAAAAAGCCCGATTGATTTCTAAAACACCCTGGGTCTTTGTATCCCCCACCTACGCCTGGCGGCTTCCCCGCATTTTTGAACAGTTCATCCAAGAGGGATGTTTCAGCGGCAGCAACGATGTTTATTTTGTCATGACCTGCGGCGCGCAAATCGGAAGCGTCAAACTCAATCTGAAAAAACTGTGTGAGGACAAGGAAATGCGCTACAGAGGGGTTCTTCAGGTGGTGATGCCAGAAAACTACATCGCTTTGTTCAAAGCACCCAGCCCGGAGCAGGCTTCGGAAATTGTTGCGCTGGCAAGACCTGTCATCGACGAAGGCAGCGGATACGTTCGGGAGGGCAGGGACTTTGAAGAACACAAAGTCACCTTTTTGGATCGCATCCGTTCTGGCCCCATCAACCCACTGTTCTACAAGCTCATTGTCAAAGCCGATGGATTCTATTCCACCGATGACTGTGTAAGCTGCGGACACTGTGAAACGGTCTGCCCGCTGAATAATATCTTTATCCAAAATGGCAGGCCTCACTGGGGGCAGGAATGTACCCACTGCATGGCGTGTATCTGTTCCTGTCCGCACGAAGCAATCGAATATGGAAAAAGAACCAAAGGAAAATATCGGTATCTCTGTGAGGAATATCGGGGATAAGAATTGATTCTTCCCCTTTTCCGTGGTAAAATGAAGAAAAAGCCAATTCATAACATACTGATAAAAATAGAAAGGAAGTAGAAGGATGCAAGGCGAACAGTTACTGGAAAAACTTACCCAGAGCTACGGCGTAGCTGGCTATGAACAGCCTATCGCAGAAGTGCTGGAAGAAGAAATCAAAGATCTTGGCCCAATCCGCAAAACTGCTTTGGGCAGCCTGATCTGCACCGTAAAAAAAGCTTCTGAAGACAAACCTCATGTTGTTTTGGAGGCACACATGGACGAAATCGGCATGATGGTATCTGCCATTGATGAGAACGGTTTTCTGAAAGTGACCCGCTGCGGCGGTATCGACCGCAGAGTGGAAACCGCAGCTCCTGTATGGATTCACGGTAAAAAAGGACTTCGCAGAGGCGTTGTCGGCTCTGAAGAAAGAGATCCTTCCAAGAACCCCACCCTGGAACAGCTGTATGTTGACGCAGGCGTTACTAAAGAACAGGCTGAGGAAGAATTCCCCATCGGCACCAGAATCAACCACATCGGCAGCTTCAAGCATCTGCTGGAAGGCAAGGTATCCAGTAAAGCACTGGATGACCGCTGCGGCTGCACCGCTATGATTATGGCTGCAAGAATGCTCAAAGATATGGACCCGGACTGCTCCGTTACCCTTCTCCTGAGCGTTATGGAAGAAGTAGGCGGCATGGGCGCAGCTACCGGCGCAAACGCTCTCCTGCCAATCACCCACTGCATTTCTGTAGACGTAAGTTTTGCCCTCACTCCAGAGCTTCAGACCCATCAGGGCGGCGTTCTGGGCGAAGGCCCAATGGTTGGCCACAACCCAATCCTTGCCCGTGATGTTTCCGAAGGCATGGCAGAAGTTGGCAGAAAGAACGGCATCACCCATCAGGTAAAGGTTTATGCAGGCTACCGCACCGGTACCGATGCAGACGGCATCATCCTGGCAGGAGCTGGCGCAAAGGGCGCATGCACCTGCATTCCTCTGCGATATATGCACACTCCTGTTGAAGTAATCAGCGTGGCAGACATGGAAAACACAGCAAAACTGGCAGCAGCATACGTTGCTGAAAAGATTGCTCCGAAGGGAGGAGAGTGCAGATGATGGAACTGATTAAAGAACTGTGCGAACTGGATGGTATTTCTGGCAGAGAAGATTTGGTCAGAGAAGCAATCATCCGCAAAATCGACGGACATTGTGAATGGAAGACAGATGCAAGAGGCAATCTGCTTTGCCATAAAAAAGGAAAAAATCCTGCTGCAAAGAAAATTATGATTACCGCTCACATGGACGAAGTCGGCTTCATGCTGACAGGTATTCGTCCTGACGGTCTGCTTTCCTTTGCAAACGTAGGCGAAATTGACAGCCGTGTGGTACTGGGAAAGGCTGTTCGTGTTGACTCTAAAGTCATCGGCGTAATCGGTACCAAACCAATTCATCTTCAGACCAAACAGGAACAGGATACTCCAGTTCCGCTGGGACAGCTGTATGTTGATATTGGTGCTTCTTCCGCTGAAAGCGCAGAAAAGGCAGTATCCCTGGGCGCGCAGATTACCTTTGCAGGGGAAGGCGTTGTAGAAATCGGCAACGGCTATCTTTCCGGCAAAGCGATGGAAACCCGCGCTAACTGCGCTCTCCTGGCAGAGATGCTCTGTGAAGAAGAATGGCCATGCGACGTTGATGTTGTATTCAATGTCAGCACCGAGGCCATGACCTCCGGCGCAGCAAACGCAGCCTTCGCTCTCCACCCAGATGCAGCCATCGTTGTAAATGCTTTGGAAGCGGATGACGTTCGTGGCGGACAGCATACCTGCTGCTTGGGCAAAGGCCCTGTGGTATCCCTCAAGGACTTCAACACTTACTATGACCTTGGACTGTACCAGAACTGCATTGCAGCTGCAAAAGAAAATAATCTGGACATCCAGGAGCTGGAAAAGAATACAGCTAAAACAGAATGCCGCTTGATTCAGACCTCCTGCGCAGGCGTTCCGGTACTGGCTCTGGCTCTGCCATGCAGATATCCAACTTCTATCTCTGCTATGATTCAGCTGGAAGACCTGAACAGAATGAAACAGATGATTTACGCTCTGACAGCTAAAATTGCTCTGTAATAAACACAAACAGTAAAATAGAACAAAAGGAGCGTGTCCTACTGGACACGCTCCTTTTGTTTTTGATCTTAGTCCCGCACTTCCGACTTGATTTCCATGCCGAAAATATAGTAGCGGTATTTGGTTACGCCGGGGAACTCATCCTCTGGCATAAAGTTTCCCTCAATATCGAAGGAATAGCCCAATCCCACATAATGGCCAGAACCGCCGTTATCAGCAAGATTTGTTCCAATGCAGAACAAAGGCATTTCAAATTCATTGAGCCGCAGAAAATCCACAAATCCAATGCCGAACCAGACCATCAGAATCAGAACGATTCCGATAACAGCTTTGGTTTTCTTTTTCATAAAATCCTCCTTAGAAGAAGTGATAAGTTTTATGGTAGCGGAAGAAACAGTAGATAGCTGCCGCAAAGGACAGGCCTTCTGCAATAGGGACAGCAATCCAGATACCGTCCACCTTCCAGATTAAAGGCAGGACAATCAGGCAGATTACCAAAAACACAAAGGTTCTCAGGAAGGAAAGGGTTGCAGAAACTTTACCGTTGGAAAAAGCGGTGAACAGAGCAGAGGAGAAGATGTTTAATCCGGTGAACAGGAAGCTGACACTGAACAGAATAAATCCGTGACGGGTCATAGGGAACACCGGGCTGGACGGCGGGGTGAATATTCCAATCACGACATCCTTGAACAGATAAGCTAAAACCAATACTACCACAGAGGTAACCATGACAAATCTGACACTGATTTTAAAGATACGTTTGATATGGCTGTAATTTTCTTCTCCGTATTTGTAGCTGAACACAGGAGCTACGCCGCCGGAAAATCCCATGAACACGGAGGTCATCAGGAACTGGGCATACAGTACGATGGTGATGGCAGCAACACCATCATTGCCTGCATATTTGAGCATCAGAATGTTGAACAGGTAGGTGGTGATGGCAACAGACATATTGTTTACCATTTCCGATGCGCCGTTAGAGCAGGTTTCTTTCAGAACAGACAGCCGGAATTTCGGTTTGATAAAGTATAAAGTGCCCTCCCGATTGACACAAAAATAAAACAATCCGAACAATGCAGGAATTGCATAGCCAATGCTGGTGGCGATGGCGGCTCCCGAAACACCCATATGGAGGGAAACGATGAACAGATAGTCCAGGACAATGTTGGCAACGCCTCCCAGCACAGTCATCACCAGCCCTAAATTGGGTCGTCCTGCGGTGACAAAGAAGGTCTGGAACAGCATTTGCAGCACAGACAGTGGTGTTGCCAGGATTAGAATGAGAAGATAATCGTGACAGTAATCATAAAGTTCCTCGGTGTGTCCTCCCAGAACATAGATGATGGGGTCAAGAAAAACTATACATAACACCAAGATGGTGATGCTCATAACGATACCGGTGAAAATCAGGAAAGAGAAATTTTCTTTGGCTTCCCAGTCCTTGCCTTCCCCCATATTTTTGGCGATGATGGCACTGCCTCCAGTAGCCAGCATGACCGACAAAGCAATGATAATGCTGGGAATAGGATAGACGATATTTAGGGCAGACAGGGCGTTGGAGCTGATAAAGTTTGAAATGAACACTGCATCCACCATCTGGTACATGGACATAAATACCATCATGACCATGGTAGGAAAGGCAAACCGCAGGAGAGAACGAGTGTTAAAATCCTGCGAGATATTGTTCTGCATAATGAACCTCCTTTTAGAGCCATAAAAATATTATAACATTCTACACAATATCATAAGCGATAGATGGCAGTACCGTCAAGGGTCTAATCGAAGAACATTGTTTATATATACGAAAAAAGGGATAAAAATTATATAAAATAACAAAGGCTGCCCCTTCTCAGAAGGAACAGCCTGCAATCAGGTACAAATTTAGCAAGGATTTATTTTTGAACAAGATATTTTTCCTGTGAGATTAGCTTCATAATATTCACTAACCAGGGGTCATCCATCTTCATTTTACAGATAAAATCTTTATCCGCACAGTAAACCGAAACTTTTCCGAAGAAATTACGGATGTGAATAATAGACCCGCTGCCGATGCTGCCGTCAGGGAAGCGTTGGTTTTCCAGGTGAAGCATCACTTCCCAGAAGAAATCTTCGTCTTGTGTCCGGTGAATCTTAGTTCCAGAAGAAAGCAGTCCAGACAGGGAACGTCGGAATTTCTTTTCTTCTATGAGTTTCATCAGCTGGGGAAAATCCTCATCCTCTGATTTAACAGAAAATTGACTGTCTTCCGCAAGATTTCCTACAGAATAATATCCGTGCATTTCAGCACATTGGGAAAAATCCAGGAAAGGATAAAGCTGATTGAGAGTGACGGGCCGGGTATAGAACAGAGCAGAGCCAACGGCTGCCAGCAGAATAAAAACCAAAATGCCGTACAAAATTTTCTTTTTCATGGAATCCCCTCCTTGTTCTTAGTATAGCATAGAAGGGAAAAAAACAAAATCTTCCCGGAGATTTTCCGGGAAGATAGAATTTAGTAGTTTGCCAGCTCTTGAACGTTCACATCGAAGAAGTGCCAGAAATCTCGGAACTCCTGATGGGTGATAGTGCCGTTATAGGCCAAAATGTCGTAGTCCTCGCCTCTCCAGGGATAGTGGACAGGAGCAGGCTCATAGCCGTTTTTGGTGTAAAAAGCCCGACGCATTTGACGTTGGTCGATATTGGGCGCATCGGGACGGTCGGATTCGATATCCACAATGAAGCGGTCGTTGGGATATTGCTGATGCAGAATCTGCAACGCTTTGGAACCATAGCCTCTGTCCCGCAGAGAGTCCTCGATAGTGATGTAGATGATGTGGGAAATATCCTCCCATTTCAGCAGGCAGGCGAAGCCGCAGAATAGATCGTCGTCCATAAAAGCAACAAAGCTGCTGTTGCCGGAACGGTCTAAGAGCAAAGGCCCTAAAGGTCTTCTCTCGTTTTTGGGAAAAGCACGTTTGTAAAGTTCCTTGATTTGGGGAAGTAAAGGTGATTTTTCGGTAACGATTTCTGTCCGAAACATAAATATAAGCCTCCATATTATACCGTCTGAAGAATTTTTCTTCGTAGTGACTAAGATTATTGTAGTATGCGGGAGAAAATTTATCAATAGGAAATCGGGAATGTTAGAAGATTATTCACAAGATTTGCTTCTGGGATGAATTTTGTGCTAAAATAATTTTGGAAAGAGGGGAAGATGAAATGGAAAACCAAAAGAAAACTCTGGAAGTAACGGCTGCGCTGATTTGGCGGGGCAGAGAATTTTTGATTTGTCAACGACCGGAAGGAAAAGCAAGAGAACTTTTGTGGGAATTTGCAGGAGGAAAGCTGGAGCCAGGAGAATCGTTCCAACAGGCGTTAGTTCGGGAATGTCAGGAGGAACTGGGCATTACTCTTTCTGTAGGGGAAAAATTTATGGAAGTAACCCACGAATATCCCGATGTGATTGTACATCTGATTTTGTGGAACAGCACCATTTGCAAAGGAGAACCCCAAAGACTGGAACATAAGGAGCTGCGATGGATCACGACAGAGGAAATCGACCAGTATGAGTTTTGTCCAGCAGACCAGGTAATCTTAGAGAAAATAAAACAAGAAGTAAGGTAAAAAGAAAAAGACCGGATGATTTCATCCGGTCTTTTTGGCTGGGCTGGCGGGATTCGGACCCACGAGATGCAGGAGTCAAAGTCCTGTGCCTTACCGCTTGGCGACAGCCCAATATGAAAGTTTTGTATAAAAGAAAAAAGGCTTTTAGAAAAAGCCTTTTTTCCTGGGGTGGGTAGTGAGAGTCGAACTCACGACCTCCAGAGCCACAATCTGGCGCCATAACCAACTAGGCCATACCCACCATATGGCGCGCCAAGAGAGACTCGAACTCCCGACCTACTGCTTAGAAGGCAGTTGCTCTATCCAGCTGAGCTATTGGCGCATATTTTGGAGCGGGTGATGGGAATCGAACCCACGCGACCAGCTTGGAAGGCTGGGATTCTACCATTGAACTACACCCGCATGTGTTGATGTCGCATTCACTGCGCTGACAACGTATATCATTATAACGAATGGAAAAGGATTTGTCAATAGGTTTTTTGAAAAAAGTTTAAGAAAATGCAATTTTTTTTATTTCAACTTCAAATTGCCGTTGTGAAGGGGAACAAAGGGATAGGATAGAATCTTCAAAAATATGATAATTTACAGCTTTACAAGAAAAATCACTGCAAATAACAGCGTTTTCTAGATAAAATTCCACAGGGGGCATTTTGGCCAAACCTAAGCCTGTCCATTTTGCATAGGCCTCGTGGAGAGTCCAAAGCTGCGAAAACAGGCTGCTGTTTTCGGTATCATGGTCTAAAAACCATTGAAATTGTTTTTCTGAAAAAATCTTTTTTGCAGCTTTAAGGCTTTTTCGGTCAGCATTTTCCAAATCTATTCCGATGGGGAAAGGAGCTACAGCGGCAGCAGCGGTAGTTTTGGTGTGGGTAATGGATACAAAAAACTGACTTCCATCAAAATAGGGCTGTCCGTTTTCCCGATGGGATAGGGAGATGCCTGCATCCAATAAATGGCTGACAGAGTGTCCTGTGATTTGGGACAAAGCTTCCATTGCAAGGGATTTTCCGGCAGCACTTTGGCCTGCGTGGTTTTGGGCAGAAAATTCCGCAGCGCAGATAATAATTTTTTCCATAAACAGCCCTCCCCAAAGTACTTTAAAAAGAGTATAGCAAATGGAAAAAGATTTTGCAAATTTCCTGCGGACGTTTACAGAACAAGTGGGCTGTGATAGAATATTCCTATCTATAATACAAAAAAGCAAAGAAAGGCGGGAACTTTATGAAATTAAAAAAAATCTTGCTGACAGGTGTGCTGGCAGGAATCGTTATGTTAAGCGGATGCGGCAATTCCAAATCCCAAGAGGTTCATCTGGCTTCTCCTGAAAAGGAATCTTCTGTAGAAAAAGTTCAGGAAGAACAGGTTGAGAAAGAACCAGAAAAAGAAGAAATATCTTTGGAAAAATCAGAAAGTCCCGAAGAAAAAGATACTTCTGAAATCCCAGAAGAAACTGTCCCGGAAACAGAAGAAACAGATATGGAAGAACAGGAAGAAGAATTTTCAGAAGAAACTGTTCCCGAAATGGATATGCCAAAGGGAGTGCAGGGATGCTACAAATTGTTTGATACTGGATTTGAAGTGACGGTATCCGATCCGTTTTGGATGTATCATGACCCTCTATCCAATAATATGACGATATATTCCAATACAGATGCGTCCTGCCACGGATTTATCTTCCATGACAATTCTGGATTGGGCATGGACCAGCTGGAAAACGAAGTCCGAAATCTGGAAGATTCTGTTGAAGCAGACCCTACCATCACCGATTTAAAAAAAGAGGTAAACGATCAGGGCGATGGACTGTTTTCCTTTACCTTTTCCTATTCCGCAGGAGAATCTGAAGGAAGCCCTGCCGGTTACTTTATCGTCCATTACCAAAAAACAGAACAGGGTGTAATCAGTGTGAACTTCTTTACAGAAAGAAGCAGCGAAACACCGGCCATCCATGCGCTGGTAAAAACAATTCAAGCTGTTACCCAGCAGGCGCAGGATTATCCCCAGTAGATTTGACAGGTTTTTTGGTTCCTCTGTGCTATCCTGTTCCAAAAGGATGTGTCAATCCACAGGACAGCAGAAAAGAGGGAATCAATATGAAGTCGTTTGTCAGCCTGCTGATTATCGTGTCGGTGATGTCAGCTTTTTCAGAAACCGCCCCCTGGGATCAAAGGGTCATTACACCGCAGAGAGTATCGGAGTATCCTTCTTATATTATGGAGGAACTGATTTTGCGTGAAAGGTTTTTATAAAACCATCGAAAAGGACTTCTCGATTGAGAAGCCCTTTTTCTAATTCATGGAAGATTTAATTTTGTTCAGGGCGTTTTTTTCCAATCGGGATACCTGGGCCTGAGAAATACCGATTGTCTTTGCCACTTCGGTTTGGGTTCTTCCAGAAAGAAACCGCAGGGTTAGAATCTTTTTTTCTCGTTCTCCCAGAGCTTTTACCGCATCCCGAAAGCTGATTTCCTCCAACCAATCTTGGTCATCGCTGCTGTCGCCCACCTGGTCCATAACAAAGATGGTGTCCCCGCCGTCGGAATAGACTGGCTCGTACAGGGATACTGGGTCTACCACCGATTCCAGAGCCAGCACAAGGTCTGACTTTTTGCAGTCCAGTTTTTGGCAGATTTCTTCTACAGAAGGCTCTCTGCCGAACTGATGAAGAAAAGCCTCTTTTGCCTGCATGGCGCGATAAGCAAGATCCCGAAGGGAGCGGCTGACCCGGATGGAATTATTGTCCCGAAGGAATCGCCGAATCTCTCCAATAATCATGGGAACGCCATAGGTGGAAAATTTGACATCCAGCTGGGGATTGAAGTTGTCGATGGCTTTGATTAGGCCGATGCAGCCCACTTGAAATAGGTCGTCAGGATTTTCTCCCCGGCTCATAAATTTTTGAACTACACTCAGCACAAGGCGAAGATTTCCCTGAATCAATTTTTCTCTGGCATTGGCATCCCCCTGCCGGCACAAGAGCAAAAGCTGTAGTTTTTCCTTTTCTTCCAGGACTGGCAGCCGGGAAGTATTTACGCCGCAGATCTCCACTTTGTTGCAGTACACACATCCACTTCCTATCAATAATACTTGTGTTTATCTTGGGATAGAGGGAAAAGGATTATTCATGGTAAAAAATCACTATAAATAAAATGCGTCAGGGCAAAGAAACAGTGCAATTATCCAAAGGGAAAATAATTTTAAAAAATCTCGAAAAAAGTGTTGACAAAACCAATAAAGTCGTATATAATAAACTACGTTGTCACGAAACAACTCAGCAATGGGAGCTTAGCTCAGCTGGGAGAGCATCTGCCTTACAAGCAGAGGGTCACAGGTTCGAGCCCTGTAGTTCCCACCAGACTTATTAGCTCAGTCGGTAGAGCACCTGACTTTTAATCAGGGTGTCCGGAGTTCGAGTCTCCGATAGGTCACCAAAAATCCTGTCACATTTGTGACAGGATTTTTTTGCGTTATGGGAATGGGTTTATCTGGTGGTGAAGAAAATATGAGATTTTACCATCGAAAAATAACAAAGGAGTGTAGTGAAAAATGAAGAAAATTGGATTTATTGGATGTGGAAATATGGGTGGAGCCATTATTTCTGGAATCCTCCGTTCTGGACTTTTGACCAAAGAAGAAATTATTGGTTCTGAAATCATTGATGATACTCGCCGCAAGGTAAGGGAAGATTTTGGCATCGAGGTAACTACAGACAATACAAAAGCAATCCAGAGCGAAATCGTGGTTCTGTCCATCAAACCACAGTTCTACAAAGTTGTAATCGACCAGATTCGTCCTTTCATCAACAAGGACACCATTGTTTTGACTATCGCTCCAGGCTTTACCCTGGAAAAACTGGCAGAGCTGTTCTCTCCTGAACAGAAAATCGTTCGCGCTATGCCAAACACCCCGGCTCTGATTGGGGAAGGCATGACAGCAGTCTGCCCAAATAAACTGATTACTGAAGAAGAACTGGCAAAAGTTATGGATATCCTCAAATGCTGCGGAAAAGTTGAAATTGTTCAGGAGCATATGATGGATGCAGTAGTAGCGGTTTCTGGAAGCGCACCAGCTTACATCTATATGCTCATTGAGGCTATGGCTGACGCAGCAGTTCTGGAAGGTATGCCAAGAGCCAAGGCTTACCAGTTTGCAGCTCAGGCAGTAGAAGGCTCTGCAAAGATGGTTCAGGAAACAGGCAAACATCCAGGCGAACTGAAGGATGCAGTATGTTCTCCATCCGGCACCACCATCGAAGCAGTCCGCGTACTGGAAGAAAAAGGCTTCCGCAGCAATATCATGGAAGCGATGAGAGCCTGCGCAGACAAATCCAAACGCATGGGTTAATCTTTTCAATAAAAGCAAGAAGCACAGCTAGGGCTGTGCTTCTTTTTTTGCGGAAGTTTATGCTGCTTTACTGCTGTTTCCTCTGAAAATTTATTTGTGAAAAAATTGGCGATTACAAAAGGGAAAAAAGAAGTTTTCATGGGAAAAACAAAACAGTTGACAGGAAATAAAGTCGGGAGTAAACTATAATCCGTCATCTGTATAAAGATATTGTCAGGATGAATTGTACAGGCAGAACGCCACATTAAATCAGGAGAGTGATTATCATTGCGAAGACAAAATGATCTTGGAAAGGACGACATCAAACAGCTGGTGCTGCGCCTTGCCATCCCGTCCATGCTGGCACAGTTTGTAAACGTGCTGTACAGTATCGTAGACCGAATGTATATCGGCAACATCAAAGATGTGGGAGAAATTGCCCTGGCAGGAGCCGGAGTCTGCGGCCCTATTGTTACCTTGATTACATCCTTTGCCTACCTTATCGGCATTGGAGGAGCACCTCTGCTTGCCATCCGTATGGGAGAGGACAATCAGGAAGGGGCAGAAAAAATCCTTTCCAACAGCTTTGTTATGCTGCTGACCCTGTCCGTTGTTCTGACGGCGACTGTCATTGGGTTCCGGGAGCCGATGCTGATGCTGTTTGGAGCCAGTGAGCAGACTTTCCCTTATGCAAATTCTTATCTGACCTTTTATGTTATGGGAACCGTGTTTGCCATCCTGACCACGGGACTAAACCAATTTATCATCTGTCAGGGCTTCGCCAATGAAGCCATGCTGACCACCATCATTGGCGCGGTTATGAACATTGTGCTGGACCCGATTTTTATTTTCCTGTTTGGTATGGGCGTAAAGGGCGCTGCTATTGCTACGGTAATTTCTCAGGCCTGCTCCTGCGCCTTCGTACTTTGGTTTCTCTTTAGCTATAGAGCCCATGTCCGCATTACTTTCCAGGGCTATTCTGCAAAGGTCATGTTCCGGGTGCTTTCCTTTGGATTCTGCCCCTTCATCATCATCGCTGGGGATAGTATTCTTATTATTGCTCTCAACGCAGTATTGCAGAAATACGGCGGCACTTCCGGCGATATGCTGATTACCTGCGCCACCATCGTGCAGAGTTATATGCAGATTGTGACCCTGCCTTTGGGCGGTATCACCAGCGGAACCCAGCCGATTCTCAGCTTCAACTACGGGGCAAAAAATATCGACCGCATCCGTCAGGGAGAAAAGCAGATTGTCAAGCTTGCCTTCCTGTTCTGCACCATCATGTTCATTTTGTCCCAGACCGTTTCCGGTATTTTTGTCAATGTCTTTACTCAGAATCCAGAATATGTCAAGCTTTCTGTTTGGGCTATTAAGGTATTTACTTTCGGCATTATTCCGCTGGCCTTCCAGTATGCCTTTGTAGATGGTCTGACTGCTTTGGGAATCGTTAAGGTATCCGCTTCTTTGTCCGTATTCAGAAAGGGTACTTTCTTAGTGCTGACCCTGCTGATTCCAAGATATTTTGATGCGGTTTCTGCTTTCTATGCAGAGCCAATCACCGATATTTTCTGCGGCATCATTACCAGCATCATTTTCTTGACGATGATTGGAAAAATTTTGAAAAAACGCGAGGCTATGCCGGACGGAGAATCCCTGTACTCCTAAGGAATATTTTGTCCCACCATCTTCATAAAATGAAGAAAAAGGAGGGACGGCCATGTACAGGAAAAAATCAAAAAGAAGCTTGCCGGGAAAACTGGCAGGAGTTGCAGTGCTGGGGTTTGTGCTGTGGGCGGTGGGAGCCGCTGCACAGTATCTGCCCCAGCACCTTTCTTGTTCGGCGGAGCAAGCCCCATTTTTGCAGGAAGGGACTGCTCCACCGAATGACGCTACTTTTTTCCCCTATCTGCTGACAAGCCCTTTCTGCACACCGGTATCGGGGAAAGTGACTTCTCCTTTTGGATGGCGGGAGCACCCCATCACCCACGAGGAAAATTTTCACAGAGGAATCGACATTGCCGCACAGGAAGGAACGATGATTCGGGCGGCTTTGCCGGGAACGGTGGAACAGACAGGCTTCGACGAACTGAGGGGGAATTTTGTTGTTCTGCGCCATTCAGAAGATTTGCTGACCTGCTATCAGCATTGCAGCAAGCTCCTGTGTCAAGAAGGGGAAAACCTTTCTAAAGGGGATACCATTGCTTTGGTGGGGAGCACAGGAGCCGCCACAGGGCCGCATCTTCACTTTGAAGTAGAGGTGGAAGGATTGGATGTAGACCCGGCGTGGAGGCTCCCTGTGCAGGAGATGGGTTCATGAGGCAGATTCCAGTTAGAGCGGATTTCGGCTTTTTTCTTCTGCTGAGTTTATTTTTGGTGTTGAATCAAGATGCCTCTGGAGTAGTCTGGGCAGTCCTGCTTCACGAGTTGTCCCATCTTTTGATGATGAAGCTGTTCCGGGTTCGGGTCAAAAGGATTTCGCTGGAGTTTTGGGGAATCCGCATCGAAAGGGAAGAAACCAGCTCCCTTCGCCGGGAAATGCTTATCAATCTGGCAGGGCCTGCCGCTAATTTTCTGGCAGCTTTTTTCTTTTTTGGAGGCTGGAAAAAGTTTTCTGCTCTAAATTTTGCTTTGGGTCTGTTTGAGCTTTGCCCGTTGCCCTCCTTGGATGGAGGGCAGGCTTTGATGGATTTTTTGCAGCAGAGGACTTCGTTAGAACGGGCAAACCATATCTGCCGTAGAGTGGAGTGTATGGCTTTTCTTCTGACAGCTGCGGCGGGAGGAATACTTTTGGTGAAAGAAAAAAATCCCATGCTGCTGATTCTTGCTGTGGGGATAGGGATGAGCCTTCTAGGGAAATAGAAAAAGGACTGTGAGATTTCTCACAGTCCTTTGCTTTTTTTAGATTAGATTTTTTTAACGGTCAGGACTTTGAGAACATCGACTGCGCCCTGGATGTCCTTGACCCGGTCATTGATTTCGGTCACACTCTGGAACTGTTCGAGGGTGGTTTTCTGACCTTCAAACAGCTGACGAAGATCCTGCTTGATATCGTTTTCCTGAACAGCTTCGATTTTTTTCAGACGTTTTTCAGTACCGTCCAAAGTTGTGCTCAGGGTCTTGACATCTTCTCGTCCGGTATTGACCTCAGAAGCGATCTGGCGTACTTCGTCCTTGATCTCCCGCACTTCGTCCTTGATGGATTTCAGTTCATATTTGAGTGGCCCCAGCTCGTTTGTAAGCTTCACATCAAGAAGCTGGCTGATTGCATCCATTAATTCTCTGTCAATCATTCTATTCACCGCCTTTGAGGTTTATTATAACCGATTTAAGAATTCTTTGCAAGCAAAGAGAAAGGGCAAAAACGATTCTGAAAACCATGATGATGTGCGAATAGCAGAGCGCAAAACCTGACAGTTATGGGGATTTTGAGGTAAAACTGCCATAAAAAAATTCATCAAAGAAAAATAAAAAGTCTATTGTGCAGAATGGGGAAAAATAGGGAAGGGACAGATGTTGATTTTCAGTTTAAAATCATGTAAACTAAAAAATAGTAATAAAAGAGTGTAAGCTTTTGACGGAGGATGAAAATGAAAAGAGAAGATTTACAAAAGATTCTTCTGGATGTGCAGAAGCCGGCCCAGTATATTGGCGGCGAACTCAACAGCATCATGAAGGACAAGGAAAAAGTAGACTGCCGTTTAGCCTTCTGTTTTCCTGATAAATATGAGGTAGGTATGTCCCATCTGGGCATGAAAATACTCTATTCCCTGTATAACCAGAGAGAAAACTGGTGGTGTGAACGTGTTTTCGCTCCTGACGCAGATATGGAAAAACTCATGAGAGAAAAAAACCTTCCTCTTTATGGACTGGAAAGTTTAGACCCAATCAAGGATTTTGACTTTGTTATGTTCACGCTCCAGTATGAGATGAGCTACACCGGCATCCTGAATATGCTGGATTTGGCAGGGCTGCCGATTCGTTCCAAAGATAGAACTTCCCTCAGCCCAATCGTTATGGCCGGCGGCCCTTGCGCCTGCAACCCAGAACCAATTTCTGCCTTTGTTGATATCTTCATTTTAGGAGAAGGCGAAGAAGTCAATATCGAAGTCACCGACCTGTATATGCAGGCGAAAAAAGAGGGCTGGTCGAAAGAACAGTTCCTGAAAGCTGCTGCAAAGATTGGCGGCGTTTATGTTCCAGCCCTTTACGATGTGACCTACAACGAGGACAAGACCATCAACCGTGTGACACCAAACTGTGAGGAAGCTCCGGCCAAGGTGAAAAAACGTGTGATTGCTGATTTGGACAAGGTATTTTATCCAGACAAATTTGTTGTTCCTTTCATCGACATCGTTCACGATAGAGCCATGCTGGAGGTACAGCGAGGCTGTCTGCGAGGCTGCCGTTTCTGCCAGGCCGGCTTTATCTACCGCCCTTTGAGAGATAAGCACTACGACACCCTCAACAGCAACGCCCATGATTTATGCGCTTCCAGCGGTTATGAAGAGCTGTCCCTGACCTCTCTTTCCACCAGCGATTACAAGGAAATCGAGCCTCTGCTGGATGACCTGCTTAACTGGACTACCGAGGACAAGGTGAGCCTTTCTCTCCCAAGCCTTCGCGTGGACAACTTCTCCAAAGAGCTGATGGACAAGGTTTCCCGACTGAAAAAAGGAGGTCTGACCTTTGCTCCAGAGGCAGGAACCCAAAGACTTCGTGACGTAATCAACAAAAATGTCACCGAAGAAGAACTGATGCGTACCTGCCGTACTGCTTTTGAGGGTGGTTACACTTCTGTAAAGCTCTACTTCATGATGGGTCTGCCGACTGAAACCATGGAAGATATCGAAGGAATTGCAAATCTTGCCCAGAAAGTAGTTGACCTGTATTACAGCCTGCCTACCCGCCAGAAGGGCAGAGGCGTTACCGTTTCCATTTCTTGTGCCTGCTTTGTTCCAAAGCCATTCACCCCATTTGAGTTTGAGGGCCAGGACACCATGGAAATGCTCCACGAAAAACAGAAACATCTGCTGGCCAGCGTAAAATCCAAAAAAATCAGAGTAAGCTATCACGATGCTGATATCAGCTTCATTGAGGCTGTTCTGGCTAAAGGTGACAGAAGGCTCTGCGATGTTATTGAGGCAACCTGGAAGAAAGGCAGCCGTCTGGATGGATGGGACGAATACTTTGACCCACAGAGATGGTACGATTCCATGGAAGAACTGGGAATCGACCCTGCCTTCTATGCAAATCGCCACAGAGAATACGAAGAAGTTATGCCGTGGGATCATCTGGATTACTGCGTCAGCAAGAACTTCCTGATTCGGGAAAACAAGCTGGCAAGAGAATCCCAGACCACCCCACAGTGCAGAGAAAAATGTTCTGCCTGCGGAGCAGCCCAGCTGGTTCCGGGAAAGAAATGCTGCACCGGCGAGATTATCTATGAGAGAGAAGTGGCTCCAATCGAACCTCCTCGTGAAAAACCAGATCCATCCTTGATTCTTCCTCAGCCACAGAAAATCAGACTGTTCTTTACAAAGCTCAATCGTGCAAAATACATTTCCCATCTGGACATGAACCGCTGCATGAGCCGCGCCCTCAAGCGTTCTGGCCTGCCGGTATGGTACACCGGTGGATTTAATCCCCATATGTATCTGACCTTCCCTCTGCCGCTTTCTCTGGGTTGTGAAAGCGACTACGAATGTGTAGATTTGAAAATGACCCAGCAGGTGGATTTGGCTGAGGCCGCAGAAAAAGTCAATGCCTGCCTGCCGCCGGACATCCAGGTGTTCCGGGCAGGAGAACAGAAAATGGACCAGAAAGAAATCGCCTGGGCTGACTATGATGTTGTTTTCGAGGGTGGTCAGGAAATCCAGGAACAGCTGACAAACTTCTTTGGTCAGGATGAAATCAAGGTCATCAAGAGAACCAAAAAAGGGGAAAAAGAAATCGACCTGAAGCCTTGCTTCCATGTGGAAAATATGGAGCTTATCGAAAACGGCGTTCACGCTGTTATGAGATTTGCTACCGGTATTGAACTGAACATCAACCCATCCCTGCTCTTTGACAATGCGCCGTTTGCTTTAAAAGTAAAGGCACTCAAGCGTATCATGGTATATAACCATGAGCTGGTTCCTTTCTGCTAAAGCATAGCTCAACTAAGGTTACAAAAGGAAAGAAGCTGTTAGGGCGGCGATTGTGCATTCCGGGGAAAATGGGTGGAAAGATTGCAGGATGATAAAAAAATCTTGCAATTGATATTTGACCATGATATAATGTTCAAGTATGCAACAGTTGCCGTCTGAAGGGAGCTTCAGAGAGTATATCGAAGGATGTTCCCGCAGATGAGTGTTGATGCACAATCTGCAATACGAGAGCTCTTTTGAGTTCAACAGAGATTGCGACATTCAAAGTGGATATTCCTCTGCACAAGATGCAAGAATATCTGAAAATTTAAGGAGGAAAAATCAATGGACGCATTACAGAAAATTTCCGCATCCTGCCTCAAAAACGAACTGCCACACTTTGAAGTTGGTGACAGCGTAAGAGTACAGGTAAAAGTAAAAGAAGGCGAAAAAGAAAGACTTCAGGCTTTTGAAGGTACTGTTATCGGTATTAAAAAAGGCGGCATCAACTCCACCTTTACCGTTCGTCGTCTTTCCCATGGCTGCGGCGTAGAGAGAGTATTCCCAATGCATTCTCCTAACGTAGCAGAAGTAGTAGTTACCAGAAACGGTAAAGTTCGCAGAAGCAAACTGTACTACCTGCGTGACCGCGTGGGCAAAGCTGCAAAAGTTAAAGAACAGATTCGCTAAGTTCGCGCAAAAAAGGGACAGTTACTGTCCCTTTTTGTTTTTATATGGGAAAACCCGTCTGCGCCTTAAAAAAAGCGCGGAAAACTGACAGGAGGAATCCCCGATGGAAGAAAACAACATTGTTCGCAAATCCCCAAAAGAAGAGGAAAACAAAAAACTTTCCACCTTGCTGGAGTATGCGGAATCCCTGGCAATTGTGTTTGTCGTTATGCTGCTGATTTTCACCTTCCTCATCCGTCCGGCTACGGTGGATGGAGAATCCATGCTTCCTACTTTGGAGAACGCCGAGCGTTTGATGATTTCCCGCTTTCTGTATGAACCAGAACAGGGCGACATCGTAGTGCTCTGCGGTGAGGCCGACAAGGAAGACGGCAAAAATCTTATCAAACGCATCATCGCTACGGAAGGCCAGACTGTGGATATCGACTTTGAGGCAGGGGAAGTTTATGTAAACGGACAGGAACTCAGCGAGCCGTATATCCTGGAAGATACCCATCTGGAGGAAGGCACAGAATTTCCTCTGACCGTTCCCGAAGGTGAAGTTTTTGTTATGGGCGATAACCGAAATTATTCCCGCGACAGCCGTTCCCCCAGCGTAGGCACTGTAAAGGAAGAATACATTGTGGGCAAAGTCCTGTTCAGATTCTTCCCGCTGAATCGTTTCGGAAAAATCAGCGATACAGGAAGAATGAACATCATTCACGAATAACAACAGTTTCTGCATTCACACAGAACAAGATTTTTATAAAACCACAGGAGGAACCATGCAGAAGGAACAGACCAATCAGAACATACAGGAAGAGCCGGAATACCTGACTCAAACACCGAATATTCAGTGGTTTCCGGGACACATGGCCAAAACCCGCCGTGTCATGCGTGACAGCCTGAAGCTTGTGGACATTGTGGTGGAGCTTAGAGATGCCCGCATCCCCAAAAGCAGCCGCAATCCAGAAATCGAAAAGATAGTAGGGGACAAACCTCGTCTGGTCGTTTTCAACAAAGCTGATATCGCAGATGCTGCCGTTACCAAAGAATGGCAGGAATATTATAAAAGCCACGGAGTACGCACCCTTGCCCTGGACTGCCGCTCCGGCAAGGGCCTCAAGGAACTGGTGCCGGCTGTACGGGACACCCTCAGCGACCTTCTGGCAAAAAGAAAAGCCAAGGGCATGGAGTCCAGACCGATCCGCATGATGATTGTAGGCGTGCCAAACGTAGGAAAATCTTCTCTCATCAACCGTCTTGCCGGCGGCAAAAAGGTAAAGGTAGAAGACCGTCCAGGCGTTACCCGTGGAAAACAGTGGGTGCATCTGGAAAATGGCATTGAGCTTTTGGATATGCCAGGTGTACTCTGGCCGAAATTCGATGACAAACAGGTTGGCGAGCGTCTGGCTTACACCGGAGCAATTAAGGACGACGTATTCGATATCGAGTGGGTAGCCATGAGATTTTTAGCCCAGCTCAGCGCACGTTATCCTCAGTATCTGAAAGAACGCTTCAAAATCACACCAGAAGAAGCAGAAGGACTGGAACCGTTCGACCTGCTGGAACTGGCAGGCAAAAAACGCGGCATGATGATGTCCGGCGGAGTTGTTAATACAGAACGTGCTGCTATTACTGTTCTGGACGAATTTAGAGCAGGAAAGATTGGCAGAATCTCTCTGGAAAGACCCCGCACCGCTTCCCAGAAGCAGGAGGAAGCTCCGGCAGAAGAAGCTCCTGCGGAGGAACTGTAATGAAGACAGCCACCGAAGAAAAACCAGACCTGTTTCTCTTTGACCAGAAGGTAAGGGAGGAAGGCTTTACTCTGGTCTGCGGCGTGGATGAAGCTGGACGAGGCCCTCTGGTAGGCTCTGTAGTAGCGGCGGCAGTGATTCTGCCGTCCCAAGAGCAGCTTCTGAAAAGCTGTCCTGACCTTGCAAATCTCAATGATTCCAAAAAGCTCACCGAGAAAAAAAGGGAGAAGCTGTTCCCGATGATTCTGGAACACGCTCAGGCTTATGGAATTGGGGAAGCAAGTTGTCGGGAAATTGAAGAAGTCAACATCCTAAACGCCACCTTCCTGGCAATGGGCAGGGCTGTGGAGGATATGAAGAAGCGATTCGGCGTTGTACCGGACATTCTTTTGGTGGACGGCAACCAGAACCCCCACATTATGGACAGTACCAGAACGGTTATCAAGGGCGATGCCAACTCGGCCTCCATTGCAGCGGCCTCCATCTTGGCAAAGGTCACAAGGGACAGAGAGATGATAGAGCTGGACAAAGTCTATCCCCAGTACGGTTTTGCAAAGCATAAGGGTTACGGAACCAAAGCCCATTATGCGGCCTTGGAAGAACACGGCCCCTGTCAGGAGCACCGCATGAGCTTTTTGGAAAAGTTTTATAAGCGGCAGGCAGAAAACCATGACTAATCCCGGCCGTCAGACCATCGGCAGGCTGGGAGAGGAAGCAGTTTGTCAGCATCTGATTGACAAAGGCTGCTTTATTGTTGAAAAAAATTATCATGCCGGGGCAGGCTTTCACGAGGAAATCGATATCATCGCCTGCGATGGAAAAAATATCCTGTTTGTGGAAGTCAAAACCAGGAAAAAAGATGCCATGATTCCAGCGGTTTTTGCAGTCACACCACAAAAACAGAAGCGGGTATTTCTCTGCGCGCAGCAGTTTTTAGCCTTCCGCACAAGCTATAACTGCTATCAGCCTCGTTTCGATGTGGCCTGTGTCTGCGTAGAAAATCGGAAAGTCACCGGCATCGAGTATTATGAAAATGCCTTTTCTTTTTAAAAAGGCAGAAAAATATCATTGGAAGGGAAGGATTTTAAGATGAAACTGTTTGACCTGCATTGTGATACCATCGAAAGAATGGAAGAACTGCATGAGGATATGCTGACCGACAAAACGCAGCTGAGCTTAAAATATCTGCCGCAGATTGAAAAATGGTGTCAGACCTTTGCGGTATTTATTCCTGATAATTACCGTGGAGAGGACGCTGTCAAATTCTACGAGAGAATGAGAGATTACCTGAGAAAGATGCTGGCAAAACACGCTGACATTATGGAACAGGCTTTCAACGCTGATGATATCAAACGCATCACCGACAGCAAAAAATGCGCTGCTATTCTGTCTATCGAAGGCGCAGCTGCTCTGGGCGGAAAGCTGGAAAATATCGAAAGATATGCAAAAGACGGCGTTAAGATGATGACTCTGACCTGGAACGGTGACAACGAACTGGCTTCCGGTCACAATCATCCTGAGATGGGCTTTACTGATTTCGGCCGTGAAGCTGTGAAACTGATGGAAGAAAACAATATCATCGTGGACGTTTCTCACCTGAACGACAAGTGCATGGAACAGCTGATGGGCGGAATTGCGACAAAACCAATCATCGCAACCCATTCCAACCTGCGTTCCATCTGCTCCCACAAACGCAACCTCACCGAGGAAATGTTCCAGTACATGATTGACCACAAGGGTATTGTTGGTCTTAATCTGCTGCACGCTTTTGTTTCCGATGATGAAATGAAGGATTCTCAGGCAGAGGTGTTCCGCCATGTATACCGTATGCTGGAAATGGGCGGCGAAGATGTCATCGCCTGCGGCAGCGACTATGACGGCGGTGTGGACAGCCAGATCGACAATCCATATAAATTTGCTTCCTTTGGCGATTATATGGTGGAAAACGGCATCAGCCGCAGAATCGTGGACAAAATCATGTTTGGAAATGCTCTGCGTTTCTTCGAGGATAACGTAAGATGATGAGAAACAGAAATTACTTTGGCGAAATCGGTATGGATGTCGCTGATATTGGAAAGAACCTGGATATCGTGAGCGGCAAGATTTTCACCTTCCACTGCATGGAGGATCAGGAGGACTGCCTGTTCAAAACAAAGACCCGCAAGGGAAAATACCGCATCGTATCCCAGCAGAAAAAAACACAGTCCACAGATTCCTGC
>SAMEA104404103__coassemble_718_pt1 | contig 22927 bp, 18 predicted proteins | sample SAMEA104404103__metabat2_high_PE_024 | metagenome-assembled genome bin SAMEA104404103 (sample SAMEA104404103) | Balaenoptera acutorostrata
GCGAACTTATACATAATCTTCTTGGTACCAATCTTATCGAAATTGACTTCCAGCAGACTATCTCCGCCCATTGGTGTCACCTTCACAATGTTGCCTTCCCCAAAGGCTTTATGGGAAACCCTGTCCCCTGCTTTCAGTGCGCACGGTGCGCCCTCTGGCATGGAGGAACTATAGGAAGTAGTCTTCTTTGCGGTAAACATTCCGCCTACACCGATATCGTTGGAGGCTCTGGTGTGTCTTACACTGACCTTTTTCAGCTCGGCAGGATTTGCTTTGCGGATGGTCTTGTCCTCCCAGTCACAGCAGTCCTTTGGAATCTCATTGACAAAGCGGGAAACTCTGTTGCGGACAGTCTGACCAAAGATCATTCTCTGGGCTGCGTTGGTGATATACAGCTGCTCTTTTGCTCTGGTGATGCACACATAAGCCAGACGGCGTTCTTCTTCGATTTGGTCTGGGTCGTAGATTGCCTGGATTCCTGGGAAGATGCCTTCCTCTGCGCCGCAGAAGAATACGTTCGGGAATTCCAGACCTTTTGCAGAGTGCATGGTCATGATAATAGCCCTGTCTGCCTCGGCATCGTAGTTGTCCAAATCGGTATAGAGAGTAACTTCTTCCAGGAAGCCTGCCAGAGTTGGAAGGATGGTTTCCGGCTCCTCGTCAGGATTTTCCGGGTCGATGGACAGCTGCGGCATATTTTCAGTGGCTTCCACATATTTGAGGATGTTGGTTTTCAGCTCACCCACGTTTTCGATTCGGTTGATACCTTCTTCTCCCATCGCTTTCAGGTGAGGAATATAGCCCGTTCTTTCCAAAAGCTGATCAAACAGTTCTTCTAACGTGCCGTTTTCGGCAATGTCGGTCAGTTCGTCGATCATCTGCGCAAAGTCCAGCAGGTGCTTGCTTTTTTTAGCAAGAGGTTCGTATTCGTCCGCATGGCTGATAACCTCAAACAGAGGCAGTTTCAGCATTTCTGCAATTTCCTGCGCCTTCTCGATGGTGGAGTCACCGATACCACGTTTCGGTTCGTTGATGATTCGTTTCAGGCGGATGGCATCGGAGCGGTTGTTGATGACGCTGAGGTAAGCAATCAAATCCTTGATTTCCTTGCGGTCATAGAATCGCTGGCCACCCAGGATGCGGTACGGAATACCGGAACGGATAAAGGCGTTTTCGATGGAGTTGGACTGGGCGTTCATACGATACAGAACTGCATGGTCGGAGAAGTGCTGGCCCTTTGCCACATGGTCCAGAATGGTGTCTGCGATAAATCTTGCCTCGTCCTGCTCGGAAAGTGCACGGTAAACTTTTACCTTGTTGCCCTGTGGATTCTGGGTCCAGAGGGTCTTGCCCTTGCGCTGGGTGTTGTTGTCGATAACGGAGTTTGCCGCATCCAGAATGGTCTTGGTGCAGCGGTAGTTCTGTTCCAAACGAACCACCTTGGTATCCTTGTACTGATTTTCAAAGTTCAGGATATTCTCGATGGTTGCGCCTCTGAATTTGTAAATACTCTGGTCGTCATCACCTACAACACAGATGTTGTTGTGGCCGCCAGCCAGAAGGCTCACCAACAGGAACTGGGAATTGTTGGTATCCTGATACTCGTCCACCATGATATAGCGGAAACGTCTGCGATATTTTTCCAGAACATCTGGGAACTGCTGGAACAGCTTTACAGTGAGGATGATGATATCATCAAAGTCCAGGGCATTGGCAGCTTTCAGACGCTTCTGATAGAACTCATAGACCTTGCCAACTACTTCCTGACGGTAATCTCCGGCAGCATCCCGAATCACATCTTTTGGCTCCAGCAGATGGTCTTTGGCATTGCTGATAGAAGCAAGGATTCCTTTGGGTGCCATTGTTTTTTCCATGATGGCCATTTCTTTTAAAGCTTCCTTGATGATGCGGACAGAATCGTCCGTATCATATACAGTAAAGCTTCGGTCATAGCCCAGACGATCAATCTCACGGCGAAGGATTCTCATGCAGGCAGAATGGAAGGTGGATGCCTGAATATCCAGAGCCTGTTCACCCAGCATCTTTTCCAGACGTTCTCTCAGCTCACCTGCTGCCTTGTTGGTGAAGGTGATGGCAAGGATGTTCCAAGGTTTTACCGGACGGTCAGCAATCAGCTGGCTCACCTGCTGGCGGTTTTCTTCATTGTCTTCCAATCTGCCGTCTACCCAGCTCTGAAGAAACTCCAGTTCGTTTTCGCCTGCCCAGGATGGAATGTATTCGCTGTGATAAGCGTTTCCGTATTCCACCATGTTTGCGATTCTGTTGACAACAACGGTAGTTTTACCGCTGCCTGCGCCCGCAAGGATCAAAACCGGGCCTTCTGTCTGAAATACTGCTTCTCTCTGCTTATCGTTCATTTTGGAAAATCTCTGTTCCAGAGCATCCCGGCGAAGCTGTAAAAAACGACTCTCGAATGACTGTGACATCTGCACTACCAAACCTTTCTCCTGAATATATTTTCAATGTTTTAAACTCTCTTAGGAATCCCTATTATAGCATATTTTCCGTGTTTGCTCCATCCAAACTTTTCTCCCGGAACAGGGACAAAATCTGTCATATCGTCACCTTTTTCGATTTTGTTCTTTTATAGAATACAATTATGTTTACATCAAAAACACAACTTTGAATATTTGTTGATTATCTATATTATTATACTAATCGTTAATATTTTTTAAAAAAGAGCACAAAAAAAGGACAGCCAGGGCTGTCCTTTTTGAAAGAGAACTTCTCTTATTTTACTGCTTCGATGAGAGCTTCTGCTTTGTCGGTCTTTTCCCAGTTTACGCCGAGATCTTCTCTGCCCATGTGGCCGTAAGCTGCCAGCTGACGATAAATTGGACGGCGGAGATCCAGAGTTTTGATAATCTGGGTTGGACGAAGGTCGAATACTTTTGCTACTGCTTTTTCCAGAACTTCGTCAGCAACGGTACCGGTGCCGAAGGTGTTTACGTTGATGGATACTGGCTGTGCTACGCCGATTGCGTAAGCAAGCTGAACTTCGCAGCGTTTAGCCAGTTTAGCAGCAACGATGTTTTTGGCAACATATCTTGCTGCATAAGCTGCGGAACGGTCAACCTTTGTTGGGTCTTTGCCGGAGAATGCGCCGCCGCCGTGACGACCCATGCCGCCGTAGGTATCAACGATAATCTTTCTGCCTGTAAGGCCGCTGTCACCCTGTGGGCCGCCGATTACAAATCTGCCGGTTGGGTTTACATAAATCTTGGTATCTTCTCTCATCAGTTCCTTTGGAACGATAACGTCGATAACGTGTTTTTTGATATCTTCACGAATCTGTTCCATCTCAACTTCAGGAGCATGCTGGTTGGAGATTACGATGGTTTCTACAGCTACAGGTGTATCGTTTTCGTATTCAATGGTAACCTGGGTTTTGCCGTCTGGACGAAGGTATGGCAGAGTACCGTTTTTGCGTACTTCTGCAAGGCGTTTTGCCAGCTTATGAGCCAGGGAAATTGGCATTGGCATCAGTTCAGGAGTATCGTCACAAGCATAACCGAACATCATGCCCTGGTCGCCTGCGCCGTTGTCTTCTTCTTCGCTGGAAACTTCTTTTGCTTCCATGCCTTTGTCAACGCCCATAGCGATGTCGCCGGACTGTTCGTCAATAGAGGTCATGATACCGCAGGTATCGCAGTCAAAGCCGTATTTAGCGCGGTCATAGCCAATCTCACGAACAACTTCGCGGACGATTTTTGGAATTTCTACATAGCAGTTGGTGCTGATTTCACCCATTACCACTACCATACCGGTGGTTACTGCGGTTTCACAAGCTACACGGCCGTTAGGGTCTTTTTCCAGGATAGCGTCAAGAACTGCATCAGAGATCTGGTCACAGATTTTGTCAGGATGTCCTTCTGTTACGGACTCGGAAGTAAATAAATATTTTGCCATTGTCAACATTCCTTTCTCGGTGTTTCTATGATAACTTTATTCTTTCTACACTGATTCAACCGGTAATACAAGATCATTTTTTAAATCGAACATGAAAAAAACCCGACCTTTTTTGAGATCGAGTCATTGCTTCCTCATCTCTCGGCTGATACCCGCAGGATTTGGCACCTTACAAAACTGCCGTTTTGCAGGTTGCCGGACTTCACAGGGCCTGTCCCCTCTGTCGCTCTTGATAAGGCTGATTCAGTTGTTGTCAACATCATACCGCTTTTTGTGGCAAATGTCAACGGAATTCATGTATTATCGTAAAAAAACACAAAACCATTCGGATTCTGCCGAATGGTTTTATATGTTTTCCAGAAGTTATTCCTCCACGCGGTACATTTCGCCGGCAGATTCTTTGGTCGCATATTCGCTGACCACCAGTACCCTTACCTTCAGCGGGCGGTTTCCCATCTGAATTTCGATCAGGTCGTTTTCATTGACAGCGTAAGAAGCGCGAGCCACCTTTCCATTGACAAGGATTCGTCCGCCATCACAGGCTTCGTTTGCCACGGTTCTTCTTTTGATCAGTCGGGTCACTTTGAGATATTTGTCCAGACGCATAAATCAAACCTCTTTTCATAAAACAGCAGCCCCGGAACATCCCGGAGCTGCGCAGATACCGTTTTCTGGTAAAGAGCTTATTTGGAAACGATTTCTTTGAGAGCTTTGCCAGCTTTGAAGGAAGGCAGTTTGGAAGATGGAATCTCGATCTTCTCTTTGGTTCTTGGGTTGATGCCTTCTCTTGCAGCGCGTTCTTTCACTTCAAAAGTACCGAAGCCAACCAGTGCTACTTTTTCTCCTGCTGCCAGTGTTTCAGAAATTGCATCCAAAACTGCTACAACAGCTTTTTCGCTGTCCTTTTTGGAAAGGTCGGTTTTCTGTGCAACAGCATTGATCAGTTCTGCTTTAGTCATATTGGTTATCCTCCATTTTATCACATGTGTTCTAAAAATTTCTGCCTTGTATAAAGACAGATTTTTGTTAAAAAAGCGGCGGGCTTCTGATTCCCCGGATGCTCCTTTAATTTTCCTCGGATGGGGTCACTGTCGATTTTGCCTGCTTCCACAACGCTTCCAGCTGAGGCATGGAACATTCATTCATATCCACACCCTGTTCGACTGCAAGTTTTTCAAGCTTTGCAAAACGCCGGATAAATTTCTTGGTAGATTCGTTTAGACACTCCTCAGCGTCAATTTTTAAAAATCTTGCCATGTTGACGGCGCAAAACATCACGTCGCCCAGCTCATCAAAGCACTGCCGAGGATCTTCTTCTTCCAAAGCGTTTTGGAGTTCATCCACTTCGCTTTCCAAGTCCCCCATAGCCCAGTATATATCAGGATAATCAAACCCTGATTTTGCAGCCCGTTTGCGAACCTTCTGAGCGCGCATCATCGCTGGGAATGTTTTGGGCACACTTTCCAAAGTTTCGGTAAAGGTGGTCTGACCTTTGGATTCCTGCTTGATTTTATCCCAGTTGTCCAGTACCTCTCCTGTGCTGCTGACCTGTGTGTCCGAAAAAACATGGGGATGCCTAAGAATCAGCTTTTTGCAGATGCCGTCGCACACATCGCCAAAATCAAAGTTTCCTTTTTCCTCCTCGATGCGGGCATGATGGATCACCTGAAGAAGCACATCTCCCAGTTCTTCTTTGAGCAATGCCCCATCCTCCAGATCAATGGCTTCGCACACTTCGTACGCTTCCTCAATCATATCCTTGCGGATGGATTTGTGAGTTTGGACTCTGTCCCAGGGACAGCCCTCATCGCTGCGGAGGATCTGCATGATCTCCAGCAGATCGCTGATACCATACTTTTCTTTTCTCTCATAAGACACGCTCATGATGCCACACTCCCAGTTCAAAACTTCCGCTCGGAAGGGTTTCATCTTCCGGTCTGTTTCGCGGCTTTCTCTATATTAACCTAAAAACTGGTATTTTTCAAGTATTTTTGCCATTTTTTCACCCCCAGGAAGAATCATTATCTCCTCTTTTCGGATACCACCCATTACCAAAAGTCCCATCAGATAGACCACGACCCCCACAAACACCGAAATCAGCACTCCAAACCGGCTCTGCGCCGGCAAAACATCCTGAACCTGCCGGGCACAAAAAGCGCACATTCCACCGGCCAGGGACGGGACTGCAAAGCTGGAAAAGAGCCTTAAATTTCCCACTTGGCGTTTTAGGGCAGCAATGCTCATCACTGTAATGAAAAAATAGCACACCAAAGAAGACAGAGCTGCCGCCTTCATATTGATTTGGGGAATTTCCACCAAAAAATAGTTCATGACCCACTTGATTCCGCTTCCTATCAAAAGCAGTTTTACCGGAAGCATTACCATTCCCACTGCCTGCAAAAGGCTTGTAAGGGAAGCTGTCAGGGCAACGAAAACAGCTGCGATTCCGCAGATTTTCAGCAAAGGAACTGCCAGGGATATCTCCTGCCCATCGCCAAAAAAGAGAACACAGCTTTCCTCTGCCAGAGCCGACACCCCCATCCCTGCCGGAATACAGACTGCCGCAGTCAGCCGCAGAACCAGTTCTATACTATCCGCAGTATTATCACGGTTTCCCTTTGCAAAGCTCTCTGCTACGGCCGGAAGGGCGCTGACAGCGATTCCCGCAGTCAGTGCCGGAATCAGATTGGCAATGACCATAGCTTTTCCGCTGTAGGCCCCATAAAGATAGTTATGAACACTTTGATTTAGAATCTCTATCTGCGGAATCTTGCCCTGATAGAGTTCCAAAAGAGCCTGGGGCGAAGTTTCCATCAAGTGAGCCAAACCGCCTGTCACTGTCATCAAATCAATGACTCCAGACAGGTCTACTGCCAGAGAGCCAAGACAGACCGGTATCCCCACAGCCATAATTTTTCTCAGCAGAGCTGCGGATGGCTGGGGCTTTGGGGCATACATCAACTGCCTGTCTGTGATGCCGTCCCCTTGCGTTTTCCATGTTCTAACCAGATAAATCAGCCCTGCTGCGGTGGACAGGGTCACGCCGAACACGGCTCCTGCGCTGGCAAGCTGCGCCATTGCAGAAGAAGCCTGCTCCTTTGCGGCAAAAACTTTTCCCAAAACAGTTCCCCTTCTTTGATATTCCCGGCTGGTCAAAAACAACGTCAGTCTGCAAAATCCCAAACCGAAAATCAGCTTGGTCACAGCCTCGATGATTTGGGAAACACAGGTGGGATACATATTCTGCATTCCCTGGTAATATCCCCGGTAAGCAGACATCATGCAGCAAGTCAGCACACAGGGAGCCAAACAAATAATCGACAGCTCTGCCCCAGGATTTGGAATCATGGCTGCAAACCTTTTAGCTCCTAAAATCATCGCAGTCATCCACACAAGACCTGTTGCCAGAAAAAATTTTTTCCCCAAAGAAAATATCTTTCGGTTGTCCCGATATCTTCCCAAAGCGCAGTTTTCTGCCACCAGCTTGGAGATGGCTACCGGAAAGCCTGCAAGAGCAATCACTGCCAGAAGGTTGAACAGTTCATAGGCTCCGCTGAAACAGGCATAACCTGTAGCTCCCAGAAGATTGCTGACAGGGATTTTGAACAGCATACTGACTGCTTTCACTGTCAAAGTTCCCGCTACCAGCATAGCCGCAGACTGGGCAAAATTCTTATCTCCGGTTTTCCTGTTCACTGTTTCTCCCTCCTTCTTTTTGATTTCTCTGTTAGTATATGATTTCTTTTCGAGATTCATCCGCAAAAAAGCCCCGGCTCAAACCAAAAGTTTGAGCCGGGGCTTTGAACGTCAGCCAAAAAATGCCTCTAGTCGTCCAATTTTTCCTTTGCTTTCTCCGCTGCTTCTTCCACAGCCTCAGAGATATCTTCTGCTTTTTCTTCGATGACTTCAGTTGCTTCTTCTACAGTTTCTTCCGCTTCTTCACAGATGACCTCTGCCTCAACATATTCTGGTTCTTCTTCCTGAGCTTGTGGAATCAGGGTCATACCGCATCTGGAGCAGAAATGGGAATCTGTTGTGCAGGAAGCGCCACAGTTCGGGCACTTTTTGGTTTTGAAGATTTCATCTCTCTTAGCTGACAGAGAATCCAAATCTTCCAGCAGACCGCTGATCTGCTCAACCATATCGTCCTGATGCTGTCCGTTGCATTCATTGAAAACTTTCTGGGCATAAACCATTTTGCCCAGCTGTTCATAGCAGCAGGAAAGCTCAGAATTGAGGGATGCCTGCTGAAGTTTCAGTTTTGATGCCTCTACAACTTCTTCTGTTTTTTTGCCTGCTGCGGTAGCTGCTGCATTTGCAACAGAAACTGCTTTGTCCAGCAGGGAATTGATAGAATTGAAACTCATGATTTTTCCCCTTTCGTTAATCTTTTCCAATAAATTCTCGAATCACGCTGTCCTGCGGGATGGGAGAAAGATCGTTGATATCAAAAAATTCATCCAGACGCTGGTAAAGATCATCAAGCTTTCTGTAGTGCTCTGGACAAATATCTTTTTTAAGCTCTAAAAACGGAAGCAGATAACTGTGAAAAATGTTAGGTTCATAATCCAGAGTGGTATCCAGTTTGTATTTTGCGCTGTCCCTGTATGGATTGATATACTTGGATTCTCCTTCGCATACCTCATCCCACATAGCCATTGTCTGCTCTGGAGAAGTGTTCCTGGATCTGCGGTCCCGAACCATTCTTCTCATCAAGCGTACATCCTGGGGAGTTAAAATCACTCGGTCATGGTCGGTGAATCTGGAACGGACACTGGCAAAAATGCGGGTGACTTTGTCTTCGCCTACCAGCTGGGTCAGCAGCGGATTCAGACCGTGCAGACCTTCGATGATAACCACATCGTCACCGGAAATCTCGATGAGATTTCCTCTGCCCTCCACCCTGCTGCGGGTGTGGAAGTCAAAAATCGGAATCGTTGTTCTTCCCTCGTTGACAAGTTGAGCAATACATTTGTTGATGAGTTCGATATCCAGAGAATAAATGCTTTCAAAATCGGGGTTGCCCTTATCATTGAGCGGGGTGTTCTCTGTGTTCATATAAAAATCATCCAGAGAAATCACCATGGATTTTCGTCCGCGCTGACGAAAATGCTTTGCCAAAGTGTGGGCAGTTGTTGTTTTTCCAGAAGCCGATGGGCCGGACAGGCAGATAATATCTGTTTTATCCCGGTTTTGGGACATCTGGTCTGCCACTTCTCTGATCTGTTTGTTGTAAAAGCTTTCTGCTTCATCGATTAGTTGGAAATAATTTTGTACTGCCTGTTGATTCAATTCGTCTTTTTCAATTCTTCCGTAATGGAAGGGGTCTATTTTCCTCAAAGAAATCCACCACCCTTTTCTTCCGCCTGATTGCTTCTTCAAAGTGATCTACATACTCAAACGGATATTTGTAATTAAAGATTCTTTCCAGCTTTCCGGTGCGGTTCGATTTCAGCTTACTGGTAGAACCTGCACCTGCTGCCAAAATGGTTTGTGTTTCGTCCATGATGTAAATATTATATCTTCCCTCGCAGCCTGGTTTGCAGTATCCCGTATTTTCCAGGTTGCCCAGGGTGTTGCGCTGTTTATACAGGTAGTACGGCATCAGGCCGTGGGCCATCAGCTGTTCCTGTGCGTAGGAAACCATTGCCTCCACCTGCTGCGCCAGTTCCAAAGCTTTTCTGCGTTCTTCCCAGCTGGAACCATAGTTGGCACTTCTTTTGATGGACAAGGTGTGTACAGTGACATTTTCCGGGGAAAGCTCCAGGATGCGGTCGATGGTGCTTCTGAAACTTTCCACACTGTCGCCTGGCAGACCTGCAATCAGGTCCATATTGATATTGTCAAATCCCACTTCCCTCGCCATCCAGAACTTGTCGATGGTTTCCTGGACAGTATGTCTTCTTCCAATCTTTTCCAGGACTTCGTCGTTAAAGGTTTGGGGATTGATGCTGATGCGGGAAACACGGTGTTGTTTGAGCACTTCCAGTTTTTCTCTTGTGATGGTATCCGGGCGGCCTGCCTCCACAGTATATTCCTTGATATGGGACAGGTCGAAGTTATCCTCCACTGCGGTGCAAACCTGGTCCAGCTGCTGCGCAGACAGCGTGGTCGGTGTGCCGCCTCCAAAATAAACAGTGGTCAACGTAAGTCCCGTCTTTTTTACTTCTTCTCCGATAAACTTCAGTTCCTCACAGAGTTTGTTGGTATATTCCGGCAGAAGATCTCTGGCTCTTTTGCTGGCAATATCGTGGGAAACAAAGGAACAGTAGCTGCATCGAGAAGGACAAAACGGAATGGATACATAAAGGCTGAAGGTGTCGTCGGTAGCCTCTCTCAGGATAGGTGCTTCGTGTTTTGCAGTTTCCAAAGCCAGAGCGATTTTTTCCGGTGTTACATGAAAATGTTCTGCAAATTCTTTTCCAGTTTCTTCTGGACTTTTTCCCGAATCCAGACGCTTGTGGAACAGCTTTACCGGACGAACTCCGGTCATGCTTCCCCATGCTGGGGAAATTCCTGTGGCCTCGTGGAGCAGCTCAAACATGAGGCTGCTCATGATAAATTCTGCTTCGTCGTAAAAAGACTCCACCTTTTCCGGTATCTCTGCCTGCGCGGTATAAACTTTGTCGTTTAAATGGAGGGTTGTTTTCATGATGCCGTTGTCCAGGAGGTTTTCGATGTAGTCATCTTCCTCCGGTTCCTGAGAGCCTGTTCCTGTTTGGTCAATTTCGGTCACAATCTTTTCATCCGGGAAAAACAGCATTGTGATACATTCTGCTTCATACTTCATGCTGTGACCGATATTCTTTATCTTCATATGCTGTTTTTACTCCTTTTGCTCATCCAGTGAGATTACATGCTCATGGCACGTTTTAAAAATGGGTTTGCCAGTTTTTCATCATCCAGGTTGGTGGCACTGCCGTGGCCTGGGAAAATCTTATAATAACCTTCCAATCCACCAATCCTTTTGAGGGACTGGAACATTGCTTTTTCGTCCCCGCCATAAAAATCGGTTCTGCCCATGCTGCACTGGAAGATGGTATCGCCGCAGTACAGCTCATTTCCCTTGCGGAAAATCAGGCCGCCTCTGGTGTGTCCTGGTGTTTCCATAACATGGAACACCATATCGCCGACAACAATTTCATCGCCTTCTTTCACAAAGCGATCCGGTGTGAAAGGTCTTGCATACGGAGCCACCATATTTGCCATGCTCTTGCGGCCGTCGGTAATCATATCCAGATCCTTTTCACTCATTACCACCTGTACCTGTGGAAAAATATCCTTGAAATCTGCTACCCCTCCCATGTGATCTCCGTGGCCATGGGTCAGGAGCATATGGGTCGGGTTCAGTTCATTTTCTTTGATGAATGCCGCTACTTTGTCGGCATCGCCGCCGCAGTCGATGACTGCGCAGTTTTTATGGTCGTCCCAGACTACATAGCAGTTTGTGCCCAGGTCGCCCACATGGATAATTTCTAAATTCATTGTTATCGCCCCTATTTTTTCGGCATGATTTCATCGGTGTCCAGCATGATGGTAACAGGGCCGTCGTTAAGCAGCTCTACTTTCATATCTGCTCCAAACTCGCCATGCTCCACTGTGCTGACTCCAGCCCGCTTCACGCTCTCTTTAAAATATTCATATAATCTATCTGCCAATTCTGGCTTTGCAGCTCCCACAAAAGCAGGTCTTCTTCCCTTGCGGCAGTCTGCATAAAGGGTAAACTGGGATACTACCAGCATTTCTCCCCCGATATCCAGCAAAGACAGATTCATCTTATCGTTCTCATCGGTAAAGATACGCAGGTTGGCGCATTTTTCTGCCAGGAAATCTGCTTCTTTTTCGGTATCCTCCGGGCCTACTCCCAGCAGAACTAAAAGACCCTGCTGAATCTTGCCGATGCAGTTTCCTTCCACTGTAACACTGGCATGCTTTACTCTTTGAATCAATGCTCTCATTGGTATGTTCTCCGTTTATCTGAATTTATTACTGAATGGATCTGCGAACGTCTTCCACGCCCTTAATGGCTCTCAGGCTGTTGAGCAGATAGTTTAGCTTATCCACACCATTGAGCTCGACACTAATCTGAATCATGGTGACAGAACGGTCTTTGCTTTCTTTTGCAATCAAAGCATGAAGCGGGATATGCATATTGCTCAGCAGGATGCTGATGTCAGCAAGGAGAGTATCTCTCGGCTGAGAAGTGATGTCGATGGTGGATTTGAATTTTTCCGAACTGAGATGGGAAGCCCACTCCGCCTTGACCCAGCGGCCTTCATTCTCTTTCGGGGAGTTTGTATAGTTTACGCAGTCCTGTTTATGAATAGACACACCGTAGCCTCTGGTAACAAAGCCTACGATGGGGTCTCCCGGCAGAGGGTTGCAGCATTTTGCAAATTTGACCAAGCAGCTGTCCAGACCTTCCACGATAACACCGCTGGTTGGCTTGCCGGTCTGATTTTTCTTGAGCGGGATATTCTGAGCCGCTGCTGCGATATCCTCTTTCTTTTCCTCCTCCATCGGGGAGGTGGTGCGGTATCTGCGCTGGAATTCCTCCTTGACCCTGGGCATCAGTCTGGAAAGAAGGATGCCGCCGTAACCAATGGCTGCATAGAAATCATCCAAGGTGTTGACCTGCTGCTTTCCGGCAAAGCTCATGATAAATTCCTCATAATCTTCATCCGGGACATTGATCAAGTTCCTCTTGAACTCTCGTTCCAGTTCTTCCTTGCCGGTGGCGATATTTTCTTCCCGCCGTTCCTTCTTGAACCAGGAACGAATCTTGGTTCTGGCTTCGCTGGTCTTGACGATTTTCAGCCAGTCACGGCTTGGGCCGTTGCCTGGGCCTTTGGAGGTAATGACTTCAACAATCATACCGGTTTCCAGTTTAAAATCAATTGGCACGATTTTGCCGTCTACCTTAGCACCGGTCATGCGGTTGCCGACAGCAGAGTGAATGGCATAGGCAAAATCGATAACGGTGGAACCGGTCGGCAGATTGATTACGTCACCCTTTGGCGTGAATACAAAGCATTCCTCAGGAGCGATATCCGACTTAATGGTGCGGAGGATATCCTGAGCATCGCCGGAATCCTGCTGAGCTTCCAGAAGCTGTCTGACCCAGGCCAGACGTTCCTCCAGACGGTCTTTCTTTTCGATGCCGGCTTTGTATTTCCAGTGAGCAGCGATACCATACTCAGCGGTGTAATGCATATCCCATGTTCTAATCTGGATTTCAAACGGGATTGCAGACTTGTTGATTACTGTAGTGTGGAGGGACTGGTACATATTGGCTTTTGGGGTAGAAATATAATCTTTGAAGCGTTTTGGAATCGGAGTGAAGGCATCGTGCATCAGACCCAGAACCATATAGCAGTCCGGCATGGTGTCCACGATAACCCGGACAGCGTAAATATCATAGATTTCATCGAAGCTTCTGCCCTGCATATACACCTTGCGATAAATGCCGTAAATACTTTTTACCCGGCTTTGCAGGAAGAACTTGACCCCTTCATGGTCCAGGCGTTCCTTGATAGCTTCCTGGATGCTTTCCAGGAACTGTTCCCGTTCTTCCTTCTTGAGCTTGAGCATCCGCTCGATTTCCTCGTAGGCGATAGGGTCAAGGAACCGCAGGGAAATATCTTCCAGTTCTTCCTTAATGGGGCGGATACCCAGACGGTCAGCCAGAGGCGCATAGACTTCCATGGTTTCCAGTGCTTTTTCCCGGCGTTTATACTCTTTCCAATATTCTCCGGTACGCATATTGTGCAGACGGTCGGCCAGCTTTACGATGATAACACGGACATCCTTTGCCACAGCCAGCAGCATCTTGCGGACGTTTTCTGCCTGACGCTGTTCTTTGGTGGAATAGGTCAGCTTTGTCAGCTTGGTGACACCGTCTACCATCAGGGCAACATCGCTGCCGAACTTTTTGCGGATTTCCTCGATGGTGGCCTCGGTATCCTCCACTACATCGTGGAGCAGGCCTGCGCAGATGGTTTCGGTATCCATACCCAAATCCACCAGAATCAGTGCTACCGCGATAGGATGGATGATATATGGCTCACCGGACTGCCTCATCTGTCCGTCATGGGATGCGAACGCATACTGATAAGCCTCTGTTATTTTATCAAAATCGTAGGGGCGGTTGCTTTCTTGCAGCGCCTTCATTAAATCTTCAAATACATACATAAACTTATTCACCAACCTTCAATCGTTTGAGAATGCCCGACTTTTCCAGCTGTGTCCTTGCGGTCTGTTTTGGGCAGCACAGCACCGGAGTAACTGCTGTTCTTCCTTCCTGCACTTCCAGCAGTCCCAGCTCCTGCATCACATCCAGGCAGATCATCATTTTGCAGTAATTGAGCTTTCTGACCCTGCACCATAGCATATCATATCCAAAGGGATAGTTTCCACACTGCCGCAGCAAACGATAGAGCAAGGCAACATCCTCTCGCTGGGGACAGATATAAGCTTTGATTTTGTCCTCCAGCGGCTCACCTCTGCGGTATTTTTCATAATACTGCCGTCCCACAATCAGCTTGTCCTGATTGATTCCATGAAGCCGCATATCTTTTATTTTTATGGAAAGGCTTGTTTCTCCGTTATACTCATTGGCATCCAGATTAACTGCCGCATCCACCATATCCCCCACCATAAAAGGGAACTGTTCCGGCGGCATCCTGAAGTAAACAGCAGAAATCATCTTTCCTTGATAAGCCATCTTCAGGCGAAGGTGGCGGTTTTCTTTTAAAGGATGAATGGCTTCGATGCGGCATCCCATCAACGCCATGACCGGCACTTCGTTTCCGCATCCAAAGGGTTCCAGCAGTTTCAGCTGCTCCACCGTGTCCAGGGTCAGCTGTTCCGAGGATACCACCGCATCAATGGTAAGTTCGTCTACCGGCATAATATCGAAATGCTCTTTTGCATCCTGCTGTATCTGGGCGATAAAAGCTTTCAAATCCTTTGTGGGTACTGTCATGCCTGCGGCCTGATTATGTCCTCCGTAACGGGTCAGCAGACTGCTGCACCGGGAAATTGCCCCAATCATGGAATAGCCTTCCACGCTTCGGGCAGAGCCTCTGGCCTCATCCTTTTCCACAGCGAACAGAATACAGGGCTTGCCGTATTCCTCTACAATCTTGGCGGCGGCAATGCCCACAACACCATGATGCCAGCCCTCTCCATATAAAACGATGACCCGATCCCGAAGGATTTCCGGGTGTCGGCGAATCTTTCTGACAATCTCCTCGTAGATTTCGTCCACCATTTTTTTTCGCTGTTCATTGAGGAGATTCAGTTCTTCGGCATATTCCAGTGCCTGACTGTACCGGTCGCTGAGGAGAAGCTCCACAGCCAAATCGGTCTGACCCAAACGTCCTGCGGCATTGATTCGCGGCACAACGCCAAAGGCAAGGGCGGTGGAATCCATCTTTCTTCCGGTTAAACCGGCCGCTTCCATCAAGGCCCTGATGCCTAACTGTTCGCCCTGCTGGATACATTCCAGTCCCAGGGCAACGATAGTTCTGTTTTCGCCGCTGAGTTCTACCACGTCGGCTACCGTGGCAATGGCTGCCAGCTCGCCGAAGTGCCAGATCATTTCTTCTCCGGCCAGATCCCCTTCCATGGCGCAAATCAACTTAAAGGCGATGCCTGCGCCGCAGAGATGTTCAAAAGGATACTCACAATCCTTTCGGTGAGGGTCTACCACTGCACAGGCTTTCGGCAGCTCTGGGCGGGGCTGATGGTGGTCGGTAATAACCATGTCGATTCCCAGACTGTTGGCATAATCAACTTCTTCCAAAGCGGAAACTCCGTTGTCCACCGTAACAATCAGGTCAGTCTGCTGTTCCTTGAGAAAATCAATGGCGTTGTTATTAAGGCCGTAGCCTTCGCTGTCCCTGTTTGGAATATAGTAAATGACCCTTGCTCCCAAATCTTCCAGATAGGTATAGAGCATGGCTGTAGCCGTGATTCCGTCGCAGTCATAATCTCCATAAACTGCAATCTGTTCGCCATCCTCTACCGCGCGGCTGATTCTCTCCACCGCCTTGTCCATATCCTTCATCAGAAAAGGGTCGTGCATTTTTTCCTGTTTGGAAAGTCCAAGATATTCGCAGGTCTTGTCCGCGTCTTCTCCGCGGCCACCCAGGATCTGCGCCGCGATCTGAGGGATTCCTGTTTCATTTATTAACCTGTCAACTTTCTGTGGATCTGCCTGAGGCAATTTCCATTTTCTGAAGCCCAAGATCGTTCTCCTCCTCTTTCCATTTAATCATGTTTCAATTAGTATATTTTATCATTTTTTTAGTCAAAATTCAATCTTTATTTAGACAAAAACGCAAAAGATGTGCGGCTCCAACTCAAAAAGTTGGGCCGCACATCTTTCTAGGTGTTTCGTTCATCCATTCCTTCCCGAAATTCCCCCAGTCTTGGTGGAAAAAAGTCCTCCATCGGGAACTGAATTTTTTTGAACATTTCGCAAGGGTCACCGGTGGAGTATTCGCTTTCCTTATCCGGCACACAGAAATCGTAAGCAGGAATCATCATCTGTACCTTTCTCTGAAGCTGGACAATGGTAAAGATTCCCAGCGTGATATACACCTCTCTCTTTACCTGCACTTCATCAAAACATCCTTCAATCTCGCTTCGGATTTGGCGGGGAATCACTGCGCCGGAACAGCATTTTTTCTCCGGGCAGTTCACATACCGGGAAGCCAAACAGATGGGGTCTACCACCTGTACCACAGCATTTGGCATGGAGCTGGTCTGCTCACTGTTCTGACAGCTGCTGGTGTGGGAAGAAAATACCCGGGCATTTGCCTCGCTGCCGTAGAGAATCACCTTTTTGGTAAAGTAGGCAATGCCGCAGCAGTTGATGGCTGGCATCCCCGGAGATAGAGATACCGACAATTCCACAAGGAAATAAAAGGTCATATCCACTGAATAAAATCCTTTGTGGAAAGGCACGCTCTCCACATCTACGCAAACATTGAGCACCTTGACGCTTTTGCACTTGATGCTGACCGCCTTGTCAATCAGCGGCTGGGTCTTGTCGCTGAAGAACACCTGAAGATCTTCAAGGCAGTCTTTGTCGGAGCAGGAATCATATATCCTTTCCGCATCAATACAGACTGCCTCCTTAAAACAGCCGCATTCCCGCGGACGGTTTGCTTTTGACTCTGCCATAATATCCCTCCGTTTTGCTGAAATACCGGAGCAATTTGCAACGGTTCAATATCAGTCTATGAAGGATGACAGATTTTGTGAACCGGTTCCTTCTGTTTTCCAAACGAAGAATATAAAAAAGTCCTGCTTCCTTTAAGAAGCAGGACTTTACGCTCTTATGAAAGGTTAGCCAATCATGCTTACCAGCATATAGATCCAGTGAGCAGATACGCCTGCGCACAGACCGCCGATGGTATGGGCAATGATTGCTTTACCGGTCATTTTGCTATAGCCAAGGCTGTCCATCATAGCAACGTGTGTGCTCAGGTAGCCGCTCCAGCACATACACATAGAAGTGAATACAGCGATATCATTTCCGGTTGCCATGCCGTCATGAACCAGTTTTGGAACCAGACCAATAGCAGCGCCGGCAGCACCCAGAGATGTGATTGGAACAGACAGACCCTGAGAGCTGGTGAAACCAAACAGAGGTTTCAGAATGAACTGAAGTTTGTCGCCAATTGCTGGCAGCAGGCTGATACCTTCGTAAGCTGCGCCGGTGTAGGTACCGTCAGCAGAAGGGCCGTTGGTCAGCATCATAACGAAAGTACAGATAATCAGTACGCCAGGGATAACAGCCACACCCATGGAAACACCGGACTTGCCGCCGTCCAGCATTGCGGACATGAAACGGGAAGCTGCGCTGCCCGGACGAACCATACGGTAGTCGGTGTACATAACGCCGTCTACTTTTTCTACATCACAAAATTCTGTTTTGCCATATTCTTTGGATGTGAAGTGCAACATGATTCTAACGCTGACAATGCTTCCCACTACAGCGCCCAGGTTACCGATGAGAGCTGGAACGATAAAGCTTTCTCCTGTTGGAGAAACAATACCAATCATAAAGGAAGTGATAATCAGACCCATGCCGAAAGCTGTACCGATGTTTGTCAAAGCTGGCAGCTGATACTTTTTGAAGTATCTGCGGAAGCCCTGGTCATCAGCAAGAGTAAGGATTGCCGGGTTATCAGACAGATAGGTGGCCAGAATGCCGACTACGCTGGCACCAGGCAGGTCGTACATTGGCTTCATCAATGGAGAAAGAATCTTATTGATGACTGCTACGATACCGAACTCAGTAAACAGACCGGAAATTGCGCCTGCAAGAACTGCAATGGCCATGATGTAGAATACGGTGTCCATCAAAAGCTGATATGCGGTCTGCATCATTGTGTTGAGCATATTGATTGCGCCCATCTTCATTCCCAGGATTATAAATAATCCAAAGAATCCAATGGAGAAGATCAAGCTCTCCAGGCTGATGACTTTCTTAATATTAGGATGATTTTCCACCTGCTCTATTGTGGCGGACTTATCTTTTAAACCCATCCTATTTCCCTCCTGAACCTAAATTTTCTTTGTGCTTCAGAGTCGATTGGAACTCCTTGTAAAACAAAGAACTCTTTCTGCCATACAGACAAACAAAACACCCGTCCGACCGATTTTGTCACAGAAATCTGCGGTCAAACTTTGTATCTTTTTCCCTGCTGAAAATCATCAACTGAAACCAAAGTTTTTATTACTAAATGTCATGATAGCACACCTCTATTATGCTGTCAATAAAATCCATAATTTTTCGTCATGCTTTATCATCTTTTGTAAGAATTTTAGAATATATGTTAAAATTTTCCAAAATTTAAAAAAGTATTTAAAAATCGCGTTTATTATTTATCAGCATAAATATTTCATAAAAAATACTCGTATTCTATAAAATACGAGTATTTTTTCTAATTCATTATTATTGCTTTTAAGAATACAAATCAATCTCTTTCCAGCTTTTCCATCAGAAGCGCAATCCCAGCACCCGCTGCCAAAGTCAGAACAGAAACTATCGTCTGCATTCCTGGGGTATAGCCTGCGCTGAGCACGATTGGCAGAACAGAACCTGCAATCAAGCCTAAAATTGCAAAATAAGTCTGCTGTTCATATTTTTTCAAGCAGAAGGCAATAATTTTGGCTCCACCAAAAAGTCCAAGAATTACGCCAATGCCCACCGGAATCAGAATGGGAACATTAAAGGAAGAAATCGCAGTCAGAACAGAAGTGTAGGCTCCCAGAAGAACTAAAACCATCGAACCACTGATTCCCGGCATAATCATGCAGGCAGCTGCTACTGCTCCAGAAACCACCAGACGAACCGCTGTCATTGGAGTCAGCTCTGTGATGAGGGTGCTGCCTGCATCAGAGATTCCCTGAAGAAAAGTCATGCCGGTCATGATGCCAAAGCAAATCAAAAACGGAACCAAACTGGATTTTTTAAACTTTTCGGTGGTGGATTTTTTGTAAATCATGGGGATGCTTCCCAAAATCAGACCCAGGAAGAAATAGTTTGTGGCCATGGTAAAATCCCGAAGTAAAAATTCGATGAGGCTGCTGAACAGCAGGATGCCTGCCACTGCTCCCATTCCAATGGGAAGCAAATACAAAAATGAATTTTTGAAGTCTTTTCGCAAGTCAGAAACTGCGCCAATCAGCTTATCATAGATGCCCACTACAACAGCCATCGTGCCTCCACTGACACCTGGAATAATATTTGCAACACCTACCACAAGACCTTTCAGCATACGGGATAAAAATTCCATAAATCGTCCTCCTTTATGTTGTTTCGCACAACTGCATAATAATTATTTTGAACAAAAGCCTTCCGGCCTGGCACCGAAAGGCTTTTTCTCCATTATTCCTGGTTCAGTTCGTTGACCTGATAGCACAGGGTCATCAGGCTGTCGCCCAAATGGACGTTTTCCACTGCGATGGGCTTTTCCTTATCTTTATGATGAAGTCCCAAATCGTAGTGGGAAAAGTTCCAGAACGCCCGGATGCCATAGCTAATCAACCGATCTCCCAGCTCCTGTACCACCTCTTTGGGCAGACAGAGGATTGCAGCGTCTGGTTTTACTTTCCGGCAGAATTCTTCCAGGTCACTTTCAGAATAGATTCTGACACCGTTGATTTCCTGTCCAATCAGTTTGGGATTCTTTTCAAAAATCCCAACCAGCCGAAAGCCTTTGGCTTCAAAAGAGAGATGCTGCGTCAAAGCCATTCCCAGATTGCCTGCGCCCAGCAGAATGATTTTACGGTTTTCATTTAAACCCAGGATGTTGCCGATTTCTTCATAAAGCGCATCTACGTTGTAGCCGTATCCCTGCTGGCCAAAGCCGCCAAAACAGTTGAAGTCCTGCCGAATCTGGGATGCGGTCAGGCTCATCAGCTCTGCAAGCTCTCTGGAGGAGATCTTGTGAACACCTTTCTGTCTAAGATCATATAAGAATCGGTGGTATCTTGGCAGTCTGCGGATCACGGATGCCGAAACTCCCTCGTGTTTTGCCATATCTTTTTCTCCTATCTGTTTTACTTTTTCTGGTTATCAGAAAAAATTTAGGAATTGTTTTTTGCTGATGGCAGAAATCGTATTTCTGCCACGGATATCTCTTAGTTCTTATATTTTATGCCTTTGTTTTTGGTTTGTCAATCTGTTTCTTCCAGAGCATTTGTATTAGAAGGATAAATTTAATTTTTTGCTCATTATTATTCTATCTTAACTTTTCTGCCATTCACACTTTGTTAACAATTATAGTTTATAATGAAACTGAATCAGGGAAAACAGTTTTGCCTTTTCGTATAAAATGCCCTGAAACCTGGGCAAAATCGACAACGCTGCATTTTCCCGCATATGAAATCATGATGAACCTGAATAGGATGGATTAACGAATGGACATCAAAAATACTCCCCTGACATCTTCAGCAAAATGCACCGCAGTTCTGGTAACAAACCAGTTCCAATGCGAACGCCTGATTCAGGCTGGACGCAGCCTGGCCGACTCCTCCAACACTGAGCTGATCGTGCTCAACGTGCAGAGTAATGAGTATCCGGCAAATCCCGATGCGATCCAATATCTGTTCAACATCTCCAGCCAAAACAATGCTATGATGAACGTGATTTACGCCGAAGATACCTTTAAAACCATTGTACAGTATATCAAAGATCACCCGACTGCCCACGTCATCACCGGTATGCCCCGCAAAAAAAATTCCATACTGCATCGTATCTGGAAAAAGTGCGGTCATGTCACCTTCTACACTGTGGATGAAGACGGCAAGCTGAGTGAAGTTATCGACAAAACTATTTATAAGAAAGCATCCTCTCGCTAAACAGAAAAGGAGGGAACCTTCTTGAATCACATCAATTCAGCCGAACCTTTTGACCAGAACATCTTATGGCAAAGCTTTTCTCTGCCATCCTCCTGCGAAGGAGAAACCATTTCCTGCCAGTTAGCAGAGCCCAACGGTACTCTGCGAGGTGTGGTGCAGATTTCCCACGGAATGGCAGAACACATTGAACGATATTTCCCATTTTTCCGTTTCCTGGCTTCTGAAGGCTTCGTAGTCTGCGGCAACGACCATATCGGTCACGGAAAAAGCTGCCCTGACCCTTCCCGTCTGGGCTTCTTTGCCAAAGAAAAAGGATATCAATATCTGGTGGAAGACCTGCATTTGGTTTCCCTGGAACTAAAAAAGCGTTATCCCGACCTTCCTCTGTTTTTATTTGGACACAGCATGGGCTCTATGATTGTACGCTTGTATCTTTCCAAATATTCCTCCCTCTTGAACGGCACTGTCATCTGTGGTACTGCCGGCCCCAATCCGGCTTCACAAGCAGGCATGATGCTTTGCCGCAGAGTGATTGCTTCCCACGGCCCCATGTATCGCAGTCAGAAACTGCACGATTTGATTTTTGGCGCATACAACCGCCGCATCGAAAAACCTCTGAATGAAAACGCCTGGTTGAGCCGAGATGATAAAATCGTTGCTGAATTTACTGCTGATCCTCTGTGCGGATTTGAATTTACCGCTTCTGCTTATTTAGACCTTCTGTCCCTGCAATATTACAGCAACACCAAAACCTGGTACAAAACCTTAGACACCAATCTCCCCATGCTCCTGATTTCTGGAGATATGGACCCGGTAGGCGGCTACGGAAAAGGAATCGCCGCTATTTCCAAAAATTTGACCAAAGCAGGTGTCCACGACCTTACTGTGTGGATGTATTCCGGTGCCCGCCACGAACTGCTCAACGAAACAAACTGCGACGAAGTGATGCGGGATGTGCTTTCCTGGTTTGCCCTGCATCTATAAAATACAAAAAAGAGCGTATCAATAGATACGCTCTTTTTTTGTGGAAAGATTACTTTCCTCTGGAATATACAATCATAGAAACGCCGGAATCATAAACCAAAATATCCTTTGGCTGTTTCAGGAACTTCCAGGTCACATAAAAATCTCCTGCTGCGCCACTGAGATTAAAAGCTTCCAAAAGATACAACGCCCAAAACCACTGCGTTCCCCAGGACGAAACGCACAGCACCGCCAGCACGGTTCCTAAAAGAATCACTGGAGATAAAGCAATAATAATATAATGGGTGCGACTAAAATAAGCTTCACTTCTGGCATAGGCAAACCCACCTGTAAATCCATAATGGGGACGAGTGCCGCTGAAAACTCTGATAAAAATACCATGTATCAATTCATGAAGCACGGTATACACCAGAAGCCCCACCACAACCAAAACCAAAGGCATCATGCTTTTTTTAAAGCACACCCGATAAGGATTCATCAACAGACCTGCCCCTACCACCAGAGCCAGAATCACCACGGACAGCACATTGACTATGATGGACTGCTTTTTATTTTTTTGCAAATCCACACGAAAGCTTTCCTGATAGCCTGCGGGAAGATGTAAAAAACTTTTCATAACAAATTCCTTTCT
>SAMEA104404103__coassemble_721_pt1 | contig 22823 bp, 22 predicted proteins | sample SAMEA104404103__metabat2_high_PE_024 | metagenome-assembled genome bin SAMEA104404103 (sample SAMEA104404103) | Balaenoptera acutorostrata
CAGCGGTTTGTGTTGCTGTGTCCTGACGACGTTTATTATTATACTATGGCTTTTCCAAAATGTCAACACTTTTTTGGAATTTTTTTCAAAAAAGTTTTTGACCCTGTTTTTCCCATGTTTATGCGGATTTTTTAAGGTCAAGATAAAAACGGGAGCAAAAACTTGAATTTTTTTAAAAAATTCTTTATTGCAGAAAGGAGTTTTTCCATGTCCCATCATTCTGTAGGCCCCCATCGTGACTGCCACCCCAAACCCTCCTCCCAGATTCTTTTTCCTGTTCACCCTATGCTTGACCCTCCCATCAGCATCACCCCCATCGGGGAACCTCTGCTCCATTCTGAACTGCCGATCCGGCAGCTGGAACAGCTATGGGATGAAAAAGACCTCCATTCCATTCAGCTTTGATTTTGTTCAGACCTTCCCTCCCGGAAGGTCTGAACTTCTTTTTTATGATAAAAGTTTATATTTTTTGCGTATCGGGCTTTTATCCCACATAAAACATTTGGCAAAGCTTTTGCAGGGTCTTTTCTCCAATACCTTTAACCTCTGTCAGTTCCTGCATGGTTTTGATTCTGCCTCTCCTCTGCCGATAATCCAAAATGTCCTGAGCTTTCTTTTCCCCAATTCCCTTAACCTGCATCAAATCCTGCATTGTGGCTGTATTGATATCCATAGGAAAGCGGTGTTCGGACGGTTCTGGTTGTGGCTGCTGGGTCACGGCAGCCGGGGGCTTGGGTGAGGAAATCTGATGGCTGGAAGACTCTGATATAACATATTCTTTCATATTTATATAGTGTCCCCCGCTTTTCTCCTCCATGCCCGGCAAAAGCTCCCCTTCTGTCCTTTCAATTCGGACAGCTTCCAGGGAATAATCATGCCCCGGTGAAAGTTTTAATGCAGTTATACTGAATAGCAATGTTGAAATCAACGCAAAAACAGTCATTATGCGAACGATTTTGTTTTCTTTCATCCAATCCTCTCCTCTAAATAATTCGTGTAATTAAAAATATTATAAATGAATTTCTTCTTTCCGTCCACCCATTTTTCTATGAAAACCAGAATTTTGGGAGAAAATATTTCTTTTCATCACAACAAAGTATAAAATATTCACTCTCATGTCAAAAATCTCCTTTATTTAAGCCATTTTATTTTCTTGTTTTTTAATGTTCATCCCCAAATCCCCCCTGTCTGCAAAATGTCTGTTGGTCATTATGTTGTGTTCTATCCCATATTCTTTGTCATTTTTTTTGCAATTAGTTATTGACAATGTACAATCATGTAGATTATGATATAGTAGTGGGAATAGCATTCCCTCACGCAACTAGCAAATTATAACATCTTGTAACACAATTTGCTTGCTGCAAGCGGAAAGGATAAGTTTGTCAGGGGGTTTCAAATCTATTTTTTCCAAACAAATTCGCGGAACCGGCAGCCACAGCAGCTTACTGCGGCTCGCTGCTCCTTTCCGCAGGTTATTATGAAAAGGGTGGTGACAAAACTTGTTAGACGTACTCAGCAAAGTCAAGCAGGCCGAAGAAGCTGCACAGCAGCTTTTAGGTGATACCCAGCAGAAGGCCGCTGCGATCCGCGCCGACGCGCACAAGCAGGGCAAGGCAATCCTTGACAATGCCAAATCCGATGCTGCCAGACTCTCCGAGGAGATCATCTCCCGCGCCCGCAGCGACGCGGACAACTGGCTCGAAAACTCGCGCACGGCTTCCGAAAACGAGTGCAGAGCCATGGCTGAGAGATCTCAGGAAAAACTGACCGCAGCGGCAAACCTCATTGCAGAGAGGATTGTGAACACATTATGATTTTAAACATGCAGAAACTGACTCTCGTCGGTCTTCTGGCAGACAAACAAGCTCTGCTCCAGGAACTGATGAGGAAAAAGTGCGTCCAGATCGACGGTGCCAAAGATATCCGGGACTACGACAGCATCTCTGAGATCACTGTTCCCGGCGTGGCTCAAACCTATGAACTGGAACAGGAGCTTGCACAGTTTGGTTCTGCTATCCGCGCTGTTTCTCCTTATGAGGAAAAGGGCGGGCTGTTTGCCAAAAAAGAGCAGGCGGAATTTTCCTCCATGCTCGACAAAAGCATTCTCAGCGATGCTCAGAAGCTTTGCTCCGAGGTAAACGGCATCGTCAAGCAGATCGCTGAACAGAAAAACAACTGTACACGCTGCCAGCTCCAGATCACTGCGCTGGAACCCTGGGCCGATCTTGACCTGGACTTGTCTGTCAACCAGACAAAAACCACAGCCCTCATGTACCTTACATGCGGTGCTGACGTAAACCTTGAGGAATTTTCCAAAGCCCTTGCCGAGGCCACTGACCTGTGCTCCCTGCACACCATCAGCTCCTCCGCCGAAATGAGCTGTCTGCTGCTCATCTATCACAAGGATGCAAAGGAAAACGTCTTCAATGTGCTGAAGACATTCAACACAAACCGTCCGGAATTTGCTTCCCTGACAGGAACTGCCGGCGAAAATATCTCTTCCCTGAAAAGTTCTATCGAAGAATCCAATAAGGAAATCGACCGCCTTAACGAACAGCTGAAGGTTGCAGCAAAATCTTCCAAACTGCTCAAAACAGGCTACGACATGGTTTCCTTGCAGATTGACGATCAGAAGGTAAGGGAAAACATCTTCCAGACCGAAAGCGTGTTTGCGCTCACCGGCTGGATCGTGGAAAACGATTCCGGCAAAATAAAAAAGCTGCTGGACAAGTACCAGTGCTTCTACAGCCTGGAAGCTCCCGCAGAAGGCGAGGAACCACCAATCAAGCTCAAAAACAATAAATTTGTGGAACCTTATGAGATGATTACAGAAATGTATTCTCTCCCAACTCCTGACGGAATCGACCCTACCCCAATGCTTACTCCGTTCTTTATTATCTTCTTCGGCATGATGCTGGCAGACGCAGGATACGGTCTTCTCATCTTCCTGCTGTGCTTCTTGGGTCTTAAACTCAAAAAACCCGATGAAGGCTTCTTAAAAAATGCCATGAAGATTGGCGTTGGCTGCGGATTGTCCACCATGTTCTGGGGCGCAGTTTACGGCGGCTGGTTTGGCAACCTGGCTTCTCAGATCGCTGAAAGCTGGTTTGGAGTTTCCTTCCAGATGCCAATGCTGCTGGACCCTCTGAACAACCCAATGTCCGTTATGATGCTGTCCTTCGTTTTGGGCGCTATCCATCTGTTCACCGGTATGGGAATCAAAATCTATATGCTGGCAAAACGCGGACACCTGATGGACGGCCTTATGGACATCGGTCTGTGGTATGTGCTCCTCATCGGTCTGCCGATGCTGGCTCTGCCTGCTACCGCTCAAATCGGTAAGGTTCTTTCCATTGTGGGCGCTGCTGGTCTGATCCTGACCCAGGGCCGCCACGAAAAGAACATCTTCATGAAGCTTGCCAAAGGTGTCATGAGTCTTTATGACATCACAGGTTATCTCTCCGACGTGCTTTCTTATGCGCGTATCCTGGCACTGGGCCTTGCTGGCGGCGTTATTGCAAACGTTGTCAATATCATGGGCACAATGCCTGGACTTAACATCATCGGCATCATCGCCTTCGTACTCATCTTCGCAGGCGGTCATATCTTCAACCTTGCAATCAGCGGTCTGGGAGCTTATGTTCATACCTCCCGTCTGCAATACGTCGAGTTCTTCGGTAAATTCTACGAAGCCGGCGGCAAACCATTCAAGCCTTTCAAGGCAAACACAAAATACACTCTTATTTCTGACAAGGAGGACTATTAATCATGGAAGCAACAACATTTGCTCAGTTCTTTTTCTCTGGTAACTTTTTAGCAGTATTAGGCGCAGCTCTTGCAGTAGGTCTTGGCGGTATCGGTTCCGCTAAAGGTGTAGGTATCGCAGGTGAGGCTGCCGCAGGACTGATTGCGGAAGACCCTGAAAAATTCGGTCAGACCCTGATTCTTCAGGCACTTCCTGGTACACAGGGTATCTACGGCTTCCTGGTTGGCATCATGGTAATGCTCAACTGCGGCTTCATGGGCGGTCAGGCAGCTCCTCTGACTTCTTCCCAGGGCCTCTACATCCTGGCTGCTTGTATGCCAGCTGCTCTCACCGGTCTGGTTTCCGGTATCCATCAGGGCCGTGTATCCGCTGCCGGCATCAACGTTGTTGCTAAAAGACCTAGCGAAGTTTCCAAAGCTATGATCTATGCAGCTATGGTTGAAACCTACGCAATTCTCGGTCTTCTGATTTCCGTACTGCTGGTTATCAACGTTGGCAGCATTGCTTAATCGTCCTTTCTGACTTGATTACCGCAAACGGTGCATCAGAACTTTTGAAATCGAGGTGAAACCGGTTGAACAATATCGAAAGCATTACTAACAAGATCGCTGCCGATGCAAAAGCACTCGCTGACCAGAAGCTTCAGGAGGCTCAGCAGGAGGCTCAGCAGGTTTTGAAGGATTATCAGGCGCAGGCAGATCAGCTGAAAGCGCAGGCAGAAGCGCAGGCTCAAAAAGAAGCTTCTGCCATTGCAGAGCGAGTTGACTCTCAGTCCGCTCTGGTACGCCGCAACCTGATGCTTCAGTACAAACGCGAAGCGATCGAAAAAGCATTTGACAAAGCACTGGAACAGCTTTGCTCCATGCCTGCTGACAAGCAGGTGGAACTGCTGTCCAACGCTGCTGCAAAATATATTGCCGCAGACACAGAAGTCATCCTGAACAAGGAAGACCGTGCTGCTTTTGGCCAGGCTCTGGTAAACAAAATTACCGAAAAACTGGCAGCTGCCAAAAAGCCATTCCACGCTGTCCTTTCTGAAACCAGCGGCTCTATGGCAGGCGGCATGATCCTTGCCGAAGGCAAGATCGAAACCAACCTTTCTTACGAGATCCTGGTGAAGAATCTTCGTGACGAGCTGGAAGGCGAAGTTGCTAAGATTCTGACAAAATAACAATCGCCAATAGGATTTCAGTAAGGAGGTGCAAGGTTTGAAAAAAGCAAAAGATACTGCGTATCTTTATCTGTCCGCCAACATCCGGGCACAGGAAACAAAAATGGTAGGCATGCAGGCGTTGAAAAAAATGATCTCCGCCTACACCCCAGAGGAAGCTTACAAAACTGTCACTGATGCCGGCATTGGTCTGGACTATGATTACAAGGATTTTGAATCTGCTCTTACACAGGAGCTCTCCTCCACCTATGAACGCCTGGAAAAATCTGCGCCAGATCCAGAAATGTTCAAGATTTTCCGCTATAAGTATGACGGACACAATCTGAAAGCTCTGATCAAAGCCGAATCTATCGGCGCAGATACCCAGGGACTTCTGGTTCCTCTGGGCACTGTCGATGAAAAAACTCTCCGCACCGGACTGCATGACGGCGGCTTTGGTTCTCTGGAACCAAAGCTGGCGCAGGCAGCTCTGGCTGCCAGGGATTCTCTGGCTAAGGTCAATGACCCGCAGCTGGTGGATGTCATCATCGACCGGGCTGTGCTGGAAAGCATGTCCGCTCAGGCCAAACAGTATAAGAGCAAATTCCTGACCCGACTGGTCAATGCAAATATTGACATCGCAAATATCCGTTCCTTCGTTCGTATCAAAAGGATCGGCCAGGAGCTTTCCTTCCTCAAGCAGGTGCTTGCAGAAGGCGGCTCCATCCCCGCAGAACGCTACTGCGACGTATTCCTCAAGGACTTCGATGAGTTCTTCAGCCTGCTGGATTCCACTCCATACGGCCCGGCTCTGTCCCCTGCCTATGAAGCTGTCCGCAACAAGGGCACTTTGTCCCTGTTTGAAAAGCTGTGCGATAACTACATGATCGGTGTTCTCAAGGAATCTCGCTTCATTCCTTTCGGCATCGAGCCAGTGCTCTCTTATCTGGTTGCCAAAGAAAATGAAGCTCAGGCTATCCGCATCGTGATGGCTTCCAAAATTGCCGGCGTATCCCCGGACAAGATCACAGAAAGGCTGAGAGAAACTTATGCGTAAAAAAATCGCAGTTGTCGGTGACAAGGGCAGCGTCCTCGGCTTTAAATCTGTAGGTTTTGAAGTGTTCGAGGCAGTAAGCCAGCAGGAGGTTCAGGACGTGATGCACAAGCTGTGCAAAGGTGATTACGGCATCATTTTCATCACCGAGCAGGCTTATGTTCTGATTCCTGAAATCGTTGACGAATACAAGGAAAAGCCTACCCCGGCGATTATCCCGATCCCCGGCAAGGACGGCGTTCTTGGAATCGGCATCAAAAATGTCAAGAAAAATGTTGAGAGGGCTGTCGGCGCTGACATCCTCTTTAATGACTAGATTCTTTTTTTAGAATCATTTATTTGTATCATAAACACATCTCTTTGCAGGAGGCTCATTCCTGCATCAAACTGATTAAAAGTAGGTGAAAATATTGAGCCAAGGCAAAATTGTTAAGGTTGCCGGTCCGCTGATCGTTGCTGAAAATATGCGTGACGCCAATATGTTCGACGTAGTTCGTGTAGGTAAGCAGAAACTCATCGGTGAGATCATCGAGATGAGAGATGACAAGGCATCCATTCAGGTATATGAAGAAACAGCCGGCATCGGCCCTGGTGACCTTGTAGAATCCACAGGCGCTCCTCTGTCCGTTGAACTGGCTCCAGGCGTTCTGACCAGTATCTTCGACGGTATCCAGCGTCCTCTGACTAAACTCAGAGAGATTGCAGGAAGCAACATCACCAGAGGCATCGAAGTCACCTCTCTGGATCATGATAAAAAATGGGACTTCGTTGCTACCGCTAAAGTAGGCGACAAAGTCGTTATGGGTGATATCCTGGGTACTGTTCAGGAAACCACCATCGTTACCCACAAAGTTATGGTTCCAAAGGGTGCAGCAGGTGAAATCGTAGAGATCACCTCCGGCAGCTTCAACATCACTGAAACCATTGCTAAAATCAAAGACAGCGAAGGCGTAATCCACGATGTATGTATGCTCCAGAAATGGCCAGTTCGTGTACAGCGTCCATACGCTAAAAAACTGTCCCCAGATATTCCAATGATTACCGGTCAGCGTGTTATCGACACCCTGTTCCCAATCTCCAAAGGCGGTACAGCTGCTGTTCCTGGCCCATTCGGTTCCGGTAAAACAGTTGTACAGCATCAGCTGGCTAAATGGTCTGACGTTGACATCGTAGTTTACATCGGCTGCGGCGAGCGTGGAAACGAAATGACCGACGTTCTGAACGAATTCCCGGAACTGAAAGACCCTAAATCCGGCGAATCTCTCATGTGCAGAACTGTTCTGATTGCAAACACCTCCGATATGCCAGTAGCAGCTCGTGAGGCTTCCATCTACACAGGTATCACCATCGCTGAGTACTACCGTGATATGGGCTACTCTGTAGCAATCATGGCTGACTCCACTTCCCGTTGGGCAGAGGCTCTCCGTGAGATGTCCGGCCGTCTGGAAGAAATGCCTGGTGAAGAAGGTTATCCTGCTTACCTGACCTCCCGTCTGGCACAGTTCTATGAACGTGCAGGCCGTGTAATCTGCGGCGGTTCTGACGGCCGTGAAGGTTCCCTGACCGCCATCGGCGCTGTATCTCCTGCCGGCGGCGATAACTCTGACCCAGTTGTACAGGCTACCCTGCGTATCGTAAAGGTATTCTGGGGTCTGGACTCCGCACTGGCTTACAAACGTCACTTCCCTGCTATCAACTGGCTGACCTCCTACTCTCTGTATATGGACCAGATTGGCGAGTGGATGGACAAAAATATTTCCGACGAATGGTCTTCTCTGCATCATGATGCAATGCTGCTGCTCCAGCAGGAATCCGAACTGGAAGAAATCGTGAAACTGGTTGGTTACGATTCCCTGTCCGCTCCTGACCGTCTGACCCTGGAAGCTGCTCGTTCCATCCGTGAAGACTACCTCCAGCAGAACGCATTCGACGACGCAGATACCTACACTTCCAATGCAAAACAGTACAGAATGCTCAAGATGATTCTGACCTTTGCAAAGGAAAGCAAGGCTGCTTTGAATGCAGGCGTTAAGGTTGAGAAGCTGTTCTCTCTGCCTGTATCCGAAAAAATTGCCCGCGCAAAATATGTTCCTGAAGATAAGTTTGAAGCTTACTTCCAGGAAACTGTTGCTGAGATAGAATCTTCCATTGCAAAAATCATTTCCGAGGAGGTATCTGCATAATGTTAAAAGAATACCGCACCATAAGAGAAGTCGCAGGTCCTCTGATGATGGTATCCGGCGTTGAAGGCGTAACCTTTGACGAGCTGGGCGAAATCGAACTGCCAAGCGGTGAAATCCGCCGCTGCAAAGTTCTGGAAGTAGACGGCGGCAACGCAGTTGTTCAGCTGTTTGAAAGCTCCGCCGGCATCAACCTCCGCGACAGTAAAGTACGTTTCTTCGGCCACGGACTCCAGCTCCCAGTTTCTGAGGATATGCTGGGCCGTGTATTCTCCGGCATGGGCCGTCCAATCGACGGTGGCCCGGAAATCATCCCTGACGAAAGAATCGACATCAACGGCGTTCCTATGAACCCATCTGCCCGTGTTTACCCGAACGAATTTATCCAGACCGGTATCTCCGCTATCGACGGTCTGAACACTCTGGTTCGTGGTCAGAAACTGCCAATCTTCTCCGGTTCCGGTCTGCCTCATGCAAAACTGGCCGCTCAGATTGCCCGTCAGGCTAAGGTACTCAACGCCAACGATAAGTTCGCAGTAGTATTCGCTGCTATCGGTATCACCTTTGAAGAAGCTGACTTCTTCATCAAGGACTTCACCAAAACCGGTGCTATTGACCGTACTGTAATGTTCATGAACCTGGCAAACGACCCTGCTATCGAGCGTATTTCTACCCCTCGTATGGCTCTGACCGCTGCTGAGTATCTGGCATTCCAGAAGGATATGCACGTTCTGGTAATCCTCACCGATATCACCAACTACGCAGAGGCTCTCCGTGAGGTTTCTGCTGCTCGTAAAGAAGTTCCTGGCCGTCGTGGTTACCCAGGTTATCTTTACACCGACCTTGCTACTCTGTATGAGAGAGCCGGAAGAAAGATGGGCTCCGAAGGTTCCATCACCATGATTCCAATTCTCTCCATGCCAGAAGACGACAAGACCCACCCAATCCCTGACTTGACCGGATACATCACCGAAGGCCAGATCATCCTGTCCCGTGAGCTGTACCGCAAAAATATCACTCCACCAATCGACGTACTGCCTTCTCTGTCCCGTCTGAAGGATAAAGGTATCGGCGTAGGCAAGACCCGTGAAGACCACTCCGGCACTCTCAACCAGCTGTTTGCTGCTTACTCTCGTGGTAAGGACGCAAAAGAGCTGATGAGTATTCTGGGTGAAGCTGCTCTGTCCGAAACTGACCTGCTGTACGCTAAATTTGCGGATGAATTTGAGAAACGCTATGTTTCTCAGGGCTACTACACCAACCGTTCCATCGAGGAAACTCTGGATATCGGCTGGGAACTGCTGTCCATCCTGCCTACATCCGAGCTCAAACGTATCAAGCCTGAGATGATTGACAAATACCTTCCGAAAAAAGACAAATAAGGAGGGGTAAAGTATGGCATTGATTAACGTCAACCCTACCCGTATGGAGCTGTCCCGCCTGAAAAAACGTCTTGCCACATCCATGCGCGGCCACAAGCTGCTCAAGGACAAGCGTGACGACCTGATGAAGCGTTTTCTGGAACTGATTCGTCAGAACAAGATCCTGCGTGAACAGGTTGAGCAGGAGATCAGCGACATTTACGGTGGCTTTGTGGTTGCAAGCGCAGTCATGAGCCCTCAGATGCTGGAAGAAGCTCTCATGCTTCCAAAGCAGAGCATCGACCTTGAAGTTGGCGAGCGCAACGTCATGAGCGTTACCGTTCCTTCCTTCCAGTTCCTTGCTTCCGAAAATTCTGACAGCGATATTTATTCCTACGGCTTCCTTTCCACTTCCGGTGAACTGGATGACTCTGTAGCTGCTGTCAAGAATGTTCTTCCTCATCTTCTGGAGCTGGCTCAAATCGAAAAAAGCGCCCAGATGCTGGCAGAAGAAATTGAACGTACCCGTCGTCGTGTAAACGCTCTGGAATATGTTCAGATTCCTGACCTTCAGGAAACCATCAAATACATCAAGATGAAGCTGGATGAAAACGAACGTGGAAATCTTACCCGTCTGATGAAGATTAAGGATATGATGGTTCAGCAGGCTATGGAAGCCAAACGTCAGCAAGGTGTCAACACTCTGCAAGAATAACAAAAAGGGTCTCCGAAATTTTCGGAGGCCCTTTTTTTGTACCCTGATATCTTATTCTGAAAACAATTTCCTGAGGTCTTCTGGTGCCACACTTTTGGCATTGAGGATCAACGCCCCATCATCCATGGCAGTCTTTGCCGCCTGGGTCAGCACAATATCGTCGATGCCTGCCTGTGCAAAAGTCAAAGCTATGCCGCACTTTTGATGAAGGTGGGTCAGGGTATCTTCGATAGCTTGCACCAGCTTTTCTCCTCGCTGCCGATATGGTATTTCTGCATAATATTCTGTTCCACAGAAATCGCACAGCAGCTCTCCATAGGCTTCTCCCGATACATCCATCTGCCACCGCATCACTTTAGGCAGCATCAAGCCCGTAGTTTCTCTATAAGACACCCCACAGCTGGTTTCCAGCGCGTGCGCCAGAATATGAACTAATCCTGCCATAGAGTTGGAAAGTGCTGCTCCGGCCATCATAGAGGCGCAAACAACTGCCATCCGGTAATCTTCTTCCTTAGGATGCCGGACAGCGGGAAGCAGATTTTGTCCCAGCAGACGAACTGCGCTTCTGGCATAAGCGGAAGACAATGGATTTTTCTGTAAACCAGTATGGGCTTCAATGGCATGGGTCAAAGCGTCAATACCGCAGAATGCCAGAGTCTTTAAGGAAATATTTTCTGTCGCTCTGGAGTCAATGACCGCTGCGTCCGGCAGAAAATTATGGTTGATAATCTCCTGTTTCGTCTTTTTTTCCTTATCATGAAACACCGTTACCCCAGTACACTCTGAACCATTGCCGGCTCCTGTGGGAACCACAATGAAAGGAACCCTTTTGCCCTGCTCCGGCCATTCGCTGCCCACCAGCTGACAGAAGCTGTGTTCCCCCAAACTAAGCATGGCTCGTACCGCTTTTGCCGTGTTGAGCACGTCGCTGTCCCCTATGGCCAAAACGCTGTCGCAGCCGCCCTCAACGGCTTTTTGGGCAAGCCTGTCAACCAGAGAAAAGGAGGGCTGGGGAAGCTTTGATTCTATCATGGCGTGGTATCTGCCCCCTATCATCTCAAGGATGCCTTCTTCCCTGGCAGCATCTTTGATGAGGATAAGGGTACGTTTTGCTCCCAAACGTTCCAATTCGTAGGGAATGTTTTCCAAAGCATGATGTCCACATAGTATTTTTGTCGGATTATAAAACTCAAAGTATTCTGGAATCATCGAAACTTCACCCTTTCTGACAGAAATCAGCCTTCTTTTCTCCTAATGTGTATCATCCGCAGAAAAACCTTGTAACGGCTGGGCAGTTCTTCCTGTCTTTTTCCATTGTTATGTTTTGCGTATATTCTTGGAAAAAGGCAGCTTTCCACCCGCTCGATGCACCGCAGAAACTGCACTGTTTGGGACAGCTCTCCCCGAATCACAATATCGTGTCTGGCATAAGCCTGCGCTACCGTTTCCTTTCCCACAGCCATCCGCCAAGCTGCCTCTACGCTTTTAAAGCGAATTTCCAACATATTGGAAAGCTCGGGGCGGCAGGATTCGGAGGCGGACAGGGTTTTTCTGGAAAATCGCCGATAAGATTCATGAATACTGCGAAGCCCCGTGGAACGGTTTTGCAGTATCAGCGGATGATTGCTGTCCAGCGAACCTATGACAAAGGCAAAGTCTTCCGGGAATTTACTCAAATCATGTTTTACTTTGCTGTCCAGCTGTTGACATACCTGGATGCTTCTGCCCCAAAAAGTCAGCAGCATTACCGTAAAATTTCGCTGAAAGGTTCGTTTCTGCAAAATCTTTTCTTTGATTTCTTCCACTGTCCTTCCCCCCTTCTTCTAAAACTCCCCCGCCCTGGCATAAGATTTTATCAAAAGCTCTTTTGGGCTGGGGAGGTATCCTATGAAATATTCTTCTTTTTGCATCGGCCGCAACCCCATTCGATGGGCTGCCGCAGTTGTTTTTGTCCTCGTTGTGTTGTGCGGGGCTTTTGGTCTGCACCGCCAGGAAACTTTCCGCACAGATTCTTTCCTTGGAAGATGGTACTGCCCAGAAAAACCTGCGCTGGAACTTCTGATTCAGGAAGAAACCATCACCATCAATCAACTGACTTTTTGCTACGAAAAAACTTTTCCCCTTGTCCCCCATCCGTCCCGGCAGACCCCTCAGACCTTTGTGATTGATGGGGAATCTATGGGGCTGCTGTCCGGTTCTTATTTTGTAGAAAAAGGGAAACTATACCTTACTGTAAATTCTCAGGAAAAGATATTTCTTTCTCCACGCTCTGCCAGGAGGGAGAATCCATGTTCAGCTGACTGAGCTTTTGTGGAGATTCTCCATGAATAAATTCCTCCACAGAATAGGAAATCAGGATTCTCTGATACTGGGAACAATCCACCCGGTACAGTTCTTCTGGACTCAGCAGACCCGTATCCAAAAAGGTGATTTCAGAATAATGCAAAGCCAAAAATGGAATCACCGGCAGGATGCTGCCATCCCCCACAATCAACAGATTATTGGGATTTTTCAGGTTGGAATGCACCGTCAGCTTTCCGGTATTTCCTCCCAGAATAACGCTTTCGATTTCCCCCAAATCCACCATTTGCTGAGGATACAACGTATTGTAGCTGTACTGATAGCCCTGCTCATGCGTCACCGTAAAATTGCGGTGGCTTTTTTGATAGCGGTACAAAGCAATCCGGTCAGGAGAAACGTCCTGGCAGCGACACCGCTGATAGGTTCTTCCATAATAATCCTGCGCTACATACTGGATGTCAAAATCTTCTTGCGGCTTTGGAGTATTGTCCAGTCGCTGGGCCAGCACCTCATATATTGTATATCCGCCCAGGGCGGTCAATGCCGGGTCGGTTTTATAATAGAGGTCTTGTTTATATTTGGAGAACAAAGCCGGGTACACATCCACAACAGAGGCTTTCCCCAAAAGGCTGTTATAGACCTGCTCAATCATCTGCTTTTGATTAAACAGCGGAGCTGCCTGGGGAATCTCGTTTTGCTTGATGGCGCATTTGGTGGGCAGCAGCATCACATAGGTGGGAATCCGGCTGTTTTCTGCAAAGGATTGCAGCGCTTGGGTGTTTTTTAAAGTCTTGTCTTCGTCAGGAAGGCCAATATCTTCGATGAGAATATCATCTCCAATGAAAATATCCTCAAATTTTCTGGCTCCCCCTTTTCGCTGTATCTCCATAGACAATTCGGACAGTTCCCGGGAAAAGGGAAAGTTCTCGGCCATTGCCTGCTCCACATCTGTCATATAGTCCTGAATCCGATAATATCGGTTAAACTTTGGGAAGCTGTCCAGAGAAGAACACAGCGTCCATACACCGGTTCCTCCCAATAACAATGCCAGAATCACTCCCGGCAGAATTTGTTTTTTCATCGCGGTTCCTCCTTCCCTGCCATTGCCCTATACCATAAAGACGATTACTGCGGCAAATATTCCCAGATACAACACCGCATCCATAGTGTTGGCAAGGCGTGGATATCTTTCGCATAGCTGCTTTTCTGCCAGGGAAGTCAAGCTTGTGGAAAAGAAGAAACCCATCAGCAAAATCAGATAGTTGGAAGAAATAATATACGAAATGTGATTGTTGAAAAATGCAAGGCCGTTTAGGCCAAACATACTCTTTAAATAAATGCCGGTAGTATGGAGCGAATTTCCAGAAAAGATGGTAAAGGAAAACATGACCACCACAAAGGTATAGAGCCGATCCAGCAGAGGCGGAAGCTTCTCCAGATATTTTGCCAGAAAATATTTTTCCAACAGGATAAAGCCTGCAAAATAAATTCCCCACATCAGGCAGTTGATTCGCAGTCCAAACCAAAGTCCCATCAGCATGGTGGTCAGCAGCGTGTTGACGATGGTGGACAAAACACCGTTGCTGTCCCCTCCCAGGAACACATACACATATCGGTTGATAAACTCTGTCAACGTGATATTGAAGCGGTTGAAGAAGTCCGATACCGTTCTGGACTGCAAAGGATGGTGGAAGTTTTCGGGAAACTCCATGCCAAAAAAGTTTGCCAACCCCTGAGCCATATCGCAGTAACCAGTAAGGGTATAATACAAAACAAAAGTGGAGGTAATAATCAGCAGCCACACCGAAAGGACAGAGGTTTCTTCCGGCGGAATCTCCTGAACTGCCTGCCATACTTTGTTCAGCCCTGTTGCCAGAATCACCAGCTTGCCCAATCCTCCTACATATTTTTTAAATCCTTTTTTTATCATGGGAAAAGAAAGATTTCTTTTTTCCCACTGGGCTTTCAGGTCGGAATAGCGAACGATGGGCCCTGCATACAGCTTTCCGAAGAAGGATGTGAACAGGATATAATCCAGAAGATTTCCGTCAAAACGCTCATCGCCGTTGTAAACGTCTATGACATAGCCCAGGGAGGTGGTGGTGTAAACCATCAGTCCCAAAGGAATTGGCACTTTTTTCAAAGTTGTTACCGCCATAGCTCCAATCATCATGGCAAAGCTTTTGCACACAACGCTCCCGAATACCAGTTTTCGGCTTTTCATCCGGCCGTTGGAGCGAACCATTTTAGAACAAGCCAAAAAATCCAGTACCACAGAAAACAACAGCAGGGGCAGCGACTCCAAATCATCCAAAGAATAAAACAACAGGGACGCTGCCGCCAAAATTGCATTTTTATATTTGTCTGGGGAAAGATAGAAAAGCAGCATCACTGCCGGTAGAAACAAAAAGCTGAAGGTCAGCGTACTCAATCCCAAGATTATCCCTCCTGCTTCTCATCTTCACCGTTCATACCTGCAAAAAAAGCCGCGCAGATACGGTATAATTCTTCCCGGCTCATCAAAGCACCCAGCACAGGAATCAGGGCGTTTGCCGTCAGATGCTCTGGCAGGTTCAGGTGCTTCATCAACGCTTTTCTCCGGTGAGCACTGCCCTCTCCACCGCTGAGCCCCAGCTCAAACAAATCCATCTTGGTGATGGGGTCAGCGGCGGCTTCTACCTTTTCTGCTCCAATGCCCGCCTGTTCCAAAGCTGCCAGCAAAATATCCTCCGGGATACCTTCTACCCCCAGCTTTCCCTCTTTGGAGGGATGGTCTTTTCTCTTTTCCTTGCCATAAAGGTCTGGGACATAAACGTCCACAATATTTTCTTTTCCACAGATATTCCGCAGAAAGGCTCTGATCTGAAATCCTGCGGAATCGGAATCGGTCAAAACAGCAAGGCCTTGTTTTTTGGCCAATGTCCGCAGCACCGATTGAAGCTCCTTATCCTTGTAGATGCGGAATCCTCCGGTACACAGAATCACTCCGTCAATCAGACCTTTTAATTTTATTTTATCGTATTTTCCTTCCACCACAATGGCGCGGTCGGTGTGTATCATAGCAATTTTCCCCTTATCCCGTAATCTTTTTTTCGCCGGAAGAAATCAGGAACAGTTCAGTGACTGCCTGCTCCAGCAAGAGCTCGTTGTCTGCTCTGCTGCTTTTCATACGAAAATCCACTCCTGCCAAAAAAATCATCGAATCTCTCAGCACCTGCAAAGAATATTTGGAGCAGTCCCGCAGACTGTTTCGTACCACAAAATCCCGTCCCTTGTAGGAAAAATTCTTTTTGATAAGGTCTTCGGAACCGCCGGCATTTTTGGCGGTACGGGCAATATACAAATCAAGATAAGCCCCGGACAAAGCGGACAAAATTACCGTAGGCTGATACCGCAGATAAATCAGGTCTTCCACGATGTTCATGGCTTTTTCAAAACGATCTGCCAAAATCATCCTGGCTAAATCATAAACCGAGGCGCTGACGGTCTTGCAGGTCACTTCCCCGATAATCTGGGGAGTGATGGTCAACGGCTCTTTGGTGCTGGCTCCATATTTCCCCTGGGCATAGGCTCCCAGCTTCTCGATTTCACCGGACAGGGTCAGCATATCCTTTTCGCATCGTTCAATCAAAAATTCACAGCAATCCCTGGTAAGGGAACATCCTCTGGGTTCCAGCTTGGAGCGGACAAATCGAACAAGATCGGTCTGACTTCTCTTTTTTAGTTCTGCCACCGCTCCCGCCTTGTCGCAAAGCTCAACAAGCTTGCGGGCAGAAGCACTTTTTTTCGGTTGAAATCCTTCTTTTTCCACCACAAGAATCAGCACGGTACTGGAAACCGGGTCCTGCAAAAATGCTGTTATCTTTTCCTTATCTTTGGTATTCATGGCCTCGAAGTCAAAGTGATCCACCACCACACAGCGATACTCTGCCAAAAACGGCATGGATTCGCAGGCTTCCAGCACAGCATCCACATCCAGCTGCTGGCCGTCAAAGCGGTGAAAGTTAAATTCTGCAAAGCTGTCGGGAACGCTCTGACGGATGAGCTTTTTAAGGTACATATCCTTGAGATATTTTTCCTCTCCGTACAGCAGATACACCCGATACAGGTGATCCAGCTTGATATTCTGTAAAAGCTGACTTTCTTCTCTAAAAATCATTCTGTTGAGAAAGCTCCTCTCTGCATCCTGATCTTGATGACAGGCTCATCCTCCAATGTTCTAAAGGCTCCCACGGTATATTCCTTTGGAACAGACAGCCTGCATCCTCCTACACGAAATGTTTCATTTGTCTGATTATTTATGTCGTATCTTATTATATCATAATTCCCATCTGGTTTTAACTGTTTTTTTGATGGGAGCTGAATCAGAGTATCCTGCTCCCCTGTCTGGATAATGACCCCGCCCAGCAATTTCAGTCGGATATTTTCTGGGGTGACTTGTTTGGCATCCCCCAGCGTTTTTTCTATAAAGGGTGTATATCTGCCCTGCTGCGGGAGAACCGCCAGCTTCACCGGGAACTTTTCCAAAAGATGGTCTATGCTGGCTCCTGCATCGGTATTCCTTTCGTTGCAAAGGAACGCTTCCAGACTTTCCACTCCCTCGCACCGGAGAATAGAATCAATATCCGCTGCCTCATAATCGCTGCAAACATTTCCTACCACTGCTCCCTGACCATCCCTGGTAAGGATGCAGGCGTTTTCGGTCATGAAGATATGGAGTACAGAATTTCCCAAGACAGCCTCCACTGTCATCACCGTAAAGATACAGAACACAGAGCCTGCCAAAGCGCACTGACATCGGGATTTTCCCTGGATTGGGGTCAACCGGTCAAAGTGGTAAACCATGATACAAAACAGCAGCACAACCGCCACGCTTGCCATCAGCACCGGAATGGAATGGGTGTGATACACACTGTTCCATATCTGAGAAACACCTTTGCTGACTAAAAGAATCCATCTTGCCAGCAAACCTGCCAGCAGAGAAATAAATTTCGCCCCGGACAGCAGCAATCCCCAACCCAGCCATTGATGCAGAACTCCCAGCATTACCGAAAATAACGCCAGAAGCAGCAGGGGCGCAACTGCCCAAAGAGCCAATACTGAAGACAAAATGCTCCATAGAGGCAGGCTGTGGAAATGATACAGCAAAATCGGCGCAGAAAAAATCATTGCCGCCATAGATGCCGTGATGGTAGTCAGCACATTCTTGATAAATTTTTCTCCTCTCTCCCCCACATGGGCAAGCAGAAAAGAAATTGGTCTTACCAGATACAACTGTTTTTTCAAAGGGTCAGTGCAGAGGGAAATTCCCAGAACTGCGCTGAAGGACAGCTGAAAAGAAATGGAATAGATGCAGAAAGGCGAAACCATCACCATCAAAATCAATGCCCCGGAAATCGCCGAAACAGCATCCTTTTCCCGATGGAAAAAGTAACCGACAACCCCTATGGTCGCCATCAAAGCAGCTCTGACCGCAGAATGAGAAAATTCCGCCAGAGCTGCATATCCCCAGACTGCAAACAGGGACAAAAATCCTGCCCAGCGTTTTGGAACACCTACCGTCTGGAAAAATTTCATCGCAAAAAAGGACAACAGTGTCAGATGAAGTCCCGATACTGCCAGAATATGGGTCAGGCCAGCATCCTTCATCATGTTTTGAAATTCAGGAGTAAGGTCATCCTTTTCCCCAAACAGCACTCCCTTAACAATTCCCCGAACAGGTTCATGATAAAGCTGATCTGTCTGCTTCATCAAAGTTTCCCGAAAACTGCTGCCATCATAAATCAATTCCACAGGAGAATTGTCCATGAAAGCGTAGCAGAATACCCCTCTGCCATATTCCCAGTCCCGAAGTTCAGAAGAAATCTTCGCAGTAAAGCTCACCTGATCTCCCCTTCCGGCCTGGACTTCCTGAAAACTGTAGACTCTGCACAGAATCCCTTTCGGAAGTTCTCCCCCGGAAACCTTGAGCATATACTCGCTGCCCCGTCCCTTCACCTTCCAGTCCTGGATTTCTCCTGTGATTTCCACCTGTTTTCCGTCCAGCGGCTTCACCTTTGCAATCGTCCGTTCCAGAAAGGCAAAGCTGCTCAACAACGCCACCGCCGCCGACAACAAAACCAGCAAGGTCAGCTGCATCCATTTTTTATTTTTCCCGTACCGATGCAAAAGCATGGTGGCACTGGACAAGAGAATCATCTCTCCTGCAAATAAAAAAGCAAAACGATATCCTAAAGAATGGGGCAGAATTATCTTTTGATACAAGGGCAAAAGCAAAATTGCCCCCATCAAAAAAACGACTGCTGTGACCGCAATTGGTCTTTCCACAAATTCTTTCTCTTTTGTCCTGCTCTGCTGCTCCATAAACTCCCTCTTTTCCCAGATTCTAAGCTATACTATACCATAAATACCGAAATGTGGCGAGGCAGATTCTCTGCGCTTCTCCCAAATATCTGACAATATTTACATCTGCCTGAAAAGAGATTATAATGAAAGTGTTTTTTATCAATCTATCAGGAGGTCAGTTTTTATGAAAATTGTTTTGCTGGAATCTCTGGGAATTTCTTCCGAACTGCTGGAACAGTATGCCCAGGTTCTCCGCCAAGCAGGTCACAGCTTTGAGGCCTATGAAAAAGACACCAATCCTCAGGTGCAGATCAGCCGCGCGCAGGACGCTGACATCATTATGATTGCCAATATGCCTCTGTCTGGCGAGGTAATTCGCGCCTGCAAAAATCTTAAATTCATCGATGTTGCCTTTACCGGCGTTGACCACGTTGATTTGACAGCTGCAAAAGAAATGGGTGTCAAAGTCAGCAATGCTGCCGGATATTCCACCCAGTCCGTTGCAGAAATCGCTCTGTGCATGATGCTCTCCCTGCTGAGAAATGTTCCGCAGGTGGGACAGCGCTGCCGTGACGGTCAGACCAAAGACGGTCTGGTTGGCTGTGAGCTTCGTGGAAAAACCGTCGGCATTGTGGGAGCCGGCGCAATCGGAACCAGAACCGCTGAACTCTGCCACGCTTTCGGCTGCAAAGTTTTGGGTTACAAACGCCATGTAACTGGACAGGAACCTGCCTTTATCCAGTTTGTTTCTCTGGATGAACTTCTGGCCCAGTCCGATATTGTTTCCCTCCACTGCCCAATCAATGAGGATTCCAAACATCTCATCAATGCAGAAACCATCGCCAAAATGAAGAAAGGCGCATATCTCATCAATACTGCCCGTGGCCCTGTTGTTGATTCTGAGGCCCTTGCAGAGGCTCTCAACAGCGGTTATCTGTCCGGCGCAGGTATTGACGTATTCGAGAAAGAACCGCCTCTGGACACCGCACATCCTCTCCTGCACAGCAAAAACACTATCGTGACCCCTCACGTTGCCTTTGCTTCCGCAGAAGCCATGATTGCCAGAGCAGAGATTGTCTTTGATAACATCGAGGCTTTTCTTTCCGGCAGTCAGAAAAATATCATACTGTAAATTTCCGCATAAAAAAATGAGGAGCTATGAGGCTCCTCATTTTTTATTTTCCGGTAATTTCTCGAACTTCCATCGGAATAGTGAAGGTATTGGTTTCGCCCTTGTCATTCTGGGTTTTCAGTTCAAAGAAAAAGTTCTGTTCCAACTTCTCCTCTGCTTCCTTGCTGAAAACATCTCCGGTGATTTGTCCAATCTGCTGCTCCGCCAGTTCAAAGCTTCCGGTGGTATCCGCAGCAGCGTGGGAAAGAACCGGCTCCTCGCCCACAAAAAAGGTCATGGTATAGGAGGTGATGTCCTGGAAATCTCCTTCGGACACTTCCAGTTTTCCACCGTAAAGAGTTTCGTAATCTTCGGAAATTACCGCCACGCCATCAGAAATAGAACAAACTTCGTTTTTTCCAGAAAAGGAATAGACTTTCAATTCCGGTTTTTGTTCTACGCCGCATCCCGAAAGAGATAACAGCAATGCAGCAGACAAGAAAAGAGCTGATAGTTTTTTCATAGGAAACACTCCTTTTCAATTTTAGATAAACAAAAAGCCGATTCTGTAAAACAGAATCGGCTTGGCGGAGAAGGAGGGACTCGAACCCTCGCGCCAGTTTTGAACCGGCCTACGCCCTTAGCAGGGGCGCCTCGTCACCAACTTGAGTACTTCTCCAGATTGGTAAGCGCTTAGGCTTATGAAATTGTACCGCCAAATCTTGGTTGGCGGAGAGGGTGGGATTCGAACCCACGGCTCTTGCGAGTCACTAGTTTTCAAGACTAGCTCCTTAAACCACTCGGACACCTCTCCATCTAGCGACAAGAATTATTCTATCACAGGTGCTTTATATTGTCAACCCTTTTTCCAAAAGTTTTTTATTTTTCTTAAAAAACATCAATAACCGGTCTTTCCATGGAAAGACCGGTTATTCTCTTACAGGTTACTCTTTATATTTCAGGATGCGGACAGAGTTGAGAACGGTGATGATGGAAACCCCCACGTCAGCCAGCACCGCCATCCACATGGTCACGATGCCGATTGCTCCCAGACTGAACACCAGAAGCTTACTTAACAGAATGAAGCAGATATTGAAGTACACGATGCCCATTGTCTTTCGGCTGATTTTGATAGCGGTGGTCAGAGCGGTGAGCTTTTCTCTCATGAGAACTGCGTCCGCAGCTTCGATGGCCGCATCAGTGCCAAGACCCATTGCAACGCCCACGTCAGCAGCCGCTAGAACAGGAGCATCGTTGATGCCGTCACCGATGAAGATTACTCTGCCGTTAGCAGATTTGATTTCCTTGAGTTTGCTGAGTTTATCCTGAGGCAGCAGGTCTGCGTGCATTTGGTCAATGCCGCACTGTTCCTGAACCTGCTTTGCAAACAGCTGGCTGTCACCGGTGAGCATAACAGTATTTTCAATGCCTGCCTGCTTCCACTGGGAAACAGCTTCCCTGGCTTCCTCTCTCGGACGGTCAGATAAAACTACATATCCCAGAAGTTCGCCGTCATAAGCAGTATATACGCTGGCTTTCGGACAGGAAGAAATGTCGATGCCTTCTTCATCCAGGAATCTTCCTGAACCGCACAGCAGGTTTTTGCCGTTATAGCTCATGCGGATGCCCTTGCCTGCAATCTCTTTTACATTGTCGGCCCGCTGCTGATCCTCTGTCTGGAGCTTTGGTTCCAGCTCCTTGAAGATTGCCTGGGCGATTGGATGGCTGGAATAACCTTCAGCCAAAGCGGTCAGACGAAGGAAGGTTTCTTCTTGCTGCGGGTCAATGGCCTGCGCCTGAGAAACTTTCAGTTCTCCAGTGGTAATAGTTCCGGTCTTATCCATCACAATAGCCTTTGCCTTTGCCAGCGGTTCGATAAACTTCGTTCCCTTTACCAGTATACCGTACTGAGAAATTGCTCCCACGCCGGAATACAGTCCCAAAGGAACAGAAATCACCAGAGCACACGGACAGGAAGCTACCAGAAATACCAGAGAGTTCATAATCCAAGTCTTCCATTCTCCGCCGCCAATCAGTGGAGGCAGTACCGCTACCGCAGCAGCACACAGGATGACCAGTGGGGTATAAATCTTGGCAAAGCGAGTGATGACCTTTTCCGTCTTGCCTTTCTGCGCAGAGGATTCTTCTACCAGGCGAATCATTCTGCTGGCAGTGGAATCTTCAAAAGCAGAACTTGCTTTCACTTTGACTACCCCAGAAAGGTTTACAGAACCGGACAGGACGTTGTCGCCCCGGCCAACGCCTACAGCGGCAGCTTCGCCGGTAAGAGCAGACTGGTCCATAGCGCTGTCACCCTCTACGATGACACCATCTACCGGAACTCGCTCCCCTGCTCTTACAAGAATCATATCCCCAGGACGAATCTTGGAAGAATAAACTTCCTGAACGCTTCCATCAGCTTTCAGAAGATTTGCTTTCTGGGGGCGGATATTGATAACCTGGGAAATATCCTTGCGGCTCTTGAGAACCGCTTTCTGTTCTAGTATCTCACCCAGAGAATAGAGCAGGACTACCATGATGGCTTCAAAATTTTCACCCAGAAGAAAGGCTGCAACAACTGCAATCGCCATTAACACATTTTCATCCAGATCTCGATGCTTCAGCCCATGGAACGCTTTTACAAATAGTTCTCGTCCCCACACCACAATGGTAATCAGACAGATGAGCATAGCCAGCCAGCTGGGGCCTATATGTGCGCCGCCAGTGAGCAAGGCTGCTGCCGCCAGAGAAATCTTGACAACATTCATTGCTGTATTGTTCTGAGGTTCATCCCTTGGTTCGGACTCTTTGACTTGGGAAGGATTCTCCAGCTGGCACAT
>SAMEA104404103__coassemble_1017_pt1 | contig 18210 bp, 17 predicted proteins | sample SAMEA104404103__metabat2_high_PE_024 | metagenome-assembled genome bin SAMEA104404103 (sample SAMEA104404103) | Balaenoptera acutorostrata
TGCTGCTGTAGAGGAGGCCTGTAAGGATTGCGAGGGCGGCAGTATATATCCATTGGTTTTCAATGACACCAATGCCCAGTGGATGCAGGAACGGGTAAAAGTGCTGGCAGAAAAGTTGTAATCCTGAACTTTTAATCTTTATAAAAAACCACAGGCAGAAAATCTGCCTGTGGTTTTTTATTGCTTAGTTTTTCTCTGCCAGTGCCACGCATTTCACATGGCTCGTCTGGATACGTTGAATTTTTTGATATTTTTCCGATTACGGGAATATATCAACAGCATTTTTCACAGTTTTGCTGTTTGCGGGAATATAGCGAAAATATGCTGTTTTTTTGCAGTTCTCATGAATCCAGTCCTGGGTTGAAGCATCCAAAATTATCGGATAGTTGACACAAGTGAAAACTGAAATTTATCTATCTATCTGTATCTTTTTGGGGTCATCTGCTTGCAATTCAACATATCCACAATTTGGACATACAAAACAATTTACAGCACATCGTTTTTCGCTTTCTAAAAGTCCTTTCTTTTTATTTGTGAGATATGCACCCATTCCAACGGCATCTGCACATAATTTTGCTGAAAACATCTCTGTTTTACATTTCATACAGTTCATATATCTTTCCTCCAGCTTCAAAGCTTACGCTTCTTTCCAGCAGAGCCACACATTCAACATGGGTGGTTCTTGGGAACAGGTCCACCGGAGCGGCTTTCACCAAATGGTATCCCAGTTGTTCCAGCTCCTTGCAATCCCTGGCAAGGGAGGCACTGTTGCAGGAAATCATCACCAGTTTTTCTGGAGCCATTGTGGCAATCGCCTGCAATACTTCAATATCGCAGCCCTTTCTTGGCGGGTCTACTACCATCACATCTGGATGAAGGTTTTCTGCGGCCAGCTCTGCGGCGGCTTTCTTGGCATCCGCACAGATAAATCTGGCATTTTTTACGCCACAGCGTTCTGCGTTGGCCTTTGCATTCTTCACCGCATCTGGAATAATTTCTACGCCAATCAGCTCTCTAACCTGGGAAGCCATGGACAAACCGATGGTTCCCGCTCCGCAGTACAGGTCTACCAGCAGTTCATCGCCTTTGAAGTCTGCCATTTCTGCCGCAAGGCGGTACAGTTTTTCTGCGGCCTGACGGTTGACCTGATAGAAGGACAGCGGTGACAGCTCGAATTTTACATCACAGAGGGTATCCTGGATGGTGTCCTTGCCGTACAGGGTGATACATTCCAGTCCAGTGATGACGTTGTTATTTTCCTGGTTGATGTTGAGGACTACGGAAGCCACCTTAGGGCAAACTTTCAGCAGTCCCTCCACATATTCCTTTGCATGAGGAAGCTTTCTGGAATTGACGATAAGGCACACCATCACTTCTCCAGAAACCTCGCCGTATCTCAGATACAGGTGACGAATCTTGCCGCGGCCGGTTTCCTCATTGTAGGCAGAAACTTTATATTCCTCCATAAATCCTTTGGTATAATTGAGGATATCCTCAAAGAAAGCTGGCTGAAGGTCGCAGTTAGCGCAGGAGATAACTCTATGGCTGCGTTTTGCAAAGAAGCCGGCTTCGATTTTTCCGTCTATTTCCCGGATGGGGTACTGGGCTTTGTTCCGGTAGCCCTGCACCAGAGGAGAACCTGTGATGGGCAGCATTACCGGGTCCAGTCCTCCCAGACGACGAAGATTGGATTCCACAAATTCTGCCTTATGACGAAGCTCTGCTTCATAGGTAAGATGGCGGAAGGAACAGCCGCCGCATTTCTGATATACCGGACAGTGATCCTCGATCCTGTCTTTGGAAGGCTCCAGCATTTCTGCAATGATGCCGAAGCTGTAATTTTTCTGTACTTTTACGATCCGAACCTTCAGGCGATCCCCCACCGCTGTGTAAGGCACGAACACTACCATACCGTCAATCTTGGCAATACCATTTCCATCGGAGGACATGGCAGTAATGACGGTTTCTTCAATCTGGTTTTTCTTTAACATAGTATTTCCTCTCTCTGCTGTAACTTTGCCTTTTATTATAACAGAAACCATTCTTCCCGTAAACATCACATTTTCTCACTTTCCAGCTGGGAGAAAAAACTCGTCGATTTGACTAATATCCCTTTTCTCTTTTTCTGATAAACGATGGAAAAATAAAAAGCTGTCTTTTCCAGCAGGGGGCAACCAGCAGTTGCGGCTTGGTCAAGACTGGTTGGTTGCTTTTTTATGCTCTGGAATTTATACTTATCTTGTAAATAACTTGCAAGGAGGTATCTTTATGACTTTGGGGGAACGCATTGTAAATCTAAGAACTGTTCGTGGAATCTCTCAATCTGATCTGGCAGAGGCTATGGATGTATCCCGGCAATCCGTCAGCAAATGGGAAACGGGAACTTCTACCCCTGATCTGGAAAAATTGATAAAGCTGGCAGATTACTTTGACTTGACTCTGGATCAGCTGGTGAAGGGAAATATTCCTAAGGAATCTGCCCCGCCTGAACCGCTGCCGGAACCTATTGACGAAATACCCGCTCCCAAACGAACAAAGGCAAAATCTCTGGGGCTTTTCTTTCTGGGGCTCAGCGCCTTTGCCGCTATTTTATCTGTTGTTTTCCTGGGCGTTGTGGGTCTGATCTTCGTAATTCCATTTTTGCTGTTTGGATTCATCTGTTACTTTGCACAGAATCGCCCCATCCTGAAAGCAATCTGGGCGGATTATCTGCTGTTAAGTGTGTTTTTCCATTACTGCACCGCCATCAGCCCCTATCATATCCTGATGACCTTCCGCTGGACGGAACGGATGAACTACTGGATTCTTGTATTCAGCTGGGTCTGGTTCTTTATCATCGTGGCATTGGTGACGGGAACTGCCATAACTTTCCGCCAGGGAGGCTGGGCCTGGACAAAAAAACAGATTCGTTTATGCTGTTCAGGGGTTGCTCTATACGCCCTGAGTTGGGTATGGGGCGGAGTGTTGACCATCTTTGCTCCTCGTTACCTCTATGTATTGTATCTCCTCCGCAGCTACTTTCAGCTGGCAGGAATCACCATCCTGGCGGTCTGCCTAGCCAAATGGATATCCGGCAAAAAGAAAACTGCATAATTGGAAAACGCTTTAAACTATGTTATCATACAGACAGATACTTTAATCCATTACAGGAAGTGATGAAGAAATGAAACCAGCGTATGTTTTCAGCCTATTGAGAGAATAGGCTTTTCGCTATTCTCCTAAAGATTTCAAAATATCAAAGGAGAAATGATATGGGTATCCGTTATAAAATTTTTGAAGAAACTGATTTAAACGCTCTAATTGATTTCTATATGGAGCACTACAACGCTGAGGGCGGCTCATGGACTTATGACATCACCTATAAAAGGCTTCACCAAATTACCTCCATGGAAAACAATCTGGTTTTGCTGCAATATGACCAGGAAAAGCTTGTGGGATTTTTAATGGGGTATTTTAAATATTTCGATGATTCCATGGGATTCTTCCTGGAAGAAATATTAGTTAAATCCGATTTGCAGAATCAGGGATACGGCACTCAGTTGTTGTCCCATTTGAAAAAAGAATTGTATCAAAGAAAATGCAGCTGGATTGAGCTTATGACAACCACTGGAAACCTTCATCAGCAGTTCTATCGGAAAAACGGATATCGGGTATCGGAGAATTTAGTTCTGGAATACCTGGACTTATAGAAAAAACTGCTCCTCCCACCTGGATGGAGCAGTTTTCTTTGTACCGTCTTTTTCTAACTTTTAGTTCCCTATCGGCTTCTTTTCTGGTATACTGGTATGGCACATTATCTTGTCTTGCTCGGAAAGGAGCTTTCTCATGGGAAAAAAATCCTCCAAACCCTTCAAAAAGGCTTATCTTGAAATCACCAACGTCTGCAATCTGAATTGCAGCTTCTGTCCCAAAACCACTCGCGCTCCACACTTTGTCACCGTGGAGGAATTTTCACACCTGATTGACCAGGTCAGTCCTCTGACCGATTACGTTTATTTTCACTTGATGGGAGAACCTTTGCTCCATCCTCATGTGAAAGATTTTCTGTCCATCTGCGCTGACCGGGGCTTAAAGGTTTCCCTCACCACCAACGGCACCCTCATCAAAAAACGTCAGGAAACCCTGCTGGCTTCTCCTGCTTTATACCGGGTCAGTATTTCCCTCCACAGCTTTGAAGCTAATTCCACCGGACAAACTCTGGAGGAATATCTGGCGGATATCCTGAATTTCTGCCGGGAAGCCTCCGACCGTACCAAAGTCATCTGTGTACTGCGGTTGTGGAATAAAGACAGTGCCACTTTGAAAGCAGAAAACCAGCGAAACGTGGATATCTTTGAGAAAGTGAAAGAGTTTTTCCAGCTGGATTTCGACCCTGCCGAAGCTTTGGGACACAAATCCAGCGTGGCTTTATACGACCGGGTATTTTTGGAAACTGCGGAAAAATTTGCATGGCCGGATCTGTCCCGAACAGACCCCGTCGATTCTGTATTCTGCCACGGTCTGCGGGATCAGTTTGGTGTGCTCTGCGACGGAACTGTTGTTCCCTGCTGTCTGGATTCTGAGGGAAGCATTCCTCTGGGAAATGTTTACCAGCAGTCCATTCAGGATATTATTGCTTCTCCACGGGCAAAGGCTCTTTACGACGGATTTTCCCGTCGCTGCCCTACCGAGGAACTTTGCAAAAGATGCGGTTATGCACAGCGGTTCAGCAACTGACCGCTGCGCATTGGAGGGGGCGGCCTGCGGCCGCCCCCTCCCTTTTATTTTTTGCTGAAAGATTTTCTCAATATTTCTGCCAGTGGAATCACCGCCACGCACAAAAGAAACCAAAGCCCTGTAAAGGGCAGACAGATTTGCCCCAGCAGATTCATGGGAACATCCTCATAGTTCCATATTCCCCAGCCCAGCCGGAGATTGAAAACACACCCGCTTAAAAATTCCAACAGGGTAATCTCCGCACTTCCAAGGATACACTTCTTCCACAAAGGAAGGTGGAAAGAAGAAAGCTTTCCCAACAGAACAAAGCATAGTCCTCCCAATAAAAACATCGTCCAGTGACTGTGACCCCTCCAAAGAATTTCAATCAGAAAATATCCAATTCCTCCCAACAAAAAGAATATTACAGAACAAAATTTTTCTTTCATGCCAAACCTCACTTTTTCTGGATAGCATGGGCGAAAAAGTACCGCTTATGCAAACAAGGCGGCAGGAAAAGTTTTCCTGCCGCCTTGTTTTATGGAGCGATGAATTATTTTTCTTTTTTATCTTCGGATTTTTCTTCCTCAGATTTTTCGGTTTCAGCCTTTTCAGTTTCAGCTTCACCTTCGGAAGCAGCTGCTCCCAGAGCGGTATCACCGAACCAGTAAGCACCGTTTGGAAGAATCTTCCAGCCGTTGATTCTTGCAGCATCGCTGGTAGCTGTCAGGGTCTTCTGGTAAAGAGGCATTACATAAGCATCTTTCAGAAGAACGGTTTCAGCTGCGGTGAGTTTTTCTTCTCTTGCGCTGCCCTCTGCTTTGATGGCTGCAATCATTGCTTCGTCAAACTCAGTGTTGGTGTAGCCGCAGCCGGACTGCATATTGGAGGTCAGGAATGGTTCCAGGAACTGCTGACCGTCCTGAACGTCTGCTTCCCATACGCTGCAAATGATATCAGCATACTGGAGGCTGTTTCTGCTCTTTTTATAGGTTTCTGCATCCTGAGCAGTCAGGGTAACTTCCAGGCCCAAGTCTGTCCATTCTTTCTGTACAGTTTCCAGGGCAGCCTGAAGTTCATCGTTTTTCAGAAATACAATCTCGATGGTTTTGTCTGCATTTGGATTTGCAGCAAAGTATTCGTCCAACAGCTTCTTTGCATCTTCTATTTCTGGGGAAGCCGGGAGCATTTCTCCGCTCATGCCGGTAGCAGAGGTCAGAGCGATAGCATTTCCAGCAGCTTCTGCGGCAGCTTTGCGGTCAAGACCCAGAGAAAGAGCGGCTCTTACCTTATGGTTTTTCAGCATGGAATTGCTGGTGTTTGCGTTGACCAGCAGATTTACAACGGTATTGCTGTTGATGGTGGTTTCTTCCAGAGTTTTTGGAAGTTCCGGTACTTTTACAGTGTTGCCCTCTGTATCGGTCTGGTCTGCTGGCTGTTCCACTTTGCCGGAGGTCAGCACCACATCACCATAAGCCATAGCAACAGGGCCGAAGTTGTCGTTGAGCATCCTTGCAATTACATAGTCCAGGGATACTTCTTCTGCATTGTGATATTCTGGATTCTTTTTGAGAATCATTTCTTTGCCCTGGGTGTAGCCAGCCAGAACAAATGGGCCATTTGATACTGCTGTTTTGGGGTCTTTGAAGTTCTGCATATCTTCTCTTACCGGCATGAAGGCAGGCAGAGCCAGAAGGTCATTGAAGTAAGCAGTAGGCTGTTTAAGGGTAACTTCCAGGGTTTTTTCGTCAACAGCTTTTACGCCCAAAGAGTCGATTTTTGCAACGCCCTGTGCAATATCGCTGTAGCCGTCCAGAACACTCATAAGGTATGCGTTGGCAGCTCCGTTTTCAGGGTCGGCGCAGCGTTTCCATCCATATTCAAAATCCTTTGCAGTGACTGGCTGACCATCAGACCATTTGCTGTCGATAAGGGTATAGGTCAAGGTAACGGTTCCGTTTTTATTTTCTGTTACAACAGGCATATCTGCGGCAAGAGCAGGTTTTACGCCGTCGCCGGTATCTCTCATCAAACCCTCAAACAGGTTGTTCACAAGGCTTCTGCTGTCAGCAGAAACGCTCTGCGCTGGGTCAAGATTTTCAGTATCGTAAGCAAGGTTCCAAGTCAGGATATTGCCCTCGCACTGTTTGCTGACCATATTGCCAGCTTCCACAGAAGCTTCTTCCTTTTCCTCAGATTCCTTATCTTCGTTTTCTTTATCTTCTGCTGTTTCTTCCTGAACGGTTTCGTTTTTTTCTTCCGTCTTTTCCTCTGAACCACAGCCGGTCAGAGCAGACATGGAAAGCAGCATTGCAAGCAGGATTGCTAAAACTTTTTTCACGTTTTTTCTCCCATCTACATTAAGGTGTTTTTTATCTATCTGAAACTGTTTTTCTCATGATAGCTACGTTTTATGATAGCATGGAAAAGCTCATTTGTCAAAGGAAAAACCATGTTTCCGTCCTTTGTAAAAAGTCTTTTTTCTCTATTCAAAGCGTCCGCCGGGAAGGGCTTTTTTCAGCTCCCCTGCCAGATACAGAGAACCCAGCACACAAATCACATCGTCCTTGCCAGCAAGCTCCATCGCCTGATGAATGGCATCGCCGATTCCGGCACAGGCCACAGCATCTGCGTGGTATTCCTGCTGCAAAACATCCCGCAGCTGCTGCGGTTTCATTGCGCGGGGACAGTCTGGAGAAATACAGAAAAATTTCTTTGCCACCTCCGCCATCTGACAAAGCATATGCGGGGTATCCTTGTCCGCCATCATACCGGTGAGGAAGATTACCTTTTGATTCGGGTAGAAGGTACGCAAAGCCTGTATCGTGGCCTGCACACACTGAGGGTTATGTCCTCCGTCCAAAATCACATCTGGAGAAGAATGAAGTTTCTGGAATCTTGCGTTCCATTTTGTCTGAGCAATTCCTTCCCGAACTGCCTGGTCAGAAATATGGTATCCCTGCGCTTTCAGCTGACCGACAGCCTCGATGACGTTGGCGGTATTTTTCACCTGATGCGGGCCGGCCAGCGGCAGGGAAATTTCCCCGTATTCCGGGTCAAGGAGCCTCTGTCCGTCCGGTGTGCTGGACAAAACAGTGAATCGTTCCGGGTCAGCGATGGTCAGGTGAGCCTGCTTGTTCTGGCAAATAGCTCTGACAGTATCCATGGCTTCCTGGGTCTGTTTTGCCATAATAACATGACCATGCTCCTTGATGATGCCGCCCTTTTCTGCGGCAATCTTCTCGATGGTGTCGCCCAGAATTTCGGTGTGGTCAAGACCCAGCTGCGCAATGACAGCTGCTTTTGGAGTGTGGATAATATTGGTAGCGTCTACCCTGCCGCCGATGCCCACTTCCAGAACCACCATATCGCAGTTTTTCTGTCCGAAGTACCAAAAGGCCATCAGAGTCAGGACTTCAAACACGATGGGGGTTTCTCCGATTTTATCACAGACTTCTTTGACCTTTGCTGCTGCTGCAATAAAATCTTCATCGGAAATGTTTTCCCCGTTAATCTCGATTCGTTCGTTGTAGCGCACCAGATGGGGAGAGATGAACAGTCCTGTGCGATAGCCTGCCTTTGCCATGATGGAGGACAGCATGGCCGCGCAGGAACCTTTTCCGTTGGTTCCTGCGATGTGGATGTATTCCGGCTTTTTATGTGGGTCGCCCATCATAGCCAAAGCTTTGGTCAGACCTTCAAATCCATAACGTTTTCTGGGGGTGGAGGATTCGATATAAGAAACCGCTTCTTGATAAGTCATAGTTTTTTCCGTCCTTTCGTGACGCAATCAAAAGAAAAGAAAGATATCCTTTCGGCAAAAAAGGACACCTTACGGTGTCCTTTTTTATCTCTGGAGTTGATTATTTAACGTAAGCGATTGCTTCGATTTCAACCAGTGCGCCTTTTGGCAGTTTAGCAACTTCAAAAGCTGCACGAGCAGGACACTCCTCGGTGAAGAATTCTGCGTAAACTTCGTTCATTGCGCCAAAGTCACCGATGTTCTGCATGAGAACTGTTGTTTTAACAACATTCTTCATGGAAAGACCTTCGGATTCCAGAATAGCTTTGATGTTGTTCAAAGACTGTCTGGTCTGAGCCTGAATGCAGTTTTCTGCCATTTCGCCTGTAGCTGGGTTGATTGGCAGCTGACCGGAAATGTACATATTATCGCCAGCGATGATTGCCTGAGAGTATGGGCCGATTGCGCCTGGAGCGTTTGTTGTTGCAACTACTTTTTTCATTGTAATCTCTTCCTTTTCTTTTATATAGTTTACAGAATCAGATTCTGTAATTGGTCTTTTGCTTCCTCTATTTTAACACATTTCCTATTAAAATAGCAACCACTTTATTCATCTCTGTGGAGTCTAACGAATTATTTCTCCTGGAGCATCAGCTTGGCGCATTTATAAACATCGCCGCAGCCCATGGTGATGACCAAATCTCCCGGCTGGGCATGGCTCATGACATACTTGGAAATCTCCTCGAAAGTTTCAAACCATACGCAGCCTGGAATCTTTTCTGCCAAATCTTTGGCATAGATATTGTAGGTGTTCTTTTCTCTGGAACCCATAATTTCGGATAGTACCACATGGTCAGCCAGCTGGAGAACCCTTGCAAATTCGTCCAGCATCATAGAGGTTCTGGAATAGGTGAATGGCTGATGGACTGCCCACACATGGCGGTAGTTCATTTTCTTAGCAGCTTCCAGCGTTACTTCCAGTTCCTTTGGATGGTGGCCATAGTCGTCAGCGATGGTAACGCCTTTGTTTTCGCCCATGATTTCAAACCGTCTGCCAGCTCCCTGGAACACTTTTGCAGACTCAATGGCTTCTTCCACGGTGCAGCCGGATTCCACTGCTGCGGCAATGGCGGACATACTGTTGAGGATGTTGTGATCTCCCGGCACATTGATGAGAACTCTGCCCAGCGTTTCGCCGTGGCTGCACAAATCGTAGGTGGTGTGTCTGCCATCGGTATGAACAATATTTTCTGGGTAGTAGTCGTTGGTATCCCGCATACCATAGGTAATCATTTTTTTGCCTTCTACGCCCGCTACAGCCTTGCAGGAATTGATATCATCGCCGTTATAGATAACTGTCCGGGAAGCCATCTGTGCAAAGGTATGGAAGGATTTGATGATATTGTCCAGGGTTTTAAAATATTCCAGATGGTCTGCATCCACGTTGAGAATCACGGCAATGTCCGGGTGGCATTTCAGGAAGTGGTCTTCAAACTCGCAGGCTTCGCAGACCATGGTATCGCTGGTTCCCAGTCTGCCGCTGCCGCCGATTGCGGGCAGCTTGCCTCCGATGACTGCGGAAGGGTCTTTCCCACACTCCATAAACATCTGGGTCAGCATAGCAGTGGTGGTGGTTTTGCCGTGGGTTCCGCAGACGCAGACACAGTTGTCAAACCAGCTTGTCACCAGCCCCAGAAGCTCTGCCCTTTCGATGGTCGGAACGCCGCTGGCTCTGGCCGCCATCAGTTCTGGATTATCGTCCATGATAGCAGCAGTATGCACAATGAGGTCTGCCCCTTCGATGTTCTCCGCTTTCTGTCCCATGATGACTTCGATACCCATTTTTTCCCGTTCAAAATTGATGGTATCGCCGGGATTATTGTCGGAGCCTGTGATATGATAACCCATTCCATGCAGAATCTGCACCAGCGGGAACATTCCTGAACCGCCAATACCGATGAAATGGATGTGTTTTTTATCCTCAAGAAAATCCTTTCTAATATGTGTCATTAAAAAACCTCCTCCTTGTTGTTAAAGGTTCGTATTGATACTCTTACTCTTTATTATATCGGTTCTTCCCAGGAAAATAAACAGGAAGGCTTTGAATTTTTTATTTTATTTCCTCCGAGCATAATAAAAATCCTTATGCCCATACTATCATCATCCAAACTGACAACACAAAGGAGAAATCTGTCATGAACATCACTGATATCCGCATCAGAAAAATATGCGCAGAAGGCCGGCTGAAAGCTCTGATTTCCATTACGGTTGACCACGACCTGGCAGTCCACGACATCAAGGTCATCGAAGGCCCTCAGCGGCTTTTTGTGGCGATGCCCAGCCGCCGAGATGAAAACGGTATCTTCCGGGATATTTCTCACCCCATCACTTCCGAGGCTCGCCAGCAGCTGGAGGAAGCCGTACTGATGGCTTATGAGGATTATCTTACCCAATTCCCGGAAGAACCGGATAAAACAGAATAAAGCAAAGTCCCGGACATTTCGGGTGGAGAGCCGAAATATCCGGGACTGCTGTTATGTTAAGGATTTGTTATTTCTTCTTATAAAGCATACCGCCAGCTGCCAAAGACAGAACTGCCAGTGCCGCCATTACACCGGTGAAGTCTTCTGCGCCGGTATCAGGATTGCCTTTGTCGCTGTTGGAACCATTGGAGTAATAATCCTTTGTCTGGATAATTCTGCCTTCTCCAGAAAGTTCTTCTGCCACTTCTTCGGCAGCTTCTTCAGAGATTTCCTCCATCATTTCTGCATCCAGTGCCACCGGGCTGAGAACATAATTTCCCAGACTGCGGGTGCGAAGTTCTACTGTTTCATTTTCCGCATTGTAAACTGCGTCAGTTTCTCTCAGAACGCCATCTTTCATTTCATACAGATACATAGGCCCTGTAGTCGGAATGGTCAGAGTTCCTCTTGCGCTGAACTGATCCAAATCCCCACGGAAGTTATAGAAATAAAGGTCTTCGTCATAACGAGCGGCAATGTCCTTATTGAAGCTGGTATCAAAATCGAACATGACTTTATCGCCGCCAAACATTTTTACAGTAAAGTAAGCATCTTCTCCAAAGTTGAAGACAGCTGTACCGTCCTGCTCCTCTGGAACTTCCCATACTGCTTTGCCGAACACTGGGTTTTCCCACTCCAAGTCAATTTCTCTTTCCGCTTTCGGATTACCAAACACACCTTCGAGCTTTACAGAAGGGGTCTTGTTTTGGCTGTGTCTTTCGGAAATCATCACTTCCATCTGGAAGTTCAGTTCTTCCAGGCTGTTATAACGGTCTGCGGTTTCAATTTTTACATAAACGCCGCCTTTGAGCAGCTGCTTGTCCGAAGATTTTGCTTTGTAAAGCTCTGCGGTTTCCACCATGTTTTTGGATTTATCCAAAAGGTTCACCCTCCAGGATTTATCCATATTGCCGGTGTAAGGAACACGGCCTGTCATGGCTTCCTGGGAAGCACCGATGACTACAGTTTCTCCCTCTTTTGTGGTGAAGTAAAGGGGAAGATAAATCTCATCTCCCGGAATCAGCTCCAGAGAATCATAGTCTTCCTTCTGATATTCTCTGGTTTCTTCGTCCCTGAAAACAACAAGTGTTTCGCCAAAGTCAAAGTTTGCTGGCCACTGGGTCTTTTCTTCTTTTACCATACCTGTTTCAATGTCTGCCAAAGCAGCGGTGGACATGGAAAGCAGCATCGCTGCCGCTGTGGACAGCGCAATCATTTTTTTCATTTCTGTTTCCTCCTGAAAATCATTCTGTTCTGTCATATCCGCCGCTGTCTTTTTCCCTTAGGACGTTTTCTCCACTTGTTTTACGTCTGTCGATATTATAAACGCTGGACTGCGTTTTTGCAATACCTTTGACCGTGGTAAATTCTTGGTGATTTTCCGCTTTTCTCCTGATTAAAACCAAGGGTTCTGGGACATACTGTAGGAGAAGCCAAACACCACATCAACAGAAAGAAGGGACTTTTATGAACCTGACTACCAAAGAACTGACCGCCATCGAAGAACAGCTGACACAGGAAAATCTGGCAATCGAAAAATTCAAGATGTTCTCCCAGATGACCAGTGACCAGCAGTTGAGTGCTTTCTGCGAACAGATTGCATCCAGACACGAAATCCACAAAAACAAACTGATGAATCTTTTAGCATAACGACAGGAGGAACCACAATGCAGAAAAATTCTCTCACCGACCGCGAAATGCTCACCGACGCTCTGGTATCTGAAAAATTCATGACCAGCGGCTACAACACTTTTACCAACGAATGCGCTTCTACTTCTGTGCTCAACGAATTCATGTCCCTCCTCAATGAGGAACACCAGATGCAGCACGAAGTGTTCACCGAAATGCAGAAACGAGGCTGGTATCCTACCCAGCAGGCTCCCTCAGATAAAATCCAGCAGGTAAAAATGAAGTTTTCTTCCCTGAACTGATTGCACAGCTCCTGCCCGAATTGATCGGGCAGGAGCTGTCCCTGTTTCTGATTGTATAAATTGTACCAAATCACAAAGCTAAAGTTTTCTATTCTGAAAAAGTTGTTATTTTTCCCCTAAATTATATTGATTTCATTCCATAAATACGCTACTCTTATAGTATATCGAAATTTTACAAAACTATTTTGAAAGGGATGATTCACAATGGAAAACACATCTTCTCTCATACAGGCACTGGAGCAAGGACAATACGATGTTACCTTCTCCTGCCTGTATCCAAGCTATGGTTTTCAGAACCAGAGGGATCGCTATATCCAGCTTCTCCATACCTATTCCGAAATCTTCCCGGGCAGCGAGCCTCCTCGGCTGTTCAGTGCTCCAGGCCGTACCGAGATTAGCGGAAATCACACCGATCATCAGCACGGCTGCGTGGTTGCCGCATCTATTGAACTGGATATGATTGCGGCGGCAGCCAAAAATAACAGCAACTTGATCCGCATCAAATCCGAGGGCTTTGAATATCAGGAAGTGAATCTCCATGACCTGGAAGTCCACCCGGAAGAATACAACGCTCTGTCTGCTTTGATTCGAGGGGTTGCTGCCGTTATGAAACAGCAGGGGTTTTCCATCGGCGGAGTTGATCTCTGTGTCAGCTCCAGAGTGTTCCGTGGTTCTGGCCTTTCTTCCTCTGCTGCTTTTGAGATCCTGATTGCTACCATTTTATCCTCTCTTTATAACGATGGTAAACTAGACCCAGTCAAAGCAGCTCAAATCGGTCAGCGGGCAGAAAACCAGTATTTCGGCAAACCCTGCGGTCTGATGGATCAGATGGCCTGTTCTGTAGGGGGATTTGTTTCCATCGACTTTTTCGACCCGGAAAACCCACTTATCGACAAAACTCAATTTGACCTGGCTTCCATGGGATATCGGATGTATATTGTCGATGTAAAAGGGGATCACGCCGACCTGACCGAGGAATATGCTTCCATCCCAGCAGAAATGAAAGCTGTGGCCGGTTTCTTTGGCAAGGAATATCTCCGCCAAGTCCCATCCCAGGAGTTTTACGAAAATCTTCCTCAGCTTAGGGACAAGACCAGCGACCGGGCAGTAATGCGGGCCAGCCATTTCTACCAGGAAAATCAGAGGGCTCAGAAAGTTTCCTTTGCTCTCAAACAGAAAAATATCTCCCGCTTCCTGGAACTCTGTCAGGAATCGGGACATTCTTCTTTCATGTATCTCCAGAACATCTACCCCAGCTTCTCCCCTCTTTCTCAGCCAGCTTCTGTGGCTTTGATGGCGGCGGAACATCTTCTGGGAAGAAACGGCATCTGCCGCATCCACGGCGGCGGCTTTGGCGGAACAATCCAGGTCTTTGTGGCAGAACAGGCTGCTGATACCTTTGCAGAAGAAATGGAAAAAATCACCGGAAAAGGCTCTTGTCATCTTCTCCGCATCCGTCCCTGCGGCGGCGTAGAAATAACAGAGGAACTTTTTCTGTCTTTCATAAAATAGGAGGAATTATTTTGGCTGAACTTCGATGGCATCCTTTGATCCAGGACTGGGTCATGATAAACTCTAACCGTCAGAACCGCCCCCAGATGCCCAAGGACTGGTGTCCTTTCTGTCCTGGCTCCGGCAAGGTTCCTGAACATTACGATGTCCTGAAATACGACAACGACTTCCCTGCTCTTTCCCAGAATCCGCCGGAACCGGACGATGTGGCAAACGACTTTTTCAAGGTGCGTCCATCCTACGGCAAATGCGAGGTCATCCTCTATTCCCCCGGACACACCACTACCCTGGCTCAACTCAGCGATGAGCATATGAAAAAGCTGGTGGATCTTTGGGCAGAGCGTTACGAAGATATCCGAAAAGATGAAAAAATCAAATACATCTTCATTTTTGAAAACCGCGGCAAAATGGTAGGCACTTCCATGCCTCACCCCCACGGACAAATTTATGGCTACTCTGTGCTTCCAAAGAAAATGCAGCTGGAGCTTCAGTCTGCCCAGGAATACCGCCAGGAAAAGGGACACTGTCTGTTCTGTGATATGATTCATGCAGAGCAGGACTTCCAGAAACGCATCATCTTCGAGAATGACTCCTTTACTGTGTTCCTGCCTTTCTTCACAGAGTATCCTTATGGAATCTATGTGTTCCCGAAACGCCACCTGTCCCACATCACCCAGATGACTGAAAAAGAAAAAGCTGATTTCGGCATCACCTTAAAACAGATTGTGGGAATGTTCGATACCTTGTTTAACAAGGAATTCCCTTACATGATGTGCATGGACAATGCTCCTGTCAACTGCGGCGATGTGGACGAGGACTTCCACTTCCATGTGGAATTCTTCCCTCCAATGCGTTCCGAAAATCAGCAGAAGTTCAACGCCTCCAGCGAAACCGGCGTATGGGCGCACTGCAACCCACGATGCCCGGAAGAAACTGCTCAGGAGCTGCGGGATGCTTATGACCGCTACATTCAATCGTTATAATCGGTCTGCCTCACCAGGCGCAGATATTTAAGGAGGAATTATTTTGGCTAGAAGACCAGAATGTACCATTACATGGACAAAAGGAAAAAAAGGAAGTGACGACGCTTTCTTTGTACGGGCAGAAGTATTTGTTGTAGAACAGGGCTTCAAGGTAGAGTTCGATGACTTGGACGCTGTCTGCTGGCATCTCACCGTCTATGACGGCGGCGAACCTATCGGAGCTGCCCGCATTTATGAAGAAGACGGTCAGTGGCATCTGGGCCGCATCTGCGTGGTAGAAGAATACCGGGGCAAACATATCGGCTACCTGATTCTTTCCGCCTGCGAGGACAAAGTTCGGGAACTGACCAAGGGCCAGCCTGCTACAGCAATCATCGGCGCACAGACCAGAGTAAAAGGCTTCTACAAGAGAAACGGCTACACCGAATACGGTGAAGAATACATGGACGAATACTGTCCGCATATCTACATGAAAAAGGAACTTTAAACTCTCTCCCCGGCAAGAAGTGCAAAAATAGCCTGACCCAATGGGTCAGGCTATTTTTTTCGCTTTATGGAAGTACGAAGTTTACCTGTCCGGCAGATACATCCACCGAGGCCAGTTTCACAGTGATGGGCTGTCCGATCCTCCATGCTCTGGAGCTTCGCTGATCCTTCAGCTGAACATTGTCTTCCAGCACATATTCTCCCATGGGCAGGTCATGGACAGATACCATGCCCTCCACGCTGTTATGAAGCTCAACATAGAAGCCATAGGCCGCTACGCCGCTAATCATGCCCTCAAATTCTTCACCGATGCGGGAAGCCATATATTCTGCCTTGTAGCAGGCTTCACACTCACGCTCGATGTTCATGGCATCCAGCTCTCTGTCACTGGAATTGCGGCTTGCGCCCTGAACAAAGCTGCTGTATCTCTTTTTCAGCTTGTCCCCCGGTACGCCGCCCACATATCCCGACAGGATTCTATGAATGGCCAGGTCAGGATATCTTCTGATTGGAGAAGTAAAGTGAGTATAGTTTTCCAGCACCAGTCCAAAGTGTCCCATATTCTTTTCTGCGTAGATGGCCTTGGACATGGTTCTCAACAGCTGGTGGTTGATAACCGGCTCCAGTTCGGTATCCTTCGCGTTGTTGAGTATCTGGGCAAAGTCCCTCGGCTCTGGATTTTCCGACAGCTTGTGAGCATTGATGCCAAGCTTTGTCAGCAGCTGGTGGAGTACATCCACTTTGGCTGCCGGCGGTTTGTCATGGACACGGTAAATAAAGGGCAGTTCCTCCCGCTGCGCCAGAGTTGCGGCGGCTTCGTTGGCGGTGAGCATAAATTCCTCAATGATTCGCTCGCTCTCGCCGGCAGGTCTTGGAAGAATATCCTTGATTTTTCCATCTTCGATGATGAACTTGGACTCGTTGGAAATGATATTCATGGCTCCACGGTCAAATCTTCTCTTGCGGAGAATCTGCGCCAGCTTCTGCATCATTTTCAGAGGTTCCACAAGACCCTCGTATTTTTCCAGAATGGCTTCATCGGCGGTGCCGTCCAGAATCTTGTTGACTTCCTTGTACACGCCTTTCACTCTGGAGCGAATATAGCTCTTGACAAAGCGGAAGCCCTCGATTTCTCCGCTGGCCTTGAGGGTAATAAGGGCGGAGAAGGTCAGACGCACTTCGTCAGGATTCAGGGAACAGATTCCGTTGGACAGCTCCTTCGGCAGCATAGGAATTACCTTGTCTGCGTAGTAAACGCTGGTTCCTCTGCGGAAGGCCTCCTCGTCCAGTGCGCTGCCCTGACGGACATAATAGCTGACATCGGCAATGTGAACGCCCAGGAAGTATCTCTCCCCGTCAAAGTCCAGGGATACTGCGTCATCCAAATCCTTGCTGTCCTCCGAGTCGATGGTGAAGATTTTTTCGGCAGTCAAATCCATTCGCTCTGCAAGCTCCTTGGGGTCGATGCCTTTTGCCTGCATTTCACGGGCTTCGGTGAGGGTGGCAGAATCAAATTCTGTTTTGGTATTGTGGGCAGCCAGCACAGCCTCGCAGCAGACTGCCGCGTGCTGGGCATTGCCGAATTTCTTCATGACAGAAACCTGATGGGAAAAATGGCTTTCTCCCCGGTGGCTAATCTGTACCAGAACCTTGTCCCCGGCGTGTGCGCCGTTCAGCTCGCCCTTGCCGATTTCCCACAGGAACCGGGACATTCTGTCCGGGCGGATGTAGTAGCCCGCAGGCTCCCGGACTACCACGCCGGTGAATGGAGTATTGTTTTCTTCGATGATGCGTACCACAGAACCCTCCGGCTTGTCGCCGTCCTGGGCAGGCTTGGTGCGGACAAGGACGATATCTCCCGGCATGGCTCCCTGCATCATGCGGCCGGGCAGGAAAATATCCCCCACCCTTTCTTTGTCGGCTTCTTCCACAGGGCGGGCAAAGCCGAATCTTTCACTTAATGTCACAACTTCTGCTTTTACAAGGCCCTGCTGCTGACTGAGAACTACCGAAGTCCTTCTGCGCCAGAGCTTTCCCTCCTGCTCCATGTTTTCCAGCAGGTCGTAAAATTCTTCCCGTTCGCTGCGGCTGACCTGTGCCTGGATTTCCAGCACCCGGATGCCGATGTGGTGTCCCTTCTGGTGGCGGAGCACCCGCATCACACGGCTTTGCAAATCAAGCCGGGAAAATCCTTTTGTGGGGCGGAATGTTTTGGGTGAATGTGCCTTTGCTGACATAAACATCCTTCCTTTCTTTGGGCATTTTGCTTTGATTCTATTATACCCCGGAATTGAAAGAACAACAACTCTTTACAACGCATAAAAAAGCGACAAAAAAAG
>SAMEA104404103__coassemble_1019_pt1 | contig 18182 bp, 18 predicted proteins | sample SAMEA104404103__metabat2_high_PE_024 | metagenome-assembled genome bin SAMEA104404103 (sample SAMEA104404103) | Balaenoptera acutorostrata
CAGAATTAGTAGATGACGAAGATTCTTCTATCAAATCATCTTGTGCAGAAGGTTCCAAAGAACCTTCCTCCCCAGATATATCTAAACTATTTGACTCAGATTCTTCTGGTAGCCTAGTAGTGGGTTGGGATATTGATGTATCTTCATTGGAGGCAGAATTACTATCAATGCTGTTCATGTTGCGTTCCGAGCATGCACTCAGTCCAAGACAAGCTATTATAACTAATACAATGGAAATTTTCTTTTTCATAAGGTTCTTCCTGACCAGCTTTCTTATTTTTACTGGGTCTTTTGTTTAGTCTTCTGTTTTCAGCAATGGCAGAGGAGCCAGGAAGATAATATCCTTTCTTTCTGCTGCATCGCCTTCTGCAAGAACTGCGGCTTCTGCCACGATCTTGCCTTCTGCTTTTTCAGTCAGTTTTTCCAGAGCATGAATGGATTCGCCGGTGCTGATTACGTCATCCACCAGCAGAACTTTTTTGCCCTTGAGGTAATCCATATCTTCGCCGGACAGATACAGCTTCTGCACACCCTTGGTGGTGATAGACTGTACTTCTACGCCTACTGCATTTTTCATGTAGAGCTTCTGGCTCTTTCTTGCCAGAATGTAGCGTTTGCCGCACTGACGGGACATTTCGTATGCAAGAGGAATACCTTTGGATTCTGCGGTCAGCATTACATCAAATTCAGGAACTGCTTTCAGCAGCTCCTCTGCACATTTGATTGTCAGCTCCACATCGGAGAACATAACAAAACCTGCGATGGATATGCCGTTGCCCAGAGGACACACTGGCAAATCCCGTTCCAAGCCTGCTACTTTAAGACGATAAGTTTCCATCTTTGGTCACCCTTTCTTTTATTCCGCAAGAAACCTGCGGGGAAATATTTCCCCGCAGGTTCTGCTTTTTGTTCGCTTTGAGTATCCGTCTGCGTTTATGCTTCCCAGCTCAGTTCTCTGCCGCCTACTACATGGAAGTGCAGGTGGGGCACAGTCTGGCCAGCATCAGCGCCGCAGTTGGAAATCACGCGGTAGCCGTTAGTGAGCCCTGCTTCTTTTGCCAGCTCACCAATCTTCTTCATGATGTATGCCACAATCTCAGCATTATTTTCGTCGATGTCGTCCACGCTCTGGATATGCTGCTTCGGAATTACCAGAAAATGTACCGGAGCAATCGGCGCAATATCGTAGAATGCGTAGATCTTGTCATCTTCGTAAAGCTTTTTGGATGGAATTTCTCCATTGATGATTTTGCAAAACAGACAATCTGCCATAAGACTACCTCCTTGTTACATCAGGATATTGGGGTTTTCTTTTATTTTAACATACCTTCCAGCATACCTGCAACCTCTCCCAGAACTGCTTCTGCATTGGAGATGTCTGCGATACCGCCCATTGCGCTGTCAGGACGGCCGCCGCCTTTGCCTCCCAGTTTTGCAGTAATCTCTTTGATGAGTTTTCCTGCATGAGCGCCCTTCTTCACAGCATCAGCGCCGCATACTGCCAGAACGCTGGCTTTGCCTTCGTTGGATGCTGCAAATACTGCTACTACGTCTGGGGAATCAGCTTTCACCTGGTCGCCCAGAGTTCTCAAGCTGTCGGAAGCGGTGTTTTCCAGAACTGCATGGATGTAACGAACACCCTTCACTTCGATGGTATTCTGGAACAGTTCTTTTACTTTGCCATTTGCAATCTGAGCCTGGAGGGATTCGATCTCTCTGGACTGGGCTTTCAGTTCTTTTGCAACGGACTGAGCCTTTGCAACAACATCTGCCTGACCAGCTGCTTTAAATTCGGAAGCGACTGCGCCGATTACATCTTCAGCGTTGTTCAGCAATTCCAGAACACCCATACCGGTTGCAGCTTCGATACGGCGAACACCTGCTGCTACGGAAGATTCGGAAATAATTTTGAATACGCCGATCTGCGCTGTATTTGGAACATGAGTACCACCGCAGAATTCTACGGAATCGCCCATGGTGCATACACGAACGATATCGCCGTATTTTTCACCGAACAGAGCCATTGCGCCTTTGTTCTTCGCTTCAGCGATTGGCAGTTCCTCGATGTTTACAGGGCTTGCATTGAGAATCATTTCATTTACCAAATCCTGGGTTTTCTGGATTTCTTCAGAAGTCATAGCAGAGAAGTGGCTGAAGTCGAAGCGGCAGCGATGCTCGTCATAGTAGGAACCTGCCTGGTGTACATGATTGCCCAGAACACGTCTGAGAGCCAGCTGGAGCAGGTGGCATACGGAGTGGTTTGCCATGATGCGGCGGCGGCGGATGCCGTCAACCTGTGCCATAACTTCGTCAGCAGTACCGAAACTGCCTTTGGTTACAGTACCGATGTGCATGAAGTGGCCTTCGTGGTCTTTCTTGGTATCTTCAACGGTGAATACGTTGTCGCCGTTTACGATAACACCGGTATCGCCTACCTGACCGCCGGACTCGCCGTAGAAGGAAGTGGTGTTCAGAATCATGGTAGCTTTCTGGCCTTCCTCGATGTTGTCTGCAAAGTTGCCGTCGCAAACGATAGCCAGGACGCTTGCAGGCTGATTGAGGGTGGTGTAGCCGGTAAACTGTGTGCCGGCCAGAGCAGTCAGGTCAATGGAATCGGTGCTCCATCCGCTGACATCTTTTCTTGCTTCTCTTGCGCGAACTCTCTGTTCGTTCATCAGACGGGTAAATTCGTCCTCGTCGATGGTAATATTCTGTTCAGCCAGAATCTCACGGGTCAGGTCGATTGGGAAGCCAAAGGTATCGTAAAGGCGGAATGCATCGTCGCCGGACAGCTGGCCAGCTTTGCCGTTGAAGGAAGCAATCATCTGCTGGAGCTGTTCCATGCCCTGGTCGATGGTTTTCTGGAAGCGTTCTTCTTCTGCGCTGATTACTTTCAAAATGTATTCTTCGTTTTCACGCAGTTCTGGGTATGCGCCCTCGTTTTCAGCGATTACAGTTTTCGCTACATCAGCAAGGAAGGAACCTTCAATACCTAAGAGTCTGCCATGGCGAGCTGCTCTGCGGAGAAGTCTTCTAAGAACGTAGCCTCTGCCTTCGTTGGATGGCAGAACGCCGTCGCCAATCATAAAGGTGGTGGAACGAACGTGGTCAGTGATAACACGCAGAGAAATATCCTTTTTCGGGTCCTGTTTGTATTCAACATTTGCAATGCGGCAGATGTGTTTCATGATGTTCTGAACAGTATCTACCTCAAACAGGTTGCCTACATTCTGCATTACGCAGGCAAGTCTTTCCAGACCCATACCGGTGTCGATGTTTGGTTTTGGCATACGCTCATAGTGACCGTTTCCGTCGGAGTCAAACTGGGAGAATACCAGGTTCCAAATCTCCATGTAGCGGTCGCATTCGCAGCCAACCTTGCAGTCTGGTCTGCCGCAGCCTACGCCTTCGCCGCGGTCATAATAAATCTCGGAGCAAGGGCCGCATGGGCCGGAGCCGTGTTCCCAGAAGTTGTCTGCTTTGCCCATACGGACGATTCTTTCTGGAGGGATGCCAACTTCCTTGGTCCAGATATCGAAGGCTTCATCGTCTTCTTCGTAAATGGAAATCCAGAGTTTGTCTGCTGGAATTTCCAGATTCTTGGTCAAAAATTCCCATGCCCATGCAGTAGCTTCTTTTTTAAAGTAATCTGCAAAGGAGAAGTTTCCCAGCATCTCAAAGTATGTGCCGTGACGGTCGTCATGGCCTACGCTGTCGATGTCAGGGGTACGGATGCATTTCTGGCAGGTGGTTACTCTCTGGTTCGGAGGGGTTTCCAGACCCAGGAAGTATTTTTTCAGAGGAGCCATGCCGGAGTTGATCAGCAGAAGGCTCTTATCGTTTTTTGGAACCAGGGAAGCGCTGCCCATACGGGTATGACCCTTGCTCTCGAAGAAGGTCAGGAACTCCTCACGGAGTTCGTTGAGGCCCATCCATTTCATAATTTCATTTCTCCTTTTTCTTTCATATTTCCATAGTGGTGTAAGGCAGGGGCGGGAATTGTGAATACAAAAATACCCCCGTCCCGAAATTGGGACGAGGGTATGACTAAACTCCCGTGGTACCACCCAAATTGCAGAGAAAATTCTCTGCCGCTTGTTTTCTCGTTAACGCCGAAAATACGTGCAGTTCATCGCTGCCGGCTCCAAGATGGCGTTCCTGTTGTCCCCGGCGGAACCTTTCAGCCTGTGAGTTCCTCTCTGTCTGCCGCTTCTTGTCAGGATTTATCTTTTCCCTGCCTTTTTACGCTTAAAATTATATCCTTCCCCCCTGCCCTTGTCAAGTCCCCGGCGAGGGTTTCTGGTGTTTTCTCCTTACTTTCTCCATCCCAGCCAATGCAGCAGCTCCAGCAGGGCAAATCTTGGTTCATAGCGTGGTCTTGCCTGCAACACCCTCAATTCAGTGGGAGAAAATTCTTCCTTTTCTTCCGGTTTGGAAAAGGCCGCCGGAAGGCATAGCTGGGGAAACAGAACACACCACCAGTTTTTTCCTTTTCCAGAACCGATGGTAAACCGTACCGCCTGATATTCTCCGGCCGGCATGGTGAAGTTCTCATATTCTCTGGTATCAAAATACATCCTGCCGATTTCTGCCGCTACCAGGTCATCGCTCCCCTGACGATATACTTCTTCTTGTGCAGCAGCTATCAGTTCAGGAAGAAGCTCCTTCGCCTGAGCTGTCAGCTGTTCCATGGTTTCGCAGTTTTCTCCCAGATGAAGTTTTTTGGCAGTCAGCAGAACCCTGTCCCTGACCTGCTCTTTGATGTACTGATCCCGTGGGTCATCGGAATCCGCCAGAATATGAAGCCGCAATACCCCATCGTAAAGTTCCTGGCATCCTGCGGCAAAGCTCATCGTATCCAGAGAATACATAAGCCCCATTTGAAATAAAAAAACAATGGCAAAAATCACTGCCGTATGTTCCCGCAGCTTCTGCAAAGCCGGCGCATAGTTCCTGTTCATAGAATCCCTCCGCACATTTGTTGATGACCCTATTGTGGGAACAGAAAAAAGTTTTATTCATATTAGATAATAATGTATCAAATTGTCCTGAAATCCTGCCCAAATCTTACCCAAAAAGCAGGACAAATCCTCTGAAAAATGGTATACTGTTTCTAGAGTTTCCTTGTGTAAAATCTTCATCCCGCTGATTCGGGAAAACATATCATAAACTATAAGGAGTGTGCAGACAAATGTATGTGAACCTTTTCGACAGCCATGTGCTTTCAGACAATTCTTACGATGGAGAACATTCCATCACCTTTTTATGCGAAAATGCCCAGCGGAAAGAACTGACAGGACTGTGCATCACCGACCATTATGACCTGGAAGAAAACGCCCATCAGGCAAACATGAGCCTGCAAAATTCTTTTATTGAAACTGCCCGCGCCCGCCTTGCCTTTGACCAGCGGCTGCTGATTTCCAGCGGCATCGAACTGGGACAGGCCACCAGAGATTTTCAAAAAGCACAGACCCTGCTGAATAAATATCGTTTTGACTTTGTTCTGGGAGCTCTCCACAGTGACCGCAGCATGGACAATTATTCCTGTGTGGATTTTTCTGGTCTGGACACCGATGTGATTCTTCAGAATTATTTTGAGGAAATGCTGGAACTGTGCCAGTGGGGAAAATTCGATGTACTGGCTCACCTGACCTATCCTCTGCGGTTCATCACCGGAAAATACCATATTCCTGTAGATATGAGCAAATATGAAGAACTGCTTCGGGAAATCCTGAAAACCCTGGCGGACAAGGATTTGGGATTGGAAATCAGTACAGCCGGACTTCGCAGCGAATTGGGTCAGCTGTCCCCAACCCTTCACTATGTAAAGCTCTTTAAAGAGCTGGGAGGGCAGTTCATCACCTTCGGTTCCGAAGCAAAATGCGCCCAGGAACTGGGCATGGGTCTGCCGGAAGCGATGGAAATGGCAAAGGAAGCTGGCTTTGACTATTTTGCTTTCTATAGAAAGCACGAGCCAAGAATGCTCAAAATCATCTAACCTACGGAGGTTTTCTTCATGGCATCCATTACTCTCGACGTGCCCTGCAAAATCAATCTCAGTCTGGACATTGTAGGAAAGCTCCCCAACGGCTACCACCAGATGGACATGATTATGCAGAGCGTCAGTCTTTACGATACCCTCAGTCTTTCTCTGGAGGAGGGTGAGGGAAACATCTCTATGACCTGCCAGCTGGAAAACAGCAAGGCAGTCCTTGCTTGTGACGAAAGCAACATCGCCGTCAAATGTGCCAGAGCCTTTTTGGAGCATACGGGAAAAACTCTCGACGGCAGAAATCTTCATATCCATCTGGTAAAGCGTATCCCCATGCAGGCAGGTCTTGGAGGCGGCAGCGCTGACGGTGCTGCCGTACTCTGCGGTTTAAACCGCCTGATGAAAACGAATCTTTCCTGCGAACAGCTTGAACATATCGGTGTCGGTGTCGGCGCCGATATTCCTTTCTGTATTCGGGGCGGAACGCTGCGAGCCCAGGGCATTGGGGAAGAATTTTCCCCTGTTCCCCATATGCCGGAGCTTCCTTTGATAATCGTGAAGCCAAACTTCGGCATCAGCACCGGAAAAGCCTTTGGCCGCTGCGATTCCCAGCCTTACCAACACGCAGATGTTCCTGCCATGATGCTGGCTTTGCAGGAACAAAATATTAAAAAAATCGCAGGAGCTTTGTCCAATGTCTTTGAGGAGCTTTGCTCCCCAGAAGAACAGAAAAAGCTCTTGCAGGTGCATAAGCTTTTGGCTGAGGAGGGAGCCTGCGGCTCCCTCCTCAGCGGCAGCGGCAGCGCAGTGTTCGGCATCTTTGATGACGAAACGAAAGCCCGCCGCTGCCTGGAATCCCTCTCCATCCATCCCATGACTGAGGGCGTTTTCCTGTGTCATCCCGTCCCCTTCGGTGCTTACTCTGCCCCAATCAAAAATATGATTCCTTAGAAAGGATGTTTCCCACATGAATAGTATGATTCGACTTTGCTGCTGCATCAACCGGGTCAGCAGCGGCAACCCTCAACATTGCTGCGAAAATGTGCGGTATCTTCTGGAAGATACCGCAGAACTTTCCCCGGATATTTCCCTGTTCCCAAGACTGGCTCTCTGTCCTCCTTCCTCCGATGCTCTGCTGGAAAATCCTTCCATCGCAAACCTTTGCGACGAGGCTCTGGAACAGCTTCGAGAGGTTTCTTCCAAAAACAACAGCTGCCTTATCGTTGGTCTTGTAAAACGATTCTGGGGTCGTCCAATAGATGTGGTGGCCGTGATACAGAATGGTGAAGTGAAAGCCTATCTTCCCGCCAGCGGCTGTGGAAGACTTCCTTCTCTGGATGGGTTCGGTTCTTATGACACAGAAAGCCTTCTCCGTCCCTGGGACACCCTGTTCCAGTGCGGTGATTTGAAATTCTGCATCTGCCCTTGCCCTGTAAAAGACCTCGCCCTTTACCTGCCCCGAATCACACAAACTGGCTGTCAGGCAGTTTTGGTTCCCTGTTATGAACCTGCCTATGTAGGAAGTGCTCATCGAGATATGGAGCTTTGCAAGGCTCTGTCCGAAACCTTCGGCATTGCCATTGCTGTGGCGCAGGGTGGTCAGGGTGACACTTCCTGCCCTTATGCCTTTGAAGGTCACGCCCTGATTTGCGAAAATGGCGAAGTGCTGGCTGATTCTGTCGGCAGAAAGATGGAAAATAATATCAGTAATCTGGAAAACTTCTCCGCCTGCTGCGATTTAGACTGCGATATCCTTTCTTCCAGCGCAAGATTTTCCACCATCCAGCCGCCGAATATCCTCCTGAACGAAACTTTCGGCAAAAGCGGACTGCTCCGACCGGTTCGGGAAGACCCGTTCTTGTCCGGTGACCCTGCAAAGGATCAGGAATATATGGACGAGCTGTTTGATTTTCAGGTGCAGAGCCTGGTTTCCAGAGCTGCCAACACCGGACTGAATCGTTTTGTGCTGGGCGTTTCCGGCGGACTGGATTCCACCCTGGCACTTCTGGTCTGCCATCAGGCTCTCAAGCAGCTGGAACTGCCTTCTAAAAATCTTCTGGCCGTTACCATGCCGGGATTTGGTACCACCGACCGCACCTATTACAATGCTCTGACCCTGATTTCCGCTTTGGGCGCAGAAAACCGGGATATCTCCATCAAGGCTTCTGTTCTCCAGCACTTTGAAGATATCGGGCATGACCCTTCTGTCCGTGACCTGACCTATGAAAACTCTCAGGCAAGAGAAAGAACCCAGATTCTCTTTGATATTGCCAACGGATGCCGGGGCATCGTCATCGGCACCGGAGATATGTCCGAGGATGCTTTGGGCTGGTGTACCTTCAACGGCGACCAGATGGCTGGGTACAATGTCAATGTCTGCCTGACCAAGACTATGATTCGCAAGCTGGTGACCCATCTGTGCGGACGATTCAGCGAAGAAATCGGTTCCATCCTTCGGGATATCGTGGACACTCCTGTCAGTCCAGAGCTGCTTCCACCGGATGAGGGCGGAAAGATTCAGCAAAAAACAGAAGATATTTTGGGAAGCTACCGCCTCCATGACTTCTTCCTGTATCATCTTCTCCGATACAATTTCCCTCCGAAAAAGCTTTACGATTATGCCTGCGCCGCTTTTTCCGGGGAATTTTCCGAAAGCTATGTACTGGACAAACTGAACATCTTCCTTCGCCGGTTCTTTGCAGGACAGTTTAAACGCAGCTGTTCTCCTGACAGCGCCGATATCATCGAAACCTGCCTGTCCCGCTACCCCATCCCCTCCGACTGTTCTGCCAAAGCTTTGCTGTCTGAACTGAGCGATATCCACTAAACTGATGCATTGGGGTCAGCTTCACGAACGCCACGAAAAACTGCTGGCAGAACACCATTCTCTGGACTCTCTGGCATTTTTGCTGATGCATGGCAGAGAAATAGAGTTTTCGGCAAAAAACCAAAGCTGTTTTCTTTCCCGGCATGGTTCTGCTCAAACAGTTTCCTTGTGGATTAACCAGCAGGAACAAAGCTTTTCTTCTGAAACAGAGCTTTTTACCAACGCTCAGATTTTGGGAAAACCTTTTCTTCAAATGTGGGAAAAAGCTCAAATAGAAACCATCTTGTGATATTATCAATTTATGCGGAGCGTGTCCTTCGATACGCTCCGCAGTTTTTTCTCCACATAAATTTTTACATCCCTTTTTCTTCAAAGACTTACAATCTTTCTTTAAATGGAGTATAATAAGATTGTTTAACCGACAATGAAAGGAGGAGAGGTTTTGCCCCTTCTTACTTTTTCCCATCTGAAAACATCCCTGTCCCGTCTGGCCCGAACAGCGGTACTTTCCTTTACCCTGGTCGCTTTGTTTTCTATGGTGGGATGCTCCGGCCTTCAAATCTCTGCCGAAGACCTTATGAGCCCCCCCATCCTGACCAAGGAACAGGCTCAGATTCGCAGCGCTTTGGCACAAGTTACCGGAGATAATGAAATCAAATACAAATATCCTCAAAATGGAGAATATCATTCTTCTTTTATTTTTCATGACATTGATGGAGATTCCAAAGATGAAGCTCTGGTGTTCTACCAAAGTCCTTCCAAAGGCAGCGCCGCCTGGGTCAACATCTTAGACCAACAGCCTTCTGGAAAATGGGTTTCGGTCTGCGAAACACCCGCTCCCAACGGAGCCTCCAACATCGACTTTGTTTCCTTTGAGCATCTGCTCAGTCCCGATTCTATCAGCCTGGTAATTGGTTGGGCTGACGACCGCAGCAGCAAAACTGTCCTGGCCTACAACTATGAAGACGGTCGGCTGATTCCTATTTTTGAACGTGCCTACACCGACATCGCCATCACCGACCTGGACTCTAACGGCAGTACCGATCTGGTTTTGTTCTCCCGTCAGGCGCAGTCCACTTTAGTGTTCTTGGCCTGCCGTACGGAAAATGGGTTTGAAACAGTGGATTCTGCCCAGCTGGATCGGGGCATCGTCAGCTTCGACAGCATCCTCAGCGGAAAATATACCGCAACTTCCAACGCTCTGTTTTTAGACAGTACCATCGACCTGTACGAATCCCCTTTCCAAATTACCGATGTAATTTCTGCCAGGGTGCAGCCTGACGGCAGTTCCAAGCTCATCAACCTATTAGACAATGACTTTGCATCCCTGTCCCAAAACACCCTGCGCCCTGCTCAAAACCTGTTCTGTCGGGATATCAATGAGGATGGCATCATCGAAATCCCTACCGTAGAACCTCTGCCGGGATATGATGGGGTATTTGATGAAAGCTCCCTGTTCCTGACCACCTATAATGCGGTATCTTCCTCCTCAAGGCTGATGCCTCGAAAAAGCGGTGTAATCAATTCTCAGCATCGTTACATGGTGGTATTCCCCACCCGCTGGCTAAATGGAAATGTCAGTGCTGTGGTTCAGCCAGAAAACGGAGAGTGGACATTCTTTGCTTACAACGATGACCTCAGCGACACCTCCCATCCATTGCTGAAAATTCGGGTATATTCCGCAAAAGACTATCACGACAAATTCGACACCGACTACTTCAAGCTCATTATGCAGAAGGGTCTGTTTGAATATTACGCCTATCTGCCGGAAGAATCTTCTTCCGGGGCAGTATCGGCTTTGGCCATCAGCGAAAAAGAACTGAAAGAGCAAATGTTCTTCCTGCTGGACTAAAATTTCATATGAAAGGATGACTGAAATGAAAAGAATACTGGTTGCAGAAGACGAAGATGTGATCCGCGATTTCGTGGTCATCAATCTTCGCCGTTCTGGATATGAAGTGGTGGACGTGCCCAACGGTACTGAAGCTGTTCGGGTATTTGATGAAAACAACGGGGACTTCGATATCTGCTTATTAGATATCATGATGCCAGGCATGGACGGATTCACCGTATGCAAGGAGATTCGCAAACGCTCTGCTACAGTGGGCATTATCATGCTGTCTGCCAAGAGCCAGGAAATGGACAAGGTTGGCGCACTGATGTTCGGTGCTGACGACTATGTAACCAAACCTTTCGGCCCTGCGGAACTGGTGGCAAGGGTGGATGCTCTCCACCGCCGTGTCAATATGGTAGCTGCAAAATCTGTGGAAGACCCCAACGAAGTGCGTTCCGGCCCCTTTGTGCTCAACGAACGCAGCCGCACCCTGACTAAAAATGGCAAAAATATCGACCTGACCCAAGTGGAGTTCCAGATCATGGAATGTTTCCTGAAAAACCCCAACGTGGCTCTGGAAAGAAATGTAGTCCTTTCCAAGGTCTGGGGAGAAAATTACTTTGGTGATATCAAGATTGTGGACGTAAACATCCGCCGCCTTCGCATGAAAATCGAGGACGAACCTTCCAATCCAAAGTATCTCACCACCGTCTGGGGCTACGGCTACAAATGGAGCATCAACGAATAACGCTCGCCATACATTTTATAACCGGGAGGTATTGGGTTGCCGACCAAAAAAATCACTAAAAGATGGCTGTACAACAGTTTCCTTACGATTTTGATTTCTTTGTCAGCCATTATCATCGGCTTTTCTCTGGCCATCCGCAGCTACTATTACGACAGCGTTCTTACTGTCATGAAAAATACTGCCGCTGTTCAGAATGCAAGCCTTATCAATTATTCCGAAGACAACAGCGTGGATTTTTCCATTTCTGTTCGGAAGCTGGTAGAAGATTTCAGCGAAAAAGATAGGATGGAATTGATGGCCATTGACAAAAACGGCACTGTTATGATTACATCCAGCGGCTTTTCCCCTTCGCAGGAAAACACCATGCCGGATTATACCGCCGCTCTGACCAGCCCCACCAGAGATGCCTCCGACTTTGGGGTCATCAACGGGGAAAGTGTTCTGGCTTATACCCTGCTGGCTCCCAGCGTGGAGGATTCCAACCTATCCGCTCTACGGTATGTGGTGTCCTTGACTGCGGTAAAGCGGCAAATCTATATTTTCATTGCGGCCGCAGGAGTCATCGGTGCCGCCATCATCTTCTTTGTAATCCTATCCAGTTCTTACTTTATCAATTCCATCATCAATCCAATCGACGAGGTGAGGAAGATCGCCCTGCAAATTTCCAAAGGCGATTTTTCTGCCCACCTGAGTAAAACCTCCGACGATGAAATCGGTGAGCTGTGCGATGCCATCAACGCTATGGCTCTGGAATTGCAGGAAAATGAAAAAATCAAAAACGACTTTATTTCCTCTGTATCTCATGAATTGAGGACACCGCTCACTGCCATCAAGGGCTGGGCAGAAACTCTGATGGATGATTCCGTTGACCGGGAAACCACCAAAAAAGGCATTGGTGTCATCATCAAGGAAAGCGAACGTCTTTCCGGCATGGTGGAGGAACTTCTGGATTTCAGCCGCCTGCAAAGCGGAAGGCTTCAGCTAAATCCCACCAAACTGGATTTGGTGGCAGAACTCAGCGATGCAATCCTCATGTTTACCGAAAGAGCCAGAAAGGAAAACATCGAGCTTCTCTACGAAGAACCCATGGACATTATGCCCATCACGGGTGACCCCAACCGTCTGCGTCAGGTCTTTGTCAACATTTTGGACAATGCTCTCAAATATTCCGATGCCGGCGACTCTGTCACCGTAATGATTCGGCAGACAGAAAAAAATGCTGTCATCAAGATTCAGGATACCGGTATCGGCATTGCCTCTGGAGATCTTCCCAAAATCAAAACCAGATTTTTCAAGGCCAACGCCACCCGCCGAGGTTCCGGTATCGGACTGGCTGTGGCCGACGAAATTGTTTCTATGCATGGCGGTCAGCTGGAGCTGGACAGCGTGGAGGGAAAAGGAACTACCGTTACCATTTCCCTGCCGTTAAGTTTCTAGGTCAAAACAAACGACCCCCGAAACCAAAGTTTCGAGGGTCGTTTTCCAGACTAAGCCTGTTTTATGTTCATAAATATGGTCTTTCTTTTTGGGACTTCCAATGGTACAATATTATTCATGGTCCCGATATCCCAGCTTCATCTCACAGTTCTGCACCAGATTCAGCAGAGCCTGAGATTGTTTGGGATAGTTCTGTGTCAGATATTCTGTGGTCACTTTCAGCTCATCGATGTTTTTAATCGGTTCGCTGTTTTTGGATTTATCACAGTTCTGCACCATCTGCTGGGCTTTGGCTTCGCTGACCAGCATGGATGCGTTGCAATAGCCGCTGACCATCTCCTGGGGAACAGAGAACATGGTGTTCTCGTTTTTGGGATTGGCAGAATACAGCAGTCGGAAACAGCGATATACTGCCATCATCAGATAATTAGAAATTTCATTGTTCAGCTGTTTGGATTCGCTTTTGCTGACCAAATCATAAACGATTCCCAAAGAATTGGAAATCAGTTTTTTGTACAGAATCGGCATGATGTTGCCTTTGAAAATCACATCTTTTGCACTGTCTGCTTCGGGAATATCTTCCACTGTCAGCTGTCTGCCGTTTCGCTCTGGAGAAACGCCCAGAAGATAGTCGCAGGATACCCCGTAGAATTTTGAACATTTTACCAGGAAATCCAGTCCGCATTCCCGAATACCCTTTTCATAGTGGGACAGCAGAGCCTGTGAGATACCAAATTCTGCCGCTGCCTGCTTCTGACTGATTCCTTTTTCCTTTCGCAACAGCGTAATAAGCCGTGGAAATTCGGCGTTCATACGCTCATCCCCCTTACTATAAAGCTTAATATTGTCTACATAATGTAGATTATATTATATCAAAAACCCTTTGTAAAGTCATTTTGTGAAAAAAGCAGGAATTTGGTCGAATCTACAAATCCTGCCCGCAAACATATTTATTTTACCTGTAAAATCTAAACTCCCAGAAAGGATGTTTTTTATGCTGACTTATAAAGTCCACCTGTTCCGCCACGGCATCACCCGTGCAAATCTCGAAGGCAAATATGTAGGTCTTAGTGACTATCCTCTTTGTCAGGAAGGCATTGATGCTCTGAAAGAGTATGTCAAAGACAAGGAATACCCTGCCATCGAAAAAATCTACACTTCCCCTTTGCGTCGCTGCCGGGAAACTGCCAAAATCATCTATCCTGGTTACAAAACCTTTGATGTGCCAATGCTGATGGAAATGGACTTCGGTCTGTTTGAAGGAAAAACCCTGGACGAGCTCCAGAACGACGAGGAATTTATTGCATGGAGTCGGGACAGTATGCACAATGCCCCACCGGAAGGCGAAGACGGTATGGCCTTTATCCGCAGAGTAATCAAAGGCTTGGACAATGTGTTCACCGATATGATGAACACCGATGTACACAGTGCTGCTCTGGTGGTTCCAGGCGGCATGATCATGTCCATGCTGGCCCTTATGGCTTTCCCAAGAAAACCTATGGGCGAATGGGAATGTGAAGCCGGCGCAGGCTACACCATTGTGGTAACGCCAGAGCTTTGGAGCCGGGACAAAGTATTCGAGGTACTCAGTGTGCAGCCTCTTACCCAGGAGGATTTGGAAGACCATTGGAGCACCAAAAAATATTACGACGACGGCGAGGAAATGTTCTTTGAATAATTCCTTCCATGTAAAGGAGAATTTATTTCATGACTTTGCATAAACATGTCAAATACAATGCAAAACGCTGTCTGTGCAACAACTGGGGCAAAGCTGTTGCCATCGTTTTGTTGAGCACAGCCATTTATCTGCTGTTTGTCATCATCGAAATGCTGGCCCATCTTCTGCTGAAACTGCCTGCCGGGCCTTCTGCCTTTATTTTGGGGCAGATTCCTGACAGCTGGATTTTGTCGGGCATCCTCAGCCTGGTCATGGCTTTAGGTTCTTATCTTCTTTTAGTTCCTCTCCATCTGGGAACCACCTTTTGGTACTATTCCCTTTCCGAAGGAACCTCCGAAGATATCCTGGGCATCTTCTGCGCCTTTGCCAACAGACACCTGTTTTTCCGCTCTTTGGGGCTGGCATTCTGCATGGGAGTCCGCTCCCTGCTTTATGCGCTGCTTTATTTACTGCTTCCTGGGGCTGGAACTGTCGCTTCCCTTTGGCTGCTGAATCATCCTGTCTTTGAAGGAGCCGTGTTCGTCGGCAGTATGTCTTTGGTATTGTCCTTGGTGCTGCTTACAGTGGCCGCAGTTTTCTGGGGCATCCATATACAGAAATATTTCCTGGCAGAATATTATCTCCTGGACGGAAAAACCTCTGTCCACAAGGCTTTGAAATCTTCGATTCACGCCACCCAGGGCCGCCGGGATGAAATCTTTTTGTTTAAGCTGTCCTTCATTGGATGGGGAATCGCCTCTCTGTTTGTGCTGCCCACCCTGTATTCCTCTCCTTATTTCTCCATGAGCTCTCTGCTGTATGCTCGTGTTATAATGGAAGAAGACCGCCGCAGAAACAGCATCGTTCCTTTTGTCCCCATGTCCTGCGCCGAGGAACAGCAAGATACCAAAACTTTTGAAACACCCGGTTCAGAAACTTTGGAAGAAGAAAACTGATTCGCTCTTTTGCCCTCAGAGTATTTTGCTCTGGGGGTTTCTTTTCTGTACAAGAATCTTTTCTTCCTATAAAAATACTATCTTTATTCATAATTTCATGCTATACTGTTTTTGTCAAAAATATGGTTCACTTCATTAACATCATTATAAAAAGGAGTATTCAGCTTATGCAAAAAGAGAATCAGGGAATCAAGACCTCCATCGGCGGTCAGGCTGTCATCGAAGGCGTTATGATGAGAGGCCCTAAAAATACGGCATTATCCGTCCGACTGCCCGACCAAACCATCAACACCGAAGTCTGGGCCACTCCAGATGGAAATAAATGGTATAAAAAGACTCCATTTATCCGAGGAGTATTTAATTTTGTGGAATCTATGACCTGCGGCTACAAGAGCCTGATGAAAGCCGCTGAAAAATCCGGTCTGGATGAGGAAGAAGAACCTTCCAAATTTGAAATGAAGCTCCGCAATGCTCTGGGAGATAAATTCATGCCTTTCCTGGAGGGCTGCATTTTGGTATTTTCTCTGTTCATTGCCATCTTCTTCTTTGCCTTCCTGCCTGCCACTCTGGTAAGCTTCCTGCGGGGCTATATCAACCATCCTCTGCTTCTGTCCGGCTTAGAGGGGCTGCTGAAAATCGCTATCCTAATTGGCTATCTGGCCGCTATCTCCAATATGAAAGATATCCGCCGAGTATTCATGTATCACGGAGCCGAACATAAAACCATTTTCTGCTATGAACATGGAGAAGAACTGACGGTAGAAAACGTAAGAAAATACATCCGTTTCCATCCTCGCTGCGGCACCAGTTTCCTGGTCATCGTGCTTCTTCTGTCCATCTTGGTATCTTCCTTTATTTCCTGGGACAACCTGGCTATGCGTGTAATCATGAAAATCCTGATTCTGCCAATCATCATGTCCCTTTCCTATGAATGTATCAAATTTGCAGGCCGCCACGACAATCTGTTCACCCGCATCCTGTCCGCTCCCGGTCTGTGGACTCAGAGATTGACCACCAAAGAACCGGACGACGCTATGATTGAAGTAGCTATCGCCTCTATGAAAGCTGTTATCCCAGATGACCCTAACGAAGCACTGTTCTAAGGAGAAATATCATGACTTATCGGGAACTTTTTCGCCTTATCTGTCAGCAGAAGCTTCCCCCCCACGAAGCAAATATCCTTTTAGAAAAACTGGGTGGACTTTCCAAAACAGCCCTGATGATGCATTTCGACGACGAATGCAGTCCCCCTATTGCCAAACAGATTCAAAAGTTGACCTCCCTTCGCAAAACAGGGCAGCCTTTGCAGTATCTGTTGGGAGAATGGGAGTTTTTCGGTCTGGATTTCTTTGTGGGCGACGGGGTTTTGATCCCCAGAGCCGATACGGAAATCTTGGTGGAAACTTCGTTGGAACTTTTGGAGGGCAGACCTGCCCCTGCTGTCTGCGACCTGTGTTCCGGCTCTGGTTGTATTCCCATCGCTTTGGCGCAGAACCTCCCACGGGAGGCCTCCCTGACCGCTGTGGAGCTTTCAGACAAGGCCCTGTCTTATCTTATAAAAAATAAAGAACGTCACCATTGCAGCAACCTCAAGGTGATTTGCGATGACGTTCTCACCTTCTGTCCCGAAGATAAATTTGACCTTATCACCTCCAATCCTCCCTATATCAGCGCAGAGGAAATGGAACAGGTACAGAAGGAACTGCTGTTTGAGCCTAGAATGGCCCTGGAGGCCGAGGAAAACGGCCTGCTGTTTTACCGGGTGATTTCTTCCCGATATGGAGAATATCTCAAACCCGGCGGATATCTGGCCTTCGAGATTGGCTGTCAGCAAGGGGAAGCGGTATCCCGCCTGCTGTGTGAAAACGGCTTTACCAATGTCTGCGTCATTCAGGATTACGGCGGCAATGACCGTGTGGTCACCGGACAATGGAATCAGTAAAAATATCTGTGTGTATCAGGAGGAAAATCAATTGATGGAACGCAAAAAATACAAAGCGGTCGTGTTCGATTTGGATGGCACCGCAGTCAACTCCCAATATAATATCGACGCTTTGCAGATGACCTGCATCTCTGAATTAGGTAGAGAGGCTACCGAAAAAGAATTGCAGTATTCCTACGGCATGACCGCCAGAAATGCTATCCGCTATCTGGGTGTTGCAGATGAAAATGCAGAACACTTTGAGCGGGTCTGGATAGAAAATATCATGGAACTGTGCAAAAACGCCACCCTATTCGACGGCATTTACGAAGGCATGGTAAAGATGAAAGAAGCCGGCATCATCGTTGGGGTCAACACTTCCCGCAGAAGCGATGAGCTGGGCGAGCTGAGAACCTATATCAAGGAGCCTTTCCTGGATTTGTGCTCCCTCATCGTGACCTGCGACTTGGTAAAACATCCAAAGCCTGCCCCAGACTCCCTCGATTATTTCCTGCAAAAAACCGGACTGAAACCAGAAGAACTTCTTCTGGTTGGGGACAGCGAATTTGATGCAGGCTGTGCGAAAAATGCAGGCTGCGACTTTGCTCTGGCAACCTGGGGATGTTTCTTCCCGGATGAAATCGAGGCTGAGTATAAACCGGAAAAGCCCATCGACCTTGTGGATATTGCATTCGGCTGTTAAGATTGAATTGAAACGTGAACAAACAAAAGAGGAGCGAATCATGGATTCGCTCCTCTTTTGCTTATGGCATCAAATATAAATCTGCTCTGGTTTTGCGAGAGGAATTT
>SAMEA104404103__coassemble_1221_pt1 | contig 16255 bp, 18 predicted proteins | sample SAMEA104404103__metabat2_high_PE_024 | metagenome-assembled genome bin SAMEA104404103 (sample SAMEA104404103) | Balaenoptera acutorostrata
GAGGTAGTCTGAAGGATGTTCAGGCTGAACGGGAAATTTCTTATCCCACTGCTAAGAAACAGCTGGATGAATTGCTGCTGGCATTAAATCTGGAAACAAAAAAAGAGGAAGTCCCCATGGAAGTTGATCTTCGTAACTTAACTGCTGATCGCAGCAGCAAAAAGGCATCTGAAATCATCAAGGCTAAGCTGCTTGATAACGGCGGTCATGTTACCGTCTATACAGCACGGTGCCTTCCCTGTGAGATCTATGCAGCAGAGGATGGGAAGTCTTTCATCAGTGATAAGCTCCCTATTAAACCGGCTTATGAATATAGCGTATTTGATGTTATCGTAGATTTGCTCCGGCGTCAGGGCGGCAGTGCCAGAAAGGGTAATGGCCGCAACTATAAACTGGGCGAGCCCGGCTGCGAAGAGAATACGGTTGTTGGTACGGTTGCAAAATACCGCGGCAATCGTCTGGGGGATTCCGTTTTTGATCCCGTCTTTGTTCTGGCGGCAGTTCTGGAGTGGGCTGGCATTGCAGAGAACGGCAGAGGCGAATTGATTCTTCTGTAATGCTGAAAAATCGATCATGGAGCGTTTCATATTGGTTCTTTGAATGAGGTGAGAGATTGCCAGACATCAGTAACCATGATATACTCAAAATAGCTACAAAACGCTTACTGAAGGAGGCGCTACTATGAAAGAAAATATCGGTGATCTTTGGTGCAAGATCGAGATCTACAACGAGTATCTGAAGAAAATCGCGGCGTTGCTGGTGCAGATCCAGACCGTGGAGAAGATGCAGGCCAAGGCTGAGACCGAGCTTGCCATGCTGGTCGGCAAGGCCGATGACAGCAGCAGAGCCCAGTATGAGAGCCGCCTGACCTCCACCGGGCAGCAGTGCGAAGAGCGGCTGCGTGATATGCTGGAGGAGCTGTCCCTCGTCCAGAAGCTCAAGGAAGATCTGGAGCAGGAGCTGCCGCTCCTGAGAAGCAAACAGTAAAACTTATTTGGTGCCGACATTTATGTCGGTACCACCGGATAGCATTGGTGGCCTCCCACATGGGAGGCCACCGCTTTTTATTCCTGAGCGGTCTGCTGGTCAATCCAGCGGAGCAGCTTGTCCTTCGGGACGACCAGGCGCTTGCCGATGACAAGCGTGGGGAAGCCCTTGCTGTGCATCAGCTCGTATGTCCTTGCCCGGGAAAGACTCAGGACGGTTGCAACCTGTTCGGCGTTCAGAGTCAGGGGAAGCTGGACTAAAGCAGTATATTTGTAATCCATTTTTTCTTTCCTTTCGGTCATATATATTTATGGTGGGAGAGCCGGCACGGCGTTGAACAGCCGTTCCAGGAGAAGGTGCGGCATCTGGCAAACTTCACATTGACGGCCTTTTGCCTGTTCCAAAACACTGCGCATTTGGCCCTCATTCAGCTGAAGGAATTTGTGGCGCACCAGTTCCTTTGGAATCGGTTCGGCGTCGATCCAGATTTCATTCTGCTGATTTGCCAGAGTTTCTGCCATCAGCATCACCACATCATCCACCAAATGGGGACTCCAGTCCTGTGTCAGGTGATCGTACCGGATATTTTGTTTGATGATCTCCACAAACGGAAAATCAGACACAATCAATATATTATTCTCATCAGTCTTATTACTGTAAGTCTTATTAGTGTCCGATTTCCGGACAGATTGTTGTCCGGAAATCGGATCACGATATGTCTGATCGGGAGGACCTGATCCCGAATATGGTGTGAGTTTGGTCTGAATTCCGGACATATCTTCCAGAGCGTGAGGGTAGATACGATAGGAACGACGCCGTTTTTCATAGACTCGATCAATCAGTCCGATACGCTCCAATTCCTGCATGGTGTGTCCGGCTTTCTCATGCCCGCATTCCAGAAGAAGGGCAGCTTCCCGACGAGAAAAATAGATGAAGTACCGTCCGCTTTCGTCTCTCCATGATTCTCCATTCGACATAGACAGACACATTCGATCATACATAAATGAGTATAGAATTTTGGCACCATGGGAGAGAATGCGGTATTTCCGTTCGTTCTATGAAGGCCGCCGGTCGGCTGGTCTGGTCGTAGAAAAGAAGAACAGTATTTTTGCAAAGGGCGGATATACCGATAAGGAAGCGGAGCGGAATATTCTGTCCAATCCCTTTAAGCGGTTTGAGGATATGCAGATGATCCATCACACGAAAACACTGGGCATCGTTCAGGTGGACGAATCGGTCTGGAAGCATCTGAGCAAGGAAGAAAAGGCGGAGATCGATGAGATCTGCGATGAGAAGCTGGAATGGTATTTCCGGAAATTCAAGTAAGTTTGATAAATATAATTTGTGAATATGAATGGCCCAGAGAATATCAGGCATCAGAGGGAATGGTAGTACCAATATTTCATAAAAACTTCGATAAAGATGGAAAAGCCTCACTACTGGAAAAACAGTGGTGAGGCTTTCTAGTTTCAAACGGGGGGAATGATGGAATTTATTATGAGATAAACAGTGATTACCTAGACAAATCAATTATGAAATGGTAATATAAAAATGATAAATATTTTGTCGATATTTGTTTGCTGTGAACACTGATACCGGATGAGTGCGGTCATCATTCTCATCCACACCTGACGTGTTAAGTTTAAGCGTTGCGTTTAGAAGAAGTTCGCAGAAATAACAGAGACTGTTATAGACAAGCCTAGCTTGTCAGATTAAGAAAGAGGAGAAAGACATGGATACAAATACAACTCTGGTTCCCGATTCGTCAGACAACAACCATGCAGATGTACATCAGAGACGGAAATGCCATAAACCAAAGATCATGTTGCTTGTAGGAATTGCTGTGATTTTGCTCGTTGGATTATTCATTACAGGTGCTGCAATACAGCATCAAGCGGGAAAAAAGCAACAGGGAGAACTGCTAACTACGGCTGAGTTGGAAAAAATTGTAGAAGTAAACGAACTTTCGACTTATAGAGCTTATTATAACGGAATTGTTGAAGTCCCCAATGAGGAAGACCCTGAAAAGGTTGACTACTATGTTAGCTATGAATCACAGGTTAAGGTGGGCATTGATTTGGAAGACGTCAAAGAATCGGTAGATTCAGAAAATAATAAAATCGTTATTGTCCTTCCAAAGTTGAAAATAATAGATGTGAATGTTGACTTTGGATCTATGGATTTCATTTTTGTGGAAGAAGATGCAGAAACAGAGACCGTTGCACAACGTGCGTATAAGGCCTGCATTGCCGATGTTAATTCCGAGTGTGAAAATGAGATGGATATATATCTGCTGGCTCAAAAAAATGCAGAAAAGATCGTAAAGGCGTTAGTTGATCCGCTGGTGTCGACAATGAATCACCAGTATGAACTGGATATTCGGTGGGAGGGACAGTAATGAAAAAGATTACATCATTTATATTGGTTATATCTATCATCTTACTGATTACTGCCTGCGGGACTTCTGTTGTAGAAGAAAAGCCTACACCGCAGAAGTCGCGTATGATAAATATTTGTGAGCTGGCCACGATGGAATGCTATTACCATAACGTGGCAAAATATTTCGAGGAAAATGCTGCAGGGCATTTGTGGTTTAAGCAGGACAAACATTTCTGGATAGAATACTCTGGAGAGGTGACTATTGGTGTAGATGCCTCCCAGATTGACATCCAAATAGATGGAACCGAAATAGAGATTTATATGCCTCCAGCTAAGGTGCTTTCCTGTAAAGTAGATGACAAGACGCTTGATGAGGACTCCTATATTTTTGCGGTTGACTCAGTCTTGCCTTCTGCTGAGGAACAAACGAAAGTAATTGACGAAGCGAATAAGAAAATGTTTGAAACTGCATCTCAAGATACAATGCTGCTGAATATGGCTCAAGAGAGGGCAATTTCCCTGATTCAAAAGTACATCGACCAGATTGGAATTCAAACAGAAACACCCTATACGGTCACATGGGTATCAGAGCTGGTTATACCTCAGATATCAGAGACTCAAACCAGCAGTGAATCGTCAGAGCCATAATAAAATACCCTTAGTGTAGAATAGCGCTGGAATAATCAGTATAAGTTGAAATTGAATAGGAAAGAAGGAATCCCAATGGATGACCTGCAGCGAAAAGATGAAGCTGTCTATGCGATGATGAATGTGGAATACTGTCCCACCTTCGAGGACGCCGAGGCAGAAAGTAAACAGTATACGAAAGTGCCGTGGGGAGATCTGGCGGCATTAGGCGTAGGATTCGCATCCATGCCGGCGGCGATGAGAACCATCACGGAGACAGTGACGACCACACTGGGACCCAATGTTTTTCAGCGGGTGGACGGTCTGGCTATGGAGCTGGTACATGCGAAAGATATGCCGGGACTGTTCCGTGGTGTTGCGCAGAATGGCTCTCATTTGGACGGCGGTCCCTTGTTCAAGCCTCTGGCAGCCGCTGGGGCAGTGAAAGAGGTGACGGTTCCGTTTGATCCTACGGCGATGCTCATGGCAGCAGCGCTGATGAGTATCAATCAGAAGCTGGATGATATTCAGGAAATGCAGAAGGAGATCCTGGACTATCTGAAGGCGCAGGATCGGGCAAAACTGAAGGGAGATCTGAGTACCCTTGCGGATGTGCTGAACAATTATAAATATAACTGGGATAACACCATGTACATGACCAATCAGCATATCAAAGTGCTGGACATTAAGCAGGATGCAGAGCAAAGTATCATCCTGCATCGGGACCAGATCGGCAAGAAGCGTGGAAAGAAATCGTTCCTGCACAGTGACCAGGAGGTTCAGAAAAAGCTCCAGGGAATCCGGTCTGAGCTGAAGGACTATCAGATGGCGCTGTATGTGTTCGGCTTTGCCTCTTTCCTGGAGGTTATGCTGCTCAAGAATTTCAAAAAAGAGTATCTGGACGGTGTTGTAGCAAAAATCGAGGCGTATTCCCTGAAATACCGGGAACTCTATACCGACTGCTACAACGAGCTGGAATCTGAGTCCGGATCTTCGATTCAGACAGCGCTTCTGGGCGGCGTCGCGCACATTACCAAGGGTGCAGGCGATGTCATCGCCAAGATCCCTGTGATCAGCAAGGGCCAGCTGGATGAAGCTCTGATTGATGCCGGAGAACGGCTGGGAAAAACCAAGGAAGGAAAAGCATCAAAGCGGATGCAGTCGCTGGTATCCGGCCAGACCGGCATGGTGAAGCCCTTCATTGACAACATCAATGCAGTCAAGCATCTGTATAATGAGCCCCTGGAGTTCTACTTCAACCAGGAAAATCTGTATCTGCGCCTTCCTCAGAACGTGTAAAGTTTGGCCCCGCCGTAGAAATAATATGCTCGCTTCCGTTGTAAAAGATAATAAAATATCCAGTTGCCTTTTTCGAAGGAAGCATATCAATGTGTTGGAAGTCGTCGGGGTTGCATAATCATAACCACCACTGAAGTGGTGGTTATGATTATTTATGCGACGCTTTAAATGTTCTGTATTCCCCCCTGCGGTTTCGCAGGGGGAAACCTTTGACCACATTCTGACCACATCAGCGTTAGGAGGCATTGGACACAGTAGAATTAGAACCGCCAAAGGCCTCGCTGAAGCGTTCTACGGCCTCCTGACGGACGTTATCCTGCACATGGAGATAATGCTGGGTCATGTCGATATCGGCGTGTCCGACGATGCTCTGGATCGTGGGCAGGTCTACGCTCAGGGCCTGCATCTGGGACACATAGGTGTGACGGCAGCTGTGCGGTGTCAGAACCCGGACCCCGTCGATTTCTCCGATGGCTTCCTTGAATTTCTTCAGGAAGTAATCCGGATTACAGGGCTGATCCTGCACTTCGGCTTCCTAGAGGAATTTCTTGTCGGTCTGACGGAGCTGGACAAGCCTAGATCCTGAGGCTGGCCTCCTGCAGTTACATCCAGCAGGCCCACAATGTCATTATCCTGGGCGCTACCGGCACCGGAAAGACCTATGTGGCCTGTGCTCTGGGCATGGCAGCCAACCGGAATTTCTACGAGGTCAAGTACATGCGGCTTCCGGATCTTCTGGTGGAAATTGCCATTGCAAGAGGAACCGGTACCTACCGGGAAGTCATGAAGAAATACAAGAAGATCAGCGTGCTGATCCTGGATGAATGGCTGCTCTACTCGCTGAAGGAAAGCGAGGCACAGGATCTGCTGGAGCTGATTGAGACCCGAAACAAAGTCGTATCTACCATCTTCTGTTCCCAGTTTGATGTGAGCGAGTGGCACACCTCTCTTTACGATCCCACCATGGCCGATGCCATCTGTGACCGAATCTTCTACAATTCTCACACGGTGAAGATTGAAGGCGATTCCATGAGAAGGAAAGCTGCGATTACAGAATAAGTACTAAAACAGGGCATGGCGGTTGTGCTCAATCTATCCGGCCGCCATGCTCAATATCTGCGGAACACATGCTCAACGTGCTGCGGTCAGTCCGCACTTGTTTGGCGGTGTACGCATGTGACAGGAAATTGGCAGTCACAAGGGCAATGGTCAGTATAATCGACAACACTCCAAAGAGCTTCCACACAAGATCATACTTACCGGTTTGGTCAAAGATGAACGCTCCAAGCGGAACTCCGACCGCAGCTCCCAGCATTAGTGCTGTGCTGGCCACACCAAATAGCGAGCTGTAGTCCTTCTCACCGAACAGTTTTCCAGTCAGATAGGTGGAGGCCATGACCTGCAGGGAGGTCGTGATGCCGAACAGCACTGCGGGGATATACACTAGTACTCCTGTCTGGCACAGGTACAGCATGACCATATTGACGCAGACAAGGCTGCCGCACAGGATGCTGGCCCTTGTGACGGATACCCGGTCGAAGATGCCGCCGACGCCGATCTTTGCAAAGGTGCTCACAGCCATTGCGATGGCATAAGCCGTAGCGGCAGCCTGAGCATCGGCCCGGCAGTGTGTCCAGTAAGCGACAAGGTGCTGCTGCGTTCCCATGGTAACAAGCCCAATCAGAAATAACGCAAACAGAAAGACCCAGAACGAGCCCATTTTCAGTGCCTGCCCCTGCGTAAAACCGTCTTTTTCACCGGCCTCCTTTTGTGTACTGCTTCCGTGGGAGCCGTAGGGAACTGTACCGCAGTCCGAAGGATGCAGCCGGATCAGAAACACTGCGTTGGGAACGGTCAGAAGGAGGATCGCAGCGCCCAGGACCACATAGGCCCTGCGCCAACCCCAGGATGCGATCACCGAGGTGACTGCAGGGGAAAACAGGGAGGAGATCAATGCGGAGCCGGTAAATGCGATCCCCGTCATCAGCCCCCGCTTTTCATCGAACCAGTTCGTGAGCAGGACTGCAATGGGCATTCCGCCCAGCATACTGATCCCGATGCCGCCCAGTACACCTCCGGCATAGAATTCCCACAGCCGGGAGGAGATGGAAAACACGAACATGGCTGCGGCGCCGGAAGATGCACCTGCAAGCAACAGGATCTTGATTGGGAACTTTTTATAAAGCCAGCCCACCAGCGGCATGGACAGCATGGAAGCGACTGTCGCAAAGGTGGTATACATCATATATTCCGCCCGGCCGAGCTGCAGCTCGCTGGTGACCGGCTCCACGAACAGCGCTCCCAGTGAGCTGAGGATCCCTGTGCTGGCCGCAGAAAGCAGCAGGCAGGAAAACACGATGACCCATCCGTAAAAGAATTTCTTTTTCTTCATACAATGCTCCTTAAAAAATGCTCCACCGCAGCTGCGGTGGAGCAGAAACAGGTCACAGATCACTGAACAGCATCAACCAGCTCGCTGAGATTGAGAACCTTAGTGGGAAGCCCCAGCGCCTGTGCGATCTCCGTGCAGATGGGTGGCTTTACTCTTGCATCTGCCAGAATATCGCTCTGATAGAAAATATCCCGCACAGCGCCATCGGCAATCACATTCTTATGGGCCATGACAATGACACGGTCAAAGTTCTCTGCCACGAATTCCATATCATGGGAGATGGTGATGATGGCTTTTCCCTCAGACTGGAGATGATCCATGATCTTCTTCAGCTGAGTGCGGCCCCAGTTATCCTGTCCGGCTGTCGGCTCATCCAAGATCACATAATCCGGTCCCACCGCCAGCACCACCGCAACCGTGAGGAATTTCCGGATTGGAAGCGGAATGTCAAACGGATGCATATCGATATAGGGACGGATGCCGGTGATGTCCAGCGCCATATCCCTGCGTGTGGCGATCTCCTTCTCAGGAAGCTTCCAGTAACGCAGGACGTACTCGATCTCCTTTGCAACTTGGTCGTTGAAGATCTGGTCATTGGGATTTTGAAACACATAGCCCACATGAGGAGCGATCTGTGCCGTCGACTTGTCCTTTGTGTCGATTCCGTCGATCAGAATCGTGCCGCTGACCGGCTTATAGATGTTGTCGATCAGCTTGACCGTGGTGGATTTGCCGGCACCGTTCTGACCGATAATGGCAACCCGTTCTCCCTTTTCGATTTTAAAAGACACATTCTCCACCGCAGTGACCGGACTGCCGGGATAGGAAAATGTGATATTCTGAACTTCGATTGCCATCGCTTACGCCTTCTTTCTCTGCTTCAGCAGCACTACCGCTTCCTGAAGGTTGATGGGTATCTCCTTCATGGGACAGCCCCGTTTCTCCATTTCCGCAGCCAACTGGACCACCTGCGGGATCTGGACACCGTGCTGCGGGAGAATCGGATCGGAGAGTACCTTACGGGTTGGGCCCTTGAGCAGGATCTCACCGTCTGCCATGGCGATGATCTCGTCGCAGTACTGTGCCAGAAGATCCACCTTATGCTCGGCAATGATGACCGTCTTTCCCATTTTCTTTAGACCGGAAATGATCTCAAATACATCCTGTGTTCCTTCCGGATCCAGCTGGCTGGTGGGCTCGTCAATGACGACAATGTCGGAGTTCAGAACAAGTACCGAGGCAAACGCCACTCTTTGACACTGGCCACCGGACAGCGCCAGCGGATTTTTCTGGAGGAGATGGTCGACCTTTACGATCTGTGCAATCTGCAGGATCCGGCGGATCATTTCCTCCTGCTCTACGCCCATGTTTTCAAGGCCGATGCCGATCTCCTCGAACACGGTCTCCTTGATCCCACTGACCTGAGCGAACGGATCCTGGAACACATAGCCGATGTGGATGCTCAGATCGGCTTCGTCCCAGTCCTTCAGCTCCCGGCCCTCCACGATTACGCTGCCCTTCAGCGTGCCGCTGTAGAAATTCGGACAAAGGCCGCGCATGAGATTGCAGAAGGTGGTCTTGCCGCCTGCGTTGGGGCCGATGATGCCGTAGCATTTTCCCTGCTCCAGACTGCAGTTGAGGTGCCGAACGGCCGCTTTCTTCGTCAGCGGATAGGCATAGGAGACATCCTTAAATTCAATACATACACTCATTTGCAATTCTCCTTACAGATACATCTTGCCGAGAACGCATCCCGCAATGCTGAAAACGACTGCAGCGGCGGTAATGCCTTTTTCCATGGCGGCTGCAGGTGCGATCTTACGCAGAGACGTATGTGTGCCCTTGGCGGCAAATGCACGGGCGTCCATGGCAAGTGTCTTGTCCTCGATGCCGGTCATGGAGCTGATAATCACCGGGAACAGCACCGGAAGCACAGACTTCACCTTGATGGCAAAGCTGCCCTCCGTCTCGATGCCTCTAGCTCTCTGGCTCTCACGGACGGCGTTGAGTTTGTCCTTGATGGAAGAGATGCACGAGAAGGTCGACAGAACCATAAAGGTGCCCGAGGGCGGAAAGCCGAACTGCTCCAAACAGTAGCAAAGGTCTCTCATCTCCGTGGTAAGGAAAAACACCATGAAGATGCCCAGGAAGCCCTCAATCATAAGCACCAGATCCAGACAGCTTACGACGGCTGCGACGGGGACTGCTTTACCGAACAGATGGAAGGCAACGGGGCCGGGATCTCCGAGATGGACGTAGATCCGGACGCCGACCGTTAGAATACAGCTCAGAAGGAACATGACGCCTAGCGTCTTCAGATAGGATCGGAAGACGGGAGTCGTTGCGGCGATTGTAGTAGCCAGAAGGAATACTCCCAAGCCTACTTGCCATCGAAAAACAATCATGGACATAAAGCCCAGAGACAGGCAGAAAATCAGCTTGCACACCGGATGGAAGTCATACCACCAGTGCCCTTTTTTCTGATAGTTTCTGAAACTGTCGATGAATTCGGAATCAGTCAAAATGTTCTCCTCCTAACTACGCAAAGGCCTATGTCCATTAGATGTCCAGCTCCTGCTCCTCGGTTTCCATATCGGTGACATTCTTACCGTAGGGAAGCTTTACGAGGAAGCGGTCTGGGAGCGCCTTGATGATAAGGAATACGATCAGCATGCAGGCGATCTTGTCAATCGTATCAAAGGTAATGGAAGACAGGAACATTGCAAGGAACTTGGGGACACCGGCCTCAAACAGCGGAATGCCCATGGCGACTGCAGCCAGATTGCCCCAGAAGTCGCCGCCCATGGCAAAGAACATGATGGTGCCGCTGATGCCGCCGCCCAGAATGCCGAAGATGGGAGCGCAGAGAAGCGTTTTCCACAGCTTCTTGAAAATGCCCTTTCTGGCAAGCAGTCCGGCGACAATGCCGAATGCCATATTCAGCGGCGCCATGACGATCAGCAGCGGATTCTTAATGACGTTCACCAGATTGGAAAGCAGGCCGACGATCATGCCGGGGATGGGGCCGCAGATGGCACCCACCAGAATGGTGCCGATGGAATCGCCCAGAACGACCATGGTAATGGGGTAGATCACGTTGAATGCGACCATATTGATTGCAACTGCCAGCGGGATCAGAAGCAGGGTCATTTTATCAAGTTTATGTTGCTTTTTCATTGAAATTATCTCCATTTCAGGTATAATATTCTATAATATGGTTTACAGCTGCTCATATTCCGCCAGCGCCTGTTTGAGAATCTCGATGTAATGCTCCCTGTCGAGATCCATGGCAACCAGCGTGTCCTTGGGATAGCCCAGAGGGAAATACATATTGAGTGGGGTTGTCCTGCCACGGCATTCGGCCCCCTTTGTTTCAATAAATACGTTATAGCGCTCAAAGGTCACGTGCTCCGGCTCTGCCAGCCCCATCACCGCCAGTGCGGGGCCGTAGTAGATAGGCTCGCCGGGTTTTGCAGCCATGGCGCACATGGCAAACGCCGTCGTGTAGGGACCCTTGGCCTGGTCGACGATCCGGCCGATCTCGCCGTTCGTCAGTGCGGATCTGCGCTCTGCGTTGCAACCGTACATCTCCATCCGGATCCCGCTCTGGAAAACTGCCTTTGCTGCCTCCGGATCGGTGGCCATGTTGATCTCTACGGTCCCTTTGTAATCGCCGTAGTCATAGCTTCCGCCGACAAATGCCACCTTTCTGATGAGCTTCGGCAGGTCCGGATACTTGAAAATCGCTAGTGCGAGGTTGGTCATGGGACCGAAGCACAGCACCGTCAGCTCCCCGCTGAGCTCCCTGGCCGTCTGGTAGATTTGATCCCATGCGGGGACCTCCGTCGGTCTGCATGGGTTCTTCGGAATGGGAAGTCCGCATTTTCCGTCGGGTGCGAACCGGTCCCACCGGGGCTGTTCCCGGCTCAGTACCGATCTGCGGCTTCCGTCGGAGACCGTGCAGCCCAGTCCTGCCATCGCAGCAAAGCCCAGCGTGTTCTCAATGGAATTGCTGCCGTCGCTGTTCTTTCCGCAGCAGACGGTGATGGCTCTGACGTCCAGATATTTCTTTGCGAGGATCAGTCCCCACAGGCTGTCTGCCTGACCGTCTGTATCGATCAGAACGGGAAGCTTGCTCATTTCGTTTCCTCCTTTTCGTAGGTTCTGCAGGTATCCAGCAGAAGTTCGATAAATCCCTTGCGGTCGCTGTCCAGACCCACCAGCACATTGGGGGCCCTGCCATCGAGGCCGTAGGGATCAGCGACCGTACTTCCAAAGGTGTTTTCTCCGTCCAGATCGATTGAGACGTGCATGGGCTTCATCGTAAACAGCTCTGGCCGGATCAGATAGGCTACTGCACAGGCATCGTGCACCGGAACGCCGCACCAACCGTAAATTTCAAATCCTCTTCCGAAGAAATCCGCCAGATCTGCCACAAGTGTTCCCACTCTTCCGGTTTTGCGGAATCTGTCTTTTTCGTCAAATCTGATGACTGCAAAATTGGTGACATCCAGTCCCATCATGACGATGGGAATTCCTGAGGTATAAACAATATCTGCTGCATAGGCGTCCACCAGAATGTTGAACTCTGCTGCGCCTCTGCCGCTGCATCCGCTGACTGCGGAACCGCCCATCAGCACGATCTGTCTGATTCTGGGGATCAGATGGGGATAGCACAGGATTAGTGTCGCAAGGTTCGTAAGCGGGCCGGTCGGCACCAGCGTAACCGGTTCGTCGCTCTCCTCCAGCGCCTTTGCGATGAATTCCACCGCACTGAGGCTGGAAATCGGCGCTACCGGATCTGGAAGTTTCGGGCCGTCCAGACCAGAGTCTCCGTGCGCTGCACCGGCGGTCCGAACGGGCGTCAGCAACGGAGCGGGCCGTCCCTGTGCAACCGGGATCTCTCTGTGCCCCAGAAATTCCAGAATGCTTCTTGCATTTGTGGTGGTTTTTTCAATGGTCTGGTTGCCACTGGCGGTCGTTACGCCCAGAATCTTTAATTTTTCGCTTCCAAGCGCCAGGATCAGCGCAATGGCGTCGTCATGACCGGGGTCACAATCCATAATGACAGGTATTTTTTCCATGATCACATCTCCTTTGGATGGGTGGCTGCGAAATCCTGAACATCTTCCCAGCTGGGGATGCTGTTGGAGGCACCGTTTCGACTGACGGTAATGGCGCTGGCCAGACTTGCTGTTTTCAATGCGTCGGGAATGCACATCTCTCTGGCAATCGCCGCAAGAAAATAGCCGCAGAAGGTATCCCCAGCCGCCGTGGTATCTGCCACAGGTACCGAATAAATGCCGTGGCGGCAATGCTCCTCCCGGCTGATGTAGCGTACGCCCTTTTCTCCCAGCGTCAGCACCACCGCAGAATCCGGGAATTTCTCACGCATTGTCTCCAGGATCTCATCATAATGTTCCAACGGCACGCCCGTCAGTGCTTTTCCCTCCACCTCGTTGATCAGAAACCAGTCCACCAGATGCAGGGGGTACTGCTCCATCTGTCTGGTAATGGGGGACGCATTGAAGGCAATTTTCATTCCTTTCTTTTTGGCCTGCTCCATGGCAAAGGCCACGTTGGAGATCTCATTCTGAAGCAGAAGGATGTCTCGTGCCTCAAAATGTTCCAGCACACTGCGAATGTAAGACTGCTCAACGCACTGATTGGCTCCGCCGCAGACGATGATGCAGTTCTGACCGGACTGCTTCTGGATAATGGCGTGGCCGCTGACGCCCGCAGTCCGTTTGATATAACGGGGCTGGACCCCTGCCTCCTCCAGACAGCGGATCAGCTCCGCTCCATCGGCGCCGACTGCGCCGGCGTGATATACCTCCGCACCGGCCCGGGCCAGCGCCAGAGACTGATTCAGGCCTTTTCCACCCAGATATTCATGATATCCGGAGCAGAGAATGGTTTCACCTTCGGAAACAAAGTGATCGACGTCATAAACCTTGTCAAAATTTAGAGAACCAAGATTCAGAATCCTCATGGTACACTTCCTCTCATAGAAATTTTTGAACACTTTCGATTTATTTGGGAAACAGGTTACATAGGACTTGAAATTGTCTACTTTTTATAGTAAACTAGTTGCGTAAAATGTTTTACTAGTCCAAGCTTACAACCAACTACCATTATTTGTCAATAGCCTGGCGTATGAACGCCGTAAATTCATCTATAATTGACAATATTTCCCATTTATTATTGGTGAATATCACAATGCATTACACAAAACAAGGAGGAATGTTCCTGTGACGATCCGCGATATCGCAAACAAGGCTGGTGTTTCTGCTGCGACGGTTTCCCGTATTCTCAACCACAAGGATCAGAATATCAGCAAGGAAACCCGCAACAAGGTACTCGAAGTAGTCCGGGACAGCGGCTATGTTCCCTATGCAAAGATCCGAGACCGGCTGCTCGCTGCCAACAATACGATTTTTCTTTCCCTGCCGACGCTGCACAGCTCCTTTCTGGCGGAGTTTGCCTCTGAAATTCAGGATCTTGCCCAGCAAAATGGCTACACTCTGATGCTCTCTCTCACCTACGGAGATCCCGAAGCGGAGTTATCCGTTCTGGAGCATTTCAAAGCAAGCAAGGCTGCAGGAATTCTCTTTTTCCCCGTCACTGCTCAGGGACTGCAGCAGCTGCGGGACATGGCCTCTGAGGGCGCCAGTGCGGTGATTCTCGACCACTGCGCAGAAAACGCCGTCTTCCCTCAGGTTTACCGGAATGCAGAAAAAACTGCCCGGCGGTGCACCTCCAAGCTTCTGGAAAGCTGCACCCACACGGCGGTCATTCTGAAGGAGGAGTACGGAGAGCTGATTAATGAGTCCGCCTGCCGTGGTTACGAGGAGGCCTTCCGGAACAACCGGTTTCAGCCGGACGCCCCGCTGATCCTTCCTGCCCATCAGGAACCCGGCGGAATGATCCAGCAGCTTCTCGAAATGGGCACCGACGGGATCGTCTGCCAGGACATGGAGGCCGCCGGTGCGGTCTATGCTGCCGCTGCAGTGAAATGCGTCCGAATTCCGGAGGAGCTGTCTGTGATCTCCATGGAGGATGCGCCGATTGCACGGCAGCTGTCCCCTACCGTCTGTGCATGGTCCTCCAGCTCGGCAGACATGGCCCGGGCGGCTTTTTCGGCCCTGCTGGACCAGATCCAGAAAAATCCCCTCAGCTTTACCTCCTACCTGATTCCCGCCCGCTGGGAGCAGCGCAGCAGCATTCCCGCAGGACAGCTGCAGGCCCCCCGGATCGTGATCGTGGGCAGCATGAATATGGATATCGTCCTGCACGTTCCCCATCTCCTTCGCGGCGGCGAGACCATTCTTGCCACCGATCTTGAGGTCTGGCCGGGTGGAAAAGGCGCCAATCAGGCTCTAGGCGTCAGCCGTCTGGAGGGCAACGCCCATCTGCTGGGATGCATCGGAAGCGACCGGAACGGGCGCCACATCTTTGAGCAGCTGAGCGCGGCCCATGTCAATATGTCCGGCGTGATCATGTCCTCCGAGGCGCCGACGGGCACTGCCTACATCAATGTCAGTCCCAACGGCAGAAGCTCCATCGTGGTCCATCCCGGAGCGAATCATCTGCTGGATCGGTCCTTTATCGAGCAGCATACGGCCCTCCTGCAGGGCGCCCGGTACTGTCTGATCCAGATGGAGATCCCCTTCGAGGCGGTGTATCAGACGGTGTGCCTGTGCAGAGAGAAGCAGATCCGTGCCATTCTGAAGCCCTCTCCCGTGCGGGAGCTGCCCGATGATATGCTTCAGGAGCTGTTCATGCTGGTTCCCAACGAAGAGGAAATGGAGCAGCTCTGTCCCGACGACGAGCCTCTGGAGAAAAAAGCACGGCGTATGATTGAAAAAGGTGTGCAGAACGTCATTGTCACCATGGGCTCCGAGGGCTGCATCTGGGTCACTGCGCAGGGAAGCAGACGCTTTTCTGCACACCCGTTTCCCTGCATCGATTCCACCGGTGCCAGCGACGTATTCATCAGCTGTCTGGCCGTTATGTTGTCGGAGGGAAACGGCATAGAGGACGCCGTCACCGCCGCAAGCTGGGCTGCCTCCTATTCCGTTTCTCACGCCGGTGTGCAAAATGCGATTCCGGATCGCAAGCTTCTCAATGAATTTATTGCAGCGAGTCTGTAATCGGAATTCCTGTTCATTCCCGATTTCAGTTTTCGCCCTTTTAGCATTATCGATTCTGTGATCATATGATATAAAATCCCATAGAAATTTTACCTTCATAGAGTTTTTTAGTAGATATCCAATTAATTTAGCAGAAATGTGGGAAAACCGGCATCCGCTTCTGCATCAACACCGAAAGAGTGCGCTTAGTATTATTCAGGCTTAGAGAACGGACTTTCTCGCCTTGCAACCATCTTAAATATTTGCTATCTGCTATCATATAGACACGCTGTAACCCCCAAATAAAAGGGTAGCACGGAATGATACCAACGAAAGCCCTGCCAAATCGGCAGGGCTTTTCTGCATATTAGAAAGATCGAAACAAGGATTCACACGATGTTACATCCCGGTTTATATGAGCAAGTCATCAACAAGCAGC
>SAMEA104404103__coassemble_1466_pt1 | contig 14293 bp, 13 predicted proteins | sample SAMEA104404103__metabat2_high_PE_024 | metagenome-assembled genome bin SAMEA104404103 (sample SAMEA104404103) | Balaenoptera acutorostrata
TCTTTGCCAGAACCACGGGTGGATTCGCCGAACAGAGAGTTGCTGCTGCCGCCGCGAGAAGTTTCGCCGAACAGGGAATCTTTGCCTTCGCCGCGGGTGGATTCGCCCCAGAGGCCGCATCCGCCGGTTGCTCTGCCTGTGGAATCATACAGTGTGCATGCTGCGGTTGCGCTTACGGAAGAGCCGATCGTCAGCATAGCAGCGACTGCCAGAGAAACTACTTTTTTGTTCATAATAATTATCGCTCCTTTGTCTGTGAGAATCCGTACGATCATGTCGTCCGTCCTCAAGATGGTGAAAAATGTGAAGCCCGAAACTATGCTTCATCATATACGGTTTTATTTTAACACACCCTCCGGCCAAAATCAACCAGATTACGAAAATCCGGGGAAATTTTTGGAGGAAAAACCGGGGAAAACTTTTCCCGCCAAGTCTTCCCAAGTCATTATATTCCATCTGCCAAAAAATTTCAACCCGATGTGTGAGATTCCCAAAAAGTTTCGGATAGATTTCACACAGCCGAAACCTTTCGGCTTTTGTCTTCATATATTATATACGCAAAAGCCCCCTGCGCAAAACAGGAGGCTTTCGGCTCATATTCTACTGTTTCTTGTGCTTGCCGCATCCACCGCAGTGGGAGCAGTCACCGTCACAGCTGTGTTTGTTTTTTCTGATGGAATAGATGCACAGTACAGATACGATAACCAGTACAGCAATAACAATCACATCACCCATAGTTTATTTACCCTTTACCTTTACTTCCTGGAGATGGACTTCATTGGTGGCAGGCTTGCGAACCAGCATATAGATGATGCCGGCCAGAGCAGCGATTGCTACTACAGTCCAAACACCGAAGGAAGCTTCGCCTGTTGCCAGACCAGCCAGCTGGAACACAATCATAGCCACTACATACGCAAAGCCGCACATATAGCCGATTGCTGCCAGTGTCCATTTGGTGTTGTTCATTTCACGTTTGATTGCGCCCATGGCAGCGAAGCAAGGTGCGCACAGGAGGTTGAAGATCATGAAGCTGTAAGCGGTTACTGCGCCGAAGTCCTGAGCAACCAAAGACCAGATTTCTTCGCCGGCTTCGGTTTCGATAGCGGTCTGGTAGAGGATGGCGAAGGTGTTTACCACTTCTTCTTTTGCAATCAGGCCGGTAACGGTAGCAACGGTTGCTTTCCAAGCCATGTCGCCAACCCAGCCCAGAGGAATGAAGATCCAGGCGATTGCCTTACCGATGGCTGCCAGCAGAGAGGAGTTGTTGTCTTCCACTGCCTGGAATACGCCGTCCACAAAGCCGTAGCCCTGGAGGAACCAAAGAACGATGGAGGACAGCAGGATGATAGTACCTGCACGTTTAATGAAGGACCAGCCACGCTCCCAGGTGGAACGGAATACGTTGCCAGCGGTTGGGATGTGGTACTGAGGCAGTTCCATTACGAATGGAGCAGGCTCGCCAGCGAAGGTCTTGGTTTTCTTGAGCATGATACCGGTCACAACGACTGCTGCGATACCGATGAAGAATGCGGATGTTGCAACCCATGGAGAGTTGTTGAACAGAGCACCAGCGAACAGACCGATGATTGGCATTTTAGCGCCGCAAGGGATGAAGCCGGTGGTCATGATGGTCATTTTGCGGTCACGGTCCTGTTCGATGGTACGGGATGCCATGATGCCAGGTACGCCGCAGCCGGTGGATACCAGCATTGGGATGAAGGATTTACCGGAAAGACCGAAACGGCGGAAGATACGGTCCATGATGAATGCCACACGGGACATATAACCAACGTCTTCCAGGATAGCCAGCAGGAAGAACAGAACCAGCATCTGAGGAACGAAGCCCAGGACTGCGCCTACACCGGCTACGATACCATCCATGATGAGGCCGTAGAGCCAGCCGCTTACGCCCAGGGAGGTGAGAATGCCGTCAAAGAAGTTTGGAACCCATTCGCCGAAGATAACATCGTTGGCGAAGTCAGTTCCCATAGTACCGATGGATACGCTCCAAGGGCCCATGGCCAGAGCATACATCAGGAACATGATGACTACGAAGATTGGGAGAGCCAGAACACGGTTTGTCACAATCTGGTCAATCTTATCGGAAACGGTCATGCGTTTCTTGTTGTTCTTTTTCTTAACAGAATATTTTACCACATCAGCGATGTAGTTATATCTCTGGTTTGTGATGATGGATTCGGAGTCATCATCCTGCTCAGCTTCGCATTTTTCCACGAGAGCATTGATTTTGTCTTTGGTATTTCCATCCAGAGCCAGTTCTTCCACAACCTTCTGGTCTTTCTCGAACAGCTTGATGGCGTACCAGCGAACGTAGCCTTCTTTTACCTGACCTTTGATGATGCCTTCGATTTGGGTCAGCACATCTTCAACGGATGGCTCAAATACCTGTGGAAGGGTCTTGTGGGGCTTGCCTGCCAGGGAGATTGCTTTTTCAGCAGCCACCATGCCGCCTTCGCCCTTGAGCGCGCTCATTTCTACGACTTCACAGCCCAGTTTTTCGGACAGTTTCTTCAGGTCGATGGTGTCGCCGTTTTTGCGAACCAGGTCGATCATGTTGACTGCTACTACAACTGGAAGACCCAGTTCGATGAGCTGTGTGGTCAGGAACAGGTTACGCTCGATGTTGGTACCATCTACGATATCCAAGATGACATCCGGCTGTTCCTGTACCAGATAGGTTCTGGAAACAACTTCTTCCAGAGTGTATGGGGACAGGGAGTAGATACCAGGAAGGTCCTGAATCAGTACGTCCTTGTGTCCTTTGAGTTTACCTTCTTTTTTCTCTACCGTTACACCAGGCCAGTTACCTACGTACTGGTTGGAGCCGGTCAGGCTGTTGAACAATGTTGTCTTACCACTATTCGGGTTACCAGCCAAAGCTATTTTAATTCCCATTATGTTTTCCCTCCATAATCGTTAGTTAAAGCTAACTTTAGACCTTTTGTTTGGGCTGCGCTTATCAATCTTTGATTTGTCTAGCGGACTTCAATCATCTCAGCGTCAGCTTTGCGGACACTGAGCTCATATCCTCTGACATTGAGCTCCATTGGATCTCCCAGAGGCGCAACTTTTCTCACATATATTTCTACGCCTTTGGTAATTCCCATATCCATAATGCGTCTTTTCACAGGGCCTTCTCCATGAAGTTTTAGAACAGTTGTAGTTTCTCCAACCTGAACCTGATTCAATGTTTTCATTGTCACTTTGCTCCTTTCAAGTTAAATCATGATTCTCATTGCCAGGGACTTGTCCAACGCTACGCGGCTTTCCTTGACCTGTACGATGAGATTTCCAGTGATTTCACTGATTATCCTTACCTCACTGTCTACCACAAACCCCAGTTCAGACAGATGCTGGCGCACCTCGTCCTTGCCATTGATCTGTTTTATGACTACATTTTCTCCCACTTTTGCCATTGGCAGAGGCAGCATATTTCATCCCTCCGTAGAGTTAGTGATGACTAACCAATCATCAAAAAATATAGGTTAGTTATAACTAACCTTCGTGGTATCATAATATCACAGGGATTTTCTCTTGTCAATAGTATTGATGTAAAAAAATTAACAAATTAGATACGATTCATCAAGAAATAAGACCGGTTCTTTGTCTAAAAGATGTATCTGTGCGGGATTTTTTCATCATATTCAGCAAATTTGTTATTCTGTGTTAGAATATAATTTTTTATATAAATTCCGTCTGACAGCAACAAAATGTTTTGATACAGAGAAGATTTAATTCGATTTTATTTTATCAAAGTATCGTTCTCTTTACTTTTACATTTGTTTATATTTCTGAAATTTTCAAATTCATCTCTGCCGACAGCATAGATTTCAGAGCGGGTTTAAAGTCAATAACGCCTTACTTAAAGCAGCCGATAAAATTTCAGCTGAGGACTGGATTTTTAACGAAACAGCCGTTGGCTGCACCTTCTGTTTCTTTTGTCTTTCTTAAAGGTAATCTTTGTTCCCTACCTTTATTTTGACTTTTTAACTATAAAACAGCTTTCTTTGCGACCATGATGGAGTAGAAAACCGTCAAATCATTCTTACTGATTTACTGACAAAAAATCCCCCAGACGACAAGCTTGGCTTGCCAACTGGAGGATTCTTGTTTACAGCTTATCTTTTTCCGTTCAATAGAATGGCTCTGTTTTTTAGAGATTACCTTCATAGAACTGAAATTTCATCTTAAATATCGGAAAGGCTTTTGGGTTCTGGAACAAGATTTCTACAGCTTATCCTTTTTTCTCCATTAACTTTCTGTTATCCAGAGAAATACATTCCAAAGGATTCCATAAAAAATCTCGACCATCCTGGTTTCATTTTTGAAGTTGTTCTACAGAAAACGCCAAAAATCTTCCATAATTTTCCGCTATTCTGCCCTTTTTCTGCCTGATGTATATTTATTCTTATTTACGCATAAGCAGGCAAATATTTTCACAATGAGCCGTCTGTGGGAACAGGTCTACTGGCTGGATTTCCTTGACCTGATAGCCTCCTGCTGCCAACACTTTCAAATCACGCTTCTGGGTCACTGGGTTGCAGGAAATGTAAACCACAGTCTTTGGCTTCAATTTGCATACAGAATTGAGGAATGCTTCGTCGCTTCCGCTTCTTGGTGGGTCCATAATAACAACATCCATTTTTTCTCCTTCTTCTGCCAGCTGGGTCATGAAGCGGCCTGCATCATCGCAGAAGAATCTGGCGTTGCGGACATTGTTCTTTTTAGAGTTTGCAATGGCATCCTTTACCGCATCTCTGTTCAGTTCCACACCGATGACTTCTTTGGCGTGGTCTGCTGCAATCAGAGAAATGGTTCCAATGCCGCAATAAGCGTCCAGAACTCGCTGCGTACCGTCCAAATGAGCCATTTCGATGGCTCTGGTATAAAGCACTTCGGTTTGTACTGGATTTACCTGATAGAAGGAGCGTGGCGAAATGGTAAAGGTTTTACCGCAGAGAGTATCCTCAATGGTTCCCTTGCCATACAGAACTTTTTCCTGCTCGCCCAAAACCATGCTGGTATGCTTTGGATTGCAGTTCATGACGATGGTGGTGATTTCAGGATGTTTTTCTCTCAGCAGGGAAACAAATTTGCTTCTTGCCGGGAACATCATGGAGGCTGTCACCAGCACCACCATGATCTGTCCGCTGGCAAAGCCTCTGCGGATGAGAACATGACGGAGAAGGCCAGTATCCTGATCTTCGTCGTATGGCAGCAGCTTGCACTCCTTCATGATTTGGCGGATAGAAGCTACAATTTTATCTGCCTGCTCGTCCTGAATCATACATTTATCCACCGCCACTACACGATGGCTGTTTTCCTCATAGATACCGGAAATAATCTGTTTTCTCGGATTCAGGCTGAAGGTGGAGTGGCTCTTGTTGCGATATCTCCAAGGTTCTTTCATTCCCAGAATCTGGTAATATTTTGCGCCTCTCTCAATGTAGTTTTTCATCAAGCGTTCTACCATATCCTGCTTAAAGCGAAGCTGTCCGTCGTAGGAAAGATGCTGAAGACGGCAGCCGCCGCAGAGTTTATATACCGGACATTCTGGGGTAACGCGATCTGGAGAGGATTTCTGGATGCTGGAAACCTTGGCATGGGATTTCTTTTTGCCGGAAACCGCTACTGTAATTTTTTCCTTTGGCAGTACCCCTGCAATGCTGAGCTTCTGACCCTGTATGTTGACGATGCCGCCGCCTTCTTCATCCAGCATGATGCATTCGGTCTGATACTCTCCCTCTGGCAGAGGCTGTTCCTTTTCGTCAGCCAGCTCCCATCCGTCACCGTATGGGCTGTTCTTCTTTTTGGCTGCCTGCTGTTTTTTCTGTTCTTTTGGCAGTTCCTTGTAGAAAGGCTGCTTTTTGCGGTCGTTAAATTCCTTATGTTTACCGGAAATTCGGTCTTTTTTCAGTGGTTTTTTCTTTGCCAATCTATTCTCACTCCTGATGATGATTTCGTTTTATTTCGATTTTTCCATTATAACACAAAACCTGCCCCTATGGCATTTGTCAGCTTTCACAAAAAATGATTTTTCTGCGTAATATAAAATAAATCTTATTTCTAGGAGGTGTTTCCTGTGAATCTCCTCTCACCCAAAACTGTCTTTTCTGTAATCGGGGATGACCCTCGGCAGAAATTCCTGGCAAAAGCCCTAGCAGAACAAGGTCTTTCGGTATCTCTCCTTTCCGCAGAGCAGCCAAAAAATATTTCTGCTCTTTCTCTGGCTCATGTGGTAATCTTTCCCCTGCCCCTGTCTTCCCTGCCAAAAGAAAAACTTCGGGACTTCCTTTCTTTCTGTAAAAAGGACGCTGTCCTTTTTGCCGGAAAGGTTTCCCCTCAATCTCAAGCTCTGGCAGAAAGCTTTGGTTTCCACCTTCTCGACTATGCCGCTGGGGAAAGTATGGCTGCGCTCAACGCTGTTCCCACCGCAGAAGGCGCTGTCCAGATTGCTTTGAACCAAACTGACTTTACCTTGTGGGAAAGTCACTGTATGGTGCTGGGCTTTGGACATTGTGGAAAAACGCTGGCTCTGCTGCTGAAAGGCTTTGGCGCTCATGTGACCATCGCCGCCAGAAATCCTGGTTCTCTCTCCTTTGCCCGAACACTGGGCTTTGAAACAATTCCCCTTTGTCAGATGGAGTCTGTCCTGCCACAACAGGATATCTTGTTTAACACCATCCCTGCCCCAGTATTAAGGCGGCAGGAACTGTCCCTGCTGTCCCCATCCTGCCTGGTCATCGACCTTGCTTCCCTGCCAGGGGGAACGGATTTTTCTGCCGCAGAAAATTTTCACCTGAAAGCCATCCATGCGCTGGCTCTGCCGGGAAAGACTGCCCCTGCTACTGCTGGAAAAATCCTCCGAGATACCATACTACAAATGCTTTCTGAATAATTTTATGAAAGAAGGGTTTTCTTTGTATCATACCGCCTCACCTTTACGAGTAGGCTTTGCGCTGACCGGTTCCTTCTGCACCTTTTCCAAAGTGCTGGAACAGATGGAAGCTGCTGCCGCTCATCCTGATTGGGAAATTATTCCCATTATGTCCGAAACTGCCTATTCTCTCGATACCCGATTCGGCTCTGCGGAAGAATTTCACCGCAGAATTGAGAAAATCTGCGGCAGGGAAATTCTACACACCATCTTCCAGACAGAACCCATTGGCCCGAAAAAGCTGTTGGATGTATTGGTAGTCGCTCCCTGTACAGGAAATACTCTTGGCAAGCTTGCCAACGGAATCATCGACACCTCTGTCACCTTAGCAGTAAAAGCCCACCTGAGAAACGCCCGCCCTGTGGTCATCGCCGCTTCCACCAATGATGCTCTGGCAAATTCTGCTCAGAACATTGGGACACTTCTCAACAACAAACATATTTTCTTTGTGCCAATGGGTCAGGATAACTTTGAAAAGAAACCCTGCTCCGTAGTGGCCGACTTTACAAAAATCATTCCTACGGTAGAAGCTGCCCTCCACGAAAAGCAGCTCCAACCTCTATTGGTTTGATTCTTCCTTCCTCCGACCCTGTCAGTGCATGGAAGACACTGACAGGGTTTTTGCATAGAGAATCTTTTTTCTGCATAAGCTGTTGCAGAAAACTGCTCTGCGAAAGGATGTGCCTATGTTGAAAAAGAGGTTTTTAACCGGATTGTTTGCTTTAATATTAACTGCTGCCTGCACCTGTACCAGCCATGCCCTGACCTTATCACCGGTAGAACTATTGGATTTCCCCTTTTACGAAAACATCAACCCCGATGCCAAAGCCTGCATTGTGATGGAGGCCGCTACCGGACGGGTTCTCTGCGGAAAAAATATCCATGAACGCCTTCCCCAGGCCAGCACTACCAAAATCATAGGAGCCATGATGGTGTTGGAACAAGAAAACCTCCAGGAATACTTTACGGTAGACCCGGATGCCATCCATGTGGAAGGCTCCTCTATGGGACTTAGGGAGGGCGATCAGGTTTCCCTGTATGCTTTGGCCTGCGGAATGATTCTCCCTTCTGGCAACGATGCCGCTAACGCCGCCGGCGTAAGGCTTTATGGAAGCGTGGAAAACTTTGTGGAGGAGATGAACAAACGCGCGAAGTCCCTGGGGCTTCAGGACACGCATTATGTCACGGCTTGCGGACTTGATGCGCCAGAGCATTATTCTTCCGCATTCGATTTGGCAAAGCTGACCCGACTTGCCCTGTGCAATCCTCAATTTGCAGAAATCTGTTCCCAATATACCATGAAAGTTTCCTTCGGCAATCCTCCCTATGAGCGGTGGCTCAAAAATTACAACAAGCTTTTAAACCTCTATCCTCCTTGCATTGGAGTAAAAACCGGCTTCACCGATGATGCAGGACGATGTCTGGTTTCTGCCGCAGAAAAGGACGGCATGACTTTGATTTGTGTTACCCTCAACTGTCCCGATGAATGGGCTGTCCACCAACAACTTTATGAGGACTGTTTTTCCCAATTTTCTATGGAAAATCTACCTGCTTGTCCCAGAGGACTCCCTGTGGTGGGCGGAGAGTTTCAGAAAAACGGTTACGAAAAAATCCTTTCCCTGGTGCCTGCCTGGAAAGTGGAAGTTCCTTTAAAGGCCGGGGAATCTTCCCGTCTGCACACGGAACTTTTGGCTATGCCTTTTTGCTATTCTCCATTGAATCCTTATACCATCCTTGCCCAGGAAGCTTATTTTCTCTCTGACCATCTGCTCTGTTCCCTGCCTTTGGTGGCGGATGCTTCATAGGTCAAAAAACATTCCCTCATATAAAATAGGAAGATACAGCAAAACTCTGCTGTATCTTTTTTCTTTTTCAGAAAATCAATTTTTTTTCCTTCTGCATAGGATAAAACAAAGAGAAATCCTTCAGAAAGGAGATTTTAAAATGGAACTTATCCTGCAATGGACTATCCTGATTTTGTGCATTCTGGGGGTCATCAAGGGCGCAGAACTGTTCTGCCTGTGGTTTCGCCGACCAGGTCAACCTCCCAAGATTCATCTGGTTTTGCCCCTGCAAGGTCATTTGGAGGAACCACAAGCAGTACTTTCCTACTTTGAAAAGACCGCCATGTGGTGCCCGGAGATTCGGGAAGCTCTGGTGATGGACTGCGGTCTGGACGAAGAATCTGCTCTGGAATGCAAAAAGCTCTGCCAGGACAGCAGGCTCACCTACTTTACCCAGAAAGATTTTCAGGAAATTTGCAAAGCCAGAAAAGATAAGGTATACTAAAAAACAGATTCTACAGAAAAAGGGTATGAGCTATGCAGAAAGAAAATTTAGTGGAAATTTCAGGGACGGTGGAAACCGTTGTATATAAAAATCAGGACACCGGCTTTGCTGTCCTGGAAATAGACCATGAGGGGGAACTGCTGACTGTGGTTGGGGAACTGGCCTGTGTGGGAGAGGGAGAAGTCCTGAACCTGCACGGAAGTTTTCGCACCCATCCAAACTATGGAACCCAGTTTAAAGCAGTTGCCTTCGAGCAAAAACTTCCTTCTTCTGCATCAGCCATTCTGCGCTACCTGTCTTCAGGAGCCATCAAAGGCATCGGCCCGGTATTGGCTTCCCGCATGGTTGCCCAATTTGGTGACGACACCCTCCGGGTGCTGGAGGAGGAACCGGAGCTTCTCACCCAAGTCCCCGGCATCACTCCTGCCCGCTGCGCCAAGCTCAAGGAAGAACTGAACCGAATGTTCGGCATGAGAAGCATCATGTTGTTCCTTTCCCAGTTTGGCATCGACTCCTCCACCTCCGTTGCCATTTGGAAACGCTGGGGCACTATGGCAAAAAGGATGATACAGGAAAACCCTTATCTTCTCTGCTCCGAGGAAATCGGCATGGAATTTGAATCCTGCGAACAGATTGCCCAAAAGCTGGAGATTCCGCCGGACAGCTCCTACCGCATAGAAGCTGCTATTCTCTTTATTCTTCGGCACAACCTTCTCAACGGTCACAGCTGTCTGCCCCAGGATAAGCTTCTGCCCATCACCGAATCCTTTGTATCCCAGAGTGAAACCATGGTGGAACATTCCATGCAGACCCTGCTCCGCCGCAAAGAAATCGTCAATGCAGATGTGAACGGCAGAATTTATTGCTATCTGCCGGAATATCTGGAAGCCGAACAGTTCATCGTTTCCCGTGTCCGCAGAATGATTCAGCTGACCGAGCCTCCCCATTCCAGAAAAGATGCCGAAAAACAAATCGAAGCATTGGAACAGCAAAACCATATTTCCTACGCTTCCTTACAGAAAAAAGCTATTCTGGAAGCGTTGTGTCACAACATCTTTATTCTCACTGGCGGCCCCGGAACCGGCAAAACCACTACCATCAACGCCATCATCAAACTTTTGGAAGATGGCGGAAACAAAGTCGCTCTCTGCGCTCCCACCGGCAGAGCCGCCAAAAGGATGTCCGAAGTTACCGAGAGGGATTCCAAAACCATCCACCGCCTATTAGAGGTGGATTTTGCTGACCCGGTTTCCCTGCATTTCAAGAGAAACGAAAAGAATCCTCTCCCCTATGATGCTGTCATCGTGGATGAAACTTCCATGGTGGATATCCCTCTCATGCGTTCTTTAATCTGCGCTTTGAAAATGAACTGCCGTCTGATTCTGGTAGGGGACAGCGACCAGCTGCCTTCCGTTGGGCCGGGAAATGTGCTCCGGGATTTCATTGAATCTGAACAGGTGGCTCAGGTACGTCTTACAGAGATTTTCCGCCAGGCCCAGCAAAGCCTTATTGTCACCAACGCTCACGCCATCGTTCATGGTGAAGCTCCAGAACTGAAATGTCACGACAACGACTTTTTCTTCCTGAAGCGGGACAACGCTGCCTCTCTCAAATCCACCACCCTGGATTTGGTCAGCTCCCGTCTGCCCAAAAGTTATCACTACTCCCCCACCACCGATATCCAAGTCATTGTACCTACCAGAATCGGTGCTGTGGGAGCCAACACTTTGAACACCAGTCTTCAGGAAACCCTGAACCCTGCCGCAGATAATAAACCAGAATTTACTAACAACGGCAGAATTTTCCGCACCGGAGATAAGGTCATGCAAATCAAAAACAACTACGATATTCTCTGGCAGAAGGATAACGGCGACGAAGGCATGGGCATTTACAACGGAGATATTGGCTTCATCGAGCAGATTGATGTCCCCAGCAAGGTCATGTTTATCCGCTTCGATGACAGGGTGGCAGAATATCTCTTTGAAATGGCCCCAGAACTGGAACTAGCCTATGCTATCACGGTACATAAAAGTCAGGGCAGCGAATTTGAAGCCGTAGTCATGCCCCTGTCTTCCTATAAAAGCAAAATGCACTACCGCAACCTGCTGTATACTGCCGTCACCCGCGCCAAAAGCAGGCTGATTATTTTGGGGCAGGAAAAGACTATCCTGGAAATGATTGAAAACGACCGGAAAACCGTCCGCTACACCAACATCAAAGAAATGCTTCTGGGAGAAGTGGAAGAAATGAGTTAGCGGGAAATTCAAAAAACTTCCCTTGAAAATCTTAAAGCTGCTGCTTTATAATAGAAATTGACCTTTAGATTCAGATAACAATATGATAGAAAATAGAAAAGGATGATAGATTGTGGATGTAGGAATTGATTTAGGAACTTCATCAGTTATTATATACATCAGCGGAAAAGGCGTAATGCTCAAAGAGCCTTCCGTAGTTTCCGTAAATTTGAAAACCGACTCTGTTATCAGCGTAGGCGAAGAAGCCGCCAAAATGATTGGCAAAACTCCAGCTCATATCCAGGCCATCCGTCCTCTTTCCGAGGGCGTAATCTGTGATTACAAATGGACTGCCGAAATGGTAAAGCACTTTATCAAGCGTATTTGCAGCGACAGCCTTGTGAAGCCGCGTATCGCCATGTGTATCCCTTCGGGCATTACCAACGTAGAATCCAACGCTGTCATCGACGTAGCGATTTCTTCCGGTGCCAGAAAGGTCTATCTGGTAGAAGAACCGGTTGCTGCTGCCATCGGTGCCGGCATCGACATCGAAAAACCAAACGGCAACCTCATCGTAGATATCGGCGGAGGAACCACCGACATCGCTGTCCTTTCCCTCAACGGCATCGTAAATAAAAAATCCATCAAAATCGCTGGCGACACCATCAATCAGGCCATCATCAAATATATACGGATGTGCCATGGCGTTTTGATTGGAGAAAAAATGGCTGACACCATCAAATGCGAAGTGGCCAGCGTATACTTCGACAAAGATGAGGATGTGACCACCGATGTAAAGGGCCGCAGTCTGTTGACTGGACTTCCCTGCCGTATCCAGGTCAGCCGCTCCATGCTGTATGATTGTGTTATGCGTGAAGCAGAACAGATTGTGACTGCCGTCTGCGAAGTCATCGAAAAAACACCGCCAGAACTGGTAGGCGATATCTATACCAACGGCATCACCCTCACTGGCGGCGGAAGTCTGCTCCACGGTATGGACAAGCTGATTGAAAAGAATACCAAAATCCATACTGACATTGCAGAAGACCCCATCGACTGCGTTGCCATCGGAACCGGAAAATCCTTCGACTATCTTGAAAAACTGGTGGACGGTTTCATCGCTCCATCCATGCAGAGGTTATAAACTATGCCTGATTTTGAATATACTATGGAAAAACTGGCAGACGGTCTTTCTGTCTGCGTAACAAAGGATCACCGCTTTGGAACTGACGCTTTTCTGCTGTCCGATTTTGCCGGAGTGCGTAGAAAAGACCTTGCCTGCGACCTGGGAACCGGCTGCGGCATCATCCCTCTGCTGTGGTTTAGAAAAGAAGAAACTTCCCCAAAACAGGCTTACGCTGTGGACATTCAGCCTTTGGCCATCCAACAGCTGACCTTCAGCCTGCAAGAAGACAATCTTACCGACCGCATGATTCCAGTCTGCGCCAATCTCACCGACCTTGACCTGCTGAAACAGAAACTTCCCTTCGGTTCTTTCAATGTCATCACCTGCAATCCTCCTTACAAAAAGGCAGAACATGGCATCCTCAGCGAAAGCAGCAGTGATATCATCGCCCGTCACGAAACCATGTGTTCCATCAATGACGTATGCAAGGCCGCTTCCAAACTGCTCCAGTTCGGCGGAAGACTCTGCATCTGCCAGCGTCCAGAACGGCTGGCAGACGTGATGGAAGCCATGCGTCTTTACAAAATCGAACCAAAACGCCTGCGTTTTGTGCAGAAGCGGGGTGATACTGCTCCTTGGCTGTTCCTTCTGGAAGGCCGCAAGGGCGCAAAACACTTCCTCAGCGTGGAAAAGCCTCTGCTGATTCAGGACGAGCAGGGGGAATTTTCCCCTGAGTTAAAACGCATTTACCAATTTCAATAGAAACGAGGAATCTGTCATGGCAGGAACATTATATGTTGTGGGTACTCCCATCGGCAATCTGGAGGACATGAGCGTGCGGGCCATCCGCACATTATCTCAGGTAGACTTTATTGCCGCCGAAGATACCCGAGTAACTTTAAAACTGCTCAACCATTTTGAAATCAAAAAGCCTATGGTGAGCCACCATAAATTCAACGCAAAAGAAACCTCTCCCGAAATCATCAGCCGCCTGCAAAACGGCGAGGACTGCGCCATCGTTACCGATGCCGGTATGCCCTGCATCTCTGACCCAGGGGAGGAGCTGATTCGCCAGTGCGCCGAAAATGGCATCAAGACCGTAGTAATTCCCGGCCCAACCGCTGCCCTGTCTGCTTTGGCTCTTTCTGGACTGGATACCACAAAATTTGTTTTTGAAGGCTTCCTGCCAGTAGCCAAAAACGAAAAGCTGGATCGTCTGGAAGAACTGAATCGGGAACCCAGAACCCTGATTTTCTACGAAGCTCCTCATAAACTCATTGATACTCTGTCCGCCCTTCATCAGGTATTCGGCGGTGACAGAAAGATTTCTCTGGCCAGAGAGCTGACCAAAATCCATGAGGAAATCATCCGCACCACAATGGAAGAAGCCTGCGCTTACTACGAAGAAAACGAACCGAGAGGTGAGTTCGTCCTAGTCGTAGAGGGTATGCCGAAAGCCGACGAGGAAGAAGAAATCACACTGGAAAAAGCTCTGGAATTGGTGGGTGCTCTGGTGGAAAAAGGAGAACCTCTTTCCAAAGCTGCCAAAGATGTTGCCCGTCAGACCGGCTTTAAAAAAGGTGAACTCTATACCGGTTTCCTCCAGAAATAAAAATCGAAATATCACATAAGCCCTGCCACTCTTAGAACGAATGGCAGGGCTTCTTTACGTAATTTTGTTCCGGT
>SAMEA104404103__coassemble_1613_pt1 | contig 13248 bp, 9 predicted proteins | sample SAMEA104404103__metabat2_high_PE_024 | metagenome-assembled genome bin SAMEA104404103 (sample SAMEA104404103) | Balaenoptera acutorostrata
CAAGTCGTAATCCATATCCCAGCGCTCAATAGCAAAGTTGAGCTTATTGGTATAGATCCCGATGATCTCCTGGTCCAGAGGATAAGTGGCAGACCACCGGGTCTCAAATTCCTTCATGGCCTGAGCATACAATTCCTCGTCCGGGATCGCTACGTCCCATTCAATATTCTTCAGCAGTGCATACCGGGTGATATTGGAGGACCCGACCACCACTTCTCTTTTTTCTCCATACTCAAAGAGATAGCCTTTGGAATGATACCCCAAGGTGGAATACCCCTCATCATGGAAGCTCTGGTGGTCCAGATGGCACTCAAAATTGGGGTACTTCGCAGCCAGAGAAAAGAAGCTTTTCAGCGACTCAATATCAGTAAAATTCTGGTAGGTCGAAGTGATTATACGGCCATGGCATCCACGGGCCACTGCCGCATCAATATCTTTGATCAGCAAAACCAGGCCAGCTTTTTTAATAAAGCTGACCGAAAAGTGAAAGGCCGTGCAATGGCGCAGATTGTCTTTGATTTTATCCAGAAATGTAAGGTCTGTATAATTCGTTAAAAACTGATTTACCATGATAGATCCACCTATTACCATGTTTTCTTTTCCTTATCATAGCAGCTGTACAGTACATTAACAAGGATTTATATATGCAGAGTTTGAAGATTTTGTTCCAGTTAAGATTTTTCTTTGTTCTGTGTATCATCTTTTGAGCATAACTGAAAAAAGCCGCAGCTTCCCACCATAACGGGAAACTGCGGCTTATACATCATCTTACCTGAAATACTATTTTAAAAGGCAATATACTTTTCTGTTATAAAATAAAGAAAATACACCACGGCCAAAAGGTCTGCACATCCGCCGGGAGACAAATTTCTTTCGATCATCTTCTGATCCAGCAGCTCAACCTCTTCCCGTGAAGGGAGCGTCCCATTCTTCAGGAGATCCCGGGCCTGCTGCACCGCCCACTGAGCCCCCGACAATCCACCGCGGTTGATCAGATTCGTATCAGTACCTCTTGCCATGATTGCCAGCAAAACATACACACCCGCTTCCTGCACAGAGAGTCCCTGTTCCATCCCCCAGCGCAGAGCAGGGAGTCCGACCTCGCTGACCGCCGGAAGTCCATCAGCCATCTCCCCTCTGATTCCCCGGAGACCATAGAGGCGATAAAACCGCTCTCCGGCAGTCTCTCCGACGGCAGAAATTGCCGCAAAATCCGCTTCGACCTGTTGAGAGACCATACGGGAGCATTCACACAGAATATCCTTCACCGCCGCAATGGGCCGATCTGCGCTCCACAGCCGTCCGACTGCTGCACAGACCGTTCCCAGGGAATAGACGGCACCCTTATGCGTATTGATACCGCCGGTCGCGGAAAACATCTCCCGCTCTCCCCCTTGCCAACAAGATCCCCTGTCTGAAGTTGAATGACCTGATCATGGAAAACGCTGATCTGGTCGGCGCACCCCGCATCAGCCCTCCCAGACAGAAGACCGGTTCCTCTGATTTCAGCAATGTCATGTATGAGCTCCCCGGCAGCTGCATCCGTGTGGCTATGGTGCCCGTGGGGACTTCCTCTCACTCTATGGAGTTCCTCAATGCCGGCAAGCAGGAGGAGGCCCACAACGCCGTGGTCATTGCGGCCAAGGTGCTGGGCGGTACTGCCTGTGATTTGATCGAACACCCTGAACGTCTGGCTGAGATCCAGGCTGAGTTCCGGCAAAACAAACTCACCCACAAGTAACACTCATTCTCTACTACCACTCTATCTTCAATCTCTTCTCTCTCCTAAAAGGGGCGATACCTGCAGCAGGTATCGCCCCTTTTTTATGATAGATAGCCACGATAAATTTGATCCATACTTTCGTGCTGTGTTCTCTCCGGTATCATGAAAGAATCTGCATTCCTTACGGATTTCAGGCATTTTCCGATTCTGCCTGATTTTCAGACAGTTTCCTGTTTTGCCCGTTCGCAAGCGGCAGGGATTTTATTATGATGGAGGTACAGGAAATACCTTTCAAAATAAAGTCAGGCAAAAAAGTTCTCCCGCGCAGAGAGCTCGATGATATGGGTCACAAAGGAGCTGTCCATCCGCATATCCCGGTCGGCCCAATCACAGATCATGCCCACCGTACCGTGGGCATAGAACCGGGCGATGATCTCCCGGTTGGCCCCCTCGATTTGGTGCTGTTGGAAGCGTTGGGCCGCCATCTCCGTGAGAAATCCCGTGTAATACTGCACCAAAAGCTGACACATACAGTGGAAGCCGTTATCCGCCAGAATCGAGCGGTAGAAGCTCTTCTCCTTCTTCATATGGCGGCACAGAGCCGTCACATTGTCCGCAAGGCTGGCATGAAAGAGGGGCTCCATGACGGGCATCAGCTCCTGATCGAAGATGTACTGGATCACTGCGTATTTATCGCTGAAATAGTAATAGAACGTGTTGCGGTTGACCCCACAGGCGTTGGCAATATCGAGAACTGAGGTCTTCTGTAGGGACTTCTCGGCCGTCAGCTGTTTTGTTTTGGCCACGATGGCACAGCGGGTGAGCTCTGCTGCGGACATATGCAGAACCTCCTGTCATAATTTTTCCATTTTCCATGATTATATAAAAGATTTTCCGTTTTCGCAATCCTCTTTCGCAATTTTACCGTCTTTCAGCCTGAACAATCATATGAAAAGGAGACTACGAGATGAACAATTACGATGTGATCGTCATCGGTGCCGGAAACGGCGGTCTGGCCGCCGCCGCAACGCTGGCGGAGAAGGGAAAGAAAACCATTCTCTTTGAAAAGCACAACATCCCCGGCGGCTGCGGCACCAGCTTTCGACGGGGCCGATTTGAATTTGAGGTGGCTCTGCATCAGCTGAGCCATCTGGGCACAGAGGACAAGCCCGGTCCCCTGCGGGAGCAGTTCCGCCGCTATGGCATTGAGAAGGAGATCGACTGGATCCAGATCGAGGAGCTGTACCGGGTCAACTTCCCTGACGGCACCGGCATCAGCATCCCCGTAGGCCGTGAGAAGTGCGTGGAGTTCCTCTCCAAGGAGTTCCCCGCTGAGGCAGAGAACGTAAAGCGCTACTTCGACACGGTATACCGCTTTGTGGAGGAGGCGGGTGCCTTCGCTGCAAAGAGTGCCCAGAGCACCGGAGAGCCGGGAGAGCTGAAAAAGTTCATCATGAAGAAGGGCTTCCCCAAGATGTACCCCACGCTGGCCGAGTACGGTCTGAAAAGCAGTCACGAGGTTCTGACCGCCTTCTTCCCTAACTGCCCCAAACTCCAGCTGGCGCTGAACGTGTACTGGTGCTTCATGGGCATGAACCCCGACCGCTTCCCCTGGTCCATTCTGGCCAAGTGCACCGTCATCTACATGGAGGACAAGCCATTCTATCTCCGGGGCACCTCCATGATGATGAATCAGGCCATTCTGGAGGCCGCCAAGCGCATGGGCTGTGTGGCTCAGATGAACTGCGGCGTCAAAAAGATCCTCGTGGAGCAGGGCCGTGCCGTGGGTGTGGTGGATGAATTCGGCCGGGAATACCGGGCCAAGAAGATCATCTCCAACATCTCCCCCATCACCACCTACGGAGCCATGATGGACCCCGAGGATGTACCTGAGGCCGCCCGGGAGTATCTGAAGCCCTACACCGTGGGCATCTCCGCCATCACCTGCTTCATCGGTCTGGACTGCACCCCTGAGGACATCGGCTTCACCACCTCTTTCACTCTGAACTACGAGAGTCTGGACGCCATCCGGGACTGTCAGGATGCCTACAAGCTCCTGCCGGAGAACGATCCTCTGGTGGCTACCTGCTACACCGTGGATGACCGTCAGGTCTCCCCGGAGGGCACCTCCGTCATCACCGCCGGTACCCTGAAATACGGAGAGGCATGGGAGAAGCTCCCCCCTGAGCAGTACTACGAAATGAAATACGAGGCCGGCCGCCGCATTGTGGCCCGGTTGGAGAAGATGTATCCCGGGTTCACCGAGCACATCGAGGAGATGGAGATCGCCACTCCCCTGACCCATATGCGCTACCTCCATCACCCCCACGGCGCCATCTACGGCTACGAGCAGGACCTGAGGCAGTCCGTGTTCTTCTTCCCCAGCGAGAGCAAGCTGGAGGGGCTGGAATTTGCCAGCGGATGGGTCAATGCCTGCGGCTTTGGCCCCAACTACACCTATGCGGATGGCGTGGCATCCAGAGTTGCCAAGGAGGTTTGACCATGGGAAAGTCTATCAAAGAAACTCTGCTGGGGACTCTGGTCCACGGCGAAGAGGTCCTCAATGAGATCAAGGTCCTGCGGGAGGTCTCCCGGGACCAGCTGACGGTGGAGGACCAGGCCGAGGCTGTGATCCGCCGCCTGCACCCCAAATTTCTCGATCTGGTGGTGTCCGAGATCATCGACACGGGCCGCAATGCCAAGGTGTTCCGCCTCTCCTCCCCGGAGGACTGTCTGCCTCCCTTTGAGGCGGGCCAGTATCTGAACCTCTTCACCGAGATCGACGGTGTCCGCACCAGCCGCCCCTACTCCATCTGCTCCTCTCCCCGCCAGCGGGCCTACTACGAGATCACGGTGGCCCGGACCGTCAACGGCTTTGTCTCCGACGATATGCTGGACCGGGTCAAGGTGGGCGACCGTTTCCGGGCCTCCTGCCCCGCCGGTGTGTTCCACTACCACCCTGTATTCCATCGGAAGAAAATGCTCCTGCTGGGCGGAGGCTCCGGCGTGACGCCCTTCCTCAGTATGATTCGGGAAATCACCCAGGCCGGTCTGGACCGGGACGTGGTTCTGATCTACGGAGCCCGCACCCCTGAGTCCGCCCTGTTCTTTGAGGAGCTGTCTCACATGAGCCGGAGCTTCTCCAACTTCCGCTATCATCTGGTGGTCTCCGACCCCGATGCCCGGTGGGACGGCCCCAGAGGCTTCCTGACAGATGAACTCATCCGCTCCCTCGTCCCCGACTATGCGGAGCGCACCTGCTACATCTGCGGCCCTGAGGTGATGAATGCCTTCTGCGTGGAACAGCTGCAAAAGCTGGGCGTGGATCACAAGCACATCCGCCGCGAGATGTTCGGTGCGGCCAAGGACATCACCAAGGAGCCCGGATGGCCGCAGGAGCTGACCGGAAACGAGATGTTCAAGGTCACGGTCAACGGCGGTCAGGTCATCGAGGCACGGGCCAGCGAGCCCCTGCTCATTGCGCTGGAGCGGGCCGGTGTGCGGGTCAATGTCTGCTGTCGCAGCGGTGAGTGCAGTCTCTGCCGCATCCAGCTGGTGAGCGGCAGAGTGTTCCTCTCCAAGGGCATGATGCTCCGTAAGGCAGACGAGAAGTACGGCTATATCCACTCCTGCAAGTCCTACCCCATCAGCGATCTGGAGGTCTGGCTGTAAGGCGGTTATACGCCAGCCAAACAGTCTTAAATAGTATCCGGAACCGAGTAAAAAGGATTAAATCACGCTCTATTACCACATTTTCTTTTCCTTATCATAAAGGATTCAAGTGTAAAAATATGAAAATCGTTCAGAGGAAACCTCGATTTCCTCTGAACGATTTTCTTTGTTCAGCGTATCAAATTCAATTACAGCAGGGACATCTGCTCCGCCCGATAGAAGCCGTGTTCGATCTGCTCATTCTCCTCGTGGGTCAGCAGTTCTGTATTGGACAGCGGTACTTTCTTTATGATAGCCTTGATCACCATATCAAAGCAGTTCAGTACGTCCGTCTTATTGATATCCGACAGACACAGCATCTGGACTCGGAAATGCTTTGCAATGGCAAACATAGGCTCCAGAATATGCTTGGAGGATGTGGCGCCAAAAGGATTATCTAAAATCAACGCACTGTGCAGTTCCTTATCCTGAATACCGTGGAACGCACCTCTGGTGAAGTTGATCAGAGACAAAATCACGGCGAAGTAAACGACAAACTTCTCGGCACCGGAGTTATTGACCTGTGTTTTCTCCCAGGTACGGTACTGAGAGTTCTGTGCACTTCGGTCGATCTTATAGGCCATGACCTGAATGGTGTCCTGTCCGATATACTTACGGAGCAGGATACTGCTTCCTACAGCATCTGCAAGGAGCTTCTTCCTGGCGGCATCTGTCATGCTCTCATTCCCTAGGCTGGCTGCAATTTCCCGGACGCTGTGATCCAACTCCTCCCGGATCGAAGCCTCCGCTTTCACGGCATCCACTTCCTTGGGGATCTGGAACCGCACCATCTCCTTTTTCGGTTTATCTTCATGGACGGTGACTTTGGAGCTGTTCTGCATCTGAATGAGCCCCTCATAGATTCTCTGTCCCTGTAAGATACAATGGTGGATCAGGTCGCTCCGCTGATGCTCAAAATCCTTTAGATCGGTCTCAATTTTTGAGATCATACGCCGAACATTTTGAAGGTTTCCGTCAATCTGGGTGCTCAAAGTAAAGTAACGGTCTCCTCCGCCGCGGCCGTTGAGCTGCGCCTGCATACCGGCCACCGCTTCGGATATGCCTTCGGTCGTGCCTTGGAAATTCTGTCCCAGCATAAACAGTTTCTCGCCCATATCCTGGTGCTGTGCATCCCGTAATTTTCTGCTGTCTGTCAGAGCGCTCTGCGCCTCTGCATACTGCTTATCATACGCATCTGACAAAATGACCGCAGAAATCCGAACCGGACGCTCTTCACCGGCAAGGACACTCGAAACTTTATTGTATACCTTTTCCACTTTACGTTCATTGAGATTGCAGGCGCATCTTCTCTCTTCGATTTGGGCTTCTTCGAGCTTCAAACGAGTCAGGCGGCCTTCAAAATCGCCGCCCACATCGGCTCTGGGCAATGCTTCTCCAAAGACATGGACCATCTTTTCAGCGTTTGAAAATTCTGTTTCGCTAATGCGCCTTTCACCAAAAGCGGCCTTCTCTGCCCTATCGGCCTGCCTCTTCTCTTCCGACAAATAAGACTCCAATCGGACCAGCCGCTCTTTTTCCGCTTCAGAATAAGTCAGCGCTTCATAGTCGGCCGCAGGAATCTGTCGGCTCTGGAGTTCCTTTTCGCACAGATTCTGCACCATAGTCCCGTGCTTTAACTTCTCTCGAAGTAGATTCATCTCCGTATCGGCAGTACTTTGCAGCTGACGGTACTGCTCCAGCAGGTCTCTCCAATCACCTTCCAACCTCTGTGCCGGCGAACAGCCATCGACCTCACCCAAGCCCCCTTGGAGCTTCTCTAGGAGCGTCTGTGCTCCCTGGATCGTCTCCTCCTGCGCCTTCAATTCTGCGGAAGTCTCTTCGAACTTCCCTCTGACAGCCTCTAAGGCCCGCTTCGCAGCGTTGGCGGCCTCTCGCTTGTGGTACACCTTTTCCCCCTGATTTTCCTCCTCGACCATCCTGCGGCGGGCTTCTTTGCCCCACTCAAGCCGTTTGTCCAACTGATTCAATTCATGAGAAAGCTCCTCCTCTGCACTCTTCAGTTTTTCTCTGCGTTCAGACAGACTTTGTTCCAGTTTCTCCAGCGCATCCAGCTGATCTCTGCATTTCTTCCCGGTGTTCTCCAGCTGAACCAACAGCTTCTTCTGCTCCCGCTCCCAGGTATCAGAATACCGATGGAAGGATCTGGCGCACTCCATCTGATCGTTCAGTTCCGCCTTCCGAATCAGGATATGTTTCTTCCGCTCCTCCAGCTGATCCCGTTTGCGGCGAAGGTTCAGGATGTGGTTCTCCTTATCTGCAAAATAGCCCTCATCATAAAAAGCGATTGCACCGGAAAACTGCTTTTCAACATCCAGAATTTTCTTCATCTGATCAGAATTGAAAAGAGGAACCATGGAGGGAAGCCACTGTTCCCGTTCAAATGCAAAGAGTTTCTCCGTATTCTTCTTATCAATCAGGATTCCATAGGCTGCTGCGGGATAGTGCCTCAGGATATCAAGGCACTTCTCCTTTGTAAGGGAGCCACGCTCCACTAGATCCAGAAGATACTTCTCACAGGTAGTATAGGTGACACCGGATGCATTCAGATAGTCGATAACAGCCTGTACGACATGGACAGAGCCACGTTCTGCCGCAGACAGAGCCTCTTCTGCCACCACGCTCTTACGCAGGACCTCGGCAAATTCGGCTTCATTTTTATCCAGTTCGCCACGCAGGAAGTCTGTCAGGCGGTCCGTAAATCGCAGGCCGGGGTCCAGACTGTATTGCTCAAAAAGCGTACAGATCTTCTGTTCCTCTGCATGGAAGCTCTCCAGTGCAGAGGTCCCTTCCTCCACTTTTCTCTGCGTGTCTTCCAGTTGATACCGGAGTTTCACCTTCTGCTCCGGGAGCTTCCGCTCTTCTTCCTCCAGCGCAGTCCGGGCAGTCAGATTCTTTTCCTGCTCACATAACAGAACAGACTGCTGGTCCTTCAGCTGTTGGAGTACCCGTTCCACTTCCTCCTGTGCATAAAAGCAGTCCAGCTTACGCAGCAGGTTTTCGTCCAGATGCTTGACCGCTCGATCTGTCTCTTCTCTGATACTGGCCAGCTTTCCCTCCGCCATGTTCAGGTCCCTCTGACAGTCTGTATGCTCTTTTTCTGCATCCGACAGCTGTCTCTCCTGCTCACGGAGTTGGACTTCCAGCACTTCCCGTTTCTGTCGCAGACTGTCCAGTTCTGCGGTACACTGCTCCAAAACCGTTTTGATCTCACAGAATGCAGAGTATTTTAAATCCGCCAGACGGCTGTCTGCTCCAATGCCCTGTTCCCGGCGTTCGATCTCCTCCCGAATGGTTTCGATCTCACAGGTGATCTCACGCAGCTTCTCTGCATAGTCGGCGCACTCCATGGCCTTTCGATCATGGACCGTATTGTTTAACTCAGCCTCTTTCTGCTCTGCCGCCTGCACGGTCCGCTCATGCTGAGTAACTGCCAGTTCTAACGCCTCCTGACAGCTGTAATACTGTGCCGAAGCCTGTTCCCACTGGATATGGGTGCGCTGTTGTCCCAACTCATCAAGCTGAACAGCAGCCCGCTCCTGCTCCTGCTGAAGTTCCTTCAGCCTCATACCCAGGGCATCAGAAAGTCCGAACAATCTTCCAATGGACTGATTCACCCGGTCATTTGCTGTCCACAGCTCCTCCGCAAGGGGTTTCAGTTCCTCCAAAGAACCGGCAAATCTCTGATAAACCTCGCGTTCCCGAAGGATCAACTCATGCTTGGCGTACTGTTCCGCATGGGAGAGCAGCATGGTACTCAGAGAGTGGTCACCCTTCACCTCACTGTGGCTCAGCTTGCGTTCAATACAGGGGATCAACAGCTTGTCCACCAGACTGTCCGAGGTCTTAAATTTCCCGAAATATTTGCCCAGACCTCCCTCCTCAGAGTTCAGGTCTTCGATCATCCTCCACTCCTCCTGGATCAAGCCGTACTGCTCCATCTCTTTTCTCCAATGGAGCTGATCGTCAGAGGAATAATATTTCAACACACCACCGCTCTTTTTCGCCAGCTGACGCACTGCATCAAAGTCGGCGGGTATAAAGCGGCTGTTCTCTCTTCGGGAAAGAGGCAGATTGAGCAGGCTGTATTTTGCTTCATCTCCGGCATAACCGGCGCTGAACGTATAGTATTTCACGCTCATGCCGCGCTCCTCATCCTCTCCGCCGGACTGTTCACGGGCCGCCATGGCGATACCCGTCAGCAGCTTTTCATGGCTGTTATCCTTCAGCCACTCCAGCAGGATGAAACAGTGGTCACTGGTTCGATTGAAAAAGCTCTCGATCTTTCGTCCGGCAACCTTTGCTTTGGGCAGCATGGGCTGCATCATCAGCTGAACCAGAACTGATTTTCCGCCGCCGTTTGCCAGATTGATCAGCACGTTCTGCGTATCACTGCGGTCCGCCGTCTCAAAATCGAACAGCTCGTCCGCAATCAGGCGGTGCCCATCATTGTATTTAAAGTTTACGATCCGAACCTTACTGATTCTCGGCACGGTCCTCGCCTCCCTTGATCCAGTTTTGGATCTCTGCAACCCGATCCTTCCGCAAAAAATACGGCATCAGGTCCTTCATCTTTCTGGTCGGACGGATCAGGCCGTCATCCCCCAGCGTAAACAATTCATCCTTCTTATATTTCCTGAGAATACGGTTCAGCACACCATACTTGTGTGCAATTTTCTGCGACTGCGGCTCACCCTCTATCTTTCCCAGCCAGACAGAGGCCAGCTTTTTAAAGTTTTCGCTGTACTCAGTCTCCTGCTCCACATCTTCCTTTTCTGCCAGCTTGCAGTGCTCTGTAAATTTGGAGATCAGTTCTTCACAGGAGATAAAATCTCTGCTCTGAGGGTCGTTGTCCTCTCCGCTGAAAAAGAGATAGATCAGATAGACGGACAGATAGTTCATCAGGTAGATATCCGGTTTTCTCACCTCGTTGTCCGCCTGAATATCCCGCCGATAGTCCATGTTGTTCTTTAAAAACAAATCGTTATTCTGGGTCGGGATCATGTATAAACGGTTGCCGGCCCGAAATAGATCAATGCCCATCACAGCCTTGAACTCTTCCAGCTCCTCCAATACCTCGGCATCCTTAACGTAGGTCCAGAGCAGCTCGTCCTCCTCCCGGTCGATCCAGCCGTTCTTCATCAGACCGTGAAAGACTTCCACTGTCTTGCGGTTCACAGAACCACCTCCACTTCAAAGTTTGTCATCTCGATGGTCCGCTTCTTTCCATCGCTCTCCATAGAAAAGCTGAAGGTTCGGTCCAGCTTTCTGAATATCATTTTTCTTGCAGTCAGAAGCTGCGGAGAGAGTTCCTCCAGACACCAGGCCAGTTCAAATTCTCCATCGGGTACAGAGGCGAACCGGTCTGTGGAATTGCGCCATCCCTCCAGATCCAGCTCCTGCATGGCATACAGGGAGAGCAGAACATTGGGCAGAGCATTTTCCGTGCAGTACTCCACCAGCTCCGAAACACGGAGCCATTCTACAAAGCTCTGAATCGAGAAAGACTGCCTGTTCTCCGCATATTGGAAGAACTTTTCCACAATGTCCCTATGTCTCCTGTTACGGATATCACTCTCCCGCACAGGCTCCGTCTCCTCCTCTGAGATGTCGACGCCCTCCTCTTCCTCCTGCTCCGTCAGTTTTCCCTGGGGTGCATAGAAGCTCTCTATACTGAACTGCTTCTCAAACTCCGGCTTGGTCAGCATAAACAGAAGAAACTGGGCGGCATTTCCCAGAGGGGCACCCTCCCGGCGGAGCGGGACCATGATATCCCGCTCAAAGTTCAGACGTTCAAACCGGTGGGAGACAAAGTTATCCTGTATCAGCGCCTGATACGAGTCAGCCATAGAGTTTTTCTTATTGATGAGGACACGCTGTTCGTCGATGGTCAGGGAGATGTTCTGAATGATCTCCCTCAGCGCCCGATAGTGCCGCTCTGCATTCTCTGACAGAACTCCGTTCTCCTGGGCCTGCTCCATGGTGCGCTGCTTGCTCTCCGCTGTCCTGCGGATATTTTCCAGCTCCTCGTATTCGCTCTCCAATAAGGCACGGACACGGGAGATCACGTTCTCATACTGATCCACTGTAATTTTGGAGATATTCTCCCGACACCGCAGGAGAAAATCATCCATACTCAGCTTCATACTGCGGATCCTGCTGACCAGCTCACGGCTGGAGTTCAGCGCCTCCTCGTAGTTGTCCCGCTTCATATATTCCTGCATTCGGAACCGGGTCACGGAGTAGTCCAGCTCTGATTCGATTTCCTTGGAACGGAACAGAAAATCAAAGGCATCATCGGTCAGATGGTAGCTGCCCCGCTCCTCATTGAGCAGTCGCACCGGCATCATACGGAAGGTCTCACTCCCACTTTCATAGGTTAGAAATTCCGTCAGCACTCCGCCGTTCTGCAGAACCTCTACTACGATATATCTGGCCAGAACATCGGGCTCAGCATGGCAGTCCTCCGGAAGCACCGGCATAAAGTCCTCCAAAAATTCCTCAATATCAGAGAGCGTACAGGTCTGCTCTTCCCCCAAGGTCCGCTCCTTGATATAGACCAGGACTGCCAAAACGATATTATCTAAAATCCTTTTATCAGGGAACATAGCCCGAATCTGATCCGGATACCGGTATTCCAACAGACAGCGGACAATATTGATGAACTTCATCCGTTTTTCAAAGCCTGCCAGCAGCTCCGTCAGTTCAGATCTCAATCTCATATCAGCTTACCTCATGCATTCTTTCAGCCTCGCATAGGAGATGATCTCCTGCGGAAGCCGCTTGTTCTCTGTGATGTAACGCTCAAAATCCACCCGGCAGTCCTGCGCAATGGCAGAATAGATCGCTTCATAATTTCCAATGACCTCACGATTATCATGGCTTTCAGGGAGCGCTCTTCCTCGTGCCAATCGAATCATCTGCTCATAGGCCGGCAGAAACAGATGAATCTGCAAATCCGGATTATTCCGGCAGAGGCTCTGATAAATGTTCAGTCCCGCCCGGTCAATATCTCCCCAATAGAGATAGTTCACCTGTGCTCCGCCCATAAACTCTGTATAGGCAGTCAGTGCGCCTTCCCCGGATACCCGATTTCCGTCCCCATAAACAACACCGTCCAGATGGGTTCCCCACAGTTCAGATGCATTTTCTTCAAACATCATACGGCGGATATTGAACCACGGGTCCTTATTTTCACAGATCAGCAGTGTCAGCTCTGCCTTTTTCTCTGGGATAAAATCATGAAAACAACACTCCGGCGTGTCGTAAAATGCCAGCGCCTTTTGATCCAGTCCCAGCTTCTCAAGCAGACGGCAGAGGGTTTTATCCTCCAGCTGTTTCTCCTGGGAGAAGATCTCAAAGGACCGTTCCTTTCTGGAAACAGCCGTTTCCGCTCCACTCCGCTGAAACAGATACCGATTCAATACCTGCAGCTGCCCTCGGAAACGCCGATACTCCTCCGGCTTTTCATTCAGGACACCTCCGGTTTGCAGAAGCGGATGCAGCATTCTGATTTCATCCCGTTCTGCTTCAAAAGTCTCCTCCGGCAACGTGATCCTATATTTCAGATAAATGGGATAACGCATATTTCCGTTGGTCTTGGAGGACTTTACCCCTTTCAGAAACTGTTTCTGCTCCAATTCCCTGATTTTCGAAAAGAGTGCTTCATCACCGGAAACTGCAAACAATTTATGCAGTTCTTCCTTTGTGATCGTTTTCTTTTTGCAGCTTCTCAGCTTTTCAACTACGTCCATTTCTTCACCTGCTTTCTCTTTGAAGCAACGAAAAAGCCGCAC
>SAMEA104404103__coassemble_1656_pt1 | contig 13020 bp, 13 predicted proteins | sample SAMEA104404103__metabat2_high_PE_024 | metagenome-assembled genome bin SAMEA104404103 (sample SAMEA104404103) | Balaenoptera acutorostrata
GCCCTGCCACTCTTAGAACGAATGGCAGGGCTTCTTTACGTAATTTTGTTCCGGTTTTTTCTTGTCGGAAAATATTTTCCGGTGTATATTTTATCCGATATTCGCTAATTTGACTTATCTTCTGGTTCCTGATAGTGTTCCATTTCCTCCTCAGGATATGCCTTAGTCCAATGGTAGGGCTGCAACACAGACAGAGGAACAAACAACAGTTCCTGCTCCTTCGCAGTAACAGCCACCTGCACATCCTCCCCCCAATACCGCAGCCTTTCCTGGCAGATACCGCAGGGAGATAAAACCTGATAAGGAGAATTTTCATCATCCCGGACAAGGCACATACAGTGAGTTACCTTTTCGTTGTACTTGTGGGCTTCCAGCATGGCTCCCGTTTCAATGCACAGCACAGCGGAATTGTTGGCAGTGTCGATAGATACGCTGGTGAAATAATGTCCCTGTGCAGTATGAACCACGCCTGCGCCGCCCCAGCCTGTTGGATAACGCTTTTCGATCAGCTCCACTGCCTGACGGTACATTTCTTTTTCTACAGCAAAATCTCTCATTTGGGTTCCTCCTTGCAGAAAATCCCATTCCTTTGCAAGAACGGGATTTTTGATTATCTGTTAAATTCTCTTTTGCCTTTGTGCTTGAATGGCTTTGGCTCTGCGGATGGCTTTGGAGCTGGGGTGTGGGATTCTTTGAAGTACATATACAGCTGACACGGAATCATACCGTTGTAGAGCTTGCGGCGTTTGTCTGCCATCAGACCGAAGGATTTTTCAAATTCCATATCCGGGCTGATGATATAGTAGCGGTGCGGATATTCCTGAGAGAATACCTTGCCCATGGTGTTGTAAATTTCCTGGGCAGTCTTCAAGTCCAAAAGACGCTCACCGTAAGGCGGGTTGCAGATGACCATTCCTTTCGGGTCAGGCATATAGAAATCCTTTACATCTCTCTGCACCACGGTAATGCGGCTTCCTACGCCAGCCTGCTTTGCGTTGTACTGTGCCAGCTCTACTGCTGCCGGGTCAATATCACTGCCGTAAGCTTTGAAGGTGGTATCTCTCTTAATCATATCGAAAGCTCGCTGGCGTTCCTGCTGCCATACGGTCTGCGGCAGCCAGTCCCACTGTTCAGAAGCAAATCTTCTTCTCAGACCGGGAGCGATTTTCATGGCATGGAGGGCAGATTCAATCAGCATGGTACCGGAACCGCAGAATGGGTCGTACAGGCAGCTGTCAGGATAAACATGAGCCAGGTCGATGATGCCTGCGGCCAAAGTTTCCTTGATTGGAGCCAGCACGGAATTTTTGCGGTAGCCGCGCTTGTGCAGACCTACACCGGTAGCATCCAGAGTAATCATAACCTGATCGTGGTTGATGCCGAATTCAATGGCGTAGGTCTTTCCGGTTTCTTCAAACCAGCTGATATTGTATACTTCCTGCAAACGGGTCACGATTGCTTTTTTGATGATGGACTGACAGTCAGAAATGCTGAACAGCTGGGATTTCAAAGACCAGCCTCCCTTTACTGGGAAAGCATCTTTTTTGCCAATATAATCTTCAAAAGGAATTTTTTTGACTCCCTGGAAAAGCTCTTCAAAGCTGCGAGCCTCAAATCTGCCCACTACCATCTGAATACGCTCTGCGGTACGCAGGCCGATGTTGGCTCTGGCAATCATGGTTTCGTCGCCTTCAAAGGTAACTCTGCCGTCTGTAACTTCCAAATTTTCTCCGCCCATTCTGCGGATTTCCGAAGACAATACGCTCTCCAGACCAAAATGGCAGGGAGCTGATAATACTACTCTCAAAAAGATTCTCCTTTGACTATAAACACGTTTCTTAAAACTATTCCAATCTCTGTAATCATATCAGTTTTACCCCATGATTACAAGGGTTTTTGCTTTCCACCACAGGAAATTTTAAAAGAGTCCTTTTTTTTAATATTGTGGCTTGACCTTTAGGAAGGAAAGTAGTATAATAAAGTCAACAAAATAAAAAGGACTCAACCTAAATATTTTGTACACTATCGCAAAAGGGGTTGAAACGATGAACATTAACATCACCGCAAGAAACACAAGTATCAAAGATTCCTTCCGTGCAAGAGTTGAAAAGAAGCTCTCCAAGTTTGACAAATTCTTTGGCGACGGCGCACAGGCTCAGGTTACCGTAATTCATTCCGGTGATCACGAAACTGTTGAAGTGACCATTAAAGCAGAAGGTCTTTTCTTCCGTGCAGAACGTACCTGCGATGAGCGTGAAGAAGCTCTGGAAGCAGTTGTTGACTCCTTGTTCCGCCAGATCGTAAAGAACAAAAATAAACTGTCCAAACGCATGAAAGCTGCCATCACTCCTGAATTTGTGGAGGATGTTTACGAAGCAGACGAATACCGCGTTGTTAAGACAAAACGCTTCCCAATCAAACCTATGGAAGTGGAAGAAGCTATCCTCCAGATGAATATGCTGGATCATGAATTCTTCGTATTCCAGAACGCAGCTACCGGTGAAGTCAACGTCGTTTACAAACGCCGCGATGGTGATTATGCTCTGATCGAACCTGAAATCGAATAACCGATATTTTTAAGCGGCTGCATCAGCAGCCGCTTTTTTTATTCTAAAGCAAAGCTCCCATCCAAAATTGGATGGGAGCTTTGCTTACTTCTGTTTTTTTCTTTCGCTGACTTTTTCTCTGGTTCCGTCCGGTCTTACAATGACAGTATTCTGCAAAGTAGAACGCAGGTTGCCTCTCAGGTCATCAAGATATTCCTGTCTTAACGCCTGCTGTTCTGCCTTTTCTTCTTCGCTCAAAGGCTGTACTCTGGATTTTCTGGACAGCTCGCTGATGCGGTCAAGTTTTGCTTTTTCCATTGGTCATTCCTCTTTTTTCTCATTATTAAGAGAAGGAAGAAATTGTTTTTCCAATTCCTTCTCCAGATCGTTTTCATCATAATGATGAACAACTATGGTAATCTGCGCAATGCAGTTCCCCTGTCGGTCGATATAGTAGCTGTAAACGATATCTTCCATATCCTGCTGAGAGCCGTGCTTTCGCTTCAGGTTTTCTGCCATTATCACTACATTCCGGGGATCAGGCTGGGTGGTCGTGATGGTAAGGTTTCTTCCTTGATAGGTGAAATTCAAAATTTCCGTTCCGGCAGGCATAGCATTGATGATGCGGGGCAGCACAGTAAAGTCGTTTCGGGGAACAAACTCAAAGCCTGCTACGGCTTTCAGAAAAGCTTCCCCATACTTATAAACGATGTTCTGCAATTTTTTGCCCTGATTTTTGATGGCAGAGGTTTCTCCCAGCCCCTCCACCACGTTGTTAATGATTTCGATTTTTTCCGCCTGGGCAAAGGAGATGGTTTCCCTGGCGGCGCGGATTCCCAAAAACAGCATCAAAAAGGCCAGAAGGAAAAAAATCAGATCGACACACACTCGTTCAAACAAAGTTCTGTCCTGCTCTGTTCTTTTCATGCTGTTTTCCTCCAATCCTTACGGCTGAGCAAAGGGGTCAACCTTTCCCTTATAACCCGGCGGAGGAGTTTCCAGAGCCAGATATTCTTCCAGGCAAAGATTGTTTTCCTTCATGAGCTTTGCGTGGGTCTTTCCTACAAAGCGAAAATGCCAGGACTCATACATGATCTTGGTGATATCCTGCTTGTCGGCGGGATATCGCAGAATGAATCCATATTCATGAGCATGGTCTACCAGCCACTGACCAGCCGCTGTATCTGCAAACTGCGGGTCAAGGGTCTGGTGGGCAGGTGTTACGATATCCGCTGCCAGACCGGTGTGGTGCTCGCTGGTTCCCGGTACTGCAATGGCATTTGCGGTTTTTGCATATGCTTCCTGCTCACTCATGCCCGCTGCCAGATAATCCTGCTTCATGTTGTTGAATAGGGTAGTCTGCTTTTCGATAGAGCGGTAAGCCGAGCAGACCAGCAGGTCTACACCGTCACTCTTGGCCGCTGCAATCATCTCTCTGGCTGCTGGAGCAACCCTTACATCCATCTTATAGGAATTTTGGACAATTTCTGTTTCAGGCGCAAATCCTGCCGGCAGAGCATGATCTGGATTTGCCAGAAGCAGATACCATTCCTGTTTTTCCTCGGCAAATTCCTTTGCCAGAGTATCCTTGTCCTTTGTCACTGTTTCAATGACAGACTGGGATGGCGGGATGGGCTGGCTGTTGTTCTGATGGTCTAAGGAGCTTTCTGGCTTTTCAGCAGTTTCCTTATCGACAGGTTTTTCCTCATCTTCGGATGGTTGTTCTTTTTCATCTTCGGATGGTTTCTCCTCATCTTCGGAAGGCTGTTCTTTTTCGTCCTCAGATGGAACTTCATTCTGCTGTGTTTCTTCCGGCGGAACCACCGGTTCTTTTTCTCCGGCAGAAACATCCGCCATGCAGGCTGCTAAAATTGCAATCAATGTTACTGTCAGGAACAGGACAGCGATGATGGCTGCCTTCGTTCCTGACGATTTTTTTCCCGTATGTTTGTTTTTCATGGTGATGACTCTCCTTTTTCTGTAGAAGCAGGATTATTCCATATTTCCAGTCTGGAACATGATGATAGCCAAAGCTGCAACCGGAGCCGTTTCACAGCGAAGGATGCGTTTGCCCAGAGAAAGAACACTGCATCCAGTTTCTTTTGCAGCAATCGCTTCTTCCTCGTCAAAGCCTCCCTCGGAACCAATCAGAACTGCAATATCTCCCTGCGCTTTTGCCAGAACTTCCTTTGCAGGAGCAGTGGCATTTTCATAGAACAGGATAGGGCAGCTGCTCTGGGACATTTCCGCAAGAGCCTGGTTCAGCTCCAACATGGGCAGTACCTCCGGCACCTTGCCTCTGCCGCTCTGCTTTGCCGCCTCAAAGGCGATGCGGTTGTAACGCACCAGCTTTTTCTTCATGGTCTTTGCATCAGGCTTGGACACACATCTTCTGGTCATGACAGGGGTAATGCTGTCCACGCCCAGCTCCACTGCTTTTTGGACAATCAGTTCAAACTTGTCGCCCTTTGGCATAGCCTGATAAAGATGAACCTTTACATCCGGCTCGCTGCGGCTTGGGGAAACGGACTGCACATTCAGCTGTACTTCATCATCACTGATGGATTCTATTATACAATCGTAATCGCTGCCCTTTGTGTCACATACTGTCAGGGCATCTCCAACTTTCATGCGAAGCACTCTGGCAATATGTTTGGCATCTTCCTCCCGGATTACGCCGCCGTCTTTGGAAATATCTTCTGTAAAAAATCTGGGCATGAGCTTTCACCTACTGTTTTGCACGGCATGCCAAAGCTACCCAGCCGCCGGAAGTTCTTCTTTCAATCACATCAAAACCGTTTTTCTCCAGAGCATCCAGAACGTCCTGTTCTCTGGTGTCGATGATGCCGGAGGTGATGAAGGTGCCGCCCTGTGCCAGATATTTGCCTACATCCTCGCTAAGACGGATGATAACGTCTGCCACGATGTTAGCGCAAATCAGCTGGAAGCTGCCCTCTACCTGGCTTGTCAGGTCGCCTCTGTGGAAGCAGATTCTGTCGCCTACCTTGTTGAGTTCAGCGTTTTCGCCTGCAACCTTTACCGCTACTTCGTCGATATCACAGCCTTTGATTTCTTTTGCGCCCAGCAGAGCGGATGTGATTGCCAGGATACCGCTGCCGCAGCCCACGTCCAAAACGTGGTCTTCTGGGGTAATATATTTTTCCAGCAACTCCATGCACAGACGAGTGGTGTCATGAGTACCGGTACCGAAAGCCATGCCCGGATTCAGGGTCAGAACCACATCATCTTCCTGGCGGTCATAGGTTTCCCAGGATGGGCATACCACCAGATGTTCCCCAACTCTTACCGGATGATAATATTTCTTCCAAGCAGTAGACCAGTCTTCTTCGTTGACATTGCTCATTTCCATTTCCAGGCTGCCAAAACGTCCGTCGGGATATTCGTTTTTCAGACGGGCAAGAATCTCTCTTGTACCAGCCAGTTCTTCCATGCCCTGTGGGTTGTCCGCAATGTAAAGGGTAACGCTGGTCTGGCAGTTTTTCATCTTCTTCATAACTTCCTGGTCGATGTAGTCCCAGTGTGGAGTGGTGTCATGGAGAAATTCATCAAAATCGTCTGCGTCTTCGATAACAAATCCCTGAATGCCCAGGCTCAGCAGACTGCCTGTCAGTGGGTCAATGCCTTCTTTTGTAGTGTAAATCTTTACTTCTGTCCAGTTCATAATATTCTATCCTTTCGCTGTGTGTTTGTGGGGAGGAGATTTTCAAAAGAAAATCTCCTCCTGTTCCTTAATGTATTTTTAAAATCATACCCAAAATCCCGGACAGGAACTTTGGACTTTTAATTACGATTACCTTCATTCCGGCGGCCTCCTTTACTGAATTTTGCCTGTCTTTGCTGTATTCTATGTAAAGCTTCGCCGTAATGTGATTTATTTATTCGCCCTGATTTTTCACAATAATCAAAAGACCTTCCCGGACGCTGATGACCGCATCTTCACCAGGGACAAAATCATTGCTGACACCAATGGGAAAGTCGTTTGTCATCTCTGCATCTTCCACCTCATATTTCGCGCTGCGAATGGTGACGCCGTGAGCCTTGTCGCTGTGGCAGAACACAGAAAAATGATAGCCTCTTTCGTAAGGCACAGTCACGCTCTGACCGTTACCGACGGCTGTAATGCGGCAGCTTTTATCTGCAATGACAGCCTTTGCTCCATGATGCGCCGCATAGGCCAAAGTCTGGATATTTGCAAAGGTATGGTCCAGCCTGCCGCCCAGCATACCCACCATCAGAATATCTTCGCATCCCTGAGCAATGGCTTCCTTAACTGCCAGCATGGTATCGGTATCGTCCTTTTCCACTGGAAAACGGAGGGTCTTGCAGTCAGCCGCTACTTCTCCCCGGTAGGAATCGAAATCCCCCATCACCAGATTCGGCTTGATGCCCATGGATACGCAGTAAGCGTAGCCTCTGTCGGCGCAGATGATATAATCGTCGCTGCGGAGTATCCCCTGGGTATAGCGAAGATCGGTAATCTCGCCACCCCCAAAAATAACACATCTCCTCATAATTTTCCTCCCTTACCGATTCAGTTCCCATTCCTTGATATTTTTTGCAATATCATAAAGGCTCACATAGCTCTGATGACGGCTCTGGGAAATTTCCCCATTTTCCACAGCCTCCAGCACAGCGCAGCCGGTTTCCTTCGTGTGGGAACATCCTCTGAATTTGCACTTTCCCTCATAAGGAGCAAATTCCCGGAAGCAGTCGGCCAATTCATCCTTTAAGATTACCTGAAACTTTTCCAGATCCACCGCAGAAAATCCTGGTGTGTCCGCAACCACTCCCCCATTTGGAAGCTCATACAGTTCCACATGGCGGGTGGTGTGGCGGCCTCGTCCCAGTTTTTGGCTGATGTCCCCGGTATCAAGGCTCAGTCTTGGGTCAATGGCATTGAGCAGAGTAGATTTTCCTGCGCCGGAATTTCCGCAGAAAGCACTGGTCTTTCCTGCCATCATGGCAAGAACTTCTTCGATGCCTTCCTTTTCCAAGCTTTTGGTCAAATAGACAGAAAAACCTGCTTTCCGGTAAATATCTGCAAATTCTGTAGGGTCTGCCAGATCGCATTTTGTCATGACAATAACTGGCTCGATGCCTTGATACTCTGCAATAGCAATGAGCTTATCCAACACAAACGGATTCGGGGCAGGGTCTGCAATGGATTCCACCATAATCAGCTGATCCAGATTTGCCAAAGGTGGTCTGACCAGACTGTTTTTCCTCGGTTCGATTTTCTGTACATAGCCTTTCCCCTGGGGGGTCAGTTCCACTTCTGCCCAATCCCCCACGCAGGGTTTCAGGTTCTGCTGGCGGAATGCTCCTCTTGCTCTGCACTCGATGATATTCTCTTTATTCTCGCTGTCCGACACATAATAAAATCCCCCCAGCGATTTGATGATTCTTCCCCGAACAATTTGTTTTGTCAATGCTTCGCTTCCCTCCTGAATATGGTCTTTTATCCCTTTATTATATCAAATTTTCTGAAAAAAGGCGATACTTTCTTGTTATCCTCTAAACAAATTATCACAGCAGAAAAAAAGGCAGGACAAATTGTCCTGCCTTTTTTGTGGGTCTAATCTTTTTTCTTTGGTTTTCCTGGTTTTGGTTTGGGCTTTGGCTTGTCGTCGTCATCGTCATCGTCGTCATCATCGTCATCATCGTCATCGTCGTCATTTGTTGATGGTTTTGGATCACGTTGATCAAACTCATCTTCCAGGGCTTCCTGCTTTTCAGAATGTTTTTCCAAAAACTCTCCCAAAGCCTGCATATCGGTGGTTTCCACCACAGCGCCGGTATCAAAGTTTACATCAAAGGTTTTGTAAAGCTCGTTGTCAATCTTGATTTCTACCTTTGCATCGCCCTTGCCAGCCGGCTTGGTCGTCCAGGTATGCTGTTTGGACAAATTCGGGTCGCCGTAGCCGGTCTGTTTTCCGTCTACAAAGGTCTGAACATGAACCTGGCCCTTTCCTCTTGGAAGGTCAAAGGTGATCTTCACTTGTTTTGGCTTGTGAGGGTCTTCCCATCCTTCGCCGCCCATGACCTTTACCTGAATAACTGTGCCTGATGGAACCAGAGCGTCTTCGGATGGGGTCTGTTCCAGAATGGTTCCCGGAGCTTCGGAGCCTGGCAGAGGATTGCCGTTTTTATCAAGCTCTGGTTCTTTTTCTGCAACACATTCAATACGCAGACGTTTGGTGGACAGCAAAGTTTTTGCTTCATGGAAGTTTAATCCCACCAGCAGAGGAACATTCTGGTTCTGCTGCTGAGAACCCAGGCTGACATAGACGCTGATTTCATCTCCTTCAGCAACTTCCTCTCCTGCTTCTGGAGCAGTCTTTACCACCATACCCGCCGGATATTCGTTGGAATAGGTTTCGGTTTCGCTCCAGGTCAGGTTTTTCTTGCTCAAATCACGGAACACTTCTGTAGAATCTTTGCCGGTGTAATCATCCATCACAACAATCTGCTTTCCTGTGCTGATTTTGATTTTGATGGTGGAGCCTTCCTTAACGGTCTTTTTAGGGTCAGGGTTCTGGTCAAAGATTTCTCCTTTTTCGTATAGACTGCTGGGGGCTTTTTCTTCCACTTCTATCTCGAACTTGTTGGAATATTTGTTTTTTGCGCTGTCATAATCCATCCCCAACAGGTCTGGCACCTTGATGCTGGCTACCTGGTCAAAAGGTTTGTTGACCACAAACAACATCCCAATAAAGGCGCAGGCTGCCAGCAAAAATGCAAAGGCAATGCCTGCCATAACCGGAACTACAGGCAGAGGTTTTTTCTCCTCATAATCCTGCGCGTGTTTTTTATTTTTCTTCATCTTGTTTATTTCCCTGTTTCCTGTCGTTCTGTCCTCCTGGGCCGGATCAGATTCCTCTGGAATCTTTTCCTCCACAGGCTCCTCATACTGATAAGCAAATTCTATTTCTGGATTTTGCTTAAACTGTTCGATGTCGTGAAGCATTTCTGCCGCAGACTGATAGCGTTTATCTGCATCCTTTTGCATCGCCCGCATCACAATATCCTGCAAGCCCTTTGGAATGTCCGGGTTCAGTTCTCTTGGAAGAACTGCCTGACTCTGAATCTGCTTGATGGCCACGGACACCAGGCTCTCTGCCTCAAAGGGAAGCTTTCCTGTAAGCATCTCATACATCATAACGCCCAAAGAGTAGATGTCGGTTCGGGCATCGGTATTGTTTCCCCTGGCCTGTTCCGGGCTGATATAGTGTACCGAGCCGATGGCCTTGTCGGTAATGGTATTGGTGTTGCTGCGGGAAAATCTGGCGATGCCAAAGTCGGTGATTTTGATGGTGCCATCCGACAGCATCATAATGTTCTGGGGCTTGATGTCCCGGTGAACAATTCCTTTGTCATGGGCGTGCTGAAGGGCTTTGAGAATCTGTACCGCAAAGTGGACAGCTTCCTGACAGCCCAATGCCTTTTCCTGGTCGATGTAATCCTTTAAGGTGATTCCGTCGATATATTCCATCACGATGGACTGGATTCGATTGGAGAAGATCACATCGTATACCTTGACGATGTTTGGGTGGTTGAGCAGGGAGATGGCTCTGGACTCGTTGCGGAATCTCCGCATAAATTCGTCGTTGTCCATATATTCTTCCCGCAGGATCTTGACCGCCACCACCCGCTGTTCCTGATCGTCAAAGGCTTTGTAGACATTTGCCATACCGCCCACACCAATCAGCTCCCGGATTTCATAGCGTCCGTCAAGTTTTTTTCCAATATATTTATCCATTAAAACTGCCTCCTGCTGGTCGCGGGCTATTTTTGAACTGCAATCACTGCTGTGATATTATCAGAACCGCCCTGATCATTGGCGTAATCAATCAGTGTGTGGATGTCATCTTCTTTGATACATTTTTGGAGCAGACCCGGCAGCTGAGAAATTTTCAGATAATTGGAAAGGCCGTCGGTACACAGCAAAACAACGCTTTCCTCATTAAGCTCATACATCTGATAATCAATATCCACAGTGTCACTTACACCGATTGCCCTGGTAATATAATGCTTTTGGGGATGATTCAGAGCTTCTTCTTCGCTCAGCTCTCCCCTGTCCATCAGCTCCTGCACCAGAGTGTGGTCGCGGGTCAGCTGTTTCACGGCTTTTTTTTCTGCCATATAGATTCTGCTGTCCCCAATATTGACAATATGCATCTGATTTTCTATGACGACCGCCAAAACAAGGGTAGTTCCCATTCCCTGATAATCAGGATTTTCCTGCGCCATAGAATATACCTTGGCATTGGCTGCGCTGATTGCAGAAAAAATCACCGCTTTTATGGACATCTCGGTCATACCGTCCCGGATATCCCGGCGGAAGAAATGTTCAATCAGTCCGCAGGCAGTGGAGCTGGCTACATCGCCGGCTTTTTCTCCGCCCATGCCATCACAGACAACGGCGTAGCCGGTATGGTCAGAAACTTTGTGGAAGACAAAGGCATCCTGATTCTGAAGACGAACCTTTCCTGTGTCTGTGCCTCCAATAAAATTTATCACTGATTTTCCTCCTCCCTGCTGCGCTGCTCATCATATTCCCTGCGGAGCTGTCCGCAGGCGGCATTGATGTCAGAACCCAGTTCTCGTCTGACAGTGGCATTGATGCCCCTGTCTTCCAAAGCCTTGCGGAATGCTTCGATTCGCTGTCTGGAACCGCGCTTGAATCCTCGTTCTTTCACCGGGTTTACCGGAATCAAGTTTACATGGGCAGACATTCCCTTTAATCGGTGAGCCAGCTCGTCGGCGTGCCAAATCTCGTCGTTTACTTTTTCGATAAGGGCATATTCAAAAGAAATCCTTCGGCCTGTTACCTTGAAGTAGTAGCGGCAGGCTTTCAGCAGCTCGTCGATGGGATAACGGCGGTTGATGGGCATGGTCTGGGAACGAATCTCGTCATTGGGGGCATGGAGAGAAATGGACAAAGTCAGTCCCAGCTTCATCTCAGCCATTTCATAAATCTTATCCACCACGCCGCAGGTGGAAAGGGAAAGATGGCGAAGGCTCAGGTTGTATCCTTCCGGGGAAGAAAGGATACGCAGGAACTTCATCACATTGTCGAAGTTGTCCATCGGCTCCCCGATACCCATAAGCACTACGTTGCTGACCCTTTGGCCGCTGTCATGGGTAACGGTGTATATTTCATCCAGCATTTCGGAAGGCCGCAGGGACCTTACCAAACCAGCCAGGGTAGATGCGCAGAACTTGCAGCCCATGCGGCAGCCTACCTGAGTGGAAATGCAGATGGAATTTCCATATTTATATTTCATCAAAACCGCTTCCACACAGTTGTTGTCCTCCAGGCGAAGAAGATATTTCTGTGTGCCGTCGATTTTGGATACCAGCTTTTTGATGATGGAAAGCTTTGGGATATAATAAGCATCACTGAGCTTTTCCCGCAGTGATGCCGGAAGATTGGTCATTTCGTCAAAGGAGCCCACCATTTTTTCGTGGAGCCAGGAATAGATCTGCTTGCTGCGAAAGGCAGGCTGTCCCATTGCCGCAAGCTCCTGTTTCAGCTCCTCCAGCTCCATGGACTTGATATCTTTTTTGTTGATTGTTTGCTCCATTTACGATCACCGCACCTTTTTTATACACGAAATAAAGAATCCGTCTGTATCGGCCATCTGTGGAAGCAGAGTGACCTTCCAGACTGTTTTGTCGGTCAGTCCAGCCGCCTGTCTGACCTTTGGGGGCAGAGGACAGGGTTCAAACTCTGGATGCTCTGCCAGGAATTTTTCCACCACATCGCTGTTTTCCTCATGAAGCAGGGTGCAGGTGGAATAAATCAATTTTCCGCCAATCTTTACATAGCGGGAAGCTGTAGAAAGTATTTTTTCCTGAATCTGGGGCAGGGACTGCATTTCGCTGCGGTCTTTGTATTTGATTTCAGGTTTTCTGGAAATGATGCCAAGCCCCGAACAGGGTACATCACAGAGGACTTTATCGAACTGTCCAAATTTCTCGTTATAGACAGCTCCATCATTCATCTGGGGATGAATGACAGAAAGTCCCAGTCGATTTGCTCCCTGCTGTATCTTCTTGATTTTCTCCTCGAAGATATCGCAGCTGATGATTTCGCCTTCATTGTTCATCTGTTCTGCAACGGTGAAGGACTTGGAACCTGGCGCAGAACAGCAGTCCAGCACCCTTTCTCCCTTCTGGGCATCCACTGTCAGGGCACACATCTGGGAGGATTTATCCTGAATATGGAACAGACCTTCCCTAAAAGATGGAATTTCCTCAATAGAAGAAGTTCCTTCCAGCAAAAGGCAATTTTCCAGAACACTGTCTTTGCGAGCTGTTACCCCTTCTTTCTGAAGACGCTCAATTAGAGCCTCCGCAGAAATTTTGCAGGAGTTTACTCTGGCATAAAGGGGAGGTCTGCCCAGAGAATGTTTGAGCATGGACTCTGCGGCCTCTCTGCCGTAGTTTT
>SAMEA104404103__coassemble_1885_pt1 | contig 11779 bp, 7 predicted proteins | sample SAMEA104404103__metabat2_high_PE_024 | metagenome-assembled genome bin SAMEA104404103 (sample SAMEA104404103) | Balaenoptera acutorostrata
ACATCAGCGATTTCATCCGTCCGGATCTCATCCGCAAAGGTCCTGCCATAGGCGACCACCTTTTTCTGCAATTCCTCCTCAAACCCGGAGACCGAGGGAGTGGAGAGAAAATCATATAACAATTCCTTATTCATTTTGTTTCCTTTCTACGCAGCAGCTGCGTTCCTTACTCTCCTTTTGTCCACCCGCAGGTACATGATCACGCTGATAAGGAATCGGCTGATCTGATCCACTGCAATAATGAGCCAAATAGAAATCAGGGGCCAATGGAATACATAAGCAGCCAGAATACACAGGGGTATCCGGATGATCCAGATCCCGAAGCCGGCAATCAGCATGGGTGCATTCACATGCCCCATAGCACGGAGCGTTCCATTGTAGATTCTCGACAAATTCTGAGGCATTTGCACAAAGCCCATGACGAACACATATACAACGCCGATGGCCTGTAACTCGGCCTTATCGGTCATCATGATCATAAATTGTCTGGGCAGCAAAATCAGCAGCAGAGTTGTAACCGTACTGATGGTAATTCCCACCTTGAGCAATTCCCGGAAATAGATTTTCCGAAGTCCCTCATCCTCTCGGCCAATGGCACGGGCCGCCAGCGTGGTCGCAGCTGTTCCAAAGCCAATAGCAGGCATTTCCGTAATGGTTTCAGCCTGGATCCCCAGCTGATAGGCTGCAAAGGCATTGTTCCCATAGAACAGGATCACCTTACTGAGAATGATTGCGGAGAACTGCCAGAACATACTTTCCAGTGCAGCAGGGATGCCGGTCTTATAGATTTCTGCAATACATTGCCTGTCAAAACTCAGGAAGCGATGATCCGGCTTCACCTGACCGAACAGGCCCTTCTTATGATTATAGAGCATATAAAGTCCCGTCATGGCTCCAACAAACTGCGCCGTCACCAATGCAATCGCCGCACCCCGGATTCCCATGGCCGGCAGGCCGAAGACGCCAAAAATCAGGCAGTACCCAAGTACGATATTCACAGCATTCATCAGAACTGCAATGTACATGGGCACCTTTGTATTGCCATAGCCCTGAAAAGAAGCTGTCACCACTGTCATGATCACCACAAAGGGGAAGCCGAAGACAATGATCTGCATATAGCTTTTCGCCAGTGCCAGAACCTGAGCATCATCTGAGAAGAAGCCCAGAAAAACCGGGGAGCAGAACAACAACAGCATTTGGAATACAAAAACAAAGACAAACTCCGTCAGAAGGGTCTGCTCTGCAATTCTCCTGCATTGCTTATGCCGCCCGGCACCATAGGCCCGGGCAATCAGCACTGTGGTGCCGATTGCAACACCCTTATAGAAGCACCACAGCGTATCCGTAATCCGCAGGCAGATCCCCTGAGCGGAAATATCATTGGCCAGCAACCGTCCTACCATGGCCGTGGTCACCAGACCGGCGGAAATCTGTAGGATATTTTCCAAAATCATCGGGATTATTATCAGATAAATTTCCTTTTTGATTTGTTTCTTTTCGTTCACAACATCCTCCATCCGACATATTCCCCTGTCCGGGCGCAATGTCTCTTTGATTGATCTTCTGAGCAGCAGCTGGGCGGTATTGAAGCTGGAAAAGCGTACATTCCGTATCTCGCTGCCGGAGACAACAGAAAAAGGTACCATCCTTTTTCAGATAAAGTGGATACCACTACAATCCATGAAAAAGAAGGATACCTTTCTGCACAGAATGTCTGTATATCCCCGGAACCGTTCCGGCCGAAGATCAGCCGGAACGGTGGACGGTACAGACAATGTCTCTATTCGTTTTTACTTACCGAACTTCGCAACCATTTCTTCCTGTTCAGCCTTCAGAACATCTTCCACATCGGCATCCTTCAGGATCACTCTGGCATAGGTATTCTTGGACATTTCCAGAGTCTCAGCGTAGTTCACGGTGTAGTTGACCTGGGGAACGGTCTTACCTGCTTCGGTGAACAGATCGAAGATCTGCTGATTCCCGAAGAAGGGATCGCCTTCCTTAAACACATCAGCATCCAGCGCAGGCAGGTAGGAAGGATACAGACCATACTTCTGGAAACCGTCGATATTGGCTTCCTTGCTCTCCATAACGAACTTCACGAATGCCTTGGCAGCCTCCTGAGACTTGCTTACAGCAGGAATGGCCAGAACGGAACCGCCGTTGGATGCGCCGTGGGGTTCTGCATCTGCCTCAAACTTGGGCATCGGCATCACAGCCCAATTGCCCTCCTGCTCGGGAACAGCATCCTTGATGGAACCGACCATCCAGACAGCGTCTGCGATGCAGGCAAACTTATTCGCACCCATACCTGCGATCATATCGTCCCAGGAGGAGTTGTTGAAGGTAATACCTGCGTCGTGCATTTTCTTACAAGTCTTCATAGCCTTCACGGAAGCCTCAGAATCCACCTGAGTATTGCCATCCATGTCAAAATAGAAGCCGCCGTCAGCCATCATAAGCAGTCGGTAAGTAGTATCACTTCTGGACTCAGCCATGCAGAGCATGGCCACACCGGTCTTTTCCTTCAGGATCTTACCGGCCTCAATGAAGTCATCCCATGTAACGATATCTTCAGCCTTGATTCCCGCCTGCTCAAACAGATCAGATCTGTAAAAGATCCCGGCAGGGCCTGCATCCCAAGGGTATGCAATGACCTGACCGCCGACGGTGCATTCGGACATCTTGACCGGGAAAAACTGATCCTTGTCGATCATATCAGTAAAATCCACGAACTGGCCGGGGAACTTTTCACCGAACTTTGCCATCTGCTCGCCTTCGATGGAGACGATATCAGGCAGACCGATGCCAGACTGCAGGCAGGTAGTCATCTTCTGGTAGACCTGGCTGACGCCCATTTCTTCGAAATTAAAGGTCACACCGGGGTTCTCCTTCTGGAACTCCTCTGCCCACTTTTGCAGATGTGCCAGAGCTACATCCCAGCTCCAGACCGTGATTTCACCGGTCAGACCGTCACCGACCTGATCCGGGTTTTTGCCGGAATCGTCATTGCCGCCGCAGGCAGCGAGGGAAAGCACCATGACGAGAGCCAGTAACATTGCCAAAAACTTTTTCATTTTTAGGTTCCTCCTCTTTGTTTGAATTTACTCCTTGATTGCGCCGCCCATAACACCTGCAACAAACTGTTTCTGGAAGATCAGGAATACAAGCATGATGGGAAGCACTGCACACACGGTTGCCAGCATCACTACACCATAGTCCTTTCTCCATGCAACGCCATCCAGCATAGCCAGAGCCACGGGGAAATTGTACATGCTCTTGGTACTCAGAATGATCAGAGGCCAAGTGAAGCTGTTCCACATACTCATAAACATATAGATCGCCATTGCACCGATTGCCGGTTTCTGGGACGGGAGCACAATTTGCATAAAGATCCTGATCTCGCCTGCACCGTCTATTCGAGCTGCTTCGATCAGTGTGGTCGGGAAGGCCAGCATATTCTGCCGCATCAGGAACATACCAAATGCGCCACCCAAACCGGGCAGAATAATGGCTCGATAAGTATTGGCCCAACCGATTTTATTCATAAAGGTGAACTGAGGGACATACAGCACCTGAGCGGGGATCATCATGGTCAGCATGATCAGACCGAACAGGAAATTCTGGCCCTTGAAGTTAAACTTCGCAGAGGCATAGCCGGACATGGAGTGGATGATAACGGAAAGTCCGGTATAGGAGAATGTCAGGATGCAGGAGTTCAGGAAAACTCTGCCCATATCCATTCTGCTGTTGAGGTTCTTAAAATTTTCAATCAGGTGGGTGCCAAAGGTCAGCTTCGGCGCAGCTCTCAGAATCTCTGCGTTGGTGTTTGTTGCAGAAACAAACATAAAATAGAACGGGAACAGGGAGACCAGAGCGGCGATTGTCAGAAACACATATGTGAAGACCTTGCGCCCGTCAATGCGTTTTCCTTCTTTCATTAGTTCTCACTCCTACTTGTTGCCTTGAACTGGATCAAAGACAGTATGATAATGATAAATGCCAGCACATAGCTGATTGCCGCAGCATAGCCAAACTTATAATAGGTAAAGCCTGTATTATAGAGGTAATGGCCAATGGTAATGGTTGCGTTATCGGGGCCGCCGCCGGTCAGGATGAAGGATTCATCGAACAGCTGCAAGGTTCCGATGGTAGAGGTGATACTAACAAACAGAATGATGGACTTGACCATGGGAATGGTGATCTTGAAGAACTTCTGCCAGAAGGAGGCTCCGTCCAGATCCGCAGACTCATACAGTTCTGTGGGAATCCCCTTGAGACCGGCAATCATAATGATCGTGTTGTAACCGGTCCATCTCCATGTGATACCCATGATAATCACCGCCCGGGCGCCCCAGGGAGTATTCAGCCAGTCAACACCCTCCCAGCCGAACAGATTCAAGATGTGGTTCACCAAGCCGAAATCGGTATTGAACAGCACCTTGAAGATCATGGCGTAGGCAACCAGAGCCGTGACAGAGGGCATGAATACGCTGATTCGGTAGCAGGATCTGAACTTCAGAAAATCCTGTTCCACCAGCACACCCAGAAGCAGGGACAGCACCACCATCAGAGGTACCTGAATGGCTAAATAAATGAATGTATTTTTCAGAGAGATCCAAACCACGGGATCCTTGAGCAGGGTCTGGTAATTCTGGAGTCCGCAGAAGATGTATTTGCCGCCTTCAAAGTGAAAGAAGCTCAGAATGAAGGAGTGCAGGATCGGATAAACCATAAATACTGCGAACAGAATAACCATTGGTGCCATAAAAATATACGGCACATTTTGCTTGGTTATAAAACTTTTTTTGATTTTCCCTTCCATATGATTCTTCCTTTTCTATCCGTTTCTGTGCAGGTTTGCCTGCTCCAGCAGATTGCTGCGTTTGGTTCCGAAGATCTTCCATGTGAAGTCAAAGGGCTGCGGATACAGCTTGTCCTTTTCCAAGCACTCTGCGCCCCAGCTGGCACTGCCCAGACCATGCTGTGCATAGTCCACACAAAGCTGAATATCCTCGATCCGATGAAGCTGATTGGTGTGGGTTGCCTCGGTCAAATCCTCCTGCATATAATGCAGAGCGCCAAAGCAAAATTCCTGCGCCGATGCAATGCAAAGGCCGTTGCCCTGCTCGGTAAAGAACGCCGCCCATCTTGTATCCTCGTGGTTTCCTGTTTCCTGAGGGACCACATACGGGAAATAGAACTGGCTGACCGTCTTCTCCCAACAGCCGATGGGGTTACCCATCCGGCAGTCCCGATAGGTCTCCTGACTGCCACGGCCATACCAAACCGCCTGCTCGCAGGCACGATCCAGCAGGAAACGCATACCGATCCTAGGGAAGCTTTCCGGCAGCTGATTGCCCGTGGGAACACCCTGACAATGCATTGTCACGGTTCCGTCCGGACTGATCCGATATTCCGTCTGAAGGAGGATCTTCCAGTTGAGTACATAGGGGGCATAGGTCTGGCTCACACGAATCACCAGATCCTGCTCCTCACGCTCCACGCAGACCCGATCCACCAGATTGGTCACTCGCTTGAGCATAGCCTTTTCCCAATCTACGGAAACATTCTTATCGTTGTCCACAGGGGCTCTCCAGAAATTCATTCCCAGACCATCCTTGAGCAAGGTCTCGCCATGATAATCGTATCCACAGAGCTGACCATGGATCCGGTCAAACCGTACGGTGAACATCTGGCCCTCGATGGTCAGGATCCCGTTTCTATCGGTCAGGCTGAGCGGCTCCCACTGCTGCTCCGTAGGAATCTGACAGACGCCTTCCCGGATCAGTTCCTGATGGAAAGCGATCTCATGATGCTCCGCCTCTGCCCATTCCGGCTTCTGCCGGTTGGTCACTGAGATCATCAGCCACAGATCCTGCGTCGCAGGGGCCTGCCTCAGCGCCTCGGGCTCATAGAGTTTGATTCTCTGTCTGGTATGAGGCTGCACCTTTGTGATCTCGGCGCTCCCCTCCAGAATGGTTTCCTCCAGCGTATACACCCGATAACTGCATTCCAGATGGCTCAGATCTGAGAAGTCATACTTATTATAAACCGTAATTTCACCGGTTTCCGCATGAAAGTCCTCAAACTTCACCGGCTCCATCACCTTTTTGACCTGCGCCACACCGGGAGTCGGAGTACGATCTGCTTGGATCAGGCCATCGCAGCAGAATGCGCCGCTATTGGGATAGTCTCCGTAATCACCGCCGTAGGTGTAGTGACTTGTGCCATCGGGATCAGTGACCTTCAGGCCATGGTCCACCCATTCCCAGATAAAACCGCCCTGAAGTCTGGGATATTTGTCGAAAATCTCCCAATACTCCTCCAGACCTCCGGGGCCATTGCCCATGGCATGGGCATATTCACAAACCACATGGGGTTTGGACTTCTTGTAATCCCTTCCCAGATCCTCCAGTGCCTTATGTCTTGTGTACATGGTACTGTACACATCGGCGACGGAAGCATCCCGGTCTTCCTCATAGTGAACCAATCTGGTGGGGTCATATGCATGTACGAACCGTCCGCTGGCTACAAAGCTGCTGCCGAAGCCGGATTCATTTCCCAGAGACCAAATCAGAACGGAAGGATGGTTTTTATCTCTGCGAACCATGCGCTCCACACGATCCACATAGCTTTCCTCCCACAGCGTATCATCGCTGAGTCGGTTCATATTTTTGGTGTAAGCCATCTGGTTACATTCCAGATCGGCCTCCTCCACCACATACAGGCCCAGCCTGTCACACAGATCCAGAAAATCGGGATGCGGCGGATAATGTGAGGTCCGGACTGCATTGATGTTATTCTGCTTCATGAGATACAGATCGGCAAGCATTTCCTTTCTGGTAATGCAGCGGCCTGTATTTTCGTTCCAGTCATGTCGATTGACGCCCTTGAACTTAATGGCCTTTCCGTTGACAAAGAACAGGCCGTCTCTCTGAACGATTTCCCGGAAACCAACCCATTCTCCATAGACTTCAATGACCGTTCCGCCGCTCTCCAGACTGAGGATCAGGCGATACAGCTTAGGCTGCTCCGCCGACCAGTGTGCCGCATCCGGTACCACCGTTTCCCATTCAAACCCAGTCCCGACCAGCTCTTGTTCTGTTTCACAGAGGCATGCCTCCCCATCCAGCAATTTTGCGTGGACACGAAGATGTGCGTTCGACGTCTGATGCTGTTCAAACGATGCACAGACCTTCAGCGTACCACCCAGAGTCTTTTCCGCATCCATAACCCCGGAAATGATCCGCCAGTCCAGCATATGTACCTTGGGTCTTTGGATCAGAGACACATCCCGGATGATACCTGCAAACCACCACATATCCTGATTTTCCAGGTAGCTGCCGTCCGAAAACTTATAGACGATCACTGTCAGAAGATTTTCGCCGTCCCGGATCACATCCGTTGCATCAAATTCGGCACTATTGCGGGAGCCTTGACTGTATCCCAGGAATTCGCCGTTCAGGAACACATGGTAAGCGCTCTCCACGCCGTCAAACCGGAGAATGTATTCTCTGTCCTCCTGTCTGTCCGTGCGGAACACATGGCGGTACACACCGGTGGGGTTATCCATCTGGATCCCGGGGTCATCCAATATAGGAAACAGCGCATAGGCGTCATTGTAATGAGGAAAATCAAATCCGTTGAGCTGCCAATGACCGGGAACCGGCATTTGGACAAAGGCATGATCGTCATAGTCTTCCTTCATGCAATCGGGAGATACCCGGAAGGGAGTCTCATAATAGCTGAATTTCCATGAGCCATTCAGAAGCTGAACATTGCCTCCTGCGAATCTGTCACCCTTTTCGGCGTCGGCTTCATTCTGATAGCCACAGTAGAAGGGTCTGACCGGAAGGCGATTTCTCCCAAGCACCTTGATATTGGCCCAGTCCTGATGCTGATATACAAATTCCATTTTTCCATCTCTCTTCCTGTTTTAGTAAAATTTTACTCAGCATAGTTCACAATTGCTTCACATATAATTTGTGCTATTGGTATATTTCACCTTCTTTTTGATGTATTTCATCACTTGTATTTTTATATTAGCACACTCACTGTTGAATTGCAACAAAAATTTTAAATTTTTACTGATTTTATTTGATATTTTATCCTGATGATTTTATTTATATTTAATTCCATTTTTTGGGATTTATTGGCTGATTTTTTCCAGTTATTTTCAGTAAAATAACCGGATGCATTTTATCTTCCATATTCATACCGATAGACAGTCCTCGAGAAACAAAAAAAGACGGAGTATCGCAAGAATACTCCGTCTTTGGGGAATCTGTTATTTTGTCTCTGACCAAAACGTATCCACAGCCTTGATTCCAAGAATGAGGTGTCGCACCGCCTCCAGAAGTACGCCAATGTGATGTGCTTCGTCCGGCCCGTGACATCCGCCATGCCCCGGTGGGAAGGGCTTTTTTTCATGGGGATCTCCACATCCGAAGCCGCAGCCCTGCGAAAATCCTCTGGCATAGGTACAGGCTGACATGACATAGGGCTGCTCTGCCGCCTCGGCCGCCTGATTATAGGTATCCGTCAGGAGACTGATCATAGGATGATCCGGACTGTAATAATATCCCCGGCTGATTTTAGAAAGCTCCAGAACAAAGCCATGATCGGAGGCATAGGTCTCCAGTCGGCTCTGTGCGTTCTCCACCTGCTCCGTTACCGGCAGGCGCACATCAAAGCTCACCTGAAGTTCCTCTCCCAGCGTCTGCGCCCCTATGACCGTCACCTTCGTCTTTCCGCTTTGGGCGTCCTCAGTCGCCAAGCCCAGTCGGAGGCCCTCCGGATCCTGCACCAGCGCCTTGATCTGCCGGTCCATTTCCGGATCCCGGAACAGTGGATCTGCGGAATGGAGGATCTGATGGCAAACAGGGTTTGGAATTTCTTCACTGCGCCGAAGGCTCAGATGGACGCCATTGCGAACGGTTTCGCAGCAGTCATGAACCGTTCTCTGTGCGGAGCCAAAGGAGTGCATCCGGGTCAGATCCTCATGCTTCGGCCCGGAAAGGGAGAACCGAAGCACGTGCTTTTCTCCATTCACCACCGGAAAATCGTCATCTACGGAGAGGCCCCAGTCCGGCATTCCCTCCCGCTCCAGATAATAGGCCAGATCATCCATTCCCTGCTCCTCGTTGCTTCCGAAAAACAGTCGAATGTCATTGTCAAGCGGGATCTGATATTCCTTAAAAAACGCCAGTGCATACAGGCTTGCCATCAGCGGGCCTTTGTCATCCACCACGCCTCTGCCGACGATATAATCCCCATACACCGTACCGGCGAACGGATCGTAGAGATTCTCGTCTTCTGTCGGGACCACATCGGCATGGGTGGCAATCACCAGTCTTTTCCCCCGGGGCTTCGATTCGCAACGGACCTCCAGACAGCGGTAATCCAGATTTTGAACGATCAGCCCCTTTTCCCGGCACAGCTCGGATAGAAGATCCAGCGCCCGGGCGCAGTTCCGGCCGTAGGGTTTATCCGAATCATCCGCCACATTCACACTGGGGATCTTGACCAAATCGCAGGTTCGGGATACGATTTCAAACTGATACTTTCGAATATAGTCATCTATCTGTTCTCTGATATCCATGGTTCATCCTCCCACCATCAAGCGGATTATTTATGAATCGGTGCACAGACCTGCTTCAGCCAGATCTGCTCCTCATCCGTCATATAGGGACAGAGGGTATCGCACACCTTTTGGTTATAGGCATTGACCAGTTCTACATCTTCATCGGTCATCAGCTCCGTCATCAGGATCTCCGTCTCCATGGGGCAGAGGGTATAGGGCTCAAATCTCAGGAACTGTCCATATTCGTTCCGAACATCCTTTACGCACATCATCAGATTTTCCATACGGATCCCATGACTTCCCGCTATGTACAGTCCGGGCTCATCAGAGGTAAAGGCACCTTCCTGAAGGATGTAGGAATCCATCCGCTCAGGAACGATCTTATATCGAATTCCAATGGGTCTTTCATGGACATTCAGACAGCAGCCCACGCCATGGCCCGTTCCATGTTCAAAGTTCAGATGATGTTTCCACAGGACCTCCCGTGCCGCATAGTCCACAGAAATCCCTCTGGAGCCTTCCAGAAAAACCACATTCTGCAAGCGCAGATTTGCCTGAACCACATAGGTATAATGCCGTCTTTCCTCCTCGGTGACAGGCCCGCACGACCAGGTTCTGGTAATGTCCGTTGTCCCCCCGTAATAGTGTCCGCCGGAATCCAGCAGAAACAGGCCCTTGGGCTGGATCAGAGAATGGGCCTCTGCACTGGGTACATAGTGGCACATGGCCGCATTGGGACCATACGCAGCAATGGGCGGAAAGCTGTTCTCAAGAAAGCCCTCCTGCTCCGCCCGAAGTTCGTCGATTTTCCGGGCCGCATCCCATTCTGTCAGGGGAACCTTTCCCACACGATCCTTAAACCATCGCATAAATCTGGTTACAGCCACGCCGTCCTTGATATGTACTCTGCGGATATTTTCTCTTTCCACGGGATTCTTATAGCACTTCATCAAGGTAGACGGTGTCATCTCACTGATGAGTTCCGCATCCGAAGGCAGCGCATGGATCATGAAATAGCTGGCCCGTTCCTTCTCGATCAGAACGGTTTCCCCATGGAGCTGGGAAATTTCCTGATAGATCTCCTGTTCCGGCTTGATCCGGATCTGATTTTCCCGAAGATATCGGCTTGTTTCCTCTGTCTGATGACCCTCATCCATATAAAGGATCACCTGATTCATTGTGATCATCAGGAAAGAAGAAAAGACCGGATTGCAGCTGACATCATGTCCCCGCATATTCAGGATCCAGCCAATGTCATCCAGCGTGGAGATGATGTGGACCGTAGCGCCCAGTTCCTCCATTTTTTCCCGGATGGCAGCCAGCTTTTCCCCGCAGGACATACCGGTATATGTTTCTTCCAGCAGGAAACATGGCTCGCAGGTCTTGGACGGACGATCCGCCCAGAAAACATCCGGCAGGTCCTCGGTATAGGCCACGGATACCTTCTTTTTCCTAAGTCTGCGGATGATTTTCTCCGCTTCCGTGGCAGAAATACACTTTCCGTTAAAACCCAGCCTGCCGCCCTGCGGAATGTGTTCCAGAATAAATTGTTCCATAGACGGAGTACCCTGCAGACCGGCTCTCATCAGTTCCACACCGGATCCCTCCAGCTCCTTTTCCGCCTGTACGAAATACCTTCCGTCTGTCCATAGAGCCACCCGATCCATGGTCACCACCAAAGTACCGGCAGAGCCGGTAAAGCCGCTGATCTCTGCGATTTCACGAAAATAGGAGCAGGCCTGTTCAGACTGGTGATCATCCTCCATGGTGATCAGGTACAGATTCAAATTTCGCTGTTTCATCTGCTCCCGGAGCAGTTCCAACTGTTTTCTCATGTTCCAAGTCTCCCACTTTCAGGTATAGTACCATTTAAATTACGCACGATTTTTCCATACCAACCCACATAAAAATGGATTCAAATTTTATACTTATGAACTTGCGTAATTATATAGCGTTTCCTGTCAGCTGTCAAGTATCTTCCCCGGTTTCTCTTCCTTTCTAACAAGGAGGGCTTGGAGGAGGGGATCATGGAAATACATTCGCAGTTGGAGGAGAAGGAAGTTATGGGATCAAAATTCTACTTTCTCTCCCCATCAAGGCCTTTTCCCGGCAGGGGACATTCCCGGTAAAACAGGCCCTTTCTATGCCAGCTCCACCAGCCTGCGCAGGTGGAAGAAATAGAGATATTTGTGC
>SAMEA104404103__coassemble_1984_pt1 | contig 11296 bp, 13 predicted proteins | sample SAMEA104404103__metabat2_high_PE_024 | metagenome-assembled genome bin SAMEA104404103 (sample SAMEA104404103) | Balaenoptera acutorostrata
CGGGAGGATTTTTTGCTGCTAGTTCATTAAAATATTGCGGCAGAAATATTGTTCTGTTATTCTTCCCATTCTGTAGGAAGAACCGCCCTGCACTTTGGAAAATTAGAACAGCCATAAAACTGCTGCCCCTTAAACTCTCCTTTTTGCGCTGTTCTCAAAACCATTTTTGCGCCGCACTGTGGACATCTGGGCGGGCCTGCCCGAAAAGGAACTCTGGGAGCTTCCCTTTCCTTCTCCCACTCCTTTAGGTAACTGTATAACTCCCCTACTTCCGCAGCTCCATACCGCCTGCGGCAGGGAATGTGAAAAATATCCAGCTCTGCCGACGCAAAAGCCCGGTCGATAAATTCATCTCTTTCCTGCCGCTCTGGAAGAAGATGGGAACTATCATCCAATTCTACTGCACAAATGATTTCCATGCTGTATTTATCACACAAAAGAAAATCTACATGTTTCTGAGAAATCCGGTTAAAGTAAGTCCAGCGATCCTCTTTGACAGTTTCCTTTACCTCCATGACTTCCCGAAGCGATGGCTTGGGGCAGATTGCAATATTTTCCCCGGCAATTTTTCTGAGCGCATCATAAAAATTTTTTTCGGCCGGACTTAACAAAGAATCTTTTTTAACGTAGGGGGTCTTGCATTGTTTTGTTTTTCGTGTCCGTTTTTGTATAAATAAAACCAACAGAAAAATGGTCAGCATAACTGCGGCAATCACCACGGCCGCTGCTGCATAATAATTATCTTCCATCCTGTTTCCTTTTCTTTTGATGGGATTTTTTATTCAACGGTGTGGCGAATATAGTCTACTGCGCCAATATCTTTTCCATTTCTGCGGTAAACTCTGGGAACCCGCTTTCCGATAACACACATGATTTCATAATGAACCGTGTCTGCCATAGCTGCAATTTCTTCCATGGTGATTTTCTGACCGTTTTCTTCCCCCACAATGGTGATCTGCATTCCATCGCTGAGGTCGGGGATATCTGTCACATCCAACAGAAGCTGGTCCATGCAGATTCGGCCTACGATGTTTGCAAAGTGGCCGTTGACCAGCATCCTGCCCTGATTAGACAAGCTCCTGTGATAGCCGTCAGCATAACCGATGGGAACCGTTGCAATCCTCATATCATGGTCTGCGGTGAAAGTCCTGCCGTAACTGAGCTTAGTTCCTTTCTTTACATCCTTAATCATGGAAATGACCGAGTGCAGTTCCATCGCAGTTTTCAGGTCGATTTTTCCTTCGCAGGCTTTATCGGGAACCAGTCCATAAATCAGCACACCGGCCCGAACCATATCCAGATGAAATTCTGGATAGTTGACAATGCCTCCGCTGTTGCAGCAATGGCGTATCATGAAGCTGATGCCTCTGCGCTGAAGCTCATCGCAAACAGTGATAAAGCATTGATACTGGGCTTTGGTATAGGCGATGGACTCCTCGTTATATTCATCTGCGCTGGAGAAATGAGTAAAGATTCCATCGCAGCGAAGATTTTCATAATGGCATACTTCTTCAATCTCCTCAATAGCCGTTTTCATATCCTGGTCTGCATCAAAGCCAATTCTTCCCATGCCGGTATCCACCTTGATATGACAGGCAACGGCCACACCGGCTCTCTGCGCCTGCTGCTGAAGTTTTCGAGCATACTCCAAAGAAAACACAGCCTGCGTAATATTGTACTCACACAGCTGTTTAGCTTTGTTAGGCGGGGTAGTTCCCAAAATCAGGATAGGATGATAGATGCCCTGATTTCTCAGGGACATGGCCTCGGACAGATTGGATACCGCAAACCAGTTTACTCCTAACCGTACCAATTCATCTGCAATATATTTATCTCCATGACCATAACCATCAGCCTTGACGACTCCCATAATCATACATCCCGGTTTTAGTTTTTCCTTGATGGAACGAATATTATAATCGATGCAGTCCAGGTCTACGACTGCCCAGCTTCTGCGAAGAAAATTTACCATATCTTTCCTCCTGAACATAAATTCTCATCTGTCGCACATTGTCCTCTAACACACATTTTCCATTATTTCACAGCAATTATTGTGATTGGTACTGTACATCATATAACTATACACGAATTTTGTAAAGCTGACAATCCATTTTCCAGACAGCATCCTGCCGGAAAAGTTCCCGGCAGGATACTTGCTTTTGAGGAAGGAGAACCTTTTATGACCAAACAAAAATATGCCCTCTGGACCCGCCAGGAAAGTCCCCGTTCCCAAGGGTCTGTAGATATTTTCAACGCCTTTGTTTTCGGGGGAGCAATCTGCTCTGTCGGACAGCTTTTGATTTTTGGGTATGAGGCTCTGGGATTTGCGGACTTATCTCCGGTGCTGGCTTCCTGTACTCTAATTTTACTGTCCGCTGTTTTAACTTTATTCAATGTATATGACAAAATTGCCAGACACGCCGGAGCAGGCACTTTAGTCCCCATCACCGGTTTTGCCAATTCCATGGTCAGTGCTGCCATGGAATTTAAGACAGAAGGATATATTTTAGGTCTTGGCGCAAAGATGTTCTCCATTGCAGGGCCTGTCATTGTTTACGGAATCGGCACTTCGGTAATCTACGGTGCTTTGTTCCTGCTGTTTCGGTAAAGGGGGAACATCATCATGGCTGAACGAATTGGGAAAAACACCCTTCTGACAACCTCCTGTCCTTCTATAATCGGGTACGCCGCAGTAGGCTCTAAAATGGAAAAAGAAGGCCCGTTAGGCGGATTTTTTGACTGTTTAAACGAGGACTCCTCCTTCGGTGAAAAAACCTGGGAAAAGGCAGAAATTTCTATGCAGCAGCAAGCCATTTCTGCCGCACTGGGAAAATCTTCCCTGCATAAAAATCAAGTCGATTTTCTATTTGCCGGAGATCTTCTGAACCAGTGCATCGCTTCTGCTTATTCTTCCAGAAGTACTCAAATCCCTTTTATCGGATTATATGGGGCCTGTTCCACCATGGCCGAAAGTCTTGCGCTGTCAGGTATGTTTGTGGATTCTTCTCTAGCAAACCATTGTCTTGCCGTCACTTCCTCCCACTTCTGCACCGCAGAAAGACAATTTCGTCTTCCGTTAGAATACGGCGGTCAGCGTCCTCCCACCTCACAGTGGACTGTTACCGGCTCAGGAGCTTGCGTTGTTGCTCCAAAATCAAAACCGCCTTATTTGAGAGCTGTCACTTTTGGCACAGTGGAAGATCTTGGAATCAACGATATCAACAACATGGGCGCTGCTATGGCTCCTGCTGCTGCCAGAACCCTAATAGAATTTTTCCGAGATACCCACTCCAACCCCAAAGATTTTGACCTAATCTTGACCGGGGACTTAGGATTGGTAGGAAGCCGGTTATTCCTGCGGTTGATGGAAGAAAAGGGATATCATTTGGACAACCACAATGACTGCGGTTTGATGATTTATGACAGGGAAAAGCAAGATGTTCAATCTGGTGGTTCTGGATGCGGCTGCTGCGCTTGTGCGCTCTGTTCTTTTATTCTTCCTCAAATCGCCTGCCAAAGATTAAAAAATGTCCTGTTCATTGCGACTGGTGCTTTGATGAGCCCTACCAGCATTCAACAGGGCGAATCCATTCCCGGTATCGCCCACCTGATTTATTTATCTGCCTTTTCCGATGAACAGAAAAAGGAGGAATCCTGATGGAGCTATCCATGCTGCTGAAATCTTTTCTTGTGGGAGGGATAATCTGCTCTGTTGGTCAGATATTGATTGACTATACCAAACTGACCCCTGCCCGAATCCTGACAGCCTTTGTGGTACTCGGCGTAATTTTGGGTGGAATCGGTCTATATCAGCCTCTGATTGACTTTGCCGGAGCCGGAGCCACTGTCCCCTTAACAGGATTCGGCGCAGCGCTGGCAAAGGGTGTCCGAGAAGCAGTTCAGAAAGAAGGCTGGTTTGGAATCTTTACCGGAGGATTAAAGGCAACTGCCGGGGGAATTACCGTGGCTTTGGTTGCTTCATTGGTGGCCGGACTTTTGGGAAAATCTGCGGATAAGTCTAAATAAAATGTGAAAAAGGATTTTTCTGTAAGAAAAATCCTTTTTCATATAAAAATTTATTTTTTCTCTTACTTTGCTGCTCTTTTGGCTGCCAAGGTCAAAATCGCTACTTGAGTTTTTGCATCTTTGATTTCACCGGCAAGCACCATTTCCAGAGCCTTGTTGAAATCAACTCGCAGAACATCCAGAAATTCTCCCTGATCCAGATTTTGGCTGGTTTCCTGAAGATTCTCTGCATAGTAAATATAGGTCACTTCGGTGCAGTAAGCCGGAGTAGGATATATCTCTGTCAGCTTTTCAAAACGTCCTGCTTTGCAGCCACATTCTTCTTCCAGTTCCCGGATGCCGCATTCCTTTGGGTCTTCTCCCAATTCTTTTTTTCCAGCAGGAATTTCCAGAAGTTCTTCCTTTGGAGCATAACGGAACTGTTTTACCAGAAGGATTCTATCCTGGCTGTCGATTGCCGCTACGCCTACTCCCCCGTGATGAACCACCAGTTCTCTGGCAGCGGTTTGTCCGTTTTCCAACTCTGCCATATCTTTTCTGACTTCGATGATTTTTCCCTGATACAGGGTCTGACTCTCGATGGTTTTTTCTGTATGTGCCATAATCCCGTTTCTCCTTATAAAACAAAATCCACAGACCCGCAGGTCTGTGGATTTTCCAATAAAATTATCCGGATAATTTTATTTTGCTTCAAAGTGAATCCGTCTTCTACCTAAGCAAAACTATTTTGCGAGAGTAGCCAGAGTAGATTTCTTTCTAGCAGCGCAGTTTTTGTGGATGATACCCTTAGCGCAAGCCTGGTCAATCTTCTTAACAGCTGCTTTAACCAGAACGTCTTTGTTTTCAGCGTTCTCTGCGATTGCAGCGTTAGCCTGTTTGAGAGCTGTTTTCAGGTTAGTTCTTACAGCTTTGTTCTGAGCTGCACGTTTTTCCAGAACCAGGATTCTCTTTTTAGCAGATTTAATGTTAGCCATTTGTCAGCACCTCCTATTCCATCTTGACAGTACACTCTATTCTACCATCTAATTCAAGAAAAATCAACTCTTTAAAAAATTATTTGTAGGGTCTTCTAATTTATCCTACCTAAACCCTTTAATATTCGTTTACTCTCCCATGATTTTTGCATTCTGCTGATTGATTTTTATTTTTCTTCTTCTTTATTTATATTGGAAAGGAGGCTTTCCATGTCCTTTTTCTCACGGTCTGACCTTGCGTTAGAATTTTCCAAAAAGTTTCTGGATGCGGAAACCAATTCTTATCCTGAGGGAATGTCGGTAAAAACTTATTGTCAGGGATGCGTAGAAATCACCTGTGTCAGCATTTTTTCCAAAGAGCTTTCTCAAAAAATGGGAAAGCCCTGCGGCAGATATATCACCCTGGAAACCCCTCCTTTATGGAACAGTCTGCTAGACCCGCAAGATGAAATCCTGGCGGCGGCTGACTGCATCCGAACTTTACTTCCCTCTGAGGGAAGTATTCTTGTGGCCGGTCTTGGAAACCGCTCCATCACGCCGGATGCGTTAGGCCCAGCAGTAGTAGAACGACTTCTTGCTACCCGCCATCTTTCAAGAGAAATGGCAAATCAGCTGGGACTTTCTTCCCTGCGAAAAACCGCCGCCATTGCTCCCGGTGTCATGGGACAAACCGGCATAGAAAGCGCAGAAATTATTTCTGCTGTTGCAAAAATGATTCATCCTTCCGCTGTCATCGCCATAGATGCCCTGGCTGCTGAAGATTATTCTCACTTGGGAAAAACCATCCAAATTTCTGACAGCGGCATTGCTCCCGGTTCCGGTGTCCAGAACAGGCGGGCTTCTCTATCCCAGGAAAGTCTGGGTGTCCCGGTGATTGCTGTGGGTGTGCCCACTGTCATTGATGCAGGGGCGTTTTTCCCAGAGGCTGTTTCCGGCCCTATGGTCACTCCCAGAGAGGTGGATCGAATGATTGGCCATTCCTGTAAATTTATTTCTCTTGCCATCAACAAAGCTCTGTATCCTGAACTTTCGCTGGAGGAAATTGCTTTTCTCTGCGAATAAGTCTTCTATTTTTTTATTCCTTCGCATAAAGATAAAAAACAACGATCAACAATGCGGAGGAACAAAGATGAAACCACATGGCAGGAAAAACAAGACGACCCTTCATCAAATCCTTCTTCGGGGATTACTGGTGGCAGCAGCAGCCCCTGGAGTGCTTTCCACTGTTGTTTTATGCCGGCAGCTCCATTCTCCTTTACAGCAACTGAAAACCGACACAGCCGTATTCTCAGCCCTGTATACCGTACCCGAACAGGCTCGGCAGCAGCTGGACTCTTTGAACGACCGTTTTTCTCCAAAAGTGGAAGATTTTGAGAAAGAAAACCTGCCGGAATCAGAACCTGTCCTTCCTCAAGCTCCCTCAAAACCAGAGCAGGAACCCATACAGGAAAAAGACCTTGAGAATCTTCCTGAAAAAATACCAGAAATTCCTCCAGAATATAAAGGTGACATCATAGAAGAAGATCTTTCCGTTTCTCCTAAAAATCACAAGCTTACCTTTGGAGAAGGTGTCATAAAAAATACCACCACCCTTTCCGATGAAGAAGCCAAAAAACATCTGGATGCAGAAAATCCTGTGCGTTTGGATTCTAACGGCCCTCAGGTCTTGATTATGCACACCCATGCTACCGAAAGCTTTGAACCTTTCGATACAGAAATCTATGATACACGGCACACTTGGCGTTCCACCGACAACACGGAAAATATTGTAGCCGCAGGAGAAGTTTTGGCTGAACAAATCCGTTCCTATGGAATAGAAGTCCTCCATGACGATACCCAGCACGATTATCCCTCTTACAATGGTTCTTACGAACGCAGTGCTGTTACTGTAAAGGAATATCTGGAAAAGTATCCTTCCATCAAGGTGGTGCTGGATATCCACCGGGATGCAATCCAGAGAGATACCACCCTAGTAAAACCCATCATTTCTGTGGATGGAAAAAAGGCAGCCCAACTGATGATTATTGCTGGATGTGATGATGGCACTATGAATATGCCTGATTGGAACAAAAATTTTCGTTTTGCGGCTGGGATGCAGGATGCTATACAACGCCATTGTCCCAATCTTTGCCGACCAGTTTTCTTTTGTCATCGAAAATACAACCAAGACTTGACCACCGGTTCTTTGTTGATTGAAGTAGGTTCCCACGGAAACACTTTGGAAGAAGTGATGTACACCGCAGAACTTGCCGGAGATGCAATCGGGGAATATCTCAGTCTTTTAGTGAAAGAATAAACTGCAAAATTTTTTCTCATAATAATGACTAGATAAAAGGGGCTGTTCACAATGAACAGCCCCTTTTATTTGGTGTGACAGAAAATCCATTTTGTAGTATAATCATCACTAGAAAACGATTGAAAAAGGAGAAGTACCCCATGTCCGACACCTCATCTTCCTCTGTGCTTTTGACAGCACCCGAAAGAAAAATTTTCTTCCAATATTTCCGAAGCAATTTGATTTCCTGCATGATGCTGGCAGTTTATATTTTCTTTGATACTGTCTTCATTGGCCGAGGAATCGGCCCAGATGGTCTTGCTGCTCTTAACATCACACTTCCCTGCTACTCCCTGGAAATCGGTTTTGCCCAGTTAATGGGGATGGGCGGCGCAACCGCCTTATCAGTTTGTCGGGGACAAGGCAACGACGACGAGGCTAATCGCTATTTTACAGTTTCTGTGATATTCACCTGTGCAGTTTCTTTGATTGCCGGAATCTTAGGCTGGGTCTTCTGGAAACCTATCGCTTATTTAGGCGGCGCAGACGATTCCATCATTGACCTGGTGGGAGAATACCTGTTCTTCCTGAACGGTTTTGCCATTTTATTTGTAGTCAATAATTTTTTAGGTGTTTTTGTCCGAAATGACCACAATCCTAAACTTGTTATGACCGGCGGTATCATTACCTGTATCCTCAATATTGCCCTGGATTATTTATTTATCATGGTCTTTGACTGGGGTATGCTGGGTGCTGCTGGTGCTACCACCTTCTCAGGATTTTTAAATATCCTGATTATGATGACACACTTCCGCCGAAAAGACTGCAAACTGAAATTCAACTTCCATGACCTGCAATTCTTCACACGATTGAAGCGTATCATTCAAAATGGTATCCCCAGTCTGGTTGCAGAATGTTCTTCCGGCTTGATTATCTTGCTTTTCAACATCCAGTTGATGAACAAAGGCGGTGTTGCAGCAGTAACCTGTTACAGTATCATCTCTAATGTGGCTTATTTGTTCTTGGCAGTTTACAACGGAGCCAGTGCCACCCTCCAGCCTTTATGCAGTTTGAACTTTGGTGCCGGAAATACCGTTCGGGTCAAAAATTTCTTCCGCTTGGGTGTCCTCACTGTCCTAACCGCTTCTGGTATCTTCGCCCTAATCGGCGAATTGTTCCCAGTCGCTTTGGTCAGCATCTTTACAGAACCTACTCCTGAAGTAGTTTCCATTGCTGTTTATGCTATTCGCATTTACTTTATCGCTTATCTTCCCATGGGATTCAATATCATTTCTGCAACCTTCCATCAGTCTTTGGAATCCTTCCGGGAAGCTACTTTGATTTCCTTGGCAAGAGGATTGCTTTTCTTAGTGCCTGTTCTCTTTGTTCTCAGCTCTCTGCTGGGTCTGGACGGAATTTGGGCTACAGTACCTTTTGCTGAACTACTTACGATGGCTTTAAGCTTATGGCTTTTAAAACGGCTGTTCTCTCAACGCTTAAACTAATCTCACATAAACCTGAATCAATGAAAGGAATACAACTATGAAATTGATCTCCTGGAATGTAAACGGTCTGAGGGCCTGCGCCACTAAAGGATTTTTTGACTTTTTCAAAGAACAGGATGCCGACATCTACTGCATGGGTGAAACCAAAATGCAGCCAGACCAGGCTCAGTTTGACACCGAAGGTTATCAGCAATACTGGAACAGTGCCGACAAAAAAGGCTACTCCGGGGTTGCAGTCTTTACCAGAGTTCCCCCTCTCAATGTAAGCTATGGCTTAGGCATTGACGAACACGACCACGAGGGCCGTGTTCTGACCCTAGAATTTGAAAACTTCTACCTGGTAAACGTATACACTCCAAACTCCCAGAATGAGCTGGCAAGGCTGGACTATCGTATGAAATGGGATGCGGATTTCAGAGCCTATGTCTGCGGTCTGGACGAGAAAAAACCAGTCATTATCTGCGGAGATATGAATGTGGCCCACGAAGAAATCGACCTGAAAAATCCCAAAACCAATCACCGAAATGCCGGCTTTACCGATGAGGAACGTCAAAACATGACTGCGCTGTTGGACAGCGGTTTTACTGATACTTTCCGATTTAAAAATCCTGACCTTACCGGAGCATATTCCTGGTGGAGCTATCGCTTCAAAGCCCGCGAAAAGAATGTGGGATGGAGAATCGACTACTTCCTGGCTTCCAATCGACTTCAGGACAAAATCGAAGACACCTGCATTTATTCTGAAGTTCTTGGCAGCGACCACTGTCCGGTAGGGCTGACCATTGCTCTTTAAAGGAGAATTTTTTTGATTAAAAAAAACACCATCAAGCTGATGCCCCGGCTGGAAAAAACAGCTTCCCTTGTCCGACCTGACGCAGTATTTGCAGATATTGGCTGCGATCACGGACATTTAGCCATAGAATTGATTCACAGAGGTGCTCTGCGGGGCTATGCCTGCGATATCAACGAAGGCCCATTGCATAAAGCCCAGGAAAACATCCTCCGCTGCGGCCTTTCCGACCGCATTGAAACGATTCTAACCAATGGGCTGGATGGGCTGGATGGCAAAGGAATCACAGATATTACCATCGCGGGAATCGGCGGTGAAATCATCACTGATATTTTACAGCGTGCAGAGTGGATTAAAGACCCTGCTGTTCAAATCATTCTTCAGCCGCAGTCCAGAGAAAATGTCCTTCGCACATTTTTAGCAGAAGCAGGTTTTTCCGTATTTTCAGAGGAAGCTGTCCGTTCTGGAAAATATGTTTACACCGTAATGGGAGCGAAATACACTGGCACTTCTCGGAAAATTTCTATTTTTGAAGCCTTTTCTGGACAGCTTCCCGACTGCCGCACTCCTGAATCTGCCGAAAAATTATGGCGAACAGCAGGATTTATGACCAATACAGCGAAGGGTCTTTATTGCAAAGGACAGCTTGAAGAAGCCCTTGAGCTAAAATCTGCCGCAGAAAAAATATATTCGATGATAAACTCTCTCCCTGATTTTCCCCATTAAAGGAGGATTTTATGTCTACCGTTTCACAAATTTATGACGCAATCAACGAACTGGCCCCATTTTCCCTCACTATGAGTTTTGACAACACTGGGATATTAGTCGGTGACAGAACACGCACCATAAAAAAAGCTTTGCTGGCTTTGGACTGCACCATGGATGTGCTGGAAGAAGCCAAAAAAATCGGTGCAGAGCTCATCATCACCCATCACCCAATTATTTTTCATCCAATGAAACGCATCAACGAAGATTCTGTCGTTTATCATCTGATTCGGAATGATATTGCAGTTATCAGTGCCCATACCAATTTAGATATTGCTGAGGGTGGTGTAAATGATGCTTTATCAGAAGCCATTGGATTAAAAAACTGCGCCGGACTAGAAGCTCTGGAAAATGGATATCTTGGCAGAGTTGGAAGGTTGTCAGAAACATTTACTGCAAAAAAATTTGCTGTAAAAGTAAAAGAAGCTCTCCACGCATCCAGCATAAAATTTGCTGATGCAGGAAATCCAATTCAAAAAATCGCACTTTGTTCTGGTTCTGGAGGCGATTGTATAGAAGCCGCTTGTGCCTGCAAAGCTGATGCTTTGCTGACAGCAGATGTCAAACACAATCAATTCATAGACGCTGTTGCCGCAGGAATCAGTATTTTCGATGCAGGTCATTTTGATACCGAAGATGTTGTAATCGAACCGCTGAAAGAATACCTCCACCAAAAAATCAACGATGTAGAATTCGTAACAACGCATATTTCCTCTATTGCTGCTATATAGACACAAAAAAGAGGGCGGAAATTTCCGCCCTCTTTAATTTATATTAAAGTATAAAAAAAGACATCCACACTTTCGTGTAGATGTCTTTTGGCTCCCCCTGTCTGGCTCGAACAGACGACCCTGCGGTTAACAGCCGCATGCTCTACCGACTGAGCTAAGGAGGAATATCAGCACTGCTCTATTTTTCCGGGCAGTCACCCGCCAAGTATTTTCGACACTGATGAGCTTAA
>SAMEA104404103__coassemble_2116_pt1 | contig 10692 bp, 8 predicted proteins | sample SAMEA104404103__metabat2_high_PE_024 | metagenome-assembled genome bin SAMEA104404103 (sample SAMEA104404103) | Balaenoptera acutorostrata
GGGAAGGAATGGCACTGTTTGTAATCGGAGATACCCACCTGTCCCTGTCGGTCAATAAGCCGATGGATATTTTCGGCGGCTGGGACAACTATATGCAGCGTCTGGAAGAAAATTGGAAAGCTTTGGTAAAGCCGGAGGATACTGTGGTGATTCCAGGAGATATCTCCTGGGGAATGAGCCTCAAGGAAGCACTGGCTGACTTTAAATTTCTCAACAATCTTCCCGGAAAAAAGATACTGCTCAAGGGAAACCACGATTATTGGTGGACGACAAAATCCAAGATGGATAAGTTTTTGGCAGAAAATGGCCTGGATACTCTGACTATCCTCAACAACAACAGCGTCAGTGCCGAGGGAGTCAGCATCTGCGGCTCCAGAGGCTGGATGTTTGAGGACGGCGAGCATGATACCAAGCTGATCTCTAGGGAAGTGGGAAGGATGAGAGCTTCTCTCCAGGACGCTGCCCGCTTTGGGGATCAGGAAAAAGTGATGTTCCTGCATTACCCGCCGGTGTATATGCAGGACAGCATCCCGGAGTTTTTGCAGGTGATGAAGGAGTTCGGGGTCACACGCTGTTATTACGGCCATCTCCACTCCTATGCCTGTCGAAATGCTTTCCAGGGGGATTGGGATGGAGTTTCATTGACCATGGTTTCTGCCGATTATTTGAAATTTATTCCGAAAAAGATTGGATAAATCGTAAATAAATCCCTTTAACAGGTGGAATTTCTGAAAAGAATGTGATATAATTGTTTGGATCATTCTGTAAAGAATAAAAATGTGCCGTTCTTTTTTGAAAATGAGGGCAGGGTCTGTTCCGATCAAAGGATGACCGCAGGGGCATCTTGACCGCATAGCCTGGTCCCGGGTCGTTTGACGGCCTTCGTGTAAAAAAGATGCCCTGCTATCTGGCTTCGGCACAGAAAAAGAAAGGAATGTATATAAAATGAGTTTGACTTCTGTAAACAAACTGGAACACAACACTGTAGAACTGCTGATCAGCGTGAGCGAGGAGCAGTTCCAGGACGCACTGGTAAAGGCTTATAAAAAGAAAGTAAAATCTATTGCTCTGCCAGGCTTCCGCAAAGGTAAAGCTCCAAAAGCAATGATCGAAAAAATGTATGGCAAAGAATTCTTCTATGATGATGCTATCAACATGGTATATCCTTCTGCTTACGAAGCAGCTGTTGAAGAATCCAAGATCCAGCCAGTAGACCGCGCTAACATTTCCGATCTGGAAGTTAAAGAAGGCGAAGGCTTCTCCTTCAAAGTAACTGTAACTGTTAAACCAGAAGTTACTGTAAAAGACTACAAAGGCATCAAAGCTGAAAAAGTAGTTGAAACCATGATGGCTGCTGAAGTAAACGCTGAAATCGAAAGAATGAGAGAAAGAAACTCCCGTCTGACAAACGTTGAAAGAGCTGCTAAAAACGGCGATACCGCTCTCATCGACTTTGAAGGCTTCAAAGATGGCGTTGCTTTTGAAGGCGGTAAAGGCAACAACTTCCCACTCTCCCTGGGCTCTGGTCAGTTCATCCCTGGCTTTGAAGAACAGATCGTTGGCCACGTTGCAAACGATGAGTTCGATGTAAACGTTACCTTCCCAGAAGACTACCATGCTGAAGACCTGAAAGGCCAGCCAGTAGTATTCAAAGTAAAACTCAACGCTGTTCAGGAAAAAGAAGTTCCAGCTCTGGACGATGAATTCGTTAAAGACGTAAGCGAATTTGACACTGTTGCTGAACTGAAAAAAGACGTTAAAGCTAAACTTCAGAAACAGGCTGACGAAAAAGCTCAGAACGACGTTGAAAACGACCTGATCTCTGCTGTAATCGAAAACATGGAAGGCGAAATCCCAGAATGTATGTTCGAGCACAAAGTAGACGAAATGGTTAACGACTTCAACTATCGTCTTCAGTCCCAGGGCATGAACATGGAACTCTACCTGCACTACACCGGTGCTACCATGGAAGAATTCCGTGCAACCTTCCGTGACCCAGCTGAAAGACAGGTTAAGATCAGACTGGCTCTGGAAAAAATCGCTGAAGTTGAAAACATCGTTGCTTCCGAAGAAGATGTTAACGCTGAATACGAGAAACTTGCTAAAAACTACGGCATTCCTGTAGAAAAAGTAAAAGGTGTTCTTCCAGCTTCCGAAATCGAAAAAGACGTTGTAGTGAACAAAGCTATCGACCTGGTAAGAGATTCTGCTGAAATCACCGAGAAAAAAGTAAAGAAATCTTCTTCCAAAAAAGCAAAAGACGAAGCTGAAGAAGCAGAGGCTGACGCTGAATAATTTCAAAGAACTTTCTTTGAAAGATGAATAAGGCACTTGTGAAAAGTGCCTGATATAAGAAAAAAAGCGCTGATTTTTATAAATCGTTCACAGTTTATACAATAACTGTATGACAGTTGTTGGTATAATAAAAACGATCAGAAACAGCCGTTTGCGGCCGGCAGGAAAATGCCGGTCGCATTTTTCTGTTCAGAAAAGAAAATCAATTAAACTCGATTAAATCAGCAAAAAGCAGGCAAATATAGGTTTGCCCCAAAAAGCTTTTGGGAACAATACAGGTTCCCGTTTTGATCGTGAAAGGGAGGTTTTGTCAAATGGCATTAGTACCTTATGTAGTAGAGCAGACCAACCGCGGAGAGCGTTCTTATGATATCTATTCCCGTCTGCTCAATGACCGAATCATCATGCTGTGCGATGAAGTCAACGATGCAACAGCAAGCCTTGTAGTGGCTCAGCTTTTATATCTGGAAGGACAGGACCCAGACAAGGATATCTGCCTGTACATCAACAGCCCAGGCGGTTCTGTAACAGCTGGCATGGCAATCTATGACACCATGAAATATATCAAATGCGATGTTTCTACCATCTGCATGGGTATGGCAGCTTCCATGGGCGCATTCCTGCTGTCCGCAGGCACCAAGGGCAAACGTCTGGCTCTGCCAAACTCCACCATCATGATCCATCAGCCATCCGGCGGCGCACAGGGTCAGGCAACTGATATGCGCATCCACACCGAATGGATTCTGGAAGTGAAGAAGAAACTGAACAAGATGCTTTCTGAAGCTACCGGTCAGCCACTGGAAGTAATCGAAAACGATACCGAAAGAGATAATTTCATGTCTGCGCAGCAGGCTCTGGAATATGGACTGGTCGATAAGATCATCGACAGACGATAAGGAATGGTGTTGCGGCAATGCCAAAGAATGAAAATAAAATGCTGAGATGCTCATTCTGTGGAAAATACCAGGATGAGGTAGAGCGCATGATTGCAGGCCCTGGAGTCTACATCTGCAACGAATGTATCGAGCTTTGCCAGTCTGTACTGGACGAAGAACGCCCGCACTCTGCTCCGCAAAGACAGAGAAAGGAAGCGCAGGAACAGAACAAAGTTCCGATGCCAAAGCCTCAGGACATCAAAAAAGTTCTGGACGAATATGTGATTGGACAGGAAAGGGCAAAACGTGCTCTCAGTGTTGCAATCTATAACCATTACAAAAGAATATTCCTCAAGGATACCGATGACAGCGTAGAAATCACCAAGAGCAACGTGCTTCTGGTAGGCCCTACCGGCGTAGGCAAGACCATGCTGGCACAGACTCTGGCGAAAACCATGAATGTGCCTTTTGCTATTGCAGACGCTACTACACTGACCGAGGCAGGCTATGTGGGCGAGGACGTGGAAAACATCCTGCTCCGCCTGATTCAGGCAGCGGACTGGGATATCGAACGCGCTGAAACCGGCATCATCTATGTGGACGAGATTGACAAGATTGGCAGAAAATCCGAAAACACTTCCATCACCCGTGACGTCAGCGGTGAAGGCGTTCAGCAGGCTCTGCTGAAAATTGTGGAGGGAACTGTTGCCAACGTTCCTCCTACTGGTGGAAGAAAGCATCCAAACCAGGAGTTCTTGCAGATCGACACCTCCAAGATTCTCTTTATCTGCGGAGGAGCTTTCGATGGTATCCAGAAATCCATCGAAAGCCGTGTTGCAAAATCTGCTCTGGGCTTCGGCGCTCCAATTCAGGACAAGACCCTTCTGGAACAGGATGCTCTGCTGTCCCAGATCACTCCTCAGGATTTGGTGAAATTCGGACTGATTCCAGAGTTGGTGGGACGACTGCCAATTATTTCCACCCTGACTGCTTTGGATAAAGACAGCCTGGTACGCATCCTCACCGAGCCAAAGAACTCTCTGGTAAAACAGTATAAGAAGCTGTTTGATTTGGAAGGCGTGAAGCTGGACTTTGATGACGATGCTCTGGATTATATCGCAGAAAAAGCTATCGAAAGAAAGACCGGCGCGCGCGGTCTGAGAGCTATCATGGAAGAAGTTCTGGACGGACTGATGTTCGATTCTCCTTCTGACCCAACCATCACCCGCATCGTGATTACCAGAGAAGGAATCGAAGATAAAAAATCTTTCCGTTACGAACACGATCCAATGAAAAAGCAGGTACGGCTGATGATTCCTTCTGCGGCTAAGAAGGATACCGGCGCAAAGGGTTCCAAAAGCTTCGCATAAAGCAGGAACATAAATTTCGGAGCAGCTTTTTTGCTCTGTGCCAAGCGATTTTTACAGGATAAAGGAACGTCTTCTGCTTTACAGGGACGTTCCTTTGCTATATAATGAAATAATCAGCTGTTTTAAGAGGACAAAAACAGTCTGATTTGCTCGAATCATAAAGACAGATCCCGCCGGGGACATATCGTTTGGGATATGCCCGGCAGATATAAAGAGCAGAAATCAGAAGATTTCCCTGACAGAAAGGATAGGTGAGCATATATGACCCAGGAACAGATTGAGGTTAATGAGGAGCAGATCCTGCGTTTGCCGGCGATTGCAATTAGGGGCCTTGTGATGTTCCCCAAAATGGTGCTTCATTTTGATGTGGCACGCAAAAAATCTGTGCTGGCTCTGAATCACGCCATGAAGGGAAACCAGAAAATCTTTCTGGTGACCCAGAAAAACAGCCGCATAGAAAACCCAGAAAAAGATGATCTGTACAGCGTAGGCGTTGTAGCCAAAGTAAAACAGATCCTGAAGGCCCAGGGCGATACTATCCGTGTCGTTGTTGAGGGCATATACCGCGCAAGAATGAACGAGCTGATTCGCACAGACCCCTTCTATGAGGTGATGTGCACCGAGATGCCAATGATGCCTGTGGAGGATGCCAAGCAGCTGACTCTGGATGCATATATGGGTGTGGTGAAGGATTTATTCGAGGAGTACTGCTACTATGCGCCAAAGATGCCGAAGGATTTGATTATCAACATCATCGGCTCCGAAGACCCAATCTATGTCAGCGAGTATCTGGCACAGAATCTGGGCTTTGCGCTGGAAGACAAACAGCAGATTTTGGAGGAGTCCAGCATCCGCAAACGTCTGGAAAAACTGGCTTCCCTGCTGCGTCGGGAGGCAGAGATTCTCTCCATTGAACGCACCATTGCGGAAAGAGTAAGAGATCAGGTGGACAAAAACCAGAAGGAATATTACCTGAGAGAACAGCTGAAAGCCATCCATGCCGAGCTGGGTGATGAAGAAGACGAAGGCAACGAGATTGAAGCGTATCGGCAGAAGCTGAAAGAGATCAATCCAGACGAAGAAACTGAAAAGAAAATCACCGAAGAAATCAACAAGCTGTCAAAAATGGCCTTCAACACCCAGGAAGCAATGGTATCCCGAAACTATCTGGATACTGTGTTCTCCCTGCCATGGAATGTCATCACCGAGGACAAACTGGATGTGAATGCAGCCCAGGAAAAGCTGGATGCAGACCATTTCGGACTGAAGAAAGTCAAGGAAAGAATCCTGGAATTGCTGGCAGTCAGAAAGCTGGAGCCAAACATCAAAGGACAGATCATCTGTCTGGTAGGCCCTCCGGGCGTGGGCAAGACCTCCATTGCAAAATCCGTAGCCGAAGCTATGGGCAAAAAATATGTCAGAATGAGCTTGGGCGGCGTACAGGACGAAGCAGATATCCGTGGTCACCGCAAGACCTACATAGGCGCTATGCCGGGCCGCATCGTTTCTGCCCTCAAGCAGGCAGGCAGCATGAACCCTCTGATGCTTTTGGACGAGATCGACAAGCTGGGCAGCAACTACAAGGGCGACCCTTCTGCGGCTCTCCTGGAGGTGCTGGATGCAGAACAGAACTTTGCCTTCCGTGACCATTATCTGGAAGTTCCGCTGGATTTGAGCAATGTGCTGTTCTTTGCAACTGCGAATGACCCATCTGGTATTCCTGGCCCTCTGTATGACCGTATGGAAATCATTGATTTGACCAGCTACACCAGAGAAGAAAAATTCCAGATTGCAAAACGCCACCTGATTCCAAAGCAGATTAAACGCCACGGACTCAACGGCCGCAACTGCCGTTTCTATGATGAAACTGTATACTCCCTCATCGACCATTATGTTCGTGAGGCAGGTGTCAGAACTTTGGAGAGAAACATTGCTTCTCTGTGCAGAAAGAGCGCAAAGATGATTGTATCCGGCGAACGCAAGAGCTGCTATATCAACGAGAAGCTGTTGGAAAAAATGCTTGGCCCGCAGAAATTCAAGGATGATGATTTGGATAAGGAAAATCTTATCGGCGTAGTCAACGGACTGGCCTGGACTTCTGTAGGTGGAGAGATTCTTCAGGCAGAGGTTGCAGTGGTGGACGGTACTGGAAAAATCGAGCTGACCGGTTCTTTGGGCGATGTGATGAAGGAATCCGCAAAAACTGCCGTCACCTGCGTCAGAAGTATGTGTGACAAATACGGAATCCAGAAGGACTTCTACTCCAAAAAGGACATCCATATCCACTTCCCGGAAGGCGCAGTTCCAAAAGACGGCCCATCCGCAGGCGTAACCATCACCACAGCGTTGGTATCTGCTTTGACCGGTATTCCGGTTCGTCACGATGTAGCTATGACTGGTGAGATTACCCTGAGAGGCCGTGTGCTTCCAATCGGCGGTCTCCGTGAAAAAACTATGGCTGCTTACCGCAACGGCATGAAGACCATCATCATCCCTGCCGCCAACGAAGCTGACCTGTATGAGGTGGAGCAGATCGTTAAGGACAACGTAAAATTTGTAGTCGCAAAAGAAATCAGCACTGTGCTGGAAACTGCTTTGCTGCCAATGCCGAAGGAATGCGCTCAGGAAGCACCTCTTGCTTCTGACCCGGCGATTCCGGTGGTGGACACAGCTATCAGCGCACAGCTGAACGCATAAATCAACTGGAAAGAAAGGAACAGGGCGGATGAACTACCATAACGTGACTTTTGAAACTTCCTTCGGCACAGCAAGACAGCTGATTAAATCTGATCTGGCAGAAATCGCTTTCGCAGGACGTTCCAATGTAGGCAAATCGAGCCTCATCAATAAAATTTTCAATCGCCGTTCTCTTGCCCGTGTCAGCGCAGTACCGGGCAAAACGGCTACTATCAATTTCTTTAAGCTGGAAAATGTACGCTTTGCTGACCTGCCAGGCTACGGTTACGCAAAGGTTTCCCAGGGAGAAAAACGCCGCTGGTCAGATTTGATTGAAACTTATTTCAACACTGACCGCCGCATCGAGCTGGTGTTCCAGCTTATTGATATGCGCCATGCACCTACAAAGGATGACCTGATGATGGTAAACTTCCTCATCGAAAACGAATATCCTTTTGTAGTGATCCTGACCAAAAAGGACAAGCTTTCCAAAAAGCAGCAGCAGGAGCGGCTGAATGCCCTTCAGAGCGAACTTCCTTTTGCTGACCAGATTACTATGATTCCATTTTCTGCCCAGACAGGAGAGGGTGTAGACCAGGTGAGAGCAATCATCGACGATATTGCGCAGGATGCTCTGCTGGCTGACAGTGAAGTTCAGGAAGAAGAAATTGAAGAATAAAACAGACCCCGCCAAAGCCCTTTGCGGCCATCCGGGATTCATATGACTGCCGCAGATGGAATTTTGCAGAGGGCAGGGGGCTGATTTTAAAGGTGAAAATTGGGCCACACTGTAAAATATTGAAAAAACCATTGGAAGATATGATCAGAAATCTCCGGGAAAACAGAAAAAACCCCCTAAGTTATGGGCTTTATTACTAAAGCTTTTGGGGCTTCTCAAGCTATATGATGATATTTTTTGATGTTCTGTGAAAAGTAAAGCTTTATTCTTTACTTTAGCCTTATAAAATGCTAAAATTGGTTTTGATATCAAAGCCAGGAGGACATAAAAGTATGAATTCAAAATTAAAAGAACTCAATGTAGACTTTCTATTCCAGGCCATTCTGAAGCTGGAAACAATGGACGAATGTTACAACTTTTTTGAAGACCTGTGTACTGTACCGGAGCTGAAAGCTTTATCACAGCGGTTACAGGTGGCAAAAATGCTGGATGAACACAAAGTGTACAGCGATATTGTAGCGGAAACCGGAGCCAGCACTGCTACCATCAGCCGTGTCAATCGTTCCCTCAACTATGGCTGTGACGGTTATCGCGTAGTTTTCGAGAGGTTGGAAAAGGAAAATGAGTTATAATACCTTTGCAGGTTTTTACGATGAACTGACCGACAACATCTCCTATCCCAAAAGAGCGGCTTATTTTGACAAAGTCATCAAGAGCTGCTGTCCAGACGCATCCATCTTGCTGGACCTTGCCTGCGGCACCGGCAAGCTTTCCATCGAGCTTGCCAAACTGGGATATGATGTGGTAGGTACGGACGCTTCCCAGCAGATGCTGTCCCAGGCTATGGACAACAAGGCCAGGGCTTTGTATGGGGAAGATTTTGAACGGGACGAGCCTTCCGATCCCCAGATCGAAAAGCTTCTGTTCCTGTGCCAGCCTATGCAGGAGCTGGATATGTACGGCACTTTGGATGCCGCCGTCTGCGCTTTGGACAGCCTGAACCATGTGACCGACCCATCCGCTGTGCAGAAAGCTTTCGATAAGGTCAGCCTGTTCATGAATCCGGGAGGCGTGTTTGTATTCGATGTAAACAGCGTGTACAAGCATAAAGAGGTTCTGGGAAACAACGTGTTCGTGTTTGACCGGGACGATGTATACTGCGTATGGCAGAACAGCTTGAACGAAGAAAATTTACAGGTTCAGATGGACCTGGATTTTTTTGCTTATGACGAAGATACCGACACTTACCGCAGAACCTCCGAAAGCTTCTGCGAGCGGGCTTATACCGACCAGGAGATTCGCAGCTTTATCAAAAACAGCGGACTGGAATATGTAGCTGCCTACAGTGAGGACAGCTTTGAGCCGGTGCAGGAGGATACCCAGCGTATCATTTATGTGGCCAGAAAGCCAAAGGCTTAGGTCAAAGGCAGTATAGTTTTAGAATATCAGAAAACGAGGAAATATCATGGGAAAAATTGTTAGGACTATTTCCAGGGACGGACTTGTTATGTGCTGTGCAGTAGACAGCACCGATGCAGTTTCCCGTATGGAACAGATCCATAAAACCTCCGCAGTTGTTACAGCAGCGGAAGGAAGACTGCTGACCGCAGCTTCCATCATCGGAACCATGCTGAAAAATACCAAAGACTCTGTTACCCTCCGCATGGAAGGCAAGGGCCCGGCTGGTATGTTGATTGCAGTTTCCGACGGTACCGGCAATGTCAAGGGCTATGTGGGCAACCCTGTTGTTGAGATTCCCCTCAACTCCAAAGGTAAGCTGGACGTAGCAGGCGCAGTCGGCAACGACGGTTTCCTGTATGTTATCAAGGATTTGGGCATGAAGGAGCCTTACGTTGGACAGGTTCCAATCGTTTCCGGCGAGATTGCCGAAGACATTACCAACTACTACGCCACCAGCGAACAGATTCCAACCGTATGTGGCTTGGGTGTTCTGGTAAATCCTGACTTGAGTGTAGCATCAGCAGGAGGCTATCTGCTTCAGCTGCTTCCAGGCGCAGACGAAGAAACCATCTGCCATGTGGAAGAAAATATCAAAAAGCTCCCACCTGTTTCTGCAATGATTCAGCAGGGCATGACCCCGGAACAGATTGCGTTCAAGGCTTTGGACGGTTTTGAACCAAATCTGATTGACGAGTATGAGATGGGTTATGTCTGCGACTGTTCCAGAGCAAGAGTGGAACGTGCTCTCATCAGCCTGGGAACCAAAGAGCTGACAGAAATGGCAGAGGACGACAAACCGATTGAGATTGGTTGTCAGTTCTGCGATAAGAAGTATAACTTTACCAAAAACGATATCAAAAATCTGATTAAAGCAATTCAGCAGAAATAACCTCAGGGCGGCGGTACGAGAGTATCGCCGCCTTTTTTAATGGAGCAGGGAAGAATATGGTCTTTATCCCGGCTGTAGAGCCGCCAAAGAAGGATTTCCTGATTTTCTCTTAGCTTTCCTTGCATAAATCAAAACAGCCATATAAGGGAAGGCAGGGCGGGAATATTAAGACAAATCAGATATCATAAAAACAGGAGAAGTTGTGGTTTTGCTTAGAGGGAAGAATAGAAGTTTTTGTCATTTGACAAAGACAAAAAAATCTAATTTTTATAAAAAAGAATAGACCCACCCCTCAAAAGGCAGTGGATAGCCCTGATTTATGGCTTAGTGATGCGGTTTTCAGGCTTTTTGAAGAAAATAAAAGTTTTTTTCAAAAAAGGGTTGACATTTTAGAAAAGCCATAGTATAATAATAAACGTCGTCAGGACACAGCAACACAAACCGCTG
>SAMEA104404103__coassemble_2186_pt1 | contig 10428 bp, 9 predicted proteins | sample SAMEA104404103__metabat2_high_PE_024 | metagenome-assembled genome bin SAMEA104404103 (sample SAMEA104404103) | Balaenoptera acutorostrata
GAACCTTCTGCACAAGATGATTTGATAGAAGAATCTTCGTCATCTACTAATTCTGCCCCGGGGTATTCAGAAAAAGATTTGGGGTTGTTTTCTCTTTGGCTTCCTGAAGATTCTGTTATTGAGTCGAATATAATCTATGAAGATGATTCAGAGCTTCCAAGAAAAATCGCAGAAATTACATCTATTGATACGATCTCTGATACAGCATCTCCTTTTGCGATTTATGATCAGAGGTATTCTGATGCGGAGAATGTTTCTGAGTGTCATTTTGGTATTTATGCAGGGAAAAGTTACTCTCTTCAAAAAGAGATATCAGAAGGAGGAATGACAGGCTTCCAAAATACAATCGTTTACTGTATCGAATCAGAAAATAATATAATTGTAATCACCTTTTTTCCTCAAAGAGGTGTTGGAATCCATGAGCAAAGAGAAGAATTCAAAAAGATTCTAAATTCTATCCAATTTTAAAAGAGGCCCCTGTTGAAAAAGTCAACGGGGGCCTCTTTTGGAACATGGGAAGAAATCAAAAATAAAATCTGAAAAAGAAGAAATAAAAAAACGCACACTATATAGTGTGCGTTTTTTTGGCGGAAAGAGAGGGATTCGAACCCTCGGTGCCTTTATGGGGCACACACGATTTCCAGTCGTGCGCCTTAGACCAGCTCAGCCATCTTTCCATAGATGGGATTTACTGTGTACATCTGTCTTAACAGTGCTCATTTATTATAACAGAGCGAAAATGATTTGTCAACACCTTTTTTCGAGTTTTTTCAATTTTTTTGAAAAAACTTTTTTAAAGCGCAGAGCTGTGGAAATAATTGTCCTTTTTTGGCAGAGGGAAACAAAAAGCAGACTTGCCACATACGCTGTTAAAAACCTGCATGGGAGTTGATTTGTGTGTTTCGTGTATTTTTTTCTGCTGTGATTTTTTCTTTGGCACTGTGCGTAGATACTTTCGGAGCAGGGATGGTTTTGGGTTCCCGAAAGATTGCCCTGCCGCTGCGTTCTCTTTTAGGCTTGAGTTTCTTGTGCTCCCTCTGCCTGACTCTTTCCATGATGGTAGGAGAGCTTCTGAGCGGAAGGATGAATGGTTCCTTTGCTTCTACCTTAGGAGCGGTGATTTTAATAGGCTTGGGCGGCATCCGCCTATGTGAGGGCTTTTTCAAAAAGATTCTGTCCCGGCTTTGCGCCCATTCCCAGGGTTTTACTCTGCGGTTTTCTGGGCTGACCATCTTTTTAAAAGTCTGTCTGGATTCTGCCCAGGCAGATTTCAACCGCTCCAAATCCCTTTCTTTGTGGGAAGCTGCCAGTCTTGCAGCAGCTCTCAGCTTGGATGGGATTGCCGCAGGCCTGGGTGCTGGAATGATGGGAGCAAGCCCGTGGCTGATGGGAGGGCTGTCCTTACTGTTGAATTTTGGGGCGGCAAAAGGCGGCTGTGCTCTTGGAGAAAAAATTTCTCAACACAGCCGCCGAGATTTTGGATTTGCCGCAGGTGTCCTGCTGATTCTGCTGGGAACGGCAAAGCTCCTGTAATGCGGGCAGACTGTCCGCAGAAAGTTTATCAGAAACCAGGTTTTGTTTTGGTGGTGGAGGAAATTAAACAGGAATATTCCGGGTGTGTTCCAAAGAAATTCTGGGCTGACCGACAGGATAACAGCAGGGAAAGATTCTTTTCCTGAATCTCTCGACAGAACATTTCCCAGGCAATTTCTTTTTTGGAGGGAGAAGCCATTCGCTCAAAATGAGCATCCTCCACAAAATAAGTATTTCCGCTTTGGGGAGAAAGGGTGATGCTCCCGATTTTTATATTGTTCTGGAAAAAGTTGATTTTTGTTTTATTCTGGGGAAGATGGTCTTCCCAAAGTAAAGTCATCATAGAACTACTGCTCCTTAGAGCCAAACTGTTCTTTGGCCCATGCAGCATATTCTGCGGCGGACTGGGCGTTGTGCTGGATTTCCTCTGGGGTGACGGCTCGTTTTACTTTAGCAGGAGAACCCAATACCAGGGAATTATCAGGAATCACGGTGTTCTGTGTTACCAACGCTCCTGCGCCTACGATGCAGTTCTTGCCTACCACAGCACCATTGAGAACGATGGCTCCCATACCGATAAGGGTATTGTCATGGACAGTGCAGCCGTGGAGAATAGCACCATGGCCTACAGTGACATCGCTGCCCACAATGCAAGGACAGGTTTTGCCTACATGGAGAGTGCAGTTGTCCTGAATGTTAGAATTTTTTCCCACCTGAATTTCAGCGATATCTCCCCGAAGTACTGCGTTGTACCAGACATTTGCGCCTTCCTCCAGAGTGACTTTTCCAATAAGCCGTGCTCCATCTGCAACGCAGGCAGTCGAATGAAGTAAGGGGGTATTGTTGTAAGCGGTATAGTTCATAAAAAAACATCCTTTCCCGAAAAATAAAATAGGCGGCAGTTTTTCACAAACTGCCGCTTGGTTGTACAGGCTTATACTTTGCAGAAGGAAACGCTGTTCAGCAGTTCCTGACAGCGGTCATACATTCCGCAATAAAGTTTTTCTCCCAAAGCGCGCAGCTGAGGATCGTTTTCATTTCCGACCATGTGGGCCCAGCAGCTGCCAATATGTTCCGCCTGATGTTCTTCGCTCTGTCCCTCTTCTTCCTGAAGGCAAAGCTTGTAGAGGGTGTAGGAACGGTACTGGCAGACATTGGTGTAAAAATCGGGTAAGGTTTGGGAAATGGTATCGTTCATCTGGGCCAGGATCAGCTTATTGAGGATGGGGTCAGAGATGCTGCTCAGAAGACAGTGTTCCGCCACAAAGAGATACAGCATCATGGCGTGGGTCACAAGCTCTGGGGTCATCTTTTCCTGGTCACATTCTGAGCCAAAGCTCAGGATGGTTTCTCCCAGGCTGTCCCCAAGCTTGCGGGCTTTGTCCAGATTTCCGCAGCCTTTGTGGTGAAAATATCGCTGGATTTCCTGCTCGGAAGGTTCCAGAGATTTTTTGCGGGAAGCTTTCCCGGAAAAATCAGGAGCGATCTTTACATCATCCTCATCGCAGAAATATATTCCCGGAATGGTCGGACTCGGCTGAGGCTGCGCAATAGTCTGCCGCAGAAGAATACTCAGAAAAATAAAAATAAATCCTGCCAATAGAATCAATAAAGCTCCCTCCTTTCAGCTTTACATTTTAGAAACAACTATAATCATTCTACCAGATTTATCTTCCTCCTGCAAGTTCTTTGGAACGGAGGAAGATTTTTCGCAGGTTTGCATCGTCGGTGATGCAGGTTCCCAGAGGATTTGCCTTTCGGGAAGCGTTGCTGCCGTGGAAATCCGTGCCGCCGGTTACAATGAGATGATTTTGGGCGCAGAGTTTCAGCAGTTCCTCCTGGTCATCTTTGGTATTTCTTGGGTGATAGACTTCGATGCCGTCGATAAGACCAGAGGAGGCCAGCTGCCGCGCCAACTCCATGGATTGGTAAACACTGGGGTGGGCAAACACAATAACGCCTCCTGCGCTGCGGGCAGTGGTCAGCACTTCCTCCAAAGAAGGATAGGCTGTCTTTTCCAGGCAGGAACCGGTTTTGTCAGAGAACAACTCTTTGTACAAACTGCCATAGATGGTGGTGTCGTAGCCCAGATCCAGCAGGGCCTGCATAATGTGCACTTTATAGATGGAGCTGCTGGCATTGGCGTAGCGCATGATATGTTCTCTGGTAACAGGGTAGAAACGGGTGACATTTTCAATCATCTTTTCTCCTGCCCGGCGGCGTTCCTCTAAAGTTCGTTTCAAAAGTCCGGCCAATCGGTCAGGCTTGCTGGGCAGATAGCACAGGATATGCACCCTTCGCCCGGTATCAGCGTCTTTGGTGGAAATCTCAACGCCGGGTAAAACCGTAAGCCCAAAGCGATGACCAAGAGCCTGCGCACGGGAAACACCGGACATGGTGTCGTGGTCAGTGATGGCCAAAGCGTCTAGGCCGGCGCGTTTGGCATAAAAAATAATATCGTCCAGACTGGTGGAGCCGTCAGAAAGTTTGCTGTGACAGTGGAGATCGCCAATCATGGAAATCCCTCCTTGACAAAAAGTAAAGTATATGAAGCTAAAGATATTATATACCAGAGAGAAGATTTTGAAAATAGAAAACTTTTTCCATATATAGGCCCCTAGAAAAAAAGTTGACAGCAGAATCTTTCTAAAGCCAGCAAGGCAGCCATAGAAAAGTTTCTGAATTTTGCAGGATAACTTTGGGAGGTTTTGTTTTTCTTTCCTATCGAAAAACGCTTAACAAAATTCTGATTTTTTGATATAATGAAGGATACCATCAAGAAAAAGAAAAGGAATATCACGTTATGAATTATAGTATAGATTTTGCCGGGTTCACCTCTGTTTTTGCAATGCCAAGGCTTTCGGAGCAGACTTTGTGTACTGCATCCGCAGAGGCATTCAGGGTAATCTTATATGTGATGCAGCACCAGAACCGGGCAATTGATGAAAAATATCTGGCAGACAGGCTCATGCTTTCGCAGGAAGCTGTCAGCGAAGCCCTTTCCTTCTGGGAAAGACAGGGTTTGCTAAAAAATAACGGAGCTGGCACTAAAGAGGAAAAAACAGACACAACTTTGGTGGAACGAGAAAAAGCACAATCCAATCTTCCAACGCCAGAAGCTGCGGCCAAGGTATCGGTGGGACTTCAGGCACAGAAAAAAACCATGTCTATTGATGAGATTCACGCTTTGTCCAAAGATGACAAGAGCATCCGGCAGCTGGTGGAAGCAGTACAGGCGCAGATGGGCAAGGTGCTTACCAGAAGTGAGATTGAAACGCTGGTGTCCTTTTACACCTATGCGGGTCTGCCACCCACATATATCCTTTTGGCAGCGGCGCATTGTTGCGCGCAGAACCGTCCCAATATGAGGGCTTTGTCCAAGCTGATTACCGATATGATGTCTGACGGAATCTATACCTATGAGCAGGCGGAAGAATATCTCAGCCGCCGACAGCAGCAGGACAGCATTCAGGGACAGGTTCGTTCTGCCTTTGGAATCCATGGCAGAGCCTTGACCAAGCAGGAACAGAAATATATCGACACATGGTTTACAGAATACCACTTTGATATTTCTTTGATAAAATTGGCTTACGAGAGGACTATCAATCAGATTGGAAAGATATCGTTCCCTTATATCAACAAGATTCTCAGCACCTGGCACAGCAAAGGCATCACCACCACCAGAGAAGCTGCTGCGGCAGGTCAGCAGAAAATGGTGGAGAAGAAGGAATCTTCCTCCATTGACTTCGACCAGATTCAGCAGTTTATCACCTATGGAAAAACACAGAAATAACCCAAAGACCATCATAAGGGGGAAGTAACATGGGTTTCCCAAAAGAGATTTATCAAATGGCATCGTCAGTACTGTCAGAACGCCGCCAAAAAGCGAAAGAGGTAAGTGCGCATAACCGTCAGGAAATTTACCGTTTGGTGCCCCAAATTCAAGTCTATGACAACAAGCTGGCTTCCATTGGGATGAGAACCATCCAGGCAGTGGCAAGCTCGCCGGACAAAATCGAGGGCATCATCGAAGAATTGAAGAATCAAAGCCTGGAGCTTCAGCAAAAACGGGACGACCTGTTAGACGAGGTAGGACTTCTGGAATTTTATCGGGAGGATAACTATACCTGCAAAAAATGTCAGGATACCGGCTACATCGGCAATAAAAAATGTGACTGCTTTAAAAAGCTTTTGATGCAGGCAGCGTTTGAATCTCTGGGCGCAGGAAGGCCTCAAGACTGCCGGTTTTCCAATTTTTTTCTGGAATACTACAGCGAACAGCCTTTGAAAAATGGGTTGATTCCAAGAGAAAAAATGACTTATATCAAGAATTTCTGTGAAGATTATGTTAGAAATTTTACAGTGAAGTCCCATGCAAGAAAAGAAGGGGAGCTTCTTTTGACCTCGAAGATTTCTCCCAGCCTGCTGTTTTTGGGAGATACTGGTCTGGGAAAGACACACCTTTCCCTTGCCATTGCCGGAGAAGTTATTGGAAAAGGCTACGGAGTTATCTATGGCTCTGCCCAAAACGTGATGGCAAAGCTGGAAAGAGAAAAGTTCAATTACTCTTATCAGCAGGACCATGAACAGCAGAGTTATCTGTCCATGATTCTGGAATGTGATTTGCTGATTTTGGACGATTTGGGCACAGAACTTCTCAACCAGTTTGTTACGGCTACTTTGTATAATATCATCAATACCCGGTTGCTGGACGGACGGCCCACCATCATCAGCACCAATTTGACCTTCCTGGAAATCAGCCACCGCTATACCAATCGTCTGGTGTCCAGGCTGTTCGGCGGATATATCCAGCATGAATTTCAAGGCAAGGATATCCGCATACAAAGCAAGCTGGAAGGATAGGCAACAAGACCAAAAGGAAAGACAAAATGAATTTGTTTTTAGATATTACTTCTGAGGAGCTGGTGGAAAGCGTATCCACCATCAGCGGAAAGTTCAAGGAAAATCTTCAGGGTTTTGCAGATACTCTGGTCAAAAACCGTGGAACTATTGTATGGAACATTTTTCTCATTGTCCTCATTATCGTGGGAGCCAGATTTCTGCTGAAAGCGGTATCTGCGTTGACCTCCAGAATTATGCACAAGGCAAAATATCAGTCCACAAATGAGTCTTCCAAACGGATACAGACTCTGATGACGCTAACCCGAAGCGTTGCCCGCTATGGGGTGTATTTTATCAGCTTTTTGCTGATACTCAGCATTCTGGGCATGGGCAGACCGTTAAACAATTTGTTGGTGACAGCGGGTATCGGAAGCTTGGCCATCGGTTTTGGCGCACAGAACCTGGTTCGAGATGTGGTTTCAGGAATGTTCATGATTTTTGAGAATCAGTTTTCGGTGGGGGATTATATCAAGATCGATGATGTGGCGGGAACTGTGGAAGCTACCGCCATGCGGGTGACCTATCTGCGTTCCCTCAAAGGCGACCAAATCATCATACCTAACGGAACAATTAACAGGGTTATCAATTACCACAAAGGAAATTGTTTGGCGGAGGTGACGATCTCCACTTCTTACGAAGCCAACACCCGGCAGGTGATTCACGTCATTGAGCGGGCGGTGGAGCAGTATGCCGCAGAGCATCCTGAACTGATTGAAGCACCGCCCTTTGTGCAGGGAATCACCCGGTTTGCGGATTCCAGCGTGGATATTGGGGTGATCTGCCGGGTAAAGCCACTGAAACAATGGGAGGTGGAAAGGGGAATACGCCTTGCTGTCAAGGAAATGTTTGACGATAAAGGTATCGGATTTCCTTATCCGCACATGGTAACAGTACCTTATGAAAAACCCCCGGAGGAAGTCAGCCGGCAGGAAATCTTTGTGGAGCCTGAAAGGGATAAGGAATTGTTTGACTGGCAGAATGCAGAGATTGACCCGGATTAAATAAAATTTAAAATGCCTTGAGATAACTATTATCTCAAGGCATTTTTTATAGGCAGGCAAGAGCCTGGGCGGGCGAAGCAGACAAATCTTCGTCCTGAAGGGAAAAATGGAGGCTGCCTTGCCGACAGCTGCACAGCAAGCGGCTGCCGGTGTTGAGCTTTCCTTCCAAAATCATTTTAGAGATAGGGCTTTCCAACAGCTTCTGAACAGTTCTTCGCAAAGGTCTGGCTCCGTAATGCGGATTGTATCCCTGGCGGCACAGTTCGAGGAGAGCATCCTTTTCGCAGACAAGCTGGATACCCAGTTTTTCCATTCTCTGGGAAAGTTCAGAAACCAAGCTGCCGCAGATTTTTATGAGGGCGTCCTCACTGAGAGCTTCAAAGAGAATGACCTCTCCAATGCGGTTCAAAAATTCCGGGGACAGACTGTGGCGGAGTTCTTCCTGTATCTTGCTGCGGAATTTTTCGGAGGAAGATACATTTTCCTGTTGTCCGAATCCGAGAGAAGCCTGTTTGAAGAAACATTGTGCGCCGATGTTGGAGGTCATGATGAGGATGGCATTGCGAAAACTGGCTTTTCTCCCTTGAGCATCCCGCACATAGCCGTCATCCAAGATTTCCAGCAGGATGTTCAGCACATCCGGGTGAGCTTTTTCCAACTCATCCAGCAGCACTACAGAGTAGGGCTTTCGACGGATTTGGTCGGTGAGCTGTCCGCCCTCCTCAAAGCCCACATAACCCGGAGGAGAACCGATAAGCCGGGAAACAGAATGTTTCTCCATATATTCAGACATATCCAGCCGAATCATGGCATCTTCGGAATCGAACATCTTTTGTGCCAGTGCCTTGCAGAGTTCTGTTTTTCCTACGCCAGTGGGGCCTAAAAATAAGAAAGAAGCAGGCCGCCCGGGTTCTCCCAAACCTACTTGCGCCCGGCGGACTGCATCGGACACAGCCTTGACTGCCGTATCCTGTCCAACTACCCGTCGGGAAAGCTCCGCTTCAAAGTTCAGCAGCGAACGGCTTTGTTCAGACTGAGGCAGAATGCGGGACATAAGGGAAGAAACCTGTATGCCGGTATTTTCGCTGACAACCTGCGCCACCATTTGAGCGGTGACCACCGGGCGATGGTCGTCTTTTTGGGACAACATCCGTTCTGACAGCAGTTCCAGCTGCTCCGAGGCTTCCTGTTCCTGATGCCGCAGAGAGGCTGCCAGCGCAAAATCCTGCCGCAGCAAAGCGGCTTCTTTCTGCTCTTTTAATTCTTGGCACTGTTCGGCCAAACGCCGGTATCCTGTATCTGGGGATTGCTGCGGTTCCTGAGCGGTTTGAGCAGCAGCTTCGTCCATCAGGTCGATGGCTTTGTCTGGGAGGAATCGTTCGGACAAGTACCGTGTGGACAAACGAACGGCCGCCTGTACTGCTTCTGGCGCAATGCTGACCCCATGATGTTTTTCGTAACAGGGAAGTATTCCTCCAAGGATTTTCAAAGTATCTTCTTCGGAGGGCTCCTCCACCAACACGCTCTGAAACCGACGTTCCAGAGCACTGTCCTTTTCGATATGGCGGCGGTATTCTCCAATGGTAGTAGCCCCCATAATTTGTATTTCCCCGCGGGAAAGCTGGGGCTTCAGGATATTTGCCGCATCAATGGAGCCTTCTGCTGCTCCTGCGCCGATGATGTTGTGAAGTTCATCAATAAAAAGAATGATATCTCCGGCTTTGGCAGTTTCGTCCATGATATTTTTTACCCTTTCCTCAAACTCTCCCCGATATTTTGTACCCGCCACCACGGAAACGATATTTAAGGAAATCAGACGTTTGCCGAGCAAGGCTTTGGGAACAGTTCCGGCGGCAATACGGCTGGCCAGCCCTTCCGCAATCGCAGTCTTTCCAACCCCGGCTTCCCCGATGAGGCAGGGGTTGTTTTTGCTTTTTCGGGACAGAATCCGTACGACCCTTTGAATCTCTTTTTCCCTGCCGATTACCGGTTCCAGCTTTCCCTCTTTGGCCTTCTGGGTAAGGTCACAGCCATATTTGTCCAACAGGAAGGGAACAGCTTTTTTCTCTTTGATAGAGCTGCGGTCGCCGGAAGGGGAAACTCCTCCCGAAAAATCCATGGCTTCCCGCAGTTCTCGATACAGAACGATGGGGTCTGCCCCCAGCCGAATCAGAAATCGAACAGCATAGGAGTCTTTTTCCCGGAGAAGTGCCATCAGAATATGTTCTGTGCCGGAAAGAGAGGGGGATTTTGGAGCAGAATTTTCCCGAAGGAGCAGGCTTTGTTCCAAGATTCTCCGGCACCGGGGAGTCATATCCGACACCGACAGGTGGCAGGGGATACCCTGCCCTACAGTAGAAATCAAAAGATCCAGCAAAGCTTCGGGAGATATTTTTTGGGAGCGGAGAGCGGCGGAAGCCGTACTGCTGTTTTCTAAGAGCAGTCCCAGCAAAAGATGTTCGCTTCCCACGTAGGTGTGGCCCAGCAGTCCTGCCTGCGAGAGAGCGAGGTTGACAGCATCATTGGCTTTGGAAGTAAAGCCTTTAGAACGAAACATGAAATCACCAGCCTTTTCATGAAAATTTTATGAAAATAGAGAAAAAAGAATGCACACAATTTCCTTATCCTGCTTATATTGTTAAAGACCAGAGGGAAAAAGAGAAGCCCTGCTGGGATGTATCTGACAGAATAACAGCAGATTACAGTTTTCAGTGTGGGAAGTTTCTGTGGATTTATTCTTTGCAAAAAGTTTTTCTCGAAAGCAGTAACCCTTTTTCCCTGTTCTTCATAGTATGGTCTGAAATCTATTATTAGGAGGTACTTAGTCTATGTATGGCAACAACAATTGGTGGATCGTTCTTCTTATCATGCTGATCTTCTGCTGCGGCGGATGCGGATTCAGTGCTTATGGCTGCGGCGGCAGCAACAATAATTGCGGCTGTGGCGGCAATAACAATAACAGCAATGGCTGCGGAGGATGGGGCTGTGGCTG
>SAMEA104404103__coassemble_2803_pt1 | contig 8355 bp, 7 predicted proteins | sample SAMEA104404103__metabat2_high_PE_024 | metagenome-assembled genome bin SAMEA104404103 (sample SAMEA104404103) | Balaenoptera acutorostrata
TCCTTTGGTTCTTCCTTGGATTCTTCTTTCGGAGCTTCCTTCGGCTCCTCCTTTGGTTCTTCCTTTGGAGTTTCCTTTGGTTCTTCCTTCGGACTTTCAACGCCTGGAATGATGATAACATCCCCAACGTGCATGGACTGGGAAAGACCAGGGTTTTTCTTGAGAAGCTCGTCCACAGAAATATCATGCTTTACCGCAATATCCCATGGGGTATCACCGTTTTCTACAGTATACTCTTTTTCCTTTTGGGGAACTTCGGGGTTTTCGTCCTTTGGTTCTTCTTTCTTTTCTGGAGTTGAAGCCTCACTGCTTTCCACTCCAGGAATGATAACAACATCCCCAATGTGCATAGACTTGGAGAGGTTTGGATTTTTCGCAAGAAGATCATCTACGGAAATATCGTATTTTACTGCAATATCCCAGGGAGTATCGCCAGCTGATACAATATGCTCTTTTTCTTTTTTTGGCGTTTCTGGCTCTGGTTCCGGTTCTGGTTCCGGTACAGATTCTTCCGGTTCTGGAGCTTCTTCAGGGACTTCCTCCTGCTGAGGGATTTCCTCTGCTTCTTCTGCCTCATTGAAAGCCGCTGCATTTGGGTCATAAGTTCCATCCTTGCGGCTCTTTAAACTGGCCAGCAGCGCATCGCCGTCTTCTACAGCTCCAATAAATTCGTCGTCCACATAAAGTCCGGCAGCTTCTTCGATATCGTTGCCGGAAGAACGAATAATGTTATTGATTAGTACGCTCTGGGGAGAAATCTGTTCCTCCTCCACGATTTCCAAAGAATAAATTGGCACACTTTCCTGCGGAGGAAGGTATTCTTCGTTGACGATACGTTCCTTCACCTTGATTTCAGCCTGAATAAACTCATCTTCAGAAAGGATATAACCGATATGCTCTCCGTTATACTGCACCCTAAGGCCATAGGTTATGGTACTGAAATGCAGAATGGTATTGGTTAAAATAATAATTCCAACAACCGGCAGGATATAATTTATTCCGCCTGTTATTTTGCGGGCTGCGGGAGAAACTGCTTTGAACAAGCCTCTTATCCCATATCCCGGCTGTTTCCAGTTTTGTTTCCAGCGAATCAGAGCTTCTCCACTGTCGCGGAAAGCTTTGATCCATTCCTGTTTCCAATCGACCCGTACAGGTTTTTTTGCTTCCTGTCTATCTTTAAATTCAGCATATTTTTTTGCGGCGGCTTCGTTTAAACGCCGCGCGCCATGTTTGATGCGGCGAACCAATCGGAAGTAAAATCGTATGATCTGCGCTCCCAGGATGTACGACAAAACATACAGTAAGTGAAGAAGAGAGGAAATCTTCTGGGGAATATCTGACCCCTGCGGGTCTTGGGAGGTATTATTTTCTGGGGTAGACACCGGCCATCAGCTCCTTTCCTGTGATAAATTTATCCATCTTATTTTAAACATATATGACCTATTATAATATTTAAAGCCTTTAGATTCAAGAGATAATCCTAAATTAGCCCTGAATCTCATTTAGTTTTCACATTTTTGACAACTCACACCTTTCTTCTTATTATTGTAGCGTATGTTTTTTAACGGTATCCGCTCCATATTATAACGATTCTGTAAAAATAAAGGTTCAGGATTTTTTCTAAAAAAAATGTTCTTCTTTGCTTGTGCCGAATAATATATTATGCTATACTAAGTTTTAAGAGAAATAATGTACATAAATACAGAAGATTTCAGAATAGATTTGTGGAATATTCCCGGTTTTCTGAGGTCGGCTGAATCCAATCAATAAGGAGATATCTATTATGGACAGATTACAGAACACTCTGGAAATGGGAAAACGTATGTTTGAGGATTTGGAAAAAATCAATTTCATCCGTACCAGCACCTCTCCAGAAGAAAAAAGAGCCGGAGAAATCATTTTTGACGAACTGAAAAAAGCCGGACTTGATCCTGTATTCGAGGACTTTATGGTTCACACCTCCGATATTCAGAAGGTTTCCCTCCACGCTTTGGGCAAAGACTGGGAAATCAAAGGTTATCGCTGCTCTGGCAGCACCCCGGCAGAAGGTCTTACTGCTAAATTTGCTTATGCGCAGCAGTGCACCGATGCTGACCTCTGTGACAAAAAAGGCATGATTGTTATGATCAACAACGGCCTCAACGAAGAAATGTACGAAAGAATGGTTCGCTACGGCGTTGCAGGCTTCCTGACCTGGAACGGCAATGTTTCTGACGTCCGTGAACAGACCGACCTGCCTGAAAGAGAACTCCGCAGCTGGGCTACTCGTTACGGCAAAATCCCCGGCGGCGTACTCAGAGCCATTGACGCTATGGAACTGGTAAAAGGAGAACCAGAAACTGTTACTTTCACTCTGATTCAGGAAGAACAGGATCGTCCTTCCAGAAACGTAGTGGTACGCCTGAAAGGCACCGATGAAAACGCTGGCAACATCACCTTCGGCGGTCATTATGACAGCGTTCCTTTCAGCCACGGTGTATACGACAACGGCGCTGGTACCGTTATTGTAATGGAACTGGCTCGTCACTTCAGCCAGGTTCCTCACAAAAGAGATTTGACCTTCTGCCTGTACGGTTCTGAAGAAGTTGGCCTGCTGGGCTCCAAAGCTTATGTGGCTGCCCACAAAGACGAAATGAAAGATATTCAGCTGATGATCAACGTAGACGTTGCTGCCCCTGTTCTGGGCGCAGACAGTGCTATGATCATGGCTGATGATTCTCTGACCCAGTACGTAGATTATCTGGCAAAAGAACTGGGCTTCTCCACCGATGTAAAACAGAGCATCTACTCCAGTGACTCTGTTCCATTTGCAAATGAAGGCGTTCCTGCCATCAACTTCTGCCGCTTCGGCAGAAACGGCGGTGCTATGATCCACTGCCGCCACGACTGCATGGACTATCTGGATTACAAGAACCTGGGCAAGACCGCAGCTTTCGTTCAGGAATTTTCTGAACGCATGGCTAACGCAGTTGTTTTCCCTGTTCCAAGAAAGATGCCAGACAACATGGTAGAAGCAGTAGACAAATACCTCCGCAAAAAGAGAGTAGATGAAAAATAACTGATTATCCCATAAACCTAACAGGAGCCGGAAGCGTTTGCTTCCGGCTCCCTTTTCTTATGAATTTAACACAGTTACTACTACTTTGTTTGGCATACAAACTGCTGTCTGCGGTTCATGATCGATAAAACCAAAACCCATGCACAGATGATCGGGACAGTCCGAAGACAAAAATCCGATTTTGTGGTCTTTGACCTCCAGCTGAACCTGTACCCCATATTGGAACAGGTCGATGGTATGATCTTCTTCTTTCAATAAATCCATTTCCAGTATCATTTCGCCGTCAATCCAAACCTGAGCAGTACGCCTGTCCCCCACGTTCTCCATCAGAGCAAAAACTCCCAGCATAATCAGTGCGGCGGCGGCCAACGCCAGTAAAACCTGTTTTTCTTTTTTTCCCATCTTCCTGCTCCCATCTTAATGAAAATACGTTTATTGTACAAAAAAACAGGAACACCGTCAAGATGTTCCTGTGATTGTTTTTATGCAGTTAAGAGAAACTGATTATGCTCTCCACAGACCGTGCAGATTGCAGTAAGCATATGCAGCAACAACTTCTTCGCCTTCGCCCAGATGATATACTGCCTGTGGTTTCTGTTCTGGTTTCAGCTCTTTGCGGTAGGTGCCTTCGTTGGTTTCCAGAACAATCCACTCGATGTAGTGTACATCCTGCATTGGATGAGCTACTTCGCCAACTTCTACAGTTACAACGTTGCCGTCTTTCTTGATTACTGGAACGTGTTTTTCAGTAGCAGCATCTACGCCGTTTGGTACCAGTTCAGTCATTTTTTCGCCGCAGCACATTACTGGAACACCTTTATTTTCTGCGAAGGTGATGATATTTCCACAGTGTTTGCATACATAAAATTTCATAATGAAATCCCTCTTTCTATTAAAACATATCATTTAAATTTAAGTTTTTGGTTTGTTGCCATGTCTATAGTATACTATATGCGTATAGTTTTGACAAGAGGAAAAATAAACCAAATAAAAATCTAAATTTTATTAAAGTTTACAACAACTTTCTAAAAAAACTCCTTTCACCAGTTTTACATCCACAGATTTATCCTGTTCACAAAATATTTTTACAAATCTTCTGAAATATGTTATAATATTAAGCACGATTTTTATTTGGAGGATGACTCCGGAAAGGGTTGAATTTTTAATGCTGCTTTTATTGATTCCTATTTTGATGATCGTATGGGGACTGCGCTGGAGAAAAAAATCCCCGGCATATCCTAAAAATCCCGATATCAGCGGATGGAACATCTTCATCAGCTACCGTACCGAGATGTCCCTCAAAAGTCCTGACACCTGGACTTATGCCCATATCTCTTATGGACGCATGATTTTGCCTTTGGGAATTATTGACTTGATGATCAATCTTCTTGGGGTGGTATTTGTTCCATGCAAAACCACCGCTACTGTTTTGCTGATTATCGACCTGATCTTCATTATGATCCCGTATTATCCAATCGAGAAAAAAATGGCAAAGCTCTTTGACCATCAGGGAAAATGGAAAGAAGACTAAAGCAATATAAAAAAATAGGCGTGACCTAGAGGTCACGCCTATTTTTTATATTAGTCCTTATCAATAATCATCTGAAGATAAGGCAAATCTTTAAAACCAATTTTGGAATACAGCTGCTTTGCCTCTGGATTTTCCGGGCAGACTTCCAAACGGAAACGCTTTGCCTCCGGGTATTCGTCAAACAGCCACTGGAAGCAGTAGTGGCCGTAGCCCTTTCCACGAGAATCTTCGTTGAAATAAAGTTCCTCAGCCTGTACAGTAAAGCCTCCAGCTTCACAGCTCCAGTAAAAAGCCAGCAGTCCGTAGCCCACTCTCTTTCCATCTTTCAGGAACATCAGACCCCTCATCAAATCAGAACCTTTTACTGCCTGATCGAAAGTTGCCCTGAATTTCTTTTCATCTGGTTTGAACAGGGTAGCTTCTCCAGAATACATCCCCAAAGACATTTTATAATAATCTTCCCAGTCTTCTTCAATAAAATCACGAATTTCCAATAATGCCATAATTACAGCTCCTTCTTTTTTACATAAAAGCATTGTATCCCATCTGGATATTTTCGTCAAGGCGGGGACTTTTTCTTTACAGGGACAGGGCTTTTTTCTATAATGGACTTAGTATTTTGCTCTGTAAGGAGTTTTATTATGTTATACCAATTGACCCATATCCCTCCAAAAGAGGTCTTAAAGCTGGTCTTAGGGCAACAGCCTCCTGAACCTGTTCCCCAGGAGCTTTTCTCCCAAATCGAAACCGCTTCCCTAAAAATTCTTTCCTGCTGTCCCCGATATCATTACCGCATTGCAGACACCCAGGAAATGCTCCAGTATTTCCCCGGAAAAGATATCCGTCGTCATCTGTCCGGCTGCGAACAGTGTATCCTTTTGGCCGCCACTCTTGGCCCTCAGGCAGACACTTTGATTCGCAGGGCGCAGGTCACAGATATGACAAAAGCTCTTTTTCTGGATGCTGCTGCCTCAGCCGCCATCGAAGAAGTCTGCGACGGTGTACAGACCCAGCTGGCTCGGAAACTATGCCGCAGTCTGACCTCCCGATTCAGCTGCGGCTATGGGGATTTTCCCCTATCGTTCCAGAACGAATTTTTATCCCTGCTGAATCCTCCTGCCGATGTAGGGATTACAGTCAGCAGCGGCGGTATGCTGATTCCAATAAAGTCCGTTACCGCCGTCATAGGAATCCTTCCAGAAGGAACGGTTCTTACCGAAACTCTAAAACCTTGTTCTTTCTGTTCGTTATATGAAACCTGTATCCTTAGAAGAAAGGGTGTTTTCTGTGGAAAATACATTGATTGCTGATCTTCTTCATCACCGCCGATTCCTGCTTCTGGATGGCGCGATGGGAACTCAGCTGCAAAAACGCGGCCTGCCGGTAGGTATGGCTCCTGAATTATTCAATCTCATCCATCCCGAAATCGTCACACAGATTCACTGTGATTATCTCCATGCTGGTTCCGATATCATCTATGCCAATACTTTCGGCGCAAACCGGAAGAAACTGCAATCCTCTGGACATTCCGTGCAGGAAGTGGTTTTTGCAGCCATCTCTAATGCCCGAAAGGCCAGAGAGCTGACCGGAAAAAATGCTGTCATTGCGTTAAACATTGGGCCTATCGGAGAACTTCTGGAACCTGCCGGAACCCTTGCTTTTGAAGAAGCTTATGATATTTTCTATGAGCAAGTCAAAGCCGGCGCGGAAGCTGGGGCAGAAATGATTGTTATGGAAACCATGACCGACCTCTACGAAGTGAAGGCCGGCATCCTGGCTTCCAAAGAATGCTGTGAAGTTCTGGGGAAAGAACTGCCCCTTTTAGTGTCCATGACCTTTGAGGCTAACGCTCGCACTTTTACCGGCTGTTGTGTGCCCTCTATGGCAGCAGTCATCGAGGGCATGGGAGCAGATGCCATCGGATTCAACTGTTCCCTCGGCCCAGAGGAGATTCTTCCTCTTACCGAAACTCTGCTGAAATACACTTCCCTGCCAGTGGTCATCAAGGCAAATGCTGGACTGCCTGACCCTCAAACTAATCTGTATAAAATCGGGCCGGAAGAATTCGCCGCTTCTATGGAAAAATATCTTCCCTTAGGTATCACGACTATGGGCGGATGCTGCGGTACCGACCCAGAATTTATCCGTGCTCTGCGGGAAATGCTGTCCCACCATGAACCTGTCCTGCCAGTGATTCCTGAACGGATTTCCTGCGCCTGCACCCCAACAGAATTTGTTCCCATCGACCGAGTACGCATTATAGGAGAACGCATCAACCCCACCGGAAAGCCTTTGTTCAAAGAAGCAATTCTTCAAAAGAATTATAATTATATCCTAACACAAGGAATCGAACAGGCAGAGGCTGGCGCAGATATCTTGGACGTGAACACTGGTATGCCTGGGGTAGACGAAAAATCTGTTCTTCCCGTTGTGGTAAAAAAACTACAAAGTGTTTTGGATACTCCCTTGCAGCTGGATTCTTCCAATCCCGACGCTATGGAAGCTGCTCTGAGGATATATAACGGCAAACCCATCCTCAACTCCATCAATGGAGAAGACAAATCCCTAAACCGTCTTCTCCCTATAGCAAAGAAATACGGAGCGGCCTTTATCGCTCTGACTTTAGACGGAAAAGGTATCCCTCTCCTAGCGGAGGAACGTTTTTCCATCGCTGAAAAAATCGTAAGGCGAGCTTTAGAAATCGGCATCCCAAAAGAAGATATCTTTGTGGACTGCTTGACCCTGACTGCTTGTGCCCAACAAAAAGAAGTTGTGGAAACTTTGAAAGCCGTACGCATGGTAAAGGAAAAACTGGGGGTAAAAACTCTGCTGGGGGTGTCCAATATTTCCTTTGGACTGCCAAACCGAGAACTGCTGAACCGCAGTTTCCTGCTTTTGGCTCTGGAGGCAGGATTGGATCTGCCTATTATCAACCCCAACGATTCTGCCATGCTGGACGCTGTCCGAGCCTACAACGTACTGTTTGCAAAAGATATCAACGCCAAAGAGTATATTGAAAATTTCAGCCGACCGGAAGAAATTGCTAGAACTTCTCGAACAAGTTCCTCCCTTCCGCCAATCAGCGCAGATGCTCCTGCCGCCTCTCCCAACCAGCTCACTGACGCTGTAAAAAAGGGGTTGGGAGAATCCGTCCGTCAACAGGTCAAACTCTTACTGGAAAATCAACAGCCCGATGAAATCATCAATGACGGTTTGGTTCCCGCTCTAGATTTTGTGGGAAAGGAATTTGAGAAAGGGCGGCTGTTCCTTCCTCAAATGATACAGTCCGCTCAAGCTGCTCAAACAGGCTTTGAAGAAATCAAAGCCTATCTTTCCCTCCATCCTATGAAAAATCCTCCAGGAGGCAGTCCCGCCGCCAGAACCATCCTCCTCGCAACTGTTGCCGGGGATGTTCACGATATTGGAAAAAATATTGTAAAAGTCATTTTGGAAAATTATGGTTTTCCTGTAATAGACCTGGGGAGAGATGTTCCCACAGAAAAAATTCTTGAAGCAATCAAAGAACACCATATTCAACTGGTGGGTCTTAGTGCATTGATGACCACCACCCTGCGCAGTATGGAAAAAACTATCCATGCGATTCGCAAAGAAAAACTAGACTGCAAAATCATGGTGGGAGGGGCTGTCCTTACCGAAGAATATGCCCTTTCTATCGGCGCAGATTTTTATGCAAAGGACGCAAAACAATCCGCTGATATCGCAAAACGTGTTTTGGGATAAGTCGATATTTGCAGGAAAAAGAAGG
>SAMEA104404103__coassemble_3005_pt1 | contig 7933 bp, 8 predicted proteins | sample SAMEA104404103__metabat2_high_PE_024 | metagenome-assembled genome bin SAMEA104404103 (sample SAMEA104404103) | Balaenoptera acutorostrata
CAAAAAAACGCTCCGGTTTTTTAAAACCGGAGCGTTTGCTTTGCTGAATATAATAGATTACAGAGAAAGTTCATTGAGGCCGATGAGGGTCAGAACGTAGATTTTGATGGCTTTCATCATGTATTCTACGTTGTTGCACTCGTCAGGCATATGTTCTTCGCCTTTGCCTTCGCCAGCTGGGTTTGGAACGCCTGGGAAGTGTGGGCCGAATGCTACTGCATTGTCAAACTGTCTTGCATAGGTGCCGCCGCCGATGGTGTATGGTACGCCTTTTTCGCCGGTTACATGGTCATAAGCTTCCAGCAGAGTTTTAATTTCGTCTGTATCTGCTGCTTTGTAGCATGGTACAGAGTCTTTTTTCAGTTCTGCTCTTGCGCCCAGATCTGCAACGTGTTTCTCGATTCTTGGGAACAGGTCAGTACCATGGAGAGTTACTGGATAACGGATATCCAGCTTCAGCATAATCTCGCCGTTTTCCATCAGGTCAACGCCGTTGATGTGGGTCAGTTTGCCGGATGGTTCGTCTTCTACTTCTACGCCAATGCCAGCACCGTTGCAGTCTTTGAGAATCTCAGCAACTGCTGCTGCTGCTGTTTTTTCAGCTTCGGAAAGCTGTGGCAGTTCAGCCAATTTTGCAAACAAAAGTTTTGTTGCGTTGATGGAGCCTTCTGGTTTAGCTGCGTGAGCTGTTTTACCAATTGCTGTCAGTTTGATGCCGTCAGCAGTTTTTTCTACTACATATGCAGCTTTGTCGTAGTCTCCCAGGTCTGCTTCGCTGATGCCTTTCAGTTCAGCGGTTGCTTTTGCGCATACTGCGTTGTTTACAGTACCGCCTGTTACGTTGGTGATTACTTTGCTGTCAACTGGCAGATGGATTACAACAGACAGCTGGCCTTTTTCACCGATGCAAACCGGGAAGTCTGCGTCTGGGGTAAATGCGAATGCTGGCATTTTTTCTGCTGCGATGTAGTGCGGCAGGTCACCCATGCCAGTTTCCTCGCTGCATCCCAGAACCAGACGGAAGGTATATTTCGGGTCGATACCCAGTTCTTTCAGACATTTGAGGGTGTACAGAGCCAGAACAGCTGGACCCTTATCGTCAGAAACACCACGGCCGTAGATATAGCCGTCTTTCATAATCATATCGTATGGGTCATGGCTCCAGCCTTCACCCTCAGGAACAACGTCCAGATGTGCCAGCAGAGCGATCTCTTTTTCAGCTTTGCCGAAGGTTGCGGAACCTGCATAGTAATCGTAGTTGGTGGTTGGGAAGCCCATAGCCTCACATTTTGCCAAAGCCATGTCCAAAGCTTTGTGGCAGCCCTCACCGAATGGATAGTCTTTCTTATCGCTTGCGGTGCTGATGCTTCTGATGCTTACCAGTTCACCAATATCTTTAAGGATATTTTCTTTATTATCCTCGATAAATTTATCAATTCTAGCTTCCATTTCTTTACAAACCATTTTAAATTCCTCCTTTTATCTTTTTAGGAAACAGTCCTGTTTCCAGTATCAAGCCCATTATACCATAAATTTTATGATTTACCATCATTTTACTATGATTTTACTATGATTTTCCTAAAAATTCATCACAGTTTTCCTTAGATTTGGGCAAGCAGACTGGATTTTTTTATGGTTTATAGCTCTCTGGTATAGGGTTTTTGGAATATGGTCTGAAAAATCTGCACCCAAATTGGCATCAAGCTCATCAAAATTCCCAGTGCTGCCATGCTCTCCACGGCTTTTTTCGCTTTTGCAGGCATCAGCGAACCCAAAATCAGTCCCACGGACAGCCAGCCCAAACTATGCGCTGCGGTTCCTCTGGTATCGGTTTGTTTCATATATTCTCTAATAATCATGCACAGGTTTTTCATCCTGTTTTCCCCCTTTCAGGCAGATAATTTTTCATATCAGTTATGGTTTTACTTGGATGCACCCAAATATTTTTCGGAAGGGATGTTCTTCTTTTTCAGTTTTTTCTTTACTTCGTCCCTTACCAGGCTGTAAATCACAGAGAACAGCGGGATATAGAACAGCATACCCAAAACGCCCATCATACTGCCCCCCAAAGTGACTGCTACCAATACCCAGATTGCCGGAAGACCTACAGAGCTTCCTACCACTCTTGGATAGATGATGTCGCCCTCAAACTGCTGGAGGCACAGGAACAGTACAATGAACCAAAATGCTTGAACAGGACTTACCAGGAAAATCAGCAGAACACCTACAATGCAGCCGATGAATGCCCCGAATACTGGAATCAAGGCAGTAAAGGCAATCAGCACACTAATCATCAGAGCATAAGGGAACCGGAGGATAGTCATGGCAACAAAGAACAGCATACCCAAAATTACCGCTTCGATACATTGGCCGGACAGGAATTTAGAAAAGATTCTGTCGGCCAGGCTTCCCACGTGGAGCAGATAATCGGCGTGTTCTGTTTTCATGCAGGCATATGCAATCTCTTTTGCTTGACGGGAAAGTTTTTCCTTGTTCATCAGCAGATAGAAAGAAAATACAAAGGCCAAAAATCCGGTGACGATGCCGCTGAAAATAGAAGCCGCTACATTAAAGGTAGTGTTGAGCACATTGCCAGCTCCGCTTTGCAGGAAACCGAATAAATGGGTAATGGTGGATTTCCAGTCGATATCCAAAGTCAAGTCCAAGTCCTCCATCCACTGAGCCACCTGAGGCATCCATGCCATCAGCTGCTGGCTCCAGGTGTGGAGTTTTGCAGGGAACGCCCGGAAAGAATTTATCACCATACCAAAGCTGTTTCGGATTTCCGGCACAATCAGGAATGTGCCAATCATCAGCACACCGATAACCAAAAGCACTGTGACAATCAAACTGATTGGGCGTTTTGCCTTGTACAGTACAGAGGGTTTTACAGGCTTTTTGCTGGCTGCCTTTTTTTTCTGGAATGGTTTATCAAACAATGTTTTTTCTACCGAGCGCATTGGCACATTGATGATGAAAGCAATAATCGCTCCTATCAAAAATGGCAAAGTCAATCCAATGGCAAGTTTTAAAAGTTTGACCAGAAGCTGCGTGTTTTTTACTCCCCAGTTCAGCAGTACGCCAAACGTAATCAACATCAGCAATTTCCGAAAGGTCAATTTATCCATGATTATTTCCTCCTGTTTTTCCAAATCCTGCGTTTAAAAAGATTTCTCCTCTGCGCTCGAAGTACACGGCTTTTTCAAAATTTTTTTCGTTTCGGGCAAGCCCTCTGATTTGACCGAGCACAGAAAAATCTCCCCAAAGATGAATCGGAATCAAGTTCTTAACTTGAACTTGTTCCATCAGAGAACGCAGCCCCTGAAAGCGATGTTCCTGATCCATTCTTGGGTCTGCCACAGCAAAGGCAATGTCGATTTCTTTTCCGTTTGCTGCCTGGTTCAAAAGCTTCATCTGTTCCTGATATCTGCGTTCCTGGTCTTGATTAAAAGCATCGGTTTCATCTGCCCAATGCCACCAGTTCAAATCTCCTGCATGATAGATCAGCTTTCCGTCAATTTCAATGAGATAAGCAAGACCAATATCCGTAGACTCAAAGGCAGTCACCCGAAAATCTCCGCAGTCTTTGGTTTCGCCGCTTTCCAGAAATACATCATCGCTTTTTCCTTCATAAATAGCATCCAGCTCTGCTGGCAGGATATAGCGAACACGCTGTCCCTGCTGCGCCAGTTCAAATACTTTTGGTTCAAAATGATCCTCGTGCTCGTGGGAAATAAAAATCAAAACATCCTGACCTCTTAGTTCTGCCGGGTCGATATATCCCTGTGCCAATCCCTGCCCTGGCTGGGGACGAAGGGTCTGACCGAACAAATCGAACAGCAGCAAATGGTTTTCTGTCTGAACCGCCACCGCACTGTGATTCAGATACCACGCCTTCATAGTTGCTCCCTCCAAACAAAAAAGGCCGCTGATGCGGCCTTTTCTTTCTATTTCATTTTTTATCAAGGCAGATCACCGCAGCTTTTCTGCCTTATCTGAAACTCTTATTCTTTGTCTTCCTCGACTGGAGCTTCTGTTTCTTCTTCTGCCGGAGCTTCCTCTGCTTCTTCTGTCGGAGCTTCTGCTTCAATTTCGACTTCTTCTCTTGGATCGGTTTCATCTTCAGTTTCTACAGTGATTTCAACTTCTACTTCAGGTTCTTCACAGGCTGCTTCTTCCTCAAAAGTTTCTTCTGTTTCTTCTTCTTCTTCTGCTGCTTCGTCTTCTTCTGGGTCACAGCCGCATGGACACTCTGTATAATCGATTTCTTCTTCCTGTTTGTCCCTGATTGCCTTTACACACAGTGCTGCCGCACCTGCTGCAACTGCACCAAGGATAGCAAATAATGCTGCTTTTTTCATAAAAAATAGCCCCTTTCTATGGAATCAATATTTTTCCTGATATAATTGATAAGATATTACTTTAATATATATCATAAAGCCGATGTTTTGTCACTATCGTTTTGATTAACTTTTTGATAATTTTATTATGTTCGGCGAAAGTTTGACTTTTGGGGGAACATTTGTACACTTTTTTAAAATTCCTTCTTTATTCTATTCCAAATTTGGGCTATAATGATTGTATTATACCCACCATTTCAATAAGGAGTCTTAATTTTATGAACATATTGATCGTTGGCTGCGGAAAAGTCGGCTCTCGTCTTGCAGATACTCTATGTCAGCTGGGTCACGATGTATCCATTGTAGCCTCTAAACGTGACAGCTTTGACCGTCTTTCCGATGATTTTTCCGGCTTTACCATTCAGGGCGTGCCCATTGACCTGGACATTCTCCGCCAGGCAGGTATCGAAGGCTGCGATGCTATTGCTGCTGTTACCGAGGACGATAATACCAATATTATGGTCTGCCAGATCGCCCGTGAAATCTTTAATGTACCGAAGATCATTGCCCGAATCTTTGACCCTCTGCGTGAAGATATTTTCTCCCGCTTTGATATTCAATCCATCTGCCCTACCAATATCACCGTTTCTTCCATCTATGCGCTGCTTACCGACCGCACCCAGACCAAGCATTTGACTCTGGGCAACGAAGTCCTCTCCGTTTCCACCATGAAAGCACCTGAGGAATTGGTAGGCAAAAGTATTTTGGATGCTGCCCGCTATCTTCAGCCGGAATCCCTCATTGCTGTGCTGGACGAAACCGGACAAATCAGCATGGCAATGGATGCCGTGCTCAATCCTTCGCACTATCACCACATCATCAAGGAAAGTGACCGCCTGCTGTTGAGCACCAACGTCCATTAGCCGCAGAGCACAGAAACGGAAAGGAAATCATTTATGAATGTCATTGTTATCGGCGGCGGCAAGGTAGGATTCTATTTGAGCAAAACTCTTTTGGACCACGGCCACCAGCCAATCATCATCGAAAAACACAAACCAACCTGCGAATACGATTCCAACCAGCTGGACATCCCTGTCATCAATGCGGACGGTTCCACCATCGAATCTTTGACTTTGGCCAACGCCGCCAAAGCGGATGCGGTGATTGCTGTTACCGGCCGAGATCAGGACAACCTGGTCACCTGCCAGCTGGCTAAAAAAATCTTCCATGTACCAAGAACCGTTGCCCGCGTCAACAACCCGAAAAATGCGGCTGTAATGAAGCTGCTGGGTGTGGATATCCCCATTTCCAGCACCGACAATATCGCCCGTCTTTTGGAACGTGAGGTGGATACTGCAAGAATCAAATCCCTGCTTTCCCTGAACAGGGGAGAGGCTTCCCTCAGCGAAATGCAGCTGCCGGAAAACTACGTTCTCTCCGGCAAACGCTTGTTCGAGCTGGATATTCCAGAGGATGCTGTAATCACCGCCATCTTCCGTGAAGACAAACTCATCATCCCTCGTGGTAATGCTCAGATTATGAGCGGCGACAAAATCCTGGTTATTGCAAAGGATAAAGTTATCCATGAGCTGTCAGAAGCTTTAAAATTAAAATAAAGTCCAGGGGGCAGGTCTTGAAAAGACCTGCCCAATCTGTTATAATGATATGGCTTTATATGGAGATGTATCGAAGTGGTCGTAACGAGAACGACTCGAAATCGTTTTGTCTAGAGATAGGCACGTGGGTTCGAATCCCACCATCTCCGCCAAACAAAAAACCTGCCGATAAAATCGGCAGGTTTTTTTATGTTGTATTATAGCGGGCAGATAGATTTCAAACTATTGTTTTACACTGTTTTTTCGCTGCTTGTCGTAAATAAATTTTCCAACAAAAGCAATTGACAGGTATACTAACAGGAAGAAAATTCCGTATAAAAAGTTTTGGAAGGTGGAGCCTTTCGCAATCAAAGTCCACATAATAGGAGACATTACGATATCCAAAACCGACATCAAAGCAAAGCCCATAGAGAAGTCGTTAAGAGCGGGTGTTTCATAATCGGGGTCACAAATCTTCAGAAGCATCAGTCCGTTAATCATAACGCCTGTATTTACGCCCCAGCTCATGATGGCTCTTTCAAAAGGACAATCCTGTTTGAAGAAGAAACGATATGCAACGATTGTTGTAAAGTAAGTTGCAATAAAGCCCAGTGCGCTGATGAGAATGATTGGTACAATGTAACCCATTACCGCTTTGATTGGCATACTTGCGATTGCTGCTGTAATTGCAAAGTCGGACATGGTGCCTGTTACACGGGATTTTACTTTTGTATCAATAAGCCAGTCCAGTTTGAGCTTCATCAGGATGAAGTTTACTGCATACATCAACAGCAGGCCGTAGAACCATACCGGCAGAGCAGAAAATCCAAATACGTTATACTTTTTTGCCAGACCTAACAGATAATATGCCAAAGCAGTTACGCCCAAAATGATAGCAACGTGTACCGAAATAGATTCGATGGAGCTGCTGATGGTAGTTTCTCTGCCGAGGTTTCCCTGTTTTGTATAATCAGCTTCATATCCTCTGGAGGTGTTGATTGGGAGCTTGCTCACTTCTTTGAGGACTGTTGTTTTGCCTTTTCGTGCTGCAATGTTAATGAAAATAATGCCCAGCAGCATACCGCCAATCAGACCAATGGTGGCAAAGGTAGTAGCTACGCCCTGCGCAACCTGCCAATACTCAGCGCCGTTTTCCTGAAGAATGCTTCCCAAAGCTCCGGCTGTTCCGTGACCGCCGTTAAAGCCCTGGCTCATTTCAAATCCGAAGGTTCTGTACAGGTTAAGACTTGGTTTAATCTTCATCAGAAGCATGGATACGCCAAAACCGATGATGAGCTGGGCACCGAAGGTGATTCCAAACACAGCTCCAGACATCATGACTTTAGGCCCACGTTCTTTCAGACTGTTGTTCTTATTTCTTTCTTCCGCCATAAACATACCCAAAGGTACTGCGGAAAAAATTGGAACAATCAATGCTCCCGGAATCAAAGACCATGTGTTCAGCCATTCCTGTGGGAAACGCAGAACCGCAAAATCTCCCAACACGTTAGGCCCCAGAAGAAGTCCCACAAATCCACCGATTACAGATGCTGGCAAAAGCAGTTTTTGGAAAACCGGAACTTTTGCTCGCAAAAACAGACCGATAAGAAGTAAGGCTCCTATGCAACCGGTGCATTTGACTAAATCTTGTAATAATGCTGCTGTCAAATCTTCACGTCCTTTTGTGATTTGTAAAATTTCATTGCTATTATATATCAGTTGTGAACATAATGTCAACAAAATTTCAAAATACTGTATATTTTTACAACATTCTTCATTATTGTATAATCTTTTCGTATATAATTTTATATTATTAAAAATTATTTTTATAAATTTCACAATTTAGTATTTCATTCTATCTAAATTATGTTGTATCTTTATAATCTATTTGTAATAGAGATACAACTAAAGTTTTCGTTTTCTGTCGATAGGCAGGTTGAAATCCACCATCTCCGCCAGTAAAATGACCGTCATGCTGTGACGGTCATTTTTTTCTAA
>SAMEA104404103__coassemble_3018_pt1 | contig 7892 bp, 5 predicted proteins | sample SAMEA104404103__metabat2_high_PE_024 | metagenome-assembled genome bin SAMEA104404103 (sample SAMEA104404103) | Balaenoptera acutorostrata
TCGCTATGGCTCCATCACTCGGTTTCTTGGGTACTGTAATTGGTATGGTTATGGTTGGTCTGATGGCTACATCGACGAGAATGGTAAGAAATGTGTGTCACATCACGCTTTCTATTTTCCCCAAGCTCCCATCAACGCATTGGCTAACATCACCGTTAAGTTCTAATCCTAATGGAAATGGATTGGAGTCTTATATTACAGATTATAGGAGTCGTCTTAGGACTCCTATATCTGTGGCTTGAATATCGCGCCGACATCCGTCTCTGGATTGTGGGTCTTATCATGCCACTAGTGCATGGTACGCTCTATTTCTCAAAGGGGTTGTATGCTGATGCATCGATGCAGGTGTATTATGTTCTTGCTGGTATTTACGGTTTGGCTGTATGGTTATCGGCTCGTAAGAAAGCAAGCATAAAAAGTAAGTTGGACAACGAGGACGAGGATATAGAAGAAAAGAAGGTGGACACTCCAATAGTACACACACCGATGCGTCATATAGCACCATTAATCGGTGTTTATGCTATCGTACATGTAGCTATCTACTTCTTCCTTACCACATTCACAAACAGTACTGTTCCCTTCTTAGACAGTTTCACCACTGCCCTATCGGTAGTTGCTATGTGGATGCTCTCACGCAAATACGTAGAGCAATGGCTCGCTTGGTTAGTAGTCGACTTAGTAACTGTAGGATTATATTTTTACAAAGGCATTCCTCTCACAGGATGTCTCTACGTAGTATATTCTGCACTAGCCTTTGCAGGTTATCTGCGCTGGCGAAAACAAGCTAAGATGGCGTAAGATATAACAAAAAGAAATACACATAGAGAGTGCATCAGAATGAATGTTTAATCATCATTTTGATGCACTCTCTTTTTTTAATGATAAAGATAAGAACGACATATTTTACGGTAATAACTAACGCAAAGATATTGCCAATAAGTGTAAGTATATTTAAATGTATATCTAATACAACCTTTCCTTAACCAATTTTATACACAAATTATTTGCAATTTAGATACTAATTACCTACATTTGCAGCAAATAATTGAAAAACCTTAAAATAGATAATTAGAAATGATTAGAGAAAAACAGATCGTTGAGTGTGTTCCCAATTTTAGTGAAGGTCGTAATCCTGGCATTATAAAGCAGATTACTGACGAGATAGTAAAGGTTAAGGGTGTTAAGCTTTTGGACGTTGATCCGGGCGAGGCAACTAACCGTACTGTTGTTACTTTCGTGGGAGACCCCGATTCAGTACTCGAAGCAGCTTTCAATGCTGTGGCTAAGGCAGGTAAGGTTATCGATATGCGTAACCACCATGGTGCTCACCCCCGTTTCGGTGCTACAGACGTTTGTCCGTTAATCCCCGTTGCTGGTATTACACTTGAAGAATGTGCCGAATTGGCACGTAAGTTGGCTGAGCGTATCGCTAACGAACTTTCTATTCCTTGCTATTGCTACGAGGCTGCTGCTTATACTAAGGAACGTAGAAACTTGGCAGTTTGCCGTAAGGGTGAATATGAGGCTCTTGCTGAAAGAATGGGCAAGGAAGAAGGTCCTGACTTCGGCAACCGTCCGTTCGATGAAAGTGTTGCTCGCACTGGTGTTACTGCTGTTGGTGCTCGTGACTTCTTGATTGCAACAAACTTCAACCTCAATACTACATCTACACGCCGCGCTAATGCTATCGCATTCGACGTTCGCGAAAAGGGTCGTCCTATGCGCGAAGGTGGTAAGGTAACTGGTAAGCCACTGAAGGACGAAAATGGTAAGACAATAATGCAGCCTGGTACATTGAAGTGCACAAAGGCTATTGGATGGTACATTGATGAGTATAAGATTGCTCAGGTGTCAATGAACATCACTAATATCAACGTTACTCCGTTGCACGTAGCATTCGACGAGGTTTGTCAGAAGGCTATGAACAGAGGTATCCGCGTAACAGGTACTGAGATCGTTGGTCTTATTCCGAAGCGCACTCTTATCGAAGCTGGTAAGTACTTCCTCGAAAAGCAGCAGCGCAGCACAGGTATTCCTGAAGAAGATATCATTACAATTGCTATTAAGTCAATGGGTCTCGACGACTTGAAGCCTTTCAATCCTAGAGAGAAGGTAATCGAGTATATGCTCGAAGACGCTAACAAGAAGGATAAGCTTGTTGACCTTACAGTTACTGGTTTCGCTCATGAGACATCACGCGAATCACCCGCTCCTGGTGGTGGTACAATCGCTGCTTACATGGGTGCTCTTGGTGCAGCTCTCGGTACAATGGTTGCTAACCTTTCTAGTCATAAGGCTGGTTGGGATGATCGTTGGAACGAATTCAGTTTGTGGGCTGATAAGGGTCAGGTGCTGATGGAAGAACTTCTCCACTTGGTAGACGAAGATACTGAAGCATTCAACCGCATCATGGCTGCAATAGGTATGCCTAAGAAGAGTGAAGAAGAACAGCGTCTCCGCGCTGAAGCTCTCGAAGCAGCTACACTCTATGCTACACAGATTCCTTTGCAGACAATGAAGACATCATTCAAGGTGTTCGATGTATGCCGTCAGATGGCTGAAGAAGGTAATCCTAACAGTGTTTCTGACGCTGGTGTTGGTGCACTTGCAGCTCGTGCAGCAGTTCTCGGTGCTGGATTGAACGTTAAGATTAATGCAGCAGGACTGAAGGATCGTGAGGCAGCTGATAAACTCGTAGGCGAGGCTAATGAAATAATCGCTGAGGCTAACCGCGAAGAGGCTGAAATCACAAAGATTGTAGAAAGCAAAATCTAAATACCTTAATATATATATACAACTATGACAAAACAAGAATTTATGGACGATATCCGCGTAGGTATTCCTGAGGAATTACCAGCACCGCGTGAGTATGACGAAGAAATTAACCATGCACCGAAACGCAAGGATATCCTCACTGCTGAGGAGAAGAAACTTGCTCTGCGCAATGCTTTGAGATACTTCCCCAAAAAGTTCCATGCTACATTGGCACCGGAATTTGCTGAAGAGCTAAAGAAGTACGGACGTATCTATATGTATCGTTTCCGTCCTACATATGACATGTATGCTCGTCCTATCGATGAGTATCCTCATAAGTCTGAACAGGCAGCTGCTATCATGCTGATGATTCAGAATAACCTTGACCCGAAGGTTGCACAGCATCCTCATGAACTTATCACTTATGGTGGTAATGGTTCTGTATTCATGAACTGGGCACAATATCGTCTTGCAATGAAGTATCTGAGCGAGATGACTGACGAGCAGACTCTCGTTATGTACTCTGGTCATCCTCTGGGATTGTTCCCTTCACATAAGAATGCTCCTAGAGTGGTTGTTACTAATGGTATGGTTATACCTAACTACTCTAAGCCCGATGATTGGGAGCGCGATAATGCTCTCGGCGTTAGCCAGTATGGTCAGATGACTGCTGGTTCTTATATGTACATCGGTCCGCAGGGTATCGTTCATGGTACAACAATTACTGTTCTTAATGCTGCACGCAAGCACTTGAAGGAAGGACAGACAGATATCCACGGTATGTTGTTCGTATCATCTGGTCTTGGTGGTATGTCGGGTGCACAGCCTAAGGCTGGTAACATTGCTGGTGTTGTTAGTGTTGTAGCTGAAATCAATCCTCTGGCAGCTGAGAAGCGTTACAACCAGGGTTGGGTTGATGAACTGCATAGAAACCTCGACGAACTGATTCCAGCTATCCGCAAGGCAGTTGAAGAGAAGAAGACTGTATCAATGGCTTACGTAGGTAACGTAGTTGACCTTTGGGAGCGTCTTGCTGAAGAAGGCATCAACGTAAACCTCGGTAGCGACCAGACTTCATTGCATAATCCTTGGGCTGGTGGTTACTATCCCGTTGGTATGTCGGTAGAAGAGTCACAGAAGATGATGGCTGAAAATCCTGAGGAATTCAAGAAGAGAGTTCAGGAGTCATTGCGCCGCCAGGTAGCTGCAATCAACAAACTTACAGCTAAGGGCATGTACTTCTTCGACTATGGTAATGCATTCCTTCTCGAATCAAGTCGTGCTGGTGCTGATATCCTTAAGGCTGACGGTAAGTTCCGTTATCCTTCTTACGTTCAGGATATCATGGGTCCGATGTTCTTCGACTATGGCTTCGGTCCTTTCCGTTGGGTATGTACATCAGGCGATCCTAAGGACTTGGAGATGACAGACAAGATTGCAACTGAAGTTCTCGAGGAAATGAGAAACCACGTTACTCCCGATATCATTGGTCAGCTCGACGATAACATACACTGGATTAAGGAAGCAGGTAAGAACAAACTCGTTGTTGGTTCACAGGCTCGTATCCTTTACGCTGATGCTGAAGGTCGTACAAAGATTGCACTCGCATTCAATGAGGCTGTTAAGAGCGGTAAGATTTCACGTCCCGTTGTTCTCGGTCGCGACCACCATGACGTATCAGGTACTGACTCACCATTCCGTGAGACAAGTAACATCTACGATGGTTCACAGCTATGCGCCGACATGGCAGTACAGAACGTAATCGGCGACTCATTCCGCGGTGCTACATGGGTATCTATCCACAACGGCGGTGGCGTTGGTTGGGGTGAAGTTGTTAACGGCGGCTTCGGTATGGTAGTTGATGGTTCAGAAGATTCAGACCGTCACATCCGTGAGATGCTGTTCTGGGATGTAAACAACGGAATCACACGTCGTAGTTGGGCTCGTAACAAGGGTTCAATGGATGCTATCCAGCGCGAGATGGATCGTACACCTAACTTCAAGGTTACTCTTCCTAACCTCGTTGAAGATGATATCATCGACGATGCTTGCAAGACATTCTAAATAAACTTACATTATGTCGTGTGAGAGACATTTTTTATCTCACACGACATAATTATTAACCAATACAAACACAAAAACACAGAATAAAATGGTACATACAATATCTGCCGACCATCTTTCAATTGAAAGAATTGGCGAAATTATCGAAAAGGGTTACAAACTCGAACTTAGTGAAGATTCTCGTAAGCGCATCATCCGTTGCCGCGAATTCTTGGAAAAGACAATTAAGGAATCAAGCACTCCCGTTTATGGTGTAACAACAGGTTTCGGTTCACTCTGCAAGGTATCTATCAGCGAGGACCAGTTGGCACAGCTTCAGATTAATCTTATGATGTCACACGCTTGTGGCGTTGGCGAAAGAGTGCCTAACGACATCGTTAAGATTATGATTCTTCTTAAGATTCAGTCATTGAGCTATGGTTTCAGCGCTTGCCAGATTGAGACAGTTGAACGCCTTATCGATATGTTTAATAACAATATTCTTCCTATCGTTTACATGCAGGGATCACTCGGTGCATCAGGCGACCTTTGTCCTCTGGCTCACCTCTCATTGCCTCTCGTAGGTCTTGGCGATGTTGAAATCGACGGCAAGCACTACACAGGTCAGGAGATGCTTGATAAGATGGGATGGGAACCCGTTAAACTCGGTTCTAAGGAAGGACTTGCATTGCTTAACGGTACACAGAACATGGCAGCATTTGGTGTATGGTGCGTTCTTCAGGCTGAGCGTCTTAGCGACTGGGCTGATAAGATTGCAGCTATGTCATTCGAGGCTTATGATGGTCGTGTTGAACCATTTACTGATGCTGTTCACGTGGTACGTAACCACTGGGGACAGAGAGAAACAGCTCGTCATATGCGCGAGATTCTCGAAGGCAGTCAGTTGACACAGACACCGAAGGTAAACGTACAGGATCCTTATTCTCTGCGTTGCATACCCCAGGTTCATGGTGGTTCTAAGGACACTATCAAGTACGTTAAGAGCGTTATCGACATCGAAATCAACTCAGCTACTGATAACCCCACAGTATGTCCCGACGAAGGTTTGATTATCTCTGCAGGTAACTTCCACGGCGAGCCTATCGCACAGCCTTTGGACTTCCTTGCTATCGCACTTTGCGAACTCAGCAATATCTCTGAGCGTCGTATCTATAAGCTCGTTTCAGGAACACGCGACCTGCCTAGCTTCCTCGTTGCAAAACCTGGTGTTAACAGTGGTTTTATGATTCCTCAGTATTGCGCAGCTTCAATCGTTAGCCAGAGCAAGACATTGAGCACACCTGCTTCTGTCGACTCTATTCCTTCTTCACAGGGTCAGGAAGACCATGTAAGTATGGGTGCTAACGCTGGTACGAAACTCTATAAGGTGGTTCTTAATACAGAACGTGTACTTGCTATCGAACTCTTCAATGCTGCACAGGCTCTCGACTTCCGTCATCAGATGACAGGATTGAAGTCTTCACCCATCATCGAGAAAATATTCAGCGATTATCGTCAGGTAGTACCGTTTATTGAGAAGGACGAAGTGATGTATCCTAACATTCACAAGTCTGTAGATTTCTTACGTAAATAATGATAACATTAGTAAAAAATATAGCTATACTTGCTGGCATAGATTCTGAAAAGCATCTGTGCCGCAAGGGTAGTGAAATGTCTGTACTGAACACTATCGAGGATGCTTATCTCATCGTTAAAGATGGTAAGTTTGATAGTTACGGTAAGATGGAAAAGTTCGACGAAGCTGCCATACATGCCGACGAGGTGGTGGATGCTAAGGGTGGAACGGTACTTCCCTCATGGTGCGACTCACACACTCACATTGTATATGCAGGCAGTCGTGAAGGCGAGTTCGAAGATAAGATTAAGGGGCTCAGTTATGCTGAGATAGCACGTCGCGGTGGTGGTATTCTTAATTCTGCCGACCGTCTGCACGAACTTACTGAGGACGAACTTTACGAGCAGGCAATGTGCCGTATCGATGAGATTATCCGTAAGGGTACGGGTGCTGTCGAGATTAAGAGCGGTTACGGACTTACACTCGAGGACGAACTTAAGATGCTGCGCGTAATACGCCGTATCAAGGAAACAGCACCTATAAAGGTTGTTGCCACATTCCTCGGAGCTCATGCCGTTGGTCGTGCTTTTGCAGGACGTCAGGCTGATTATGTAGATCATATAATCAATGACATGTTGCCCGCAGTAGCCGAAGAAAATCTTGCCGACTTCATCGATGTGTTCTGCGACGAAGGTTTCTTCACTCCCGAAGAGACTGCACGTATGCTCGAGGCTGGTGCAAAGTACGGACTTCGCGGTAAGATTCATGGCGAGGAACTTGCTGTATCGGGTGGCGTTGAGGTAAGTGTTAAGTATAACGCTCTCTCTGTCGACCATCTCGAAGCTGCCGACGACCGTGACATCGAACTCTTAAAGAATGGTAACACAATACCAACAGCACTCCCTGGCACATCGTTCTTCTTGAACATGCCCTTTGCTCCCGCTCGTAAGATGATTGATGCCGGTCTTCCCGTTGCAACAGCCAGCGATTACAACCCCGGTTCAACACCCTCAGGTGATATGAAGTTTGTGGTATCGCTCTCATGCATTAAGATGCGCTTGATGCCTGCCGAGGCTATCAATGCTGCAACAATCAACACAGCATGTGCAATGAATCTCAGCAAGGACTACGGTTCGATTGCTGAAGGAAAGGTGGCTAACTTCTTTATCACACGCCCCATCCCGTCAATCTCGTTCATTCCTTACGCATACCAAACGCCAATTATCGAACGTGTGTTCCTTAAGGGTGTTGAGTATAAATAAGTATGATAATTAATAAAAAAAGTATGCAGGTCTTTATTACTTGCATGCTTTTTTTGTTTGTTATTATTGTTAATCCCCACCATTTATCATCTAAATCCTTCCATATCTATAGAAGCGTTTTATACAGAAATATCCTGTTTCTTTCCCTTTGAAAGATTAAACACAAAGCCTAGTTTTATGTAACTATTTTATTTGTTTCTGTTATCGATGTCCTGGAACAGCTTCGAAAGCAACTTTTCTTGTTCTTTGGTTATAGT
>SAMEA104404103__coassemble_3206_pt1 | contig 7485 bp, 4 predicted proteins | sample SAMEA104404103__metabat2_high_PE_024 | metagenome-assembled genome bin SAMEA104404103 (sample SAMEA104404103) | Balaenoptera acutorostrata
GTCTATATACAGGGCGCATGACATAATCACGATAGGTTAAATTTACAATATGTACTGGATAATCTGGATCTCCACAGAATGTCATCAGGATCTGTCCATCTTTTCCGGTTATTTGTCGGGTTCCTTTTTCCTGAGAAGAAATAATATTGATAAGCGTTGAAGGCATGGCAGGAAATGGAGGAGAAGATAGCTCTGCGGCAATTCCTTCAATCAGTCCATTGTCGCCCACAATAAATGTATTGGTACCCGATTGGAAGGTATATTTTGTGATCACATGAACAAAATACTCAGGAGAAATACAGCAAATCAACACTCCCAGCGGTTTTCTGTCTTTGGGAGTATACAGTTGGTAGGACAATGTAATACATCCGGCAATTCCTAACGTAGATTGTTTATTGTCATAAAATAGACTCGATGTATCCTTTGTAGAGTCTCTCCAATAGGGATATCCTGCAGCAGCCACTGCACCTGTATAAATATCGCTCGCAATCAGTTTTTCCACATCCGGGACGTAAACTGTACCAAGGATCTGAGGACTGATATTCCCATGATCTGATGTGTCCGCATCTACGTAAATCATTGCGCGAATACCAGCGGTTCCAATTGTTATTTCATTCAATGTAGTATTTAGCAGTTCCCATTTATCAGTTCCTGGTTCCATGCTTTCCTGACCTTCAACTGTAGCTTCTTTACACTGCTCTAAAAAATCCAGAATTTCTGCATCCCTTATAAATGGCTCCATTCTGTTTTCAAAAAAACTGAGTTCTTGTTTTAGAGCGAGCATGGCACTCTGGGAGAATGCAGACAGCTCATTGATTTTATTATTCTCAATTTCAGAGGAATATGTTGTCTGGCTAAAAATTGTAATAGTAATGGTAGAAAGGAGAAGGCATGTACAAAAGACAAGAAAAATTCTAGGGAATAAATTAAGCTTACGAAGATGACTGATAACCCACTTTGTAGAACGGTATTCTTTTGGATTGAACTCCATGAGGCAATCTCCTCTCAGAATCTATCGATATAATAGTTTTATTATACTACATTATGATTCAAGATACAACCGGGTAGGAGGGGATGACTAACCCCCGTCCTGCCACAACACCGTAAGTGCCTTTTATGGCATAGGGCGTTTGCGCTGGTCCTGACCTCGACTACTCCGCAGATGCTGCCTTGCGGAATGGGGTTCGTGTAAGCATTAGACCTCTCCTTAATGTGTAGGATCGTCTGCCCAAATTCAGCCTTGTATGATATCTCTGTTCGTCAGTCCGAAGCTTTGCCCATGGACGTACTTCTCAGCCTCCATATCCGGTTTCCTTCGGATTTTGCCTCATGACAAACCCCTTCGCCTTCAGCCAGCGTTTTTACTGCCGAGGCCGCAGCAGCCTTTCGCCATCAGGTTATCTCCCATGCCGGGCGCACGGACAAAGCAGGACACTTGCGTGCCCTGCTTTGTCTCTGTCTAAAGAACTTCTTCTGATTTACAGAAGATCACTTCTTATTTGCTTCATTGAAGGCAGCCAGAGCTTCCTGTTCAGCAAGCTTCTGTGCATCACCAAACTCCTTTTCCGGATCAGCATTGGGATCAGACAGGATCTTCTGCACAGCACGGTCTACATAGGAGCCAAAGTCGGCCTTACCGTAGAACTCCATGCGACCAATTTCGCCAACTGCAGACAGGATGGGTGCCCACTCTTCAGGCAGCTCAGTAAAGTCAGTGATGGCCATGTCAGTACGAGGAATCGTAACAGGTGCGATAGCACCCTTGCTCGCCAGATTCTCATAGAACAGGGTACGCTCCTCCTTGCTCATCTGGAAGCTGATGTATTCCCAGGCAGCATCCTGCTTTTCCTTGGAAGTATTGGCATTGATGACCCAACAATCACCGGCAATAGCGGTTGCGGACTTTCCGGAAGGACCAGCGGGAGGCAGGATGAGGCCCAAATCATCCAGGTCCATCCCCTTATTAGCTACATCAATGACCCAGTCAACGGCAAAGGGCATCATACCGATCTTGCCACGGGCAAAGTTGTCCAGCAAATCTCCAAACTTCAATGTACGGTCACTGGGAAGAACTGCCTCGCTGGACAGTCTCTGATAATACTTAGCAGCCTCAATAACAGCGGGATCAGTAAAGGTCAGCTCAATAGTTCCGTCCTCATTCTCCTTCGTCAGATCGCCACCTGCCTGCCATACATAATACTGGAAGAACCACTCAGTCCACTCTGCTGCCAGGGTGGCATAACCGGCAACCTGACCATCGGCAGAGTTAACCAGCTTTGCTGCCTCGATGGCCTCGTCCCAGGTAGTGGGGACCTTAGCACCCGCTGCCTCAAACAGAGCCTTGTTGTAACCGAACAGCATAGGCATGACCTGATTAGGAATTCCGTAATAATTGCCGTCACGGTTAAACATATCCAGGAAAGACTTATCCAAATTCTCGGTTTCTTCCCAAGAGTCCAGATATTCATTCAGCGGAGCAACAATGCCAGCAGAAATATACTTATCCATCATGGTAAAGGAACCGCAAATACAGTCAGGTGCAGTACCTGCGGCAACAGCCTGATAGAACTCGTTGCCGGGGTCACCTTCCTTGACCACGATGTTCAGCTTGATCCAGGGATGCTGTGCCTCGAATTCAGCTTCACGCTCTGCTGTGAACTCATCGGCGTTACGGCTGGTAGCCCAAAGAGTCAGTTCAACGGGCTCTTTTTCTGCTTCTGTTTCAGCGGGGGCAGCAGTCTGGGGCTCGGAAGACTTTGCAGGAGCCTCGGTAGGTGCGGGCTTCTCAGTGCTGCCGCAAGCCGACAGGACAGAAACAAGCATAACTGCTATGAGCAGAAATGCGCCAAAGCGTTTAAACAATTTCATTATTTTTCCTCCTTTTAGTGTGGAGCTCCTGTATAGGGCCCCTGAGACTGCCAATAGTTTACCAGACTTATATTTATATGTAAATGACAAAATCTATACATACACATGCACATATTTTGTCTTTTTTTACCACCGATGTAAAGATTCATGTGCGCAGCGTAGGAAGTAAAAGATTTGTGCACTCTAATGTATAATTTGTATATCCCTATAAAACAAACAGTTTGATATAATAAGGGTGCTATAAATCGGAAAGGAGCACCCACTATGCATAAGCCCGTTCGTTTAGAAGATCAGCAAAGCCAAGGATACTTTTTAAAGCAAAAGATTGCTCCCTGGCTATTCTTGCTGCTCCCCATTATCTTTACTCTATGGCTCAAGTATTACCCCATCTTGAAAGCCGCCTACATTTCCCTGTTTGACTATGATCCCATTAAACAGCCCGGCACCTTTGTTGGCCTTAAAAATTACCTTACCATGTTTAAGACAGAGTTCTACTGGGAGGCCTGGTCCAACACCTTCGTATTCCTCTTTCTCCAGATTCTGATGGCTTTCTTCATTCCTATCATTCAGGCCCTGTTTCTGAATGAGCTTAGAAAGGCAAAAAGCACAGTATCTACTCTGTATCTACTGCCCGCTCTGATTCCTACCACGATCAACGTGATTGTTTGGCGTTGGGTGTGGCATCCCGATTATGGCGTGGCAAATCAGATCGTGCAGTTCTTCGGTGGTCAACCTCAGCTTTGGCTCAGTGATCCCGATCTCGTAAAGTTCTGCATCATTTTCCCCGGTGTTATTGGCGGAGGCATCAACGTACTTCTGTACCTGTCCGCCATTCAGAATGTCTCTCCCGACATCGTTGAATCTGCTGCCCTGGATGGATGTACAGGTTGGAAACGCATCTGGTATATCGTACTACCCAATATTCGCTACATAATTTTTATTCAGTTGATCATTGCTGTCTCAACTGCAATGCAGATGCTGGATGCTCCTTATATGTTTGCCGCAGGTGGCCCTAGCGGAGCTTCCACAACGCAAGGTATTTATATTTATAATGCTTTTAATAAGGACTTTAACTATGGCCGTGGTTCTGCGGCATCGGTAATCCTGATGATAGTTGTTATGATCATGACAATGATTCAGATGCATTTCGAAAATGCTGAAAGGGAGTGAGTCAGATGAAGAAGAACAAAAACACGAAAGTCCGCCTTTCCGGCAGTGACCTTTCTCTAAAAATTGTAGCAATTACTGTGACCGTTATTTCTCTGCTGCTGATTATGTTTCCATTTGTGCTGACAATCAGTAACGCCATGAAGGATAACACCAAGATCTATGATGTCCCTCCAAAGCTTTTGCCGGATGCTGCCAATTCTATGGCTGTTGCAGTTGACTACACGGGCTTTGAGGGTACACAGGAGGAACTGCTCTCCCAGTTGCAGGAGGATATGGTAAGTACTATGTTTGGTACCTATACCATTCTGAACAGAGAATCTATCTTTGAGGTTAAGTTCTATGGCACTCAGGATGGCAAGACCATCTTCTACGGCAGAGCACATCAGGCCCAGCTGCAGCTTGAAAAAGACTACGGCATCTATGAGGGTACCGTCCTCAAAAACCAGACGCTTCTCTATAAAGACCGTGGGCAGCGAGCCGCTGAGACCATTGGCTACGAATTCGATCTCAATGGCTTAACAAAAAGAACACCCCCCCAAGAGCTACAAGAAAATGCTGTCACTCTCCTGGAACAGGTTTTTGAAAAGAAATTCAACCTGCACGGAGAAATTGAAGCTGCTACAACAGAAAAGCGCGTCTCCTTGCTCTTTGAAAGCTTTGCTCACTACATGAAGCTGCCAAACTATATGTACAGCAGAAATGAGACTGTGGCTAAGTATGGCTTTATGACATTCGTTATGAATACCGTAATTGTCATCGGCTTTGCAATCATCGCTCAGGTGCTGCTCTGCTCGCTTTGCGGATTTGTCATCAGCCGTCTGCTCAGCCCCAAGGCCGGAAAATGGATGATCCTATTCTTCCTGGGTGCTCAGATGATTCCCTTTGCCAGTATCATGCTCCCACAGTTGATCATGTATAAGAATATGGGTGCTTATAACAACTACACTGCTCTGCTTCTCCCCTTCCTGTATCCTTACGGCTTCTATGTATATCTCTTCAAGGGCTTTTTTGATAAGATCCCCGGTTCCTATTTTGAGGCAGCTCGTCTGGATGGCGCATCCAATGCATATCTTTACACCAGGATTTGTATGCCGCTTTCCAAGTCCATCATCGCACTGATTGCTCTGCAGACCTTCCTGGGCAACTGGAACGACTTCTTCTGGGCTTGGATGGTAACTGAGCGGCAGGACCTCTGGACGCTTAATGTTGCCCTGTACAACATCTCCAATAATGTCAGCACAAAGCAGAATGCTCTGATGGGAATTTCTCTGGTAACCATTCTTCCCGTCATCCTGATTTGCCTGGCATTCTCAAAGCAGCTGAAGGCAAGCATTATGTCTTCCGGCGTGAAAGGATAATTATGAAACACTTCGATGCTTCTACCATTCAAATTACATTGCCAACTACATCCGGTCCTCATAAAACCCTGACAGAGTTTGGTGCCCATACGCAGAAAGAGTTCTGCAATACTGCAGCTTTTCAGAGTGCACTCGACTTTTCCAGAGAGAATCCCGGAACAGTATTGGAGATCCCTCAGGGAGTATACCACTTCTATTCTGCGCCTGATAATATTCATATGGCAATCCATAACATTCAGGACCTCACCATTGATGGAAAAAACAGCGAATTCTATTTCCATATTCCTGTGGCCTACTTTGATATTCTGGATTCTGACAGGATCCACATCAAAAATCTGATTCTTGACTGGGATTGGGACGATGCTCCTCTTGCAACCGTCGGTGTTGTTCAGAAAGTCTCTGAAGATGGAAGCTACATAGATGTTCTGTTTCCCAGCGTGGACTCTGTCCCTGAGGATCTGGAAATCCGCATTGTAGGTCCTTTCGATCCCCATCGCTACACCCCCGGTGCTGCCCATGGCATCGAATTCAGGCCCTATGTAGACGATCATATTCATCTCTCCGGTGACGAAAAAACAGACGAAGAAATGCAGCATCTGGTCCGAGAACTCAGCAACATTCTTCTGCCTCAAATGGAGAAATTGGCTGATAATGTTCTAAGGATTTACACCCGACGGCCTGCTTGGGCTGCTGCTCACTTTGCAGCTGGTCAGTGCTATAATTTCCGTCACTTTGAGTATGATGGCTGTGCTGTACAAACCGGCAGAAGCGGAAACATCACCCTGGAGCGCATCACCATTTACGGTTGTCCCGGCCACGGCTTCTTATCCAGCGGCGGTGTCCACCATCTCCACTTTGACCATTGTAAGATCATGCCCCGTCCCGGCACCAGTCGCAGCGTTTCCGTCTCTGTCGACTGTATGCACGTGGGCAACTCCCAGGGCCAGTTCATCATTGAAGACTGTGACTTCTCCGGTGCAGGAGATGACTGCATCAATCTCCACGACAATTCCAGCATGGGCATCCGACGTCTGGATGATCATCGAATTCTCGCGCTTCGGGTAACTGAAAGCGCCCTGCAGTATGCACCTGGCAGTGTAATCGAGCTGAGAAATCCCGACCTGTCTCCAACTGGCTATACCGGTACTGTTCATGCAGTTGACTATCAGCCCAAGGAACGAACCTGTATTCTCACTCTGAAAGAGGAACTTCCTGCAAACCTGAATGAAGAATCTGTTATTTTCCATCGCAGCTTCCACACGGACTATTACATAATTCGTAATTGTCACTTTCACAATAATCGCGCCAGAGGCGTCTTGCTCCAGGGGCCTCATGGACTGGTGGAAAACAATCTGTTTGAAAACATCCAGGGCGCAGCAATTCAGATCGAAACCGGATGTGAAAGTCGTTGGAGCGAAGGTGAAGGTGTCACGGATCTTCTGATCCGCAATAATGTAATTCGTCACTGTGATCTCAATGCCTGGCAAATGGCTGTCATTTACATGGGTGTGTATCTTCCAGGAGGGCGGACGGAGTATCCAATCTTTGATGATATTGAAATCACCGGTAATACAATTGTTGACTGCCCTCGTCTCGCTGGATTCTTCTCCTCCTGTAAAAATATCTGGGTCCATCACAACGCTGTCATCAATGCAGGTCAACTAGACTATCGTATACCGTGTTATGGATCTTCCACAATGGAAGGCCCAATCTACGGAGAACACTATGAGGGTATTTTTCAGTTTGCCCATCATAGCGATGGTTGTATTGCCGAGAATAATCAAATCTTCAGCACACTCTTATAGCATTTCTTTTCATTATCTCCTTTATATTCTAATGCACGATATAGGGCAGTTTGCGTCTTCTGATCTTATGTAGCACAAAATTTGTCTTTCTCATAGATCGGTTTTGTGGCAGGCCCCCGGTTACAGTTAATGATGGTCATAATTCTCTTAGAGAAATTCAGGTTCTATTTTCCTTAGCTGATAACTTCAAAATTACGACCTTAGGAATCATATTAATCTATTTTTATTTAAGGAAGCATACCATGAACGGTTATATTACAGCACAACAAAAGTTTTTATTTCCC
>SAMEA104404103__coassemble_3816_pt1 | contig 6342 bp, 7 predicted proteins | sample SAMEA104404103__metabat2_high_PE_024 | metagenome-assembled genome bin SAMEA104404103 (sample SAMEA104404103) | Balaenoptera acutorostrata
TATGGTAAAATATATAATACAAAATTAAAATCTAATAAAGGAGCAATAGCGTGTGTGCGTTATTGCTCCTTTATTTTGTAATAGAATTATAATTATGTTTAATTATGGGATAAGACCCTATATCTTGCTACCTCATTTTCTATAAATGAGTCCATTAATATTTCATAAATCTTGACAGGTAAGTGTATCCTCAAATATGAGCAATAATTAGAAAAGTTCTTTTTCAAGTGTAAGATTGTTATCCTCATAACGTTTTGCGTTCTCACAAGATATCGTATATTTACTTAACTTAACTTTATCCGTTGTGAGAACGCTTACCTAAGAATATTATAAAACAACCAATAAGTACAATTGTCTCAGTGGCTCTTATAAGAATTATCGTTTCGATAGTTAGAGGGAACTGAAATCTCGGAAAGTGAAGGTATCCATATATAGTATTCTATTTGCCGAATTGTATGAAATCAAGTAGAGGGGTATAAATATTTGAGTTCTCTTTAACAGAAATACAACGTGCAAATTCCTCAAATGCATATTTAATATCCTCTAAACTTAAGTCTTTGATGGCTGTCTTTGTTTCAAAATATATAAATTCATCATTGTTATAATTACCTAATGGACGGATATATTTAAATGTTGTAGATTTTATTACTTTTTTTTCACCATCTGGTCCATAACTGAAACAAAAGAATAAACCTTTAATAGGACAGTATCCGAATCCAAACCAAACCGAAGCCCAACAACGATAACCATACCATTCTTCATGCTCTCTCCATGTGTTTCTGTCTGAATATGTTCTAGCTTCTTTATATTTGTCTTTAGAAAAATATAAATCATAAAACTCATCACACAATGTAATGAATTTCGATACATCCTCTTTTGATGGTTTTAAACTGGGAATCCAATTCTTAATGCCGAGAATTACAGAAGCTGTAATGGAATATTCTTTGTAACATTCTGAAATATGATTAATAAAATCATTCCAAATTACAACTCTGATTCCTCGCTTTTCCAAACTTGCTTTATCTCCATTCCAATCATTGGGTACTATATAGGCTAATCTTGTGACATCATTGTTAACAGTTTTTAGATAATCATCAGCCCTATCTATCTCAGTATCATTGATTTTACTTTCTAGGATATATGTACCTTTGGTTGTAACTATTTGAAAATCGTTTCTTCCATTCTCTTTTTCATCAACTTCTCTTGAAACATGATAAATCTCTATATCTTTTACATTAAAGCAAAATTCAAATAGCATTAGCATGAATTTGGGGTCTGTATGACACATAGCCCATGTAAAGTTGCTTAAAGAATTCTCATTTCCTTTATTAATAAGACCTAATGAATATAGGTAATTATTTTCTCTAGTAATTAAATTCATAATCTTTAAATTTAAGGATTACATTATAAGTTTATTCTCTCGTAATTTGTAATAGTCCTAGAATTTTAGCTTAGCTGCTTTCTCTATGAATATTACTGACTTCATTGAACTGGTTGAAGTTAACTAAATCCTACAGAACATGCAAGAACATTTTGGAAATTCAATGAATATTGATTTCACAAAGCTTATGGTTTTTATGTTTCTTGCACTTTGTGTGGTGCAGACTGTGAGTTCTCACTAACTGATTTCTGTGACGCTTTCGTCGCTTGAACAGAAATTCTAATCTAATCTGCATCGTATTCAGAGGTTTATAGCCAACTATGTCTTGGACCTTGATTTGGTTGCAAGAATTATTCTCTCACTGCTTCTAGTAAAGGAAGGTTTAGTTCTGAGTATGTATTACACCAACCGCTAAATTGGTTAGTACAACATTCATATACTCACATACTTTATTTATTTGCTTGCTATCAGTGTTATTTTAATTCCATCAATACAATCATTCATATTTAATCCCCAACATAGTTTTTTTTCTTTGTCATACAATTTACAGAAATCATATATCGGTTCCATTTCATTAATCATTATTTCATTTTGTGAGTTGTATTCAATAATCATAATGAAATGCTCAAATCTCTTATCTGTATTAATAAGATCTTTCTGAAGTTTTTCCACAAGCTCTTTTACTCGTACGACATTTTCTTTCGTTGATGAAGAATGTGAGAAACATTCTATTTCATGTTCATACTGCAAATAACCATAATCTTCTATTCCAAGGTGAATCATTGGTTTCTTGTTTTTTGTCTGCTCATTTAACTCATTTAAAATCTTAAGTACTTTTTCTTTTTTCATATATATTTTTTATTTTGCTACAAAAATATCATGTTGCTGCACAAAAAACGTGTGCAGCAGAATAGTATATTTGCAAAAATTCAAGAAAGCCATGAAAACGGAATTTGCAATATGGATGGTATCATATCTTATAAGAAGAGGTCCTGATACCCAAGAAAATATTATAAACGAATGGTCTAGACATATAAATGAGGATGTAGAGATTCATAGGAATACATTTGGAAGCTATAGAAGAAAGGCCGAAGAATTATTTGGGACTGAAATTCTCTATAATTCAGTTTCCAAAGAATATTACATAGAAGATTTGGACTTGATAAATCATAACGCTATGAATAAGTGGTTGCTTCAATCCGTCTCGGCTTCAAATGTGATAAGCAAAAGAAGTAGACTCAAGGATCGTATAATGCTTGAGACAACATCCGGGGGTGAAGAATTCATTGAACCAATAACAGAAGCTATGGATAAAGGGCTGTGTATTGAATTGGTTTACGAGCCTTTTTGGGATGGACCAAAAGAAAGAATAGTAGAGCCTTATTATATAAAGTTATTTCAACGTCGCTGGTATCTTATTGGTAAAAGACGTGATACTGGTGAGTTCCGTACTTATTGCTTTGACAGAATAAAGTCTGTGAGTTCTTCTGTTTATAAGTTTAAATTCAAAAAAGAGCAAAATGCCGAGACTTTGTTCTATGATTATTATGGTATCATCCAATATCCCGTTGAAAAGGTACGTGTTGTAATCAAAGTAACAAGTGAGCAGGGAATATATATAAAAACTCTTCCTCTTCATCATTCACAGAAATTGATACACCAGGATGACGATTACATGATTTTCGAATTATACTTGAAACCCTGTTATGATTTTGTTAAGGAACTTCTGTCTTGTGGCTCTGAACTTGAGGTGGTTACTCCGAAGTGGCTTAAGGAAGAAGTATATAAATATGCTATAGAAATGTGTGAATTATATAAGAGTAAAGAAAATGGATAGAATAAGACTTTTATAGATGAGCTTTCTAAGGTTGAAAATAGGAGAATTTATTTTTAATCAATACAAATCTTTATTTTTTATCATTTGTAATTCTAATATATGTTATACATTTACAACAAATGTATAACATATGACGAAATTAGATATAGAAAATAAGCGGTATTGTTTGGAAAAAGAAATGATGCAATCTGCTATTATATTGATTCTATTAATGTGGTAATCAAAAAATTAGGTATTATGAATTAAAATAAAAAAAATGAAAGTAAGAACAGAAAAAGAGTTAGCAAATGCTTTGAAGAGTAATGAAAATGAGATTACTATAGAAGGTAGCTTAAAAGAAAAGACAATCAGAATAAAAGGAACTGGAACAGTTGCCTGGGTGGTTGCTTTAGGAGCTATAGGTGTAGCAGTGATAGTAGCTCTAAAAACACCAATAGCAATAGCTGGTGGACCACAGGCTACAGTAGCTATGGGAACAATCGCAACCGCCTCTGCCTCTGCGGCAGTAGGTATATTAGGTTTGCCAACAACAATTGCTGCAATATCTATTAGTGTTGTTGCAAAAAGTACATCTGTTCTTAAAAAATTATATAACGATTACTCGATTGTTTCTCAAGGTAATAATTATGTAAAACTAAGAAAAAAGTAGAACGTAGGACATCCATCATGGCAAAGAAACGCTACACAGCACATGCGCATAATCCGTATTTGAAATCTATAAGGAGAAGCCCTTACTTCTTTGACAGGGAACCAACCCCGTTCCTTCGCAAGATCTGTAAATACTTCTCTTTTTGCAATGAAGGATGGCCTGTTAGATTTTAATGGCATAGTCTATATTCATTAAATACATATGTTTTATAAGTTGCTAATCTATGAAACCCAATATTAATAGGATGACATATTGCATTGGTTGTAGAAGACCTAAAATGCTTTTTGACGAAAAAAAGAATGCGGATAACTTCATCCGGTTCAATAAAGATGAAATACTTGACGAAAATGGTAAAACTCCTGTCCGTAGCTATTATTGTGCATTCTGTTTAGGGTGGCATGTTACTAGTAACCCTTCTTTAGAACAGGGTGAGAATCAGGATAAACGTGATATGGATTTACTAGAAAATTCTATTTCCATTAAGCGTGATATATCGTCATATAAAACAACTATCAGTCAAAAGATAACGGATATTAAAAAAGCTATATATTTATCAGATGAAGCTTATAATATTTATAAGGAATTTGATTGTTGTATGCATATGCTTCCTGAAATTACACGTATGACATTGGGAAGAGTCAGCTCTAAAATGCTTCAGCGGATTTATATGCTCTCTGATGTATTATCAGCGATTACAGACATTAAACTGATGGATTTGCCAGAGCTAAAAACATACATAGAAACTCTTAGTCCAAGTTCAGAAAAAGTTAGTCTAATTAAACGATATACATTAAAGAGGTTGGTTAGTCTTTCTTTAAATGAAGCTATTCATTTGTATGAGACCGGTCATTTAGATCAGGCTTATGAAATTAAAGAAGAACTTCTTTCAATTCTTAAAGAGGTAGACGGATCATACAAAAAAGAGTTTACTGATAAGTGTTTGACTACAATAGACGAGATATTCTATCAAATCTCCTTTTCTTCTCAAAAAGAGAAAAGCGTTTCAATCTTAGATAACTATAATGAAGAACTTCTGCTTTTGATTACTAACTTAGAGAGAATAAATGAGAAGTTTGAGAACCTGAATTTTTCCGCATGTAATAAACTTGTTAAAAAGGGTTTATCAAAACTTGCATTTATGCCTAAAGATCCCAATACAGATTTAGTATTGCAACATTATATGCAGTGGAAAAATACGCTTGATAGATTATAAGAACTTTGTGATATGGAAATACAAAACATTAAAGTGACATTTTTAGAATTTTTGTTTTTCTAAATGGGGTATAACCAACATATAGTACGAATGTTACTCTATGGTTGACACATTGTTTCAATTCTATGTTCATAAACTGAAATCAAACGATAGTCTCTTTAAGAGATTCCCTGTTCTATTTTGTATAAGGTAGACTATAGTCTTAATTGAATAAAAAGAAAGACCAGGAAAAACCCCAAATATGTTATCCACTAAAAAGGTTATACATTGGGAAATTCATAATTATTTCGTTATCTTTATGAAAATTTCTATTAGTTACAAAATAAAATTTTATATAAGATGAAACATTATTGTGATATTTGCGGGAAAGAAAAGGAATTACGTTTTTTAGAAAGGTTTTCTATAAACAGAAGCTACAAGGAGATTATTTGTTCACAGTCTAGTATTCATTATCATCAGAAATATAATTTGTTTCGTGGGCTTCTTAATTTTGTTATTGATGAAAAAACGTTTTTAGTTTGTAAAGATTGTACCGACAATTATAAACGACTTTTAAGACGGGCAGAAAATGCTTTTTCGAACCATGATGATGTGAAGCTAGTTTCAGTTAATTATCTTGGACATGTCAAAGTTCGAAGCGCAGGTGTAAAATTGAAAACCGATTTCTTTAGAGATAAAGATGACGCAGAGGAATGTTTGAGAACTTTAGCTGCTTACAACGACTGTGATGTAGTTCTGCAAGTTAAAATCAAAAAAGATACAGAATCAGAACAGACAGAAAAAGGAGGAAGACATTATTTCGCTGTTTTCTCCTATACTGGTATTGCTTATCAATCAAGTCACTATCGTTCAAAACATAAATAAGCCAGTAAATTCCAAATAAAAAAAGGAGTACTTCCCTTTAGGTCTTGCTCTCCTTCTTTTAATATAACCCAATCAACAATTATGAATTAAAGTCATCTCATGAAAACAAATTTGATATCTATCTACATTGTTCTGACGCCAATGGTGAATACAAATCTTCGTATATTATAAAGTATCTTCTAGATACAGCTTCTGTATGATAGGAATCTATTGGGTCTGGAAGAATCTCCTGTAATTTTCTTTTGTACAGCTCGAGTTCTGTCTTGAAATCCGAGAAGTTTAATTCGTTTGAATTTTTGATGAACGAATTAACTTTTTCGCTGAGAATTTTTTCTCGATAGTCTTCGACGTCATCTTCTTTAACCAATGAACTTTTGTGATTATACCGAACCAAGAAC
>SAMEA104404103__coassemble_4397_pt1 | contig 5579 bp, 5 predicted proteins | sample SAMEA104404103__metabat2_high_PE_024 | metagenome-assembled genome bin SAMEA104404103 (sample SAMEA104404103) | Balaenoptera acutorostrata
CGGGAGGATTTTTTGCTGCTAGTTCATAAGACTGGAGATGCCGTCTACGATGTCGCCTACGGCCTGTACTGCCTTGCCGGCAGTTTTTTTGATTTGCTTTGTAGTATTTTTCTTTTTACCGGCCATCATATAAGCAGCGGTGCCCACAGCGGCCGTCACAGCAGCACTGGTCAAGATTGCGGACATATTCATTGACATGAAGATAATCACTCCTGTTTATAAATTTAAATAAAACCCATGACATAAGCGTCGTTATTAGTATATCGTCTGACCATTTATATAAACATTCCGCTTTCTGGTAAAAAAAATTGCCTAAAACAGAGAAACGAATGTATAAAGATTGCCTAAAAAGATTGTATATGTTATAATTTTTTCTCGTGCAATATAGGGCAATTTATCCATGGAAAAGATTATTTATAATAACAAGCCAATAGAAAATTGCCCGCAGAGAAATCGTGGCTGTGCCGTGATTTTTATGAAGAATAAAACAGAAAAAGGAGAAATTTATGGAATCTTTAGCACTCATCACCCGTACAGATGGTTTGATGTTTATCATCCTTCTGATGGTTGCAGTTTCCCTGTGGCTTCAGCGCTACAAAGTATTTAAATCTCTTGGCCCGGTTCTTACCGTAGTTGTATTCGGTATCATCCTGTCCAACACTGGTATTGTTCCAATCTCTCACGATCTTTATGGTACTCTGTCCACCTATTGCGTACCAATTTCTATTTCGATTTGTATGCTCAGTATGAATCTGACCGAGCTGAAAAAGCTCAACCGCGAGCCGGTGATTGCGCTGGTTTCTGCAATCGGTTCTGTATGCGTGGTTGCGATTGGTTTGGGTGTATTCTTTGCGCCCCACATTGTGGAAGGCTGGAAATGTGCGGGTATGTTCGTAGGAACCTATACCGGAGGTACACCGAACCTGACTGCTATCGCAACAGGTTTGGATTGCAGCCGTGAAACCCTTGCTGCTGCAAACGCTGCGGACTATGTTGTATCCACCCCACTGATGGTATTCCTGTTCGCTGCTCCAATGCTGATGAAAGCTTCCAAAAAATGGAACAAATTCTGGCCATACCAGTTTAAACAGGAAGAGCTGGAATCCGGCGACAAAGAGCCTCTGATGTCCGATAAAAAATGGTCTATCCGCGATATCTCTTGGCTGCTGACCATTGGTTTCTTCGTAACATTTGTAACCACCGCATTGGCTCAGAAAATCTTCCCAGCAGACTTCTGGAAAGCTGGCCGTCTGATTCTTCTGACCACTACTTCCATCCTCATCGCACAGCTGAAACCTGTTCAGAAACTCCGCGGTAACCTGGATTTGGGTCTGTTTATCTCCCTGACATTCCTGTCTACCATCGGTTTTGCAGTAGACCTCAAACAGTTCCTGGGTTCTGCATTCATGATGACTTTGTATGTATTCCTGATGCTGGTAGGATGCATTGTGCTCCACCTCATCATCTGCCGCCTGTTCAAGGTAAAATATGAGTATGTTGTTCTGTCTATGGTAGGATGTATCGTAGATGGCCCTACTTCTTCCCTGACCGCTGCTGGCGCAGGCTGGAAATCTTTGATCAATGTTGGTTTGATTATGGGTGTTCTGGCAGGAGCTGCCGGCAACTATGTAGGCATTGCAGTTGCATACGCTGTCAAAGCACTTTGCGGACTGTAAACCAAAAGCTGATATCACAAGTAAGAGCCGAAAGCAATGCTTTCGGCTCTTGTTATATTTATGCAGAATAATCCGCTCCGCACCCGGATGAAATCGGGAATATACTGTATGATTATTCAACCAAATTAGGGCCTGAAACCGGCCGGAGCAGGATGCTATTCTGCTTTTTGGCAGCCTTTTTCTCGAAGCTGCTCAGACAGTCTGCCCTCGCTTTCTGCAAGAAGCTCCTCCAGTTCGGACACCTTGCGGTCAATGTAAGTTTTTAGGTCTTCGGACTGCTTGTCAAACAGTTCGCTCACCGGATTTTTCCCCGTATTCATACCGTTTTCTTCCTTTCTGCAATCATTATTTTACAAATACAATAATTTGTAGATTCATTATATCAGGACAAGGAAAATCGCACAATGCAAAAAACATGGAAAAAAGAGCTGCCTGTTTTTGGAACAGACAGCAGGTTTCTTTTATATGAAAATAATTTTACAGCATAGAAAAATCTTTAAAGTTCTGCCTGTCGATTAAGGCTGCCAGTTCTTTTTCCAGCATAACGCCGTAACGGGGATCGGAAGAATAGCTGAAAGTGGTTTTGATGCATCGTTCTACAAAATAAGTTGCTCTGCCCATAGCGATTGGCAGACTGTCACCGGTAAGGAATCCTCCGGTCAGAACGCTGGTGAACAGGTCGCCGGTTCCCGGATAAGATACCGGAAGATATCCGCAGGAAATAAACCAAAAAGAATTATTTTTCCGGTCATATCCAATGTTGGCCATTTCTCCAGAGGCCATTGGAACGCCGGTAATCACGACATAGTTAGGCCCCAGTTCACTCAGGCGAGCCAGCAGACTCCGACATTGGGAGCGGGTCACGCCATCGGTAAAGTAAGGGATGTTCAGCAGCATACAGGCTTCTGTCAGATTGGGGGTGATGATGTCGGCCACCTGCACCAGCTGGTGGATGTGCGCCTGCATTTCGGGGGTGATGGTACGGTAAACATGGCCGTGATCACCCATAACAGGGTCAACCACAGCAAAGGCATCTTTGTAGGCAGAGAAGAATTTCAGGCAATGGTCAATTTGTTCATCAGAGCTTAAAAAACCGCTGTAGATACATTCAAATTCCAGTCCCAACCGCTGGTAATGCTCCAGGCATGGTACTGTGAAATCGGAAAGATCACGAAGTTCCACATCCCCCAAACCGCCGGTGTGCGTGGAGAAGATAGCGGTGGGTACAGGGCAGACCTGAACCCCCATAACAGACAGGGTGGGCAGGATCACAGAAAGGGAACAGCGGCCAAATCCAGATAGATCCTGGATGGCTGCCACACGTTTTGGACGATCAGACATAGGATACCTCCATCATAATAGAGAATAATAGAATAGGATTTATATTATATCAGCCAAAAATAAAAATCGCAAATCCTTTTGTCAGGTCAAAAATGGAATAAAATTTGCAGAGAGGAAAGGTTTTGGAAGAATAAAAAAACATTTGTCTTACAAACTTACCAAAAACAAATTAACCCAATGGGGTGAGTTTATGCAATACAAGGGAAATTAAAAAAACGCTGGAAACTGGAATATTTTAGAGATATAATGATAAAAGAATGTCTTCAGATTATAGAAGTGCTTGTATGTATAAAACAGGAAATGAAGCCGGAACCGATGATACTCGGGTCCGGTGTTTTAGAGAAGGAGAGTTTGACGTGATCAGAAACGATTTAAGAAACATCGCAATTATCGCGCACGTTGACCATGGAAAAACTACACTGGTCGATCAGATGCTCAAACAGAGCGGCACATTCAGAGATAACCAGTCTGTACAGGACCGCGTCATGGATAACGGAGATCTTGAGCGTGAAAGAGGAATTACCATCCTGGCAAAGAATACCGCTATCAATTATAAAGGTACAAAAATCAACATCATCGACACCCCAGGACATGCTGACTTCGGCGGCGAAGTAGAGCGAATCCTGAAGATGGTGGACGGCGTAATCCTGCTGGTAGACTCTTTTGAGGGCCCAATGCCACAGACCCGTTTCGTACTGTCCAAAGCTCTGTCCCTGGGTCATAAAGTAATTATCGTAGTAAATAAAACCGACCGTCCTGATGCAAGAAACGAAGAAGTAACCGAAGAAGTTTACGATCTTCTGTTCGACCTGGACGCAAACGAAGAACAGCTGGAAAGCAAAATCCTCTACTGTTCCGGTAAAGAAGGTACTGCTTCCTTCGAGCCAGGCGTAAGAGGCGAAAATCTGGACATCCTCTTTGATACCATCATCGAAGAAGTTCCAGCACCAGAAGGCGATGCAGAAGGCCCGGCACAGATGCTGGTTTCTTCCATCGACTATAACGATTTCGTAGGAAGAATCGGTATTGGCAGAATCTCCAGAGGTACTCTGAACGTAAACGATCAGGTTATCGTATGTGATTACCACAATCCAGAAGTATCCTACCGTTCCAAAATCGTTACGCTCTATCAGATTGAAGGCCTTCAGAGAGTTCCTGCTCAGACCGCAACCGTAGGCGATATCGTCTGCATTTCCGGTATCGAAAAACTGAGCATCGGCGAAACCATCTGCGCTCCTGACAAACCGGAGGCTCTGGAATTTGTTAAGATTTCTGCTCCAACTGTAGAGATGACCTTCTCCGTAAACAACAGCCCATTTGCAGGCAAAGAAGGCAAGTTCCTGACTTCCCGCCACCTGCGTGACCGTCTGTTTAAGGAAACACTGAAGGACGTTTCCCTCCATGTTTACGAAACTGATTCCACCGAAGCTTTCCGCGTAGCAGGCCGTGGTGAAATGCACCTGTCCATCCTCATCGAAACCATGCGTCGCGAAGGCTATGAGTTCCAGGTAAGCACCCCACAGGTACTGTTCCAGCAGGAGAACGGCAAAACTCTGGAACCAATGGAAGAACTGGTTGTAGACGTTCCTGATTTCGCAACAGGTTCCGTAATGGAAAAAATGGGTACCAGAAAAGGTACACTGGTTTCCATGAACCCATTCAACGGCAGAACAAAACTGGAATTCATCGTTCCTGCAAGAGGTCTGTTCGGCTACCGCAACGAGTTCATGACCGATACAAAGGGCGAAGGTATCATGTCCTCTGTATTCAACGGCTATGAACCATACAAGGGAGATATTCCAAAACGTGCTACCGGTTCCCTGATTGCATTTGAAGCAGGTACCGCAGTTACCTACGGTCTGTTCAATGCTCAGGAAAGAGGAAGCCTCTTTATCGGTGCTGGTGTAGATGTATACGAAGGTATGATTGTTGGTCAATCTCCAAAGGATGAGGACATCGTAGTAAACGTATGCAAAAAGAAACATCAGACCAACACTCGTGCTTCCGGCAGCGATGATGCTCTCCGTCTGGTTCCACCGAAAAACATGAGCCTTGAGCAGGCAATTGAGTTTATCACCGATGATGAGCTGATTGAGGTTACTCCAAAGAGCATCCGTATGAGAAAACGTATTCTGGATAAATCCGAGCGTATGAAAGCTTGGAGCAAAAACAGAAACTAATTGCTTTTGCAATTGAACAGGTCCAGTAAAAACGGACAGTGACAAAACACCCCCTGATGTAGGATAATAACTACAACAGGGGGTGTTGTTATGTCAAAAAGGAAATATACACACATCAAAGAAATAGAAACCGAACTCTTGGCTATGCGTGAAGCTGGCTATACCCGGCAGGAAATTGCAGATCAATTGGGATTGGAAAAAGAACAAGTCAAGAACTGGATCAGCCGATACAACCGTGAGCAGGCTCGTCTTGCGGCTGGTTTGGTGCCAAAGCATCGGGGACGCCCAAGAAAGAACTCGGCACCCAAAGACATTGTGTCAGAACAGCAATATGAAATCAATCGTCTTAAAATGGAGAATGAATTGCTGCGGGATTTTCTGC
>SAMEA104404103__coassemble_4472_pt1 | contig 5496 bp, 4 predicted proteins | sample SAMEA104404103__metabat2_high_PE_024 | metagenome-assembled genome bin SAMEA104404103 (sample SAMEA104404103) | Balaenoptera acutorostrata
CCAAAAGAGGAGCCGAAGGAAGAAGCGAAACCAGAAGCATCTCTCCCAAAAGAGGAGCCGAAGGAAGAAGCAAAACCGGCCTCTGAACCTCTGGTAGAAAAGACTGATTCGGCAGAAGCGGCAATCCAACAGGCAAGTGTTTCGGCTCCCGATACAGATAAAAAGAAAATCGGATGGGGTTCTGGCGGCCCTACAGATAAAGAAGGCCGGCCTGATGGAGCGGTAGTGTATCAGAAAAAGTATGGCCCTTATGGAGCTGATTTTATTAAGACCACCGACGAAAAGAAAATTTATCTGACTTTTGATGAAGGCTATGAAAATGGATTCACTTCCCGCATCTTGGATATTTTGAAAGAAAAGCAGGTTCCGGCAACTTTCTTTGTCACCATGCCTTACGCCAAATCGCAGCCTGACTTGGTGCAGAGGATGATAGAGGAAGGACACACGGTAGGAAACCATAGTGTCAATCATCCATCCTTCCCGGACACTGACCCGGAACAGTGCCGCCATGAGGTCATGGATCTTCATGAATATGTGAAAAAGCAGTACGGTTACGAAATGAGTTTGTTCCGATTCCCTATGGGAGAATTTTCCACCGCAGATTTGCAGCTTCTTCATGAACTGGGTTATACCAGCGTGTTTTGGAGTTTTGCCCATCGGGACTGGGATGTGAACAATCAGCCTGATTCAGCAGAAACCCTGACGAAGGCTGTCAGCAAAGCACATCCGGGAGCTATCTATCTTCTTCATGCAGTTTCCGAAACCAATACCAATATCCTTCCCCAGCTGATTGACGACCTTCGGGCTCAGGGATATACGTTTGTATCTTATCAGGGATAAAGTTTCAGGGCTTATCTCCTCAAAAAAGGGGATAAGCCCTTTGTTTCTGTTGGGAAGTTTGAAAAAGCAGGATGGATTTTCATTGCAACGGAAAAATTTTGTGGTAAAATAATAAGTGCATAGTTATTTAACAAGCACTTGATTGCAGGAAAGGAGTGTTTCATAAAATGGAAACAATGCAGATGTTAGAAAATCTCTGCCAGGTAGACAGTGTATCCGGCAGCGAAGAAGCGATTCTGGACGCTGTAGAGAAGACCTGTGCTCCTCTTGGCCCATGTCATCGCACTGTACATAAGAGTCTGGTTTGTGAAGTCATGAAAGCTGAGGAGGGCAGACCACACCTTCTGCTCAATGCTCACATTGACGAGATTGGTTTGGCGGTTTCTTATATCGAGGAAGAAGGCTTCCTGAGAACAGTTCAGTGCGGAGGCGTTGACCGCAGACTGGTCATGGGTTCCGCAGTGAAAGTACACGGAGATAACGGAATCGTTTATCCTGGTATCATTGGCTCTCTGCCAGCTCATGTTCAGAGCGGCGAAAAGAAAAACCCCAAAATCGAAGATGTTTGGGTAGATGTAGGTATGACTGGAGCAGAAGCGAAAGAAAAAATTTCTCTTGGCAGCAAGATTAGCTTTGTCGGCCCTCTTACTCCAATGGAAAATAACACTGTATCCAGCAAGGCTCACGATGACCGCAGCTGCTGCGTAGCCATCATCAAGGCAGCAGAACAAATCAAAGCTCTCTGGGAAAAGGAAAATCTTCCGGCAATGGGTCTTACCCTTCTGTTGAGTTCTCAGGAAGAAACCAGCGGTCTGGGCGCACATACCGGTGCTTTTGAAGTGAAACCAACCCAGGCAATCGTTGTCGATGTTACTTTTGGAACTACCCCAGAAATTGCCGACCAGCATTGCGGTGACCTGAACAAAGGCCCAATGATTGGCTTTGGCGCAGTTCTCAGCCGCAGAATGAGCAAAGAACTGGTGGCAGCAGCAAAAGAAAACAATATTCCTTATCAGATGGAAGTGATGGGCGGAGGCCACACCGGAACCGATGCTGACGGTATTGCACCATCCGGCGCAGGCATCGAAACTTGCTGCGTATCCCTCCCTCTGCGTTATATGCATACTCCAATCGAAACAATTTCCACAGCAGATGTGGACAATATTGCAAACGTGATTGAAGCTTATGCAAAAAGACTTGTAAGATAGGAGGAAGGGCATTATGGAACTGACAAAAAAACTGGAACTGTTAAAGGAACTGTGTGAGCTGGACTGCGTATCCGGCTGCGAAGACAGAGCCGCAGAATGGATTCTGGCTCATCTTCCTGCTGACTGCAAAGCTCACCGCGATGGCAGAGGCAACATCATCTGCGAGAAAAAAGGAAAAAATCCTGCTGCTAAAAAAGTGATGTTCACCACTTATATGGACGAAGTTGGCTTCCTTATCAACTACATTGAGGAAAGCGGCCTGCTCCGTTTTGTTCCACAGGGCGATATCGACACCCGTGTTGTTGTAGGTAAAGCAGTTCGTCTGGAAAGCGGCAAAAAAGGCGTAGTTGGCGCAAAACCAATCCACCTTCAGACCGCAGCAGAGAGAGAACAGGTTCTGCCATACTCTCAGCTGTACATCGACATCGGCGCAAAGACCCGCGAAGAAGCAGAGAAATTTGCTCAGCTGGGCGACTTTGCTGTTTGGAGAACAGAGTATACCCAACTGGGAAACAAAATCAGCGCAAAAGCTTTGGACAACAAAGTTGGATGCATCGCTCTGCTGGACCTGCTGACCCAGGAACTGCCATATGATATCTGCGCTGTATTTGCAGTTCAGGAACAGATTGGCGCACAGGCCGCAGCAAACGCAGCTTTCGCACTGAAAGCTGATATCGCAGTCTGCATTGATGCAGTAAGTGCCGGTGACCTGCCAGGGGTTTCTGCCGTAAACCGTATTGGCGCGCTGGGCAAAGGCCCTGTTCTGACTTTCCAGAATAAGAGATGCTTCACTGACAGCCAGCTCTTTGCGCAGACAAAAGAAATCTGTGTTGAAAAGGAGATTGCTTACCAGCTCAGCTCTCAGAACAAGGAGAGCACTTCCGCTGAAGCAATCCAGAGAGTGGACTGCGGATGCAGAGTGCTTCCAGTGGGTATTCCAATTAGATACCGCAAAACACCAAACTGCGTATTCGATCCACAGGACCTGGAAATCACAGGCAAGCTGCTGCGTGAATTGGCAGAAGCTTTTGCACAGTAATCAGAATCAGGGAGGATATGCTAAATGATTCGACTGATTCGGGAAGGCGACAAGGAACATATCCTCCGATTTTGCAAAAAAGATAAATGGAACGGTACCATGATTTGGTCTGCGTTTTTGTCCAAAGTTTTGGATGTGAACAACGTGGACTGGAGGTACTGTGATATTTGGCTGGGAACTGCGGATTCTCAAAAGCAGAATCCGCAGTATCTTTTGTGTCGTACGGGACAGACCTTTTATCTTGCGGGCAGACCTCTTTCGGACAGCCGCTGGGAGGAACTGCACCGATTTTTGATGATGAATCAGGGGACACTGAAGGCGGATTGCCGCTTAACCACAGAATATCGAAAAAGATTTCCCCTGCCTCCTTCCCACAAAAATACCTGTCACAGCGGCCCTAGAATGATTTGCCAACATTCTTTACAAGGAGAAATGTTCCAGGTCATGCCTTGTAAAAGCTTGTGGCAGTTTTATGATGTGCTGGCTTCGGAAGATCAGGAGCTGGCAAAACATTTGTCGCGGGATGATTTTGCTGCCCGACTGATGTTTCAGCATCGAGGAGGAGCAAGATCTTTTGAGATTCGGATGGATGACCGTCCGGTATCGGTGGGCACCATTGTGATGCCGGAAGATTGGGAATATTCCATGATCGTGAATCTCTGCACTCTGCCGGAATATCGAGGCAGAGGTTATGCTTCACAAATTGTACGAAGATTATGCGAAGAAAGCTTCGCTGATCATAAAACTCCCCTGCTGGAAGGCGCAAGGGAGAGTTTGGAAAAATATTATCGTCGGCTTGGATTTGAGCGGACAGACTATTGGCAGTCCATGAAACTGTATTAGCAGAGGACAAAAAGGAGAAATACCCATGAGCTTTTTTAACATCGACCCAAAGCTTCAGGAGCTTTGTAACAAAGCAGAGCAGAAGGCTCTGCCTCGTTTCCAGGAAATTGACAGAATTGCGCAGTACAACAGCGAAAAGGTACTGTCCGCCTTTATCAAACATGGCGTAAGCGAATCCCATTTTGCACCATCCACCGGCTACGGTTACGGTGATAGAGGCCGTGAAGTTCTGGATGAAGTCTTAGCAACCATTTTTGGCTGTGAGGATGCTCTTATTCGTTATAATTTCATGTCCGGCACCCACACACTGACAGTTGCTTTGTTTGGTGTGCTCCGTCCGGGAGATCGTATGGTCAGCCTGACCGGTCTGCCTTATGACACTTTGCACGGTGTAATCGGTCTGACCGATGAAGGAACCGGCTCTCTGAAAGATTTCGGTGTAAAATATGAGCAGGTAGATTTGAAAGAAGACGGTACTGTAGATTATGATGCAATCCCAGAAGCTGTAAAAGGCGCAAAGGTTGCCTATATCCAGCGTTCCAGAGGATATTCTCTCAGACCATCCCTCTTTGTAGAAGATATCGAAAAGATTGTAAAACAGGTTCGTTCCACAAACCCAGATGCAATTATTATGGTAGATAACTGCTACGGCGAATTTGTAGAAGAAAAAGAACCAACACAGGTTGGAGCAGACCTGATTGTAGGTTCTCTCATCAAAAACCCAGGCGGCGGCATTGCGCCAACTGGAGGCTATATTGCAGGTAAAGCAAAATACGTTGATATGTGCGCACAAAGGCTTAGTGCTCCTGGCGTAGGCAAGGAAATCGGCTGCACACTGGGAAATACCAGATCTCTGTTCATGGGTCTGTTCTTTGCTCCTAGCGTAGTTTCTTCCGCAGTAAAGACAGCAGTATTTGCAGCATCTCTCTGCGAAATGCTGGGCTACGAAGTTACTCCAAAGAGCGACGAAAAACGCGCAGATATTATTCAGGCAATCTGCCTGCGTGAACCAGAAGCACTCATCGCTTTCTGTGAAGGCGTACAGAAAGGCGCACCGGTAGATTCTTATGTTACTCCTGAACCATGGGAAATGCCTGGATACGACAGCAAGGTCATCATGGCAGCAGGCGCATTCACTAATGGCGCATCCATCGAGCTGTCCGCAGATGCTCCTCTGAGAGAGCCATATGCAGTATGGATGCAGGGTGGCCTGACTTGGCAGACTGGTAAAGTCGGCATTATGCTGGCAGCCCAGACTATGCTGGAAAAAGGAATCATTACTCTGTAAAGAAAAAGGAGGAAACAAAGCTAATCTTTGTTTCCTCCTTTTTTGATTAACTAAAAATATTGGGATAGAACCCCTTGACCAAAGGAAGGGAAAACTGATATAATATAAGACAGTATGCGGATATCGCAGATTGAAAGAAAAGCGAAAGCCGGATGCTGAAAAGCGGGTTAAAGTATATTGCTTCCGCCTCGGGTACTTTCCCCGTGTAAAAATAGAAAGTTTTTGCGGATATGGCGGAATTGGAAGTTTATTTTCCCGAAGCGCCTCCGGGGGAGGAA
>SAMEA104404103__coassemble_4766_pt1 | contig 5142 bp, 4 predicted proteins | sample SAMEA104404103__metabat2_high_PE_024 | metagenome-assembled genome bin SAMEA104404103 (sample SAMEA104404103) | Balaenoptera acutorostrata
CTGTGGTACGAGCTGAAGGGAGATTATTACTTCCCCTGCCTGACCCTGCCGGAGAATGAAAACAAGCCGATTGGGCTCTGGGGGCAGCGGCACAGGAGCTACTTGCAGGAGCACCGGAAGATCGTCTACACGCAGCTGCTGACCAGTGGCAGGCTGAACAGCTATCTTGCCGAAATTGACCAGCAGGCCCAGGAGCGAATGGAAGTCCTGGTGGAGCAGATGAAGCAGGCCCAGGGGATCACCGAACAGCTCAAGGCAGAAAATGCTATGGAGTGGGTCGGCAGAATGAATAACATCCGGGCGTGTGCCAGGGAGATCGTGAACGCAGAAATCATTTACGTCTAATCGTCTATCAGGGGTAATCCGACGGGATTGCCCCTGATTTTTAGTATCTAACATGGCAGTATAAGATATGCTGCAATAATTCCGTTTCACATAAAAGTGTGCTGTAAAAGAACTTCACCAAGACTCTGGAAAAGCTATTTTCAGCAAAAGCAGAAAAACATTAATGTTTGACATTGTTCGCATCTTGGGGTATAATTCTTTTATTGATTGACGGAGGAAAGAACAATGTATATTTCAATCAGTGATGCATCTGAAAAGTTTAATATATCAAAGAGAAGAACCCAAATTCTTTGTGAACAAGGTAGGATTGAGGGAGCCATTATGGTAGACGGAATATGGAAGATTCCATCTATTGCGAAAAAGCCTGCTGATAGGCGAAAGAAAGCTGTAGACTCACAGCAGTTAAGTTTCTTCAATAGAGATGTCGATGCTCTAAGCGATGATGAGGTATGCGCAGTTTTATCAATTTCAAAGGCCACATTGAAGAACTGGATTCGTCTTCATAAGATTACTCCCGATGTTAGTGAAAAGTATTTTAGTCGTGAATATATCGATAAATTGGCTGAAGATATTCGATCTGGAAAAAACGAAAAATTAAAGAGCAGACGAAATAAAAAGAGCATTTCTGGAAAATTACTGTACAAGGACTATGTCAAAAATCCAGAAAATAAGGCCGTTGTCGAAGAACTGATTTCTATGGGAGAAGTTTCGGAATCAGAATTGTCTTTAATCTTGGCTAATTTTGCAATTCAACTCTACTATCAAAAGATGAACATTGCCTTTGACAAAAATGATGTTCTCTCTGAGTACGTCGAAAACCACTCTAATGAGGAGTTTAGCAAGTTGATAGTGGATTTGCTTGGGGGAATATCTTCCCACACTAAACATTCAGAACGCTTGAAAACCATGATGGAAAAGCGACTCCACTTTGTTCCTAATGAAGATTCCTTGGGCTTTGTTTACATTTCTTTGAGAGATATAGGGCAAAGAAAACTTGCAGGTGCCTACTATACTCCTGAGAGAATTGTAACAGAGATTATTGAGAACCTGGATCTGTCTTCTACCAGCGATACGATTAAGTTCTGCGATCCATGCTGTGGTGCCGGAAATTTCTTAATTGCATTAGCTGACAAGTTCGGCAATCATGCAGAACTGTATGGTCAGGATTGCGACTCCACAAGTGCCTTGATTGCCCGAATCAACCTTTTCCTGGCAGATACTAATCTTACAGAAGAATATCTTAGAGAGCATATCAAAATCGGAGATACACTACTCAATACATTTAACGAGAAATTTGATGTTGTCATCGGAAATCCTCCCTGGGGAAGCCAATTTCGAGAAGAACAGTTGTGTGAGTATAAGCAGAATTATCAGACAGCGGTAGGTAAGGGCGTTGAAGCATACGATTTGTTTGTGGAGCGTTCTTTGGAAATGCTCAAACCATCTGGTTCACTGGCATTTGTATTGCCAGAGGCGATTTTAAGTGTAGCTGCACACAAAACGATCAGAGAGTTACTTCTTAATTTGTGCTGCTTCCGGTATGTTTCTTATGTTGGGAATGTTTTCACAGGAGTACAGTGCCCAGCGATATTACTTCATGTCGCTTTAGGTAATGCTGGTATGGTAAGTGGTTGCAATGTTTCAATAGGCGAATCTAAGTTCACAATCTCCCGAAATCGTGTACTGACTGCTGATTCGTTGTCGTTCAATATTTCTGATGAAGAAAATGAATGTATGCATGCGATAGAGAACGTAGAAAATGCAGTGTATCTAAAAGATCATGCACGATTTGCGTTGGGAATTGTTACCGGTAATAACAAAGAATATCTGACACCTGAACAGAAAGACGGATATGAATTCATACTGAAAGGAAATGATATTCAACGGTATTCTATTAGAACAGGAGAAAACTATATCCATTATACACCAGAACGATTCCAGCAAGTTGCCCCCACAGAAGTCTATCGAGCAGACGAAAAACTACTCTACCGGTTTATTTGCGATGTTCCTGTGTTTGCATATGACAATTCTCAAATACTGTCACTAAATAGCTGCAATATCGTAATTCCTATGATTCCTGGCTTATCTATCAAGTATGTTTTGGCAATACTTAATTCCGGTATTGTAGCTTATTGGACTTCAAAGAAGTTCAATTCTGTCAAACTGCTTAGATCTCATATTGAACAGATCCCGATCCCCTTTGTATCAGAAGATGTTCAGATGTCAATCGCAAAAAAAGTAGACCGCATAATGCAGTCTGAGGACGACATTAGCGGTCTATACCGGGAGCTTGATGAGGAGATTACTTCGCTCTATCGTCTTTCAGACGAAAATAAGGATGTTATTCATCAATTCTTAGATGGAAAGAATCTGTTCTTATAAACAGCAAAAAATAGTTTGTTAGATTACTGCTGTCCTTTTTCGCAAACTGCTCTTAAAATATCAGATTCATCAACTGCAAAAGGAGCCAACTCTTGTTCAGTCATAAACACTTGCCCTTCAAATACTTCTGCGCCAGCGATACCAGTATGCTCATTACGATGTTGAGATCCAAGCTTTCCTGTATTTAGCAGATCCTGGCTGGAAAGTACCCAATAAAGCAATTCATCTCTGCAGGTTCCAATCCAAATAAAAACATCGCAACAAGAAGGCTTCAACTGCTGATAATGATATTTGAATCCAGTATCATAGGCTTCGGAATGAAGAAATGCACGGCTGGACAAGCTTCCGCCGGTACGAGTGCTATTGGCTCGGCAAGCTTTGACCTCGATCCGTATGCCATTGTGCCAAAGGTCGAATTCACCATCAAAATCAGGATAAGCACCTGCGAGATTTTCTTTAGTCGCTTTCATAAATTGAGGGAACAGCGAACGAATATGCTGTTCTCCCCAAGTTTGACCATATGTGCGAGGTGCCATATCGAACAATTCAAGATATTGATTTCTTTGAATATAATCGTTCTTCAGCTGCTCATATTGTTGATAGGTGATTTCTCCGATAGACAGAAAATATTCCAGAAGTTGTCCTTCAACACTAAAGGGATACAGCGCCTTACCCTCTAATATGGTGTCTATAATTTGCCTGTCACCACGTGTATTCCGCAACAAGCGGTCAATCTCTTCTCGTAATTGTCTCATAATCTTGTTTCCTCCGATTCAATAAAAAGTTTATAGGTCTCTATTCCAAGTGCATCTGCTATTTGCTGTATGTTTTCAAGTGAGATGCTTCGACGGTAACATTCAATGGCACTGATATAGGTGCGGTGTAGACCGCATTTCTCAGCAAAGGCCTCCTGCGAAAGTCCCATGGCAGTACGATATTTTTTTACGTTGGAACCAAATACTTTTATAATATCCATACTTACAAACCTCCATTTTTATCATATAATTATGAATACAATAAGTCTACATACAATAAGTATCAAGGAGGATATTTATGCATACCGAAAAACAACACTTGTTGAGCTTAGTGGATTCAATACAATATGACCCAATACTTTTTCATCAGAGTATTGGCGATAATAAATATGTTATGGGGTGCTTGACACACTCTCCCTCCCCTAATGATTTTTTTGTTTACAAGACTATTTATGATTCTATTCTTGATTTAGACAAAAAAATAAAGAAGTCATTTAACTCCGCATTGAAATGGGAGTATGCTTCTAACATTAACGAATTTAATATGATAGGTATACCCACAAAAGAAGAAAGTGAGGCTATATACTATACTGAAAATGCAATTTTTCGTACTTCTGTTTTATGGGATTTATTAGGTCAATTATATAACATTAAATATCACGACAATAAAAATTCTGAAAAGGTATATTACAGCACGCTCTTTCATAACGACACTCAAGGCAAGCACCCAAACTCATTTGCAGTCCAAGTTTACTCCTATATAAACGAACAAGATCCTGAAGAAGTTTCGGTTAAACCCGATGGGAGCTGGAAAGGCAATCATAGTTATATAAACGAGTATCGAAACCAAATGACACACCGCAACTCACCTAATGTTGCCACAATTTCAAATTACGCATTTGAACTTCGGATGCCTATGAGATATGTCCTGAAACGAGCAATAGAAGATTACACACAAGTATCTGCTTTTATTGCTCAGTTGCTCGAAACAATCACAACTGAACTCGATAACACATAAATACAAGTATGAAATTCTCTCATTAAAAGTTTACTAAAAATTTGCTCATCAATATTTTGCAATATCCGCATCCTATGTAATCCGTCGTGTATGGTTCTGTACCGTACACGGCGGTTTTTTGTCTAAGTTACCGCTCTTGGTCAAAGGACTTTTTCCGAGCGTGTTTTTGTTTGCCCTGCTGCTGAAGCTGCCGGAGTTTTTCTCTGACGCTTTCCTTTTCAGGAGGGCTGCCGGTCTTGCCGGTCTGGCGTTCCCACTGGGCCAGGTCGTGGTGATACTGCTCCACAACGGCTTCCATTTGGCGGAAGGTCCTCATAAATGCCTGCACATCGGGGTAGCCTTCTTCTTTCAGAATCTCCGGGAACTCCTCTAACTGCTGTTTGAGTGATTGTTCTGTTTCTTCGATTTTAGTAGTAAGTGCTTTTCGTTCCTTTCCCTTGAACATTCCCTTGGTATCTGCCAGCTGCTGTTTCAGCCCAGGCAGTACCTTGTCCTGCAAGTGTTTGATTCCCTTGGCTTTGTTCTGCACCCGGATCATCAGATTCCGCATGGTGCGGAACTCGGTCATATCAATATCCAGGGTGGGTTTGGGCGGCATGGCCTGCTCACGGATCAGCGATTGCAGGAAGTCCTTCGCCTTGC
>SAMEA104404103__coassemble_5716_pt1 | contig 4321 bp, 4 predicted proteins | sample SAMEA104404103__metabat2_high_PE_024 | metagenome-assembled genome bin SAMEA104404103 (sample SAMEA104404103) | Balaenoptera acutorostrata
CAGCCGCAGCCTTCGTGGTCGTGGTGATGGTGGTGTTCCTCCTCACAACAATGGTCGTGGTGATGATGAGATTTCTTTTCCTGTTCTTTCTCTTTCATGATAACCTCTCCTATCCGTGGCGTACATGTTCCATACCCTGTGCAAGGATGGTCGCCACATGGTCGTCGTCCAGCGAATAATAAACCATCTTTCCTTCTCTGCGATTTTTGACAAGGCGGTTTACCCTAAGCAGACGCAGCTGATGCGAAATCGCCGACTGAGAAATGCCCAGCAAATCACTGAGATTGCAGACACACATTTCTTCCTTGAACAGTGCTGCCAAAATTTTCAGCCTTGTGGGGTCGGAAAACATCTTGAACAGGTCAGCGGTTTTATCCATCTGCTGCTGTGTGGGCATACAGTTTTTCAGATATTCCAGCTGATGATGCGACATTTCGCACTTTTCAGGACATTGACAGCTGTCAGGACATATGTTTTCTTCTTTGTTTTCGAGCATTCCTCTATCGTTCCTTTCATCCTGGTGTATCACAAAATTTCCCTCTTTTGCAACCTGATTTTGTTTTACATCAAACATATGAACAACTGCTCATATGTTTGTAATTATATTTTATCACACTAAAATCCCTCTGTCAATCATCTCTTAAAAAATTCCATATATTTTGATATTTTATTTTCTGTCCGATACGACAGCCCCCTGATAATAGTGGGTCAGGATGGCATCATAAGTCTGTCCCTGCCTTGCCAAATAATCCGCTCCGTACTGGCTAAGTCCCACCCCGTGTCCATATCCCCTCACCGTAAAGACTGCTTTTCCTTGTTGTACCGCATAATCGAAATAGGAGGAACGCAGCCCTAAAATCTGCCGAAGATTGCCTCCGCTGATTTGCTGATCTCCTGCCTGCGCCAGGGTCACATAGCCCGATGGGGATTGTTCCAAAATCTTGATCCATTGTTCCGGCTCATCAGAAAGGTAAATTCCCGGAATCTCGCTTTCCAACCGCTCCCGCAATTCCCCTAAAGCATATTCCATATTTTTCTGGTATCCTGGGGCGTGGATATCACCCTTGCTTTCCACCGATGTCAGACAGGGTACCGCATATCCCCAAACATTTTCTGCATCCTCTGTTTTTCCACAACTGATGGCATGATAGGCGGCCGCTACAGGGCTTCCGTCTGGGGTCAGCAAAATTTTTGTCCATACAGCATCAGCAGCCCTGCATATCCTTTCCCAATATTCCTCGAACTTATCTCCAAAGCGTTTTTTCGCCTGTTCTTCGGTGACATATCCCTGCCAATGGGAGGGGTCGGCCGAAAAGTCATACTCTCTGCCCTTTTGGACAGCCTCCTGCTGACAGTACAAAGCCCAGGTATGGGCACTGACCGCCTGAGCTTTCAAGGCCTCCATCTGAAATACGGCCGGCATTTCGCTGCACAAAGCTCCTGTAACATATTCCTTGACCGGAACTTCCTGAATCTTTCCTGTTGCTCGGTCAAGGATGCGAAAGGGCTTCCAGCACTGTTCCTGCATCTTTTCAGTTTCTGGCAGAAAAGGAACTGGAATCTCTGGAAGGTTTAAAGGTTCTCTGGAAATATCGGCCTCCTCCTTTTCGGAAAAATCCAAAATATTCTGGACGGATAAAATCTCAACCTTTCCCCGGTGGAGCGCAGCTGCGGGAAAAACTGCCAGACAAACCGCCGCCAATAATGTCATCAATACCATTAGTTTCATTTTATTCCTCCTTGCCAAAACCATTCGGGCCAATCATCAGGTTTTAAATCTTTCGTTTTACTATATGCTCGTCCTGACGACTTCTATTCCTGCGATTCAGGCTCTATACAAATCCGAAAAAACATGGTAGAATATTAGCATCTTATACAACGGAAAGAGGTTTTGAATTTGAATTCATTAAAATTTGTTTTCTTGCTGGGAATTGTGATATGTCTGCCGCTTTATGGTTTCCTGTGTGTTACTGCGCTGGACCCTGTGACCGCATCTTTCACAGTATCCAATAACCTGACCTTAGCCCTTTATGGAGCTTGGATTGCAGTTCCCCTTCTGCTGATGCTGGTGGCCGCCATTCGGAAAAAACGGCTGTCCTTCTCTATCTCCAATTCCAAGATTTTGGGCGTATTCGCTCTGGGGGTTGGAATCCTTATGCTGGCCAGCTCTTTCCCTCATGTAATGACCCTGAAAGCTATGTACGACAATGGCGTAGTTCCAATATCCTCTATGATTATGGCAGTAGCGCAGGTTCCGGTTTCCGTTATCAGCAGCTTTGTATTCATCAAACTGGGCATCTCTTATTTCCGCGAAAACATCACCAACCGCGGCTCCGCTTCCTTTGTGTTCCCTCTAATTTGGGCACTGATCACCTGTGTGGAAATGTTCCGGGAATATCCGCAGATTGCAGGTATGCCGGAGCGTATGCTGTATCTGCTGTTTCTGTTGAGCTTTACCTTGTTCCAGATTGGCCACAGCCGTATCCTGGGTTATGCTGATGTCCAGAAGGGCATCCGCTGGAGTGCCTGCTTTGGTTACACCGCCGCATTGTTCGGCTTCTGTTTGACCGTTGGCGAGGGGGCTGCTTTCCGTATCATGAGTCTGCCGCTGTTTGATTTTGCTCTGGCTTTTGTCCTTTCCTGCTATTGTCTGTTCTTTGCAATCAATACTTCCATCGAGAAAAAATAAATTACAACATAACAAAAAAAGAGGCATGACTTCAGTCATGCCTCTTTTTTGCTTTATTCGTCATCATTTAAAAGATCATTTTCCACCACAAAGATAGATTCCACTCTGCGGTCGTCTACCCTGTGAACCGTGATTTCCAGCCGTCCATACTGGAAATAATCCCCTTCTTCTGGAATCCGGCCAATCTTGTCCATGACCCAGCCGCCTACGGATATATTATCCGAATCGGTTTCCACATGGAACTTTCGGCAGAAATCGTCCAAAGACCAGCTGCCATCCACCAGATATTTGTCTTCTTCCAAGCTATGTACCGGTTCTTCCACTTCATCGTGTTCGTCCCAGATTTCTCCTACCAATTCTTCCAGGATATCTTCCATGGTAACAATACCGAGAGTTCCACCGTATTCATCCAGCACAACTGCCAGATGAGCCTTTGTGCTTCGGAACATCTGGAGCAAATGTCCGATTTTTTCGGTCTGATGGATAAAGAGCGGAGCTGTCATGATTTCTTCAAGCGTTTTCTCAGTTACGCCGCCGCCGGTGTAAAAGTCCATCCTGTGTACGATGCCGACAATGTTGTCCATCGATTCTTCATAGACCGGCAAACGGGAAAAGCTGCACTGGTCAAAAATATCTGCAACCTCTTTGCTTTTTGCATCCAGAGGGATTCCCACCAAATCCATCCGAGGGGTCAGCACATCCTGCACACCCATGTCACCAAACTCAACTGCATTCTTCAAAAGCTGGCTTTCGTTTTCTCCAATGGCTCCCTGCTGCTGCACCTCGTCCAGCAGAATCAAAAATTCTTCCTGGGACATTTTGGGGTCATTGTCAGAGCGGAACAGTTTGCTGACCATCTGCTTCCATTTGGAGAACAAAAAGTTGAGGGGAGTGAACACCCAAATAATCATCTTCAGGATTGGAGAAGAAAACATGGCAAAATTTTCCGGGTAATCCTTGGCTATGCTCTTAGGGGTAATTTCGCCAAAAATCAGCACTACCAGGGTAACTACCACAGTAGATACGGTAGTGCCCATCTGCTCATCTTGCAGCAGGTTGATAAACATAACCGTACCGATGGAAGCTACCGCAATGTTTACGATGTTGTTTCCAATCAGGATCGTAGAAATCAATTTATCATAGTTTTCTGAAAGCCGCAGAGTTAAGGCCGCTTTGCGGTTTCCATTTTCTGCCATAGCTCTCAGCCTTGTTTTGTTCAGAGCCGAAAAAGCTGTTTCTGTGGCAGAAAAATAGGCCGAAAGAATCACACAGATGGTCATTGCAATAATATTGTTAATCATAAAAAATTTTCCTTTCAAACATTTCTGAATCCGGGTACAAAAAAAGACACAACCGTCCGAACGCAGTTATGCCATAACAAATTTTGATGTATTTTTACATTTTCTCCCGTCACCAGCAGCGTTATCCATTAGAATTTATCGCCTTCCTTTCTTCGTTCTACCATTATTTTTTCCCTATTCTATCGAAAAAGTCAGGGCTTGTCAACAAAATTTTCTCTCTAAGTTTTTCGCATTTTTCAATTACAGAGATTTCCATAAAAATTATCTTTATACTCTGTTTCTTATGCAGAATTTTCATTCACACAGGCTTCAAAAAAAGGAACGCATGAAA
>SAMEA104404103__coassemble_6795_pt1 | contig 3681 bp, 2 predicted proteins | sample SAMEA104404103__metabat2_high_PE_024 | metagenome-assembled genome bin SAMEA104404103 (sample SAMEA104404103) | Balaenoptera acutorostrata
TGGTCGAGGCGACAGGACTTGAACCTGCGGCATCTTGGTCCCAAACCAAGCACTCTACCAAACTGAGCTACGCCTCGTCGAGCACAGGCATTATTATAGCTCACTTTTTTTCTTTTGTCAACACCTTTTTTGAAGTTTTTTTGATTTTTTTCAAAAAACTTTTTCAAAAGCATTTTCCCTTTTTGCTTTCCCCTCAAAAAACCGCTGATTTATGCGGTTTTCTCTTGACTTCCCTTTTAAAATTGTTTATTATTAAACAATATAAAAGGTTTAATTTTTCCTGTTTTTTGCGGGAATTTTAAAAAAATATCATATTTTCAGCAAGCTTTTCATGCTTACTTTTAAATCCGTAAGGAGGAAATTTACGATGGACAACAAAGAAAAGACTATGGAAAAAATCGTTTCTCTCTGTAAAGGCAGAGGTTTCGTTTATCCTGGCTCTGAAATTTACGGCGGTCTTTCCAATACATGGGACTACGGCCCTTTGGGCGTAGAGCTTAAAAACAACGTTAAACGCGCATGGTGGAAACGCTTTGTTCAGGAAAGCCCATACAACGTAGGCCTGGACAGTGCAATCCTGATGAACCCAGAAGTTTGGGTTGCTACAGGACACGTAGGCGGCTTCTCCGACCCTCTGATGGACTGCAAGGACTGCAAGACCCGTCATCGTGCTGACAAGCTCATCGAAGACTTCACAGGCTCCTCTGCTGACGGCTGGAGCAACGAGCAGATGATGGACTTCATTAAAGAAAACAACATCAAATGTCCAAACTGCGGCAGCACCAACTTCACCGATATTCGTCAATTCAATCTGATGTTCAAGACCTTCCAGGGTGTTACTGAAGATGCAAAGAGCCAGATTTATCTGCGTCCAGAAACTGCTCAGGGTATCTTTGTAAACTTTGCAAACGTACAGCGTACCACCAGAAAGAAACTGCCTTTCGGTATTGCGCAGATTGGTAAATCCTTCCGTAACGAGATCACCCCAGGCAACTTCACCTTCCGTACCAGAGAATTTGAACAGATGGAACTGGAGTTCTTCTGCAAACCTGATACCGACCTGGAATGGTTCCACTACTGGAAAGACTTCTGCCATCAGTGGCTGCTGGATCTTGGCCTCAACGACAACAACCTGAGATTGAGAGATCACGACAAAAAAGAACTTTCCTTCTATTCCAAAGCAACCACCGACTTTGAGTTCCTGTTCCCATTCGGCTGGGGCGAACTGTGGGGCGTTGCCGACCGTACCAACTACGACCTGAGCCGCCATGCTGAACACTGCGGCAAACCAATCGAATACTTCGATCCAGAAACCAACGAACACTATGTTCCATACGTTGTGGAACCATCTCTGGGTGCTGACCGTATGGTGCTGGCATTCCTGTGTGACGCTTACGACGAAGAAGTTGTTGACGCTGAAAAGAAAGACACCCGTGTGGTTCTTCGCCTGCATCCAGCTCTGGCTCCATTCAAAGCCTGCGTTCTGCCTCTGTCCAAAAAGCTGTCCGCAGAAGCTCATGAACTCCACGACGAACTGTCCCAGCTGTTCATGGTTGATTACGATGAAGCCGGTTCCATTGGTAAACGCTATCGCCGTCAGGACGAAATCGGTACTCCAATGTGCATCACCTACGACTTTGATTCCAAAGAAGATGGCTGCGTAACTGTTCGTGACCGTGACACTATGGAACAGGAAAGAGTTCCGATCAAAGAGCTGACCCATTATATCCTGAAAAAAATCAAATTCTAAGCAATAGTAAAGACCGGCTTTCTGCCGGTCTTTTTCCATTTGTATTCTACCCTTGTATCGTGGCTGTGACCTCTATGGGATAGGACACCCTTCCATCTTTGGACAGAGCCGCTAAAACAAAACTGTCCTTTCCTTCTGTTTTTTTATTAGGAATATAGATACATCTTCCCTCAAAGCAGGCCGCACGGCCCTGCACGGGCTTTTTGACGGTGATATAGACCATGTCTTCCCTATGGGGCAAAGCCGCCGCTACTAAGGTGTCTGGCTGTGTCATACACACTACCTCCTTTGCAGGGATACCCTCTCTCTTTTCCTGAGAAATATTAAAGGTAACGCAGATTCTTTTCTGAGTTCCCCTGCACACCGGAACAAAGCTGAACCAGTTGGGCCCGGATGAATTGAGCCGATAGGACAAACGATCCAGCTTCCCTGCCAGAATGGTGTCGTACAGCTCTACCTGTACCCCGTCCAACAGCAATTCTCCATCTTTCGGCATACTGGTTACAGTGATGGCTAAAAGTTCTCCTGGAGCTGTTCCCAGCCGCATACAGATATATTCTGCGGAAAGCGGCAGTGTTTCCATTCCTTCCGGCAGAGAAACCGGATATATGCAGCTTATCATCTTCTCCGGTTTGTACTCTTTTGCGCTGCATGGAATAAATAACAAACTGCCAACCATAATACAGCATACAGTCAGCAGGGTTAATGACTTCTTTTGAAACATCATTTTCTCCTTTCTTTCGACAGGTCTGCTGTTAGCTTTCCCCGTTCTTCGTTTTCCAATCCGCCAGGAAAAAGTTGTATGTCACCGCCCTTTTCTAAAAGAAAAAAATCCCGGATTTTTGGGAAAATTGTTTATTTCATATATTGCATTTTCGTATGAAATGCTTTATAATTAGGAAAATATTAGACCCCGGTTTCATTGTGCAATCATTATCGTTTAGGAGGTAAATTCATGCAAAATGTACGACCAGAATCCATGGAACGCATTACCACAACTGAATTAGCAAATGCTTTCATTGATGAGCAGATTAAGGCAATCAGAGAACAGGTTAAAGACAAAAAAGTTATCCTGGCTCTTTCCGGCGGCGTTGATTCTTCCGTAGTAGCAGCACTGCTGATCAAGGCAATCGGTAAACAGCTCGTTTGTGTTCATGTAAATCACGGTCTTCTGAGAAAAGGCGAACCAGAACAGGTTGTTAAAGTATTCCGTGACGAAATGGATGCTAACCTTGTTTATGTTGACGCTGTAGACCGTTTCCTGGATAAACTCGAAGGTGTCAGCGAACCTGAGAAAAAACGTAAAATCATTGGCGCAGAATTTATCCGCATTTTTGAAGAAGAAGCTCGCAAACTGGACGGCGTTGACTTCCTGGCGCAGGGCACAATCTACCCTGACATCCTGGAAAGCGACGGCGTAAAAGCTCATCATAACGTAGGCGGTCTGCCTGAAGATATGAAAATGGGCCTTGTTGAGCCAATCAGACTTCTGTATAAAGACGAAGTTCGCCTCGTAGGCAGCACTCTTGGTTTGCCAGACGCTATGGTTTACCGTCAGCCATTCCCAGGCCCAGGCCTTGGCGTACGCTGCCTCGGCGCAATCACCCGTGAACGTCTGGAAGCTGTAAGAGAATCTGACGCGATCCTCCGTGAAGAATTTGCTAAAAACGGCCTTGAAGGCAAAGTATGGCAGTACTTCACCGCTGTTCCAGATTTCAGATCCGTTGGCGTAAAAGACGGCAAGAGAACTTATGAGTTCCCAGTCATCATCCGCGCTGTAAACACCGTAGATGCTATGACTGCTACCGTTGCTGAAATTCCATTTGAACTGCTCTGCCACATCACTGACAGAATCACAAAAGAAGTTGAGCACGTTAACCGCGTTCTCTACGATTTCACTCCAAAGCCATCCGGCACCATCGAGTGGGAAT
>SAMEA104404103__coassemble_7680_pt1 | contig 3253 bp, 2 predicted proteins | sample SAMEA104404103__metabat2_high_PE_024 | metagenome-assembled genome bin SAMEA104404103 (sample SAMEA104404103) | Balaenoptera acutorostrata
ACAGAGCGGCGGTTTTTTAATTTTGTGATATGAAATTTCCGTAATTTCGGCTTAGTCCATAACCGGAGCAGCTGGACTGGATACTACGTCTTCTACTACATCTCCAACTTTTTCTTCGATGTTTTCGATATCAGCTTTGGTGATGCGTTTTTTGAATACAACGGAACCAACAAAGCCAGCCAGAATACCGCCTGCGATACCAAGAACAACAGCGATTACAACTTTAACTGGGGAGTTAAAGGCAAATGGAGCCAGCAGACCTGGGATTGGAGAAGCAGTACCAGGAGCATTGTTGACAATGCCCATCATGGCTGCTGCCATGCCTGCAAGGCCGCCGCCGAAAAAGTTTGAGCCATAAATCGGAATTGGGTGTCTGGTGATGATGTGCGCCTGAGTCAGAGGTTCCAGCATAACTGCGATGACATTACTTCTGTCGCCAAGCTTCAGTCTGTGGAAAATAATGCCGTTGGTGAAGGAGCCGCCTACACAGGCGATGGAAGCGATACCCATTGCCAGACCATCAAGACCAATCATAGCAGTCAGTGCCATAGAGCTCAGAGGAGAGGTGCAGATCATCTTCATGATGCCGCCCAGCAGGAAGCCCATTACCAGTGGGGACTGGCTGGCTGCTGCGGAAATGGTACCGCCAATCATGGACATCGTTGCGTTTACAGCAGGGTTAACTGCCATAACGATAAATCTTGCTACAGGGGCAATGATGAGAGCACCTGCAATGATGTTGAGGCCTTCTGGAAGTTTCTTTTCAATGATTGGAGCAATGAGGCCCACGATATAACCAGCAATGAAGCCTGGGAGGATGCCGTATCCGCCTACTGCAACGCCGGCAACAATAGCCAGAACAGGGTTAGCACCCATGCTGATTGGAACAGCGATGGCAGATGCTACGCCGCCGAGGCTGCCTGCTGTAATGCCAAGTTCCTGGAAAAATGCCAGGTTCAGCAAGTCACCGGTGATATAGCGATGAACTGCCTCTACCAGGAAAGATGCAATCGCTGCATTTGCCATACCAGACATGGCCTCCTGACCTTTTGGCATTTTTAAACTAAACAGAGAAAATACAGCAAGTGTTAATAACAGTAAGCCAATACCAGAAATAATTGTAAGCATAACGTCCTCCTACTTCATAATGTATTCATGTACTTGTTTTTGATGACCTCATCTTAATATAAAAGTTTCAGCAAGTGACAAGAAGTGTCGGAAAGTTATATTTTTTCTCCAAAAGTTACAAATAGAACCTATATCCATTGTGAAAACCGCAGATAATTTACTGCCTTTTCTTGATATTCTAGCATTTTCTCCCCTATTCTTTCGTTTCAAAGGACAATACTTTTTCTGTAAAACCCCCTCTTTCCCCTTGTCTTGTCTGACAAAAGATTTCAAAAAAACAGCCCCCAGAACCCCTTTTGGGGGCTGAGAGCTGTAAAAAAGTTTCAAGAATTATGCCTCTGTACATCTTAAAATCAAGGCACTGAGGAAACTTTTAATCTTTACATTGCCGTGGCGCATACTTTTTCCCCGGATATAATTCATTTCTCTGCGTACCTGCTCAAAGTTATACAAAGTCCCTGCATAGGAAGTAAAAATCTCGTTGGAATAATCTTCCAGTCCCATGCTGGCCAAATTGGACATTCCTGTAAGAGCTGCACGGCGTATCCGCTGTTCTGCGGATTTGGGGTTATCATCCACCGTGGAGCAAAGCTCACTAAGGGTCATATCCCGGATATCTTTCTGTTGCTCCACCAAGTATTCCACCAGGGACACAATATCCTGACTTCCCTTTTCTCCGCTGATGCCCAGTGTCTGCAAAATGCTTTGAAGCTTTGTGATGTAGGGTTTTTCCCCTTCCTCCATAGCTGAAGAAGAAGCTGGGGCGGCCGGGGACTGCATCATAAAGATGCTCTGTACCTTTTGCAGAGTACGTTTTGCATTGAGGGAGGAGATAACTTTTTGAATCACCGCCTCCACCTCGATGCTGTTGATGGGCTTTTGGATATAAAATTCCACCCCAGCAGCGTAGGCGTTGGCAATCATATCTTTGGAAGCCACCTGGGACAACATAATAAAAGCCGTATCCGGCATGATTTTGTGCGCACATTTGACAAAGGTAATGCCGTCCATCTCCGGCATCAGCAGGTCTACGATTACAATATCCGGGTTGACTTCTGGAAGATCCTCCAATGCATCGGAGGCATTTTCCGAAATGCCGCAGACTTCTCCCAGATTTCGGTCACGGATAATCAATTTTAAAATATTCCGTATGTTTTTGTCATCATCAATCAAATAAAATTTCATCAAAGGATCTCCTTCCATTGTTCTTTGGGAATCCGAATAGAAAATACCGTGTTTCCCGGTTCAGATTCCACCCATATTTTGCCGTGCCACTGGTTTTCCACCAAATCCTGTACCAAATTCAGACCCAAGCCTCGGTTGATTTCCCCGGTTTCATAGTTGATTTTAGTAGAAAATCCCGGCGAGAAAATCTGTTCGATATCTTCCGGCAGGATTCCCGGCCCATCGTCGATAATCTGGAACAGATAGTTTTCTTCCTGGCAGGACTGGCTAAATTTCAGATGGATGACTTCGTTTTTGGAAGCTTCCACTGCATTATTAAATAGGTTGCGGAAAATGGACATCAAGAAATAGTGGTTGTGTGTATAAAGATTTTCCTGGATATCCACATCCATCTCCAGTTTTCTTCCTTCTCCCACAGAAGCACTGAGGCTGTTTTTCAGCACTGTCAGGATATCCTGGAGGTACATTCCCTCATCTTTCAAATTCAGCTCCATCGCCTCCGACAGCCCCCGCAAAATCAGCATATATTCTTTTTTGACTTCATGGATATCTTTTGCCACATCCAAAGCTGTTTTGGAAAGCTCCTCGTCCACTCCCTGATCTTTCATCAGCTGGAACAGCTGGTAAGATTTGTTCATGGTATTTTCAATGAGCTTGGTGTTTTTGTTCATCCACACCACTTCGCTGTTGAGCTTGGAAATCAGAAGCAAAAGCCGCTGATATCTTTGGGCGTGTTTTTGACGGAGAAGACTAAATTTATAATAGTTCATGCTGGACAGGAAACACCAGAGAATCAATGCTCTGGATATCGCTACCAGCAGGATGCTGCTTTGGGATGACAAGGAAAAAGCCTCCCCATGCAGTCGAAGAATCAGCTCGGACAGATTGGAAAAGTAGTCGAATAAGAACAGCCAAAAAACAGCTTTTGTATCTAATTCAT
>SAMEA104404103__coassemble_12543_pt1 | contig 2080 bp, 3 predicted proteins | sample SAMEA104404103__metabat2_high_PE_024 | metagenome-assembled genome bin SAMEA104404103 (sample SAMEA104404103) | Balaenoptera acutorostrata
TTTGAGCTTTTTTTAAAATTGATTATTTTACTTTTTTCTGAAGGAAAGCAATCAGTTCCGGGGACAAGGTTTCTTTGGAAAGCATTGCGCCCTGATTTTTTGTCATCATGATATAGAAGTTGGTTTTAGTTTCGATGATGCGGAATGCCTGGTCGAACACCATAGTGGTGTTTCCCATGGCACTGGAGGCTTCGAGCCGGTCTTCATAAAATTCAAAGTCGGTATGGGTGGAATTTAATTTTACCATATCCTGAAAAGCTTTTTTGGTATTCACTAAATTCAGGGCGAAAACTACCAGAGGGCAGGCAAGTACCCCGACAAGCACACCGATTTTGATGCTGTGGTCACTGGTGAAGAAGGCAATGAGCAAAACTAAAGCCAGGAAGATGGACAGACGTATGGGGGTCTTGAAGACTTTCATGTGAATGGTGAGGATGAAACGGCGATATTCTTTTAAAGTATAATCGCTGGATGCTGTAAACAGCGGCTGCATAAAATCACTCCTTATTTGATATGCATTTACAATTTTTGAACATATCAATTATAACACCGGATTTCTCTTGGTACAATGGGAGTTTTGTATTGAAAATTGGAAACGGGTGTGATATTCTGAAAAGCATGAAAGAATCTTAGAACGGAGGAATATTCATGAAAATTATGTCTGTGGACTTTGGGGATTCCAGAACAGGTATTGCAATCTGTGACAAGAGCGAGCTTTTGGCCAGCCCTGTCTGTGTAATCCAGGAAAAACATTTTCCAACTACAATCGAAAAAACTGCTGAACAAGTAAGAGAAACAGGAGCGCAGATGGTGGTTGTGGGTCATCCTTTAAACATGGACGGAAGCAAAGGCCCAAGAGCGCAGCTGTGTGAAGAATTTGCAGACAAGCTTTCTGAGCTGATTTCTGTGCCGGTTGTACTTTGGGATGAAAGACAGACTACCGTAACAGCCATTGGTTTCCTCAACGAAACCAACACAAGAGGAAAGAAACGCAAACAGGTAATCGACGCTGTGGCCGCAACCATTATTCTGGAAAATTACCTGGCATACCGCAAGAATCATCCTGAGGAGGAATAACAAAAGTATGGGGGCAATGCAGAAACTGGCAGGTCTGATGCGACGGGCCATTGAAAAATATGACATGATACAGCCTGGGGACAGGATTGCTGTAGGGGTCAGCGGCGGCAAGGATTCTATGGCACTTTTGGTGGGATTGTGCAAACTGAGAGATTATATCGGGATCCCGTACGAGGTGGTAGCCATCACCTTAGACCCTTGCTTCAACGGCGTGGAAACAGATTATTCTCCTATTGCAAAATTATGTGAGGACATGGGTGTTGAGTATGTGCTCAAAAGAACAGAAATTGGACAGATTGTGTTCGATGTAAGAAATGAAAGCAACCCTTGCAGTCTTTGCGCCAGGATGCGTCGGGGCTGTCTGCATGATGCAGCCAAAGAGCACAACTGCAACAAGATTGCTTTGGGCCATCATTATGATGATGCAATCGAAACTTTTATTATGAATCTGTTCCAGGAAGGAAGAATCGGTTGTTTCCAGCCAGTGACCTATCTTTCAAGAAAAGATTTGACTATGATTCGACCTATGGTCATGGCAGAAGAAAGCATGATTTCGGCGGCAGTTCACCACGAAAATCTGCCTATCGTTAAGAGCAAATGTCCAGCTGACGGCAATACCAATCGGGAACGCACAAAGGAATGGATACGAATGATGGATCGGCAGAGCAAAGGTTTCAAGAAAAGAATCTACGGTGCTATGGAACGTGGTCATGTTTCCGGCTTCTAGCCAGATTGAATCTGGACACGGTTCGCGTAGTTGGTTTCTACAATTTCTTAGTTAACGTTCTCGCGCAGGATGCAAGGAGTTTCCGACTCCGCTTTAATTAAAATATTTTAGCTGCGAATTAAAAAAGATATGAGAAATTCTATAGAAGATTTTACAATAACCAAGAAAAAAGTAAACAAGGCTCAAAAAATACTTGTTTTTCATAAAATCAGGAACGTTTAAAAAACCGCATAAATAAGCCAAATATTGGGAAACAAGAAAACGCCGGGAGGCGTT
>SAMEA104404103__coassemble_13182_pt1 | contig 1988 bp, 2 predicted proteins | sample SAMEA104404103__metabat2_high_PE_024 | metagenome-assembled genome bin SAMEA104404103 (sample SAMEA104404103) | Balaenoptera acutorostrata
TTGCCCCTGATTTTTGTTTTATCGAATTCAAAAATTCAAATCCTTTTGCCCCGCTGAATCGTTATACTATATGAGGGGACGCCCTTAGGAGGAAATATTTCATGCATGAAGATAAATTGATTCAGAGAATGGAGCAGGGAGACACCTCTGCCGCAGATGAACTGGTTAGAATATATTATCCGGAAATCCTGCGGTACTGTGTCTGGCACGCTCCGGATAGTGCTTCAGCTGAGGACGCAGCGCAGGAAACTTTTTTAAAGGCAATTCGATGTTTTGACCGTTATGAGCACCGTGGAAAGTTCAAATCGTTCCTGTATCGAATCGCCTCAAACACTTGTATTGATATGGCCCGTAAAAATTCCAGAGCAGATTTACCCTTGGAATTTGCAGAAAATGTGGGGAAAACGGATGAAAACATTGCAGCACTGGAATCAGAAATGAACTTCAGGCAGATGCTCAATTCTCTGCCGACAGAGAATCGGGAGATCCTTTTTCTTCGCTTTGGGCAGGACCTTACCCTCAAGGAAATTGGAAATGTATTGGGGCTTCCTATGCGTACCGTTCAATCAAAATTACGCTCATCTCTAAAAATTTTAAAAAACTCTATGAAGGAAGGAGAGTTCAAATGAAACAGAACGAGATTGAAAACCAGCTGAAAGCTGTGTTCACCAATGAAAAAAACGCACAAAACATTTCATTTCCTGATTCTCTGGCTCGTGAAATGATGCAGATATGCAGTGAACGTGAAATAATCATACCTGTTGGATTATGGCAATTTCTAAAACAGCAAATTCGGTTTGTAGGATGGAAAATCTGGACACTCCAGCTTGTGTTGCTCATTTTCCTGAGTGTACAATTTCTATCTATCACGAAACTATCCTGCGGAATCAGCCTAAACATAATCAGACATTTTGTTTTTGCCTGTGCGCTGCTGACATCAGCTGTGATTCTTCCGGTAATCTACCGTTCCCGCCGATATCAGATGCATGAGGTAGAAGCCTGTACCTATTTTTCATCTTCTCGTATTTTACTTTCTAAAGTATTGATTATATGGCTGGGAGATCTGGTGGTAATTAGCTGCATTGCGCTTTTGGTTGCGAGCAAAACTGCAACGGGCTTCAGCACGGTTGTACTGGATACATTTCTTCCGTTTGGCGCAGCCAGCTTCGGAATTTTTTGTGTTATGGGGCATTGTCCGGCTAAATTTCTTCTTCCAATCAGTTCCGGGATTTATGCAGTGCTTTTGCTCAGTCATATTCTGATAAATGTGAATGATTTGCTTTTTTTCAATCAGACAATTGTCCGATTGGTACTTTGTATATGTTTTGCAGTTGCGTGTCTGCAACAGTTATATACGATTTTACAAAAGCCTGTTTATGCCGAGATGCAGGTTATATAAAGGAGGTTTACAAAATGGAATTATATATTGATCATGCCAGCAAGCAGTTTAAAGATAAGCTGGCGGTGAATGATGTCACTTTAAATATGACCCCAGGTGTTTGGGGGCTGCTTGGCGCCAACGGTGCCGGAAAAACTACCCTTATGCGTATGATTGCCGGGATTCTGACTCCGACATCGGGAGAGATACTCTATGATGGTATTCCGATTTCAACCCTGAAAGGTTCATACCGTGGTATTTTCGGTTATTTGCCTCAGGAGTTTGGCTTCTATCCGGAGTTTACCGTGCAGGATCATCTGGAGTATATTGCTGCGCTGAAAGGTCTTGACAGAAAGAAAGCAAAAGAGAAAATCGACGATTTACTCCAGAGAGTAGGCCTTGCGGATGTGCGGCGTAAAAAGATTGCAAATCTATCCGGTGGTATGAAGCGCCGGGCAGGTATTGCACAGGCATTGCTCAATGACCCGAAGATTCTGGTACTTGACGAGCCTACAAGCGGACTTGATCCTGCCGAGCGTGTCCGTTTCAGAAATATTCTCTCAGAATTTGCCAAGGACCGAATTGTCCTCATTTCAACACACATTGTTTC
>SAMEA104404103__coassemble_13839_pt1 | contig 1904 bp, 2 predicted proteins | sample SAMEA104404103__metabat2_high_PE_024 | metagenome-assembled genome bin SAMEA104404103 (sample SAMEA104404103) | Balaenoptera acutorostrata
CTGTGACAATGACAAACTTCCAAAGGAAGCTATGTTTGCTTTTGAGGAAATTTGAAGGATAGTATGGGGTGAGAATGCGGAGCCGATTGGGCGTTCGTTTTAGAGAAAACCTTTTACAAATCTTTATTCTTATAAATCCAACAGGAAAGTAGATAGGACAAAATAAACAGCACCGTGCTGAAGACCACATAATTTAATCGAAAAAGGAAGTTGGTATATTCCAGATTTCTAAAAATCGGATATGATACCGCAGTATATCCAAAAAACGAAGCCAAACCTGCAACTATGGAAATCACCATGATTGGCTCTGTTTTATCGGTTCCCAGAATCAGGACGAGAGGAATCATAAAGGTAGGCATGGATAGTGCAAATCCCCATCCAAAGACAAAACCATTGCTCATCCGTTCCAGACTCAAAGCACCTGTAGCCAGATAAAACGCCAATACGCATACCAATGCCATACAAATGCCGAGCAATACATAAAGCATACAGGCAATATAGCGTGCCGTAATCACATTTTTCCGGCGAACAGGCATGGTCAGCTCAAATTTGTTCCATTTAGAAGCGGCATCCTTTTGTATGGTAGTCATTGTGAGCGCACCAAAGCTCCCTAAAATGCCGGATATGATCATAGTGAAAAAAATGCCGCTGTCAGAGGTCCCTCTGGTAACGATGGGAAGCACAATGGCTACGATGAGGGAAAACAGCAGCGTGGCTTTTAAGGAGCCTTCCACAGTGTAAAAGTTGTTGCGAATCAATCCCTTCATTTATACATCCTCCTGGGTCAAAAGTGGTAAAATTTCATCAATGGTGGTGTTGTCTACCACAATAGATGGGTATTTTCTGGAAAATTCTCCTTTGTTTTGTACCAGTGCTTCCATCTGCAAGCCTCTTTTTCTGGCTACGAGATACTCGGAGGATGTAAGCTTTTCAAAGTCGCTCTGCTTCATGCGGGCAATCCCGTATTGATATAGCAGGATATCTTTTTCCTCTGTGAGGATGATTTTCCCCTGATCGATAAAGGTAATGTAGTCCGCAACCCTCTCCAGGTCAGAGGACATGTGAGAGGAAATGAAAATCGAGTGTCCCTCATCCTCCACAAATTCTAAAAGAAGATCCAGAAGTTCTTCTCGTGCCACTGGGTCCAGTCCGGCAGTTGCTTCGTCCAGAATCAGTAGCCTTGCCTTATGGGAAAGTGCCACGCTGACGGATAACTTCATGGCCATACCACGGGATAGGGTCTTGATTTTCATGGCTTTTGGGATTTTGAACCGTTCCAAATAGGAAAAGAACTGCTCCCTCTGCCAGTTTCCGTATATATCACGACATACCTTTTCCAGCTTCTTCGGGGTCAGCTCTCCGGAAAAATGGATGGAATCAAACACGACGCCGATATCGTTGCGGATCATCCGGTTATCATCGGCCATGTTTTCTCCGAAGATGGTCACATCTCCACTGTCTTTTTTGATGATATTCAGAACAGCATTGATTGTGGAGCTTTTTCCTGCACCGTTCTTTCCCACAAAACCCATAATCGAGCCACTGGGAATCTTTATCGACACGTTTTCAAGCCGAAAATCTGATTTTTTATAAGACTTGCACAGATTTCTGATTTGCAAAGCTGCTTCCATTTATACGCCCTCCTCATAAAAAAGTTTAAGAAGCTGCTGGATTTTCTCTAAAGGGATTCCATTGGTTCGAGCGATATCTGCTGCCTGCACCAAATGGTCCTCAACCCGTTTCTGCTGCTCCTCTTGAATGAAATCCTTATTTTGGGCTGCGACAAAGCTTCCACGCCCCACAGTCGTTGTGATAAATCCGTCACGAGCCAAATCCTCATATGCCTTTTGTACGGTGATCACACTGACATGAATAGTTTTTGCCAGCGTACGCATCGACGGAAT
>SAMEA104404103__coassemble_14550_pt1 | contig 1825 bp, 1 predicted proteins | sample SAMEA104404103__metabat2_high_PE_024 | metagenome-assembled genome bin SAMEA104404103 (sample SAMEA104404103) | Balaenoptera acutorostrata
GAAAAGATGGCACATCTCCCTTTCCACCTGGTTTATGGACTACGTTTATATTCCATTAGGAGGAAGTCGTGTAAAATACGGACGTCACTTAACCAATCTTATGATCACTTTTTTAGTGAGTGGAATTTGGCACGGAGCGAATTGGACGTTTGTTTTATGGGGTGCGTTACACGGTACATTTTTAATTATAGACAATATGATTAAAAAATTCATTTATAAGCCGACCTTTTCAACTAATACTGAACGTTTAGCAAACGTGATTATATGTTTTGTTCTTGTCGCTTTCGCATGGATATTCTTTCGTGCGAACAATGCTCATGAAGCCCTTACTGTTATACAAAAAATATTCACAGACCAGGGAACCCCCTTCTATAATAGGATGGAATTAGGTTTTTGCTTGTTATCTCTTTCTATCTTAATCGTCAAGGACGTAAAAGACGAGTTAAAAATCAACCTGAATTTTCTCCATTCAAAATATACGATCATACGATACGCCTCAGCTATTTTATTGATTTGCTATATTATGCAAATGGCAGCTTTTAATGGAGGACAATTCATTTATTTTCAATTTTAAGAATATCATGAAAAAAGATTATAAGCATTTCATTCTTAGCGGATTCATTATCCTCCTTGGACTACTATTCGCTGACATACTCGTTGGATTTATCGGAAAAGCACTTGTATCAAGGATTCCGGATGAGGGTGAAAGATTAATCAAGGTCAATTACGTAACCAATCGTCTTGACTCCATAGACGTTTTGATTTTCGGTTCCTCCAGAGCAGAACATCATTATATACCTTCTTATCTGAAACCGCGCATAGATAGTACCCTAAATGTCAATTATAGTATTTACAACGCGGGTATTGGAGGTCATTTCTTAGGTTATAATTGTTGTTGGATAGAATGCATATTAGATCGGTATACTCCTAAAATCATTTTTCTTGATGTTTTTGAATTTTTCTTTTATGATAACTTCACGAAAGATTTGTATGAATTGGATGCTTATTATGGTTATAATGATGCTGTTACCAGATATTTAGACCTATCAACTCCCAAAAAGAGAATTCAACTTCAATCTAACTTATATAAATACAATGAGAAAATACCTCGTTATTTAAGTAGTATATTCCTGAAAAAAGAAGGGAATCATAATTTGGGATATGAACCGCTATCAGGAACCATGACAAAGGCCGAAGCAAAAAAAATACAGCATCGTGAGGAAACCAACGAATTAAACTATCAAGCTATCAAAGGTTTCAAACATATACTTAACTTATGCAATCAAAAAGGTGTAAAATTAATAATTACTACATCTCCACGGCTCATGTACAAAAGAAAAAACGAACTCACAGCAAAACTCTGTAAAGAATACAATGTTCCATATATAGACATGGAATGTAATGAGTTTTTCAATGAACATCCTGAATATTTTCGAGACCCAGGACATTTAAATGGAGAAGGATCTGAAAAATTCATGGACCTTTTTTGGAAAGAGCTAGAACCCGTTTTAAAATAGAGAATTTTCACAAAAAAAAGGTGTTAAAATCTTAACACCTTTTTCCTTTTAAATATTTCATTCTTAACATCAGAATCGATAAGTCACCGTCAAACCGATATTGCGGAAACCACGGTCAATGATATCGAAATCATCGCCACAATTGAACGCCACCATCGGACGATAATCTACACCCATCGTAAGCGGACATGCTTTCAAGGTGAAACCAAAGCCAAGCGTTCCAACCGGACCAAAGAAGAAATCGTCACTGAAAGAGCCAAGGCCTCCTCCAACACCACCCCAAAGTTTCCAAGTACCGAAACGAGGCG